>Ga0306925_10001111_pt1 | contig 21439 bp, 16 predicted proteins | sample flu12Cox44000176_FD_203755 | JGI IMG/M metagenome (GOLD analysis project Ga0306925, IMG submission 203755) | Lab enrichment of tropical soil microbial communities from Luquillo Experimental Forest, Puerto Rico - flux8day.12C.oxic.44.000.176 (v2)... | ecosystem: Environmental > Terrestrial >... | reverse complement strand
AAGAAATCGATCGGCTTGGTGGTGGTGATCGTGTCGACGTCCTTGGGATCGAAATGGAACATTCGCACGAGGGCGATGATCTTGCGCTCGAGATCGGGGTCCTTGAGCTCGCTCGAGACGACACGGCACATGGTGACCTCACCGGTCGGTGAGATGGTGAACTCCAGCACCAGTTTGCCCTGCAGCTCCGCGTTGTCGCGCAGCGCACGCGCGTAGAGGCTGTAGATGCGCCCCTTGTTGCGATCGAACACCAGCTCGATCTCCTCGCGCGAGCGGGCGGCCTTGCCGCCGCCGCCGCTCGAGGCCGGGCCGCGGGAATTGAGACCGGACTTGGCGATGCCCGAGCTCACCGCCGTGGTGTCGTGACCCGAGAGCGAACCCGCGCCGGTGCCGAAGCCGCGGCTGGCGTTGGCGGAGGTGATGCCGCCGCTGCCGCTGCCGACCTTGGAGGTAATGAGCGAGCGCTCGGCGTGGCTGTCGGCGCCGACGGCGCCGGAGAGGTTCTTGGTCTCGAGCGGCTTGAGATCCATGACATCGCGCAGGTCGGCGAGCTCGTCCTTCACCTTGTTCAGCTGCTTCTGCGCCTTCTCGTGCGCGCGCTCGTGCTCATCGACCGGCGGTGGCTTCACCATCGTCACCTTCGGCTCGATCTTCGGTTTCTCCTGCTCCTTCGGCTTCGGCGGCGGCGGTGGCGGTGGCGGCTTCGGCGTCTGCGTCATGACGCGCGCCAGCCGCTCCGGCACCTCCTCGGCGATGGTGTGCTTGGGCGATGGCAGCAGCGGGAAGAGGATGCCGAAGAGTGCCAGGACGATGAGCAGCACCCGCAGGATCTTCTTGAAGCGTTGGTTCGCCTCTTCGTCCCCTTCCCAGGGGAGCTCGAATTCGCGGTAATAGGGCGCAAGCAGCATGGGTCTCTACACCGGCTTGTACTGGCCGGGAGCCACCGGCTTTTCCTTCTGGATCACGGCGAGCGAGATGCGGCCGTAGTCCGCATCGGTGCAGGTGGCCATGACACGCTTGAGCACCTCGTAGGGCAGTGCCTTGTCCGCCATGATGGTGATCTCGCGCTGCGCGATATCCTGCTCGCTCACGTCCTGGCCGATGAGCAGCGGTCGCTTGAGCGCCGCGCGCAGCGGCTCGACCAGGGCCCCCGGGGTGGCCTTGATGTCGGCCACCGTGGTGATGAACTCACCCTGCACGAACAGGTCGTTGCGCGTCACCATGACCACCACCGAGTGTTTCGGCGAGGTCTGCGCGATCGACTGCGGGATCTCGATGCCCTTGGTGTTCTGGATGATTTCCACCTCGGTCGAGTACACCAGCAGGAAGGCCACCATCACCGAGAGGATGTCGATGAGCGGAATGAGATTGAGCTCAGCATCGGCACGATTGCGCAGGTGGTGCTGCGCCATGCGGAGCGCGCGGTTCGACATGCTCATGGTCGGGCTCCCCTGCCATTGACCGGCGCCGGCGGCGTGGCCGAGACCACGTGCGCGGCGGCGGGTGCTGCGGACGGCGACGGCGACCCGGGCGCCGCCGGCGCGGGCGGTGCCGCGCCGGGAGCCGGCGCGTCGCCGATGGAAATATCCGGGAACAACTCCGCCTGCACGGTGTTGACGCCTTCCCCGGCCTCGAACACGCGCACGTGGTCCATCACCTGCACCAGCGTGTCGTAGGCCGTGTCGGGCTCGAGCAGGATGCTCGCCTCGGTCTTGTCCGGGAACTTCGTCTTGACGAACTTCAGGTACTCGACCAGCCCGTCGTAGTCGTAGCCCTGGGCCGTGTTGGGGACGGCGTGCAGCGGCCCGCTGTTGCGGTCGGCCACCATCAGCTGATCCTTTTCCACCATCACCTCCAGCTGCAGCCCCGGGGGCGGTTCCTTGTATTCCGTCTGCGGTGGCGGCAGGTTCAACTGCAGGATCACCGTGCGGGAGAACACGGCGGTCATGAGCAGAAACGTCACCAGCACGGTGAAGATGTCGATCATGGGCACGAGCAGCAGCTCCGCGGGCTTGCGGGTACGGCGCTCGAGCTTGCGATACTGATACGAACGGCGCATGCGGGGGCTTCGATCCTGTCGATCCTTGGAGGGGCGAGTGCGAGGCGGGCGCTCAGGCCGCCGCGGGCGCCGTCTGCCGCTCGGTGATCGCGTTGAGGAATTTCACCGACGCCATCTCGAGGCTGTCGATGAGCCCGGTGGTCTTGGTCTGCAGGTACGCGTGGATGAACAGCAGCGGCACCGCGGTCATGAGACCGAACGCCGTGCAGTTCATCGCCACCGAGATGCTCGCCGAGAGCAGGTTGGCCTTCTCCGCCGGGTTGACGGTGGCCACCGCGGCGAACGCGCGGATGAGGCCCATGACCGTGCCGAGCAGTCCCAGCAGCGTCGCCAGGTTGGCGAAGGTCGCGAGATAGTGGGTGCGCTTCTCGAGCTTCGGCACGACTTCCATCAGGCTCTCTTCCATCGCCTTCTCGATGTCATCGCGCCGCCGCGCCGACTGAATGCGCGCCAGCCCGTAGTTGAGAATGTGCGCGATAGCCGCGTCGGACTTCGAGGTCGCCGCCGCGACCTGGCGGAAGTTGCCCTGCGCGAGCAGCGGCACGATCTGGTTCCACAGCGCGCGGTTACGCGCCGCGACCCCCGTGAGATAGATGTAGCGTTCGATGGCGATCGCCAGGCCGAACACGAACACGAGGGCGATCGGGTACATGAAATCCCCGCCGCCCTGAAAGAATCGTACGATCAAGTTCCAGAGGCCCATCTGACACTCCCGTTCTCAGAGACCAACTAAAGGCACAAGCGTGCCAAACTAGAATGACATAAACCCAAAAAGCTGCGACCTGGCTCTCATCTGCGACGTCAGGAGGGGGGTTTTCAGGGTTTCGTTCCCGAACCCTGAGCCGCGCCCGCCTTGGCATCGCCCGCTCCCGGCTTCAGGTCGTCGTAATAGCGGTTTTCGCGCTTGAAGACGTCCCGGTCGAGGGGTTGCAGCACCTCATCCAGGAGGCTGTTCACGGGCTTGCCTACAACGTCCCCGAGGTCTGCACGCTTCCAGGGGACGATATACAGAACCTTCGGCAGCTCGCGGTTGCCCTTGATGTCGGTCGCATCGAGATCCAGCCGGTCCGGACCCTTGCGCGCGCTCGCCTTCGCCGTTGCTGTGTTCTGAGGCGTGGGCGCGGGTTTCGCCGCGGACGCACCGGCCACGGGCGCCGGCGCCGCAGTCGCCGCACTCGCCGTAGTCGCCGTAGTCGCCGCCGGTGCCGCAGTCGCCGCAGCCGCCGATGGGACGGCCGGCGCGGCAGGGGTCGTGTTTACGCCCGGCTCAAGCTCATCCGGACGCGGAATCGCCCGGCTGCCTGCGGCGGGCGTGGCAGGCCCCGCCGCCTCCTGCGCGATGGCAAGGCACGGCACTGCCAGCAACATGGCGGAAATGACCCAAGTGCGAGGGGTGCGATGGATGCGCGTGCGCAGCATGCTCAACCTCCTGTGTCACTCGCGGCCGCGTCCGACGCGGCATTCACCGGGCTCGCGCCCGGCGGCGGCTGCGGGGGGCGGCCCGGTGGCGCGGTCTCGGCGGGCGCGCCCTTTGGAGGCTTTGCCTCGCCCGGCGCCGCGGGAGTCGAGCCTCCGCCGGCAGGCCCGGCATCCCCTGCCGGTCGTTTCGGCTGTGGCAACCCCAGTCGTTGCCGCAGTTCCGCAATCCAGCCACTCACCGGCTTGTCCTCGCCCGTGAGCTCTTTGTACTGCTCGAACGCTTTGAGCGCGCGCTTCGGATCTCCAAGATAGAGATCCGATACCACGCCCAGGTTCCGCCACGCGGGTGCGTAGCGTGGATCGGCGGCGATGGCCTGCTCGTAGGAGGTGGCCGCGTCGCGGAACTCGCCGCGCAGGCGCTGGGTCGCACCGAGCTCGGTCCACGCCACCGCGTTGCCGCGCTCGCGTTCGACGGCGCTCTTGAGCGTAGCTTCCGCCTGGTCGAGATGCCCCTCCTTGCGCTGCATGATGGCGAGGTTCACGAGCGGTGCGGAGTACTGCGGGTACTCCAGCGCCACCTGCTTGAACCCGAGCTCCGCCTCTGTGGCATTGCCGGACCGCATGTACTGCACCGCGCGGTCGAAATCCGCGCGGGCAGCGGGGGTCACCTCGGGGTGCACGGCGGCAGGCGCCGCAGTCGTTCCCGCAGCGCTGCCCGTTGCGGTGGCACCGGGCGCAGCCCCGGCGTCCGTGCCGGCGGTGGAGCTCCCAGCCGCGGCAGCGGCGGAATGTGCCGAGTTGGCGGAAGAAGCCGCCGCCGGCGCGGGTGTCCGGGCGCGGGGGGGCGTCGAGCTGCAGGCGGCGAGCTGTGCGAGCACGAGGGCGGCGAGCGCCAGCGTCGCACACGGGCAAGCCGCGGCGCGCGCCGCCGCCGCAGCGTCCCTGGCCCGCATGCGCTCACTCGAGGCTCGTGACGACATCGTGTGTCAGCTCCGTCTTCCCGTAGCGGGCCGGCTTGAGCTCGGCGAGCGACTGGAAGCTCTTGCGCACCCACTCATCGTAGACCCCGTCCTTGGCGCGCGCCGCATTGAGCTCGTGAGCCTTGATCGCCTGCTCCTCGAACGGGAACACCTGCTCCTCGAGCAGCGAGTTGTATTCCTCGAGCTCCTCGCCTTTCAAGCCCTTGGGACGCTCCGAGGCCATCACGTCCTTGGAGAGCGTGCGGTAGAGCTCGGCCATTTCGTAGGTTGCAGCGGTGGTTACCTCGGCCACCTGGTAGTCGGCGGCGCGTTTGTAGCCGGCCATGGCGGACTCGAGAGCCTCGCGCTTGACGATCAGGCTTTTCTTGAGCGGGGCCGTGAGGCGCACCTCGCGGAACGCATCGCGCGCCGGCTGGGCGAGCGCCAGCTGCGCTTTCGCCGCGAGGTAGTGCGTGCGATCGGTGCGCTGCGCGCCGGCCTGCTCGTCGGCACGGATGATCTCGTGATACCAGTAATCGCGACGCGCAACGTTGCCGCTGCGCTGTGAGTATTCGGCGAGATGCTGGCGAGCCTCCTCCGCATCGCCGAGCGGGCTGGGATTGGTCTCGACGAACTTCTCGAGCATGCCCGCGGCCTTCGACGTGTTGCCGGCCTTGGCATACAGATCCGCCGACTGGATCAGCGCCTCGCGCTGCACGTCCTTGCTCTCGGTCGGGCTGGCCGCGATGCGCTCGAACTCGGTCGCCGCCGCTCCCGGCCGGTTAGCCTCCCCGTATGCCACGGCGAGTTTCGTAGTGACATCGCGCTGCAGGGGACTCTGCGGGAAGGTGCGCCGGAAATCCTCGAGCACGACGATGGCGCGGTCCCACTGCTTGAGTGCGATCAGCTGTGCGGCGGCGTCGTACTGCGCGTTGGGGCGGACCTTCGAGTCGGGCGCGACGCGCTCGACCCGCAGGTAATCCTCGACCGCGCCGGCGCCATCACCCGCTTTCTGCTTGGCCTCGCCCTGCTTGTACACGCTCGCCGCCAGGCGCTCGGTGAGATCGCTGCGCATCTTGTCATCGCCCGCCGCCAGCTGCCGCGCCTGGAGGTAGGCCGGCTCGGCCTTGGCGTAGTCGCCCTGATCGAAGTACGACTGCCCGATGATCGTCCAGGCGATGCGCTGCTTGGCCGCGTCGACCGGCGGCTTCCGCGCCAGGACCGCCTGCGACGCGCTGATGGCGCGCAGCTGGTCGCCGCTCGCGAAGATCTCCTCGGCGGAGCGCGTCAATACGCCGCCGCTGTCGGGGTGCTCGGGGAAGGTCTGGGCGAACTTGTAACCGGACTCGGTGGCGCGTTGATGCCAGGCTCCGCGCTGCGCGCCGCTGAGGCTCTCCTCTCCTTTCTGATAGGCGACGAGCGCCGCGTAGCCGGCGGCCGCCGACTTGTCGTTGCGCGGATAACCGTAGGCGGTGTGCTCGAACTCCGTGGCCGCCTCGCCGTACTGGTGCCCCTCGAACAGCGCCTCGGCCATCAGGTAGTTGGTCTGTGCCGCGTCCGCAGCGTCGGGGAAGGCCTTCAGGTATTCGTGGTACCAGCGGGCCGCTTCCTGATAGTCGGCGACCCGCCCGGACTTCTGTGCGCTCGCATGATAGTAGGTCGCGATGTCCTTGAGGTTGGTCTTCAGCTCCTCCACGACCTTCGGATTGCTCTCGCGGCTGCGCGTCTTCCAGTACGGCGAATCGAAGTTGTAGAGCTTCACGAACTCCTGCTTGCCATCGACCACCAGCTGGCTGAAACCGCCCTTGCCGTAGGCCTCGACCGCCGCCATCGCGAGATCGGGGGCGTGGTCGCTGTAGGGATCGCGTGCCGCGAAGGCGCGGTAGACGCCCGCGGCGTCCTGGTAGCGCTGCTTGTCGACGTACAGATCCCCGAGCCGCGCATACAGCAGCCAGTTGTAGGGGCGCGCGCCGTGCTGCTGCACGTAGTGCTCGAGCGAGCTCACTCCTTCGTTGTAGGAGAAGCCGATGGCCATGACGCGCAGCGTGTCCTCGACCAGCTCGCGGTCGGCGCGCTTGAGGCTCTCGATCCGCACGGTCTTCGCCGGCGTGGTGCCGAGCTCGCTGTCGAGCACGCCGCCGAAGGATGACAGGCTCTCGAGGGTGAGCGACTGCTTGAAGAGCGACCAGCCGTGCTTGTAGAGGCTCTGCTGGTAGAACGCGGAGCCCGATCCGCGCGCGACGACCGCGGCGTAGGCGTGCTCGGCCTCCGGGTAGCGCCTGGCGGAGAACAGCAGCTCGCCGCGGCGGAACTGCACCTCATCGAGCTGCGGGCTCTGCGGGTAGCGCTGCACGATGTGATCGAGCGTCGCGAGCGCGGCCTCGGACTGCCCGGTGGTCTCGTAGGCGCGCGACAGCTGGTAGAGCACCTGGTCGTTGCGGGCATAGTCCGGGTAGGCCTTGAGGAGCGTCGTGTAGAGCGTGATGGCCGCCGCGCCCTGCTGGTCGATGCTCGTGACCTCCTTCTCCATCCGCTCGATCTCGCCGGCGTCGAGGTTGAGATCGCCGAGACGGCGCATGGCCTCGGCGCGCAGCTTCGGGTCGGTGTTCTGCAGCTGCAGGAAGCGCTGGTAATTCTCCATGGCACGCGTGCTGTCGCCACCCGCGGCAGAGCCCGGGTGCACTGCGACCTTGCGTTTCGTCAGATCGCCGATGGTCGGTTGCGGGGGCGTGCTCTGCGCCCTCGCGAGCGGCGCGGCAGCCACGCACAGCAGCGCGGCGATGACGAGGGCGTACCCGCGCGGCGAGCTCATCGTGGCGGCTCCGGCGGGACCGGCGGCGCCGTGTCCCCGGGCGGCGCGGCCGGGTCGTTCGCGGGCTCCTCCGCCGGCGCCGCGGGCTCGGTGGCCGCGTGGTCGGCGCTTTTCTGCCGCGGCACGGGGGGCTTGCCGGTGCTCGCGCTCGCCGTGGCGGCGCGATCGTACATAGTGGCGAGGGCGAAGCGCGCCTGCACCTCGTAGGTGGCGAGGCGGGTCTTCTGCCGCTCGAGCTCCTGTACCGCGACCTGCGCGAGATAGGCGCTCTGACGCTCCTCGGCGGCTGCGAGGCGCGTCTCGAGAGCCGCGATGCGCTGGCGCAACGATGCGACGCGTGCCGCAAACTCGCCGGTGTTCTGCGGCACGTTGTGGCGCGCGCGCTCCACGCGGATCCAGCGGCTCTGCGCCTCGTGCAGCGCGAGACTGAGGTCTTTCAGGCTGCGGTGCTCCTGCCAAAGTCGGGCGCCGTAGGCGTCGTTCAGACGGTAGTACAGCACCCCCTTCACGAGCGCGAGCCGCTCACGCGCCTCCGCCGTGTCGGGCGAGTCCGGCAGGCCGGCGAGCCCTGCCTCCACGCGCTGCACGCGCGCCCACTGCGAGCGCTCGGCCTCGGTACCGAGCGCTCCCACATTGTGCTGCGCCTCGATGATGCCGAGCTGGTTCTCGAGCGACACGCGGCGCTGCTGCAGCTGCTGCAGCTGGCCGGAACCGAGCAGCGTGTCGACTTTCGGCAGCCGGTCGGCGTAGGCGCGCTCGCGCGTTTCGATCATGTCCTGGTAGGCGTCCATGCTGTCGCCCCAGCGCTGGAGCGTGCCATCGAGATAGACCAGGTCGCGGTAGTTCTTCACACCCTCCTGGAAGTCGTGGCCGGCGAGCACGGCATAGAGATAAGGTGCCTCGCCCGTATGGGGCAGGCTCTTCAGGTCGCGGAACCAGCCATGCACCATCGCAGTGTCCGGGTTGTGCGGCCCGCTGCTCAGGAGCACCTCGCGCAGCATGTCGCCCTGGCGGATGTGCACCATGGTCGCATCGAGCCTGCCGTTCTCCCGGTCGAAGGAGGTGACCGCGCTCTCGTAGTACTCCGCCGACTGCGCGTTGGCGTTGAGCTTCATGAAGGCATACGGCACGGCGAGGTAGGACTCCTGCACCGCCGCATCGAGCACATCGCGGCTGCGCAGCTCCATCCACGGGGTGAGCGCGCCCTGGTAGTCGCCGAGCGCCGCCTGCGCCCAGCCGGTGCCGAGCAGCGCCTTGTTGGAATAGGGGCCGTTCAGGCGCACGCGCTCGAGTGCCGGCCGCGCCCGCTCCGGCTGATTCGCCTGCAGGTAGGCGAAGCCGAGGGCGAGATTGGCGCGGTCGCGCAGCGCCTCGAGCTCCGGGGTCGGCGCCAGCATGGTGCCGACCCCGGAGAGGAACGGATCGGCATCGACGAGGCGGTTGTCGCGCACCAGTGCGACGCCGAGGTTGAAGCGGGCATAGGCGGACCACACCGGGCCGCCGTGCCAGGCCGAGAGCAGCTGGATCGCCTCGTCGTACTTGCCCTGGTGCATGAGGACGTTGGCGAGCAGCAGCTCCTTCTGCGCCTCGTACTCGGGCGACATGCGCCCGTTCACCTTGCGGAGCGCCTCCTCGGCTCTGGGGTAGTAGCCGCGCGCGTACCACACCTGGGCGAGGTACAGCCAGGCGCGGTTGCGGACCCCCGAGGACACGTTGCTGGTCAGCAGGCGCTGAAAGATCTCGCCTGCCTCGATGTGCATGCCCTCCTGCAGATAGAGCGAGCCGGCGATGAGCTCGGCGTCCTCGGCGTGGTGCGGCATGCGCCCCCACTGCTGGTAGGCGAGGATGCGCGTCAGCGCCTCGAAGTCATGCTCATCGTCCTGCTGGAAATACAGGAACAGCACATCGCCGAAGTGCAGGTCGCGGATGTGGCCCTCGGAGAGCTTCTCCGGGTCGTGAACGCGCGCCTCGGCCCCCGCCACGGCGGCGAGCGCCACGATGGCGGCGAGAAGCAGCACGCGCATTGACGGCCGGCACCTCAAGGGTCTATTCCCAGTCTTTGATCTCGAATTCGGGCTCGAGCTTGCGTTGCCGGTCATTGATCTTGAGCTCGAGGTACTTCGCGCCGACGCCCTTCTCGAAGCGCAGCGACGCGCCGCGCTTGTAGGCGCGGGCGTTGGGCCCGCTGCCGTTGAAGAACGCCACCAGCTCGTGCGGCCCGACCTTGAGATTACCCAGGTACAGCCGCTGCACGCCGCCCTTGAGGAGCGCATCGCGCTCGCGCGGGGTGTAGAGATAGTTGATGACTTCCTTGCGATCGATCTTCAGCTGCACGGAATCGAGGGCAAAGAAATCGCCAACGTCCACCGACAGGAACACCGCCACCTGGGTGTTGGCGGGGAACAGCAGCTCCTCCTCGAGGATGAACAGGTCCTTGTTCAGATCGACCACATCCTTCTTCAATCCTTGGATGTCCTGATCGAGCCCCCGGGTGTCGCCGCTCCCCTCCGGCGCCGGCGCCGGCGCCTCGGGCGCCAGCGGATTCTTCGGCGCGCCGGGGAACAGCTGCTTGCCGACATCGCTCGCGCCCTGCTGCACGCCCGGTACCTCGGTCGGCGGGAGGGGCGACGGGACCTTCGGGGGTGGAACCGTCGGCGGTGGGGCGGACGCGCCCTGCGCCGCGAGCATGCACGGAGCGAGTGCGAGGAGTGCCGCCGCGCTCACCAGGGCGGACAGCCCAGCCAGGGAGCGGGCACGCGCCGGGCGCCGCGCAGGCGTCGCGGCCCGTGACTGAATCATCGTCTGCAGCATGTAGGTTCCGTTCATCATTCGTTCAGCAGCATCCGCAGCTGTTGCAGGTACAGCGTCGAGCTCGCGTCACTGTAGTCGCGCAACACGTACCGTATGGTGCCATTGCGGTCGATCAGCACCGTCATCGGCAGGTTGTCGACCTGGTAGCTGCGGCTCACCTCCTTGGCAGGATCGAGCAGCAGTGCGAAGTCGACACGGGCCGAGCGCGCGAAATCGCGCGACTGCACCGGGTCGTCATCGACCCCCACGCCGTAGATCGACAGTCCAGCCGACCGATAAGTTGCGAAGCTGCGGTTGAGCGCGGCGAGCTGCGTGCGGCACGAGGTGCAGCGGCTGCTCCAGAAGCTCAGGACCACCACATCACCACGGTGCTCCGACAGGCGCACGTTGTCGCCGGCAGCGGCATGCAGCGCGAAATCGGGCGCCGCCCGACCGACGAGCGCATAGGGCGGCTCGGCCGCCAGACCGGCGGCTGCCGCGAGCGTCAGCCCGAGCGCGCCAAGGAGCACCGTCACGCCCGTGCACGCGCCGGCAGACCACCGCAAGGCAACGGGCCGTTGTGCCACGTCACGCCACGCCGGGTTCGGCTGCTGCCAGCTCAATAAAGATCCTCAGCTCGAAGGGCGCGGGCAGCGCCCGCGCCAAGCCAGCAAAATTGCACAGCGTCAGCGACACTGTCAACGAAGCGAGAGACGAAATGAGGCCTGCAGCAACGCAGTGGCCACAGCGGCAGGCGTCGTCGCGGTGCGACAAGGAGTGCGCCCGCGTGCTGCCGCCCCGGGGGGCGGCACGCACGTGAGGCGCTTCACACGATGGGCTGGAACACCGTCAGGGCCGCGAGCTGGCCGGCCGAGCCCAGACCCTGGGGCTGGTTCGTCCAGGACTGGAACACGCTGGCGAAGTTCGCGTCGGTGCCACTCAATCCCATGTAGTTCAGCAACACCGTCTGCACCAGCGAATCCACCGAGTTCGCCGCCGGGCTCGAGGTACTCACCACCGAGCCGTCGGCGGTGAAGGCGCCGATCTGCTGGGCGCCGGCGGCGCCACGCAGCGCCGGGCGGCCCGCGGGGTTGTAGACCAGGAAGAACGTCGAGGCCACCGAGGAGTTATCGCCCTGCCAGCCGAGCTTGCCGCGGCCGGCGGCGCTGCTGTCGACCATGCTGTTGGAGTTGAGCGAGCCGTCGCTGAAGACGTAGATCATCACCGGCACGCCCAGCTGACTCGCGTACTGCAGCACCGCGCCGATCATCTGTCCGGCCTTGAAGTTGCGCGTCTCGCCGGTGGCGCGCGTGCCGTCGTGATAGTCGTAGCCGCCCATGACGATGGTACCGGCGCCGGCCAGGCCATTCAGCACCAGCTTCATCACCGTCGCCGTCTTGGCGAAGTCATTGTCCATGAAGGCATTTGCCTGGAACTTGGAGGCGATGGAGGTGATGTTGGCATCCTTGCTCGGATCAAGCGCCGAGGGGTCACCGAACTGGTTGGCGGTGTTGACCGCCTTCACGTAACCGCAGCGCACCTGGTTCTTGAGGGTGGCGTCCTGCTGCGCATTGGCGTACAGCGCTGTCGGCATGCCGAGCGCGCCGCCGAAGGCCGCCGTGCCGCCGCTGCCGCCGCTGTACAGCCCGGTACCCCCGCTGATGCGGGTCTGCGTCTCGAGCACCTCCACCGCCAGCGGGTCCGGCGGGCCGTTGCCGGGCGGCATGGGCACGAGCGCCGTCGCATCCGAGGGCCGGCTGATGGTGCTCGGCTGCAGCGCCGGGACGATCAGCTCCATGGGCGCCATCGAGTTACCGCCGGACACACTCGACTGGGTGCCGATGAGCTGCAGCAGCTGGCCCTTTCTGCCCGCCATCGCGATCCCGTACATGGGGTTGTGGGGGTTCGACTGCGTGTCGTTCTGCGACATCGCGCAGATCACCGCGCCGTTGACGCCGGCCGCCGTCGTGGGGGTGATCATGCTGGTGATGCCGCGCTGGATGGCGCCATCGGCATGCCACAGCAGACCGAGCGAGGAGTTGATGTTGGCGCTCGAGCTCGGCACCATGCTGCCGGGCACCCCGAGCTTGCCGTAGCCGGCGGTGGTGAGGAAGTTGGTCTGCGGGTTGAGGACGCTGGCTCCGCTCTGCTGGCCGACGATCACCTCCGAACCCACCAGGTTCGCCCCGCCGGCGAGATCGAAGCAGATGAACGGCAAACCCACCCCCGCGGCCGGCACGTTGCACTCGGCCGCCGCGAGCAGCGGGCTGATGTCTGCATCGAGCGGCGGCGGCCCCCCGGCGTTGGCGCGGTTCGCCTTGAGCAAGGCGCCGAGCCAGGCCGGCGCCATGACCAGCGCCGGTCCGGAGAGCATTCCTGCGGCGATGAACTCACGGCGCGTCCTGGGCCGCGCATGATTCTCATGCCGCAGCGGTTCACCGGGCGCATGCGATCGCGGGGGCTTTTTGAGGATGAACATCGCTAATCTCCAAAACCCTGTTGTCTACTGCAAGGTCACGGCCGCGCTGCCGAGCACCGCGGTGCAGGCCGCCACGGCCGACTGCGAGACCGTGGCGCCAGCGTTGATGGACGGAATCTTCTGCAACAGCGCATCGACCTCGTTGGTGACGGCGGTCGCCACCTGCGGATTGGCGTTGCCCACGGCGTTCTGCACCAGCGCCTGCTCCACGAGGCTGCGATTGCCCGCGGAACTGAAGAAGCCGGAGGAGAGGCTGCCGAGGCTCGCATCCAGGCCGCTGCCGAAGAACGCGTCGCGCAGCTGGCTGCTCGCCATCATCTCGTTGCAGTAGGCGCTCGCGAGCTGCGAGAACGCCGTCTGCTGCGAGGAACCGAAGGCGTCGATCGCGGGTCCCGCGGGCATCGACTGCTGTGACGCCTGGTAGAGCGAATTCACGACGGAGTCGGTGATCGCCACCCCGGTGATCTTCGACAGCGAGCGGTTGAAGCGCTCGAAGGTCGATACGCCGAAATCCGGTTGCGGCGTGTTGTTCGGCGCCGGCGGCGTCACCGTCACGGTCGGCTCGAGGTAAGCGTGCACGTGCGTGCCGATCTGGTCGAACGACAGGAAGAACAGATCGTTGGACGGCCCGAGCGTCGCAGGCACCACCGTGCCGAGCGGCGAGAGCAGCTGGCCGTTGGCGGCGGTGTAGTTCGAGCCGCCGATCGTTGCGTTTACGGAGGTGAACGCCTGGCCGGCGGGCGCCAGCACCCCGTTGACGCCGATGCGCATGCCGCTGATCGGCAGGTTGGCCGGCATGGCGGTCGGGTCGAGGCTGACGAACTTCGGCTGGTCGAACAGGTAGCTGTAGTTGTCGTACTGGCTCCCCTGGAAGAGGATGTACGACTGGTTCACGCCCGTGAGCTGACTGACGCCGAACAGCAGGAAGAACTTCTGGCCGACGCCGGCGGCGAAGTTCTGCTGGATCTGCGCCGCGGTGAGCGCGCGGTTGTGGATGGCGACGAACTTGATGACACCCTGCCACTGGCGCTGCCCGGTGGTCTCGTTGCCGAGCACCAGGGCAAAGGTGCTGTCCCAGTTGGCGAGCGAGCCGCCCTTGGAGGGATCCGCGTCACCGGTATACACGCCGTTGACGTAGATCTTCTGGCCGTTGACGGGGTCGTAGGTGAGCACCACGTGCTGCAGGGCAGCCTGCGCCGCGCCTCCCGTGGTCGTGGTGATGAGCGGCGGCATGCCCGCGGTACTCGTCGTGCTGCTGCGGGCGAAGCCCTGGTACTGCATGGCCGCCTGCCCGAGCGTCATGTTGCGCGTGGTGTTGCTGCCGGAGTAGCTGACGATCCAGGCGTTGGTCTGCGTGACGTTCGACGGCGCCACCCAGGTCTCGATGGTGTACTCACCCGCGCCCTGGATCATCGCGCCGAATTTCGCGCTGGCACTGGTCGAGGCCTGCGCGGAGCCGCCGGCGCCGATGTTGATGCCCCAGCCGCCCACCCAGGTGACATTGCCCGAGAGCGACAGGTCGGCCTCCGGGTTGACACCGCTCGTGTCGTACGCGGTGCTGCCCTGCCCGGTCTCGAACATGTACTTGGCGACCAGGTTCGATTCGTAGCGGCTGCCGCCCGCGGCGATCGTGCCGTCGGTCAGAGCCAGCGCGTTCGACACGATCAGAGACGGATCGACCTGAGTCGGCGTGATGCCGAGCGCGAAGGCGCGGATCGCCTCGTGCATGGCGGTCGAGCTCGCCACGCAGTCGGGCGGCGAGCCCCAGCAGTGGTGCGACTCGTTCGCCAGGCGCTCGTAGAAGCGCGACTGGTCCTGGTAGGGAGCGGTGTCGGGGTTGGCGATGGCCGTGCTGAGACTCATCTTCGGCTGCGCCGCCAGGTACGCCTCCTGGATGTTTGAGCTGGCGAAGTACGGCTGCTGCGCGGTGGCGGAGCTGGAGGTATGGCAGCCGACGCAGTAGGTCGACAGCAACGGATAAACGGTGTTGGCGAAGCTCTTGCCGTTGGTACCGGCGGCGTTCGGATCGACCGGGAACTGCAGGCTGTTGCCCGGCGTCCGCACCGGCGGCGCGATGAGCTTGATGCTGGTGGTCGAGGAAGACCCCGCCCCGATCCAGTTCTGGATCCACACCAGCATGGTGGCGGCGCACGCCGATGGGTCCGCCACCCAGCAGTTGTGGCCGCCACCGACCTTCAGCACGAAGGTCGACTGTGAGGGGTCGGAGAGATTCACCAGCGGCAGTGCCGCCTGGTAGGCGAGGTTCACATCGTCCGCACGCGCGAACATGGGTGACTGGCCGCCCGCATGGTGACAGCCGCCGCAGCGGTTGGCCGGGGTGACGTTCGTCCAGAAGTTGACCATGAAGGCCTGCACGTCGGCGTTGGCCGGCGGCGGGCCCGTGTAGGTCTGGGCCGCGGCGGTCGGGGGCGGGGCATTGACGGCAACCGGAGCGCCGCCGCCGCCGCAGGCGGTGAGGACGGCGAGCAGCGCGAGCGCGGCGCCGGTGGTCACAGCGCGCGCGGCGCGTGGGCGCGGCGCGGACCCAGTGAGGGTGGCAACAGGATCACGGTTCATGATGGCAACGCTCCCTTACTGGCCCGGGCAGGCGGCAGCGGCTTGCTGGAACACCTGCTTGAGTTTGTAGCCGCCGGACTTGAAGCTCGCCTTGATGGTCGAGACCGTCTGCTGGTCGGCGCTGCTGTTGGGTGCCCGGAAGCACACCGCGGTGAACACCTTGACCACCTGGCACTGCGCGAACGCATCGCTCGACTCGAGCTCCATACCGAGGGACTTGGCGCCGTTGCCGGAGCCCGGCAGCGTCGGATCCCAGCCGAGCGCCGCATTGACCCCGGCGCGCCAGCGGTTCGACCAGCTGTCATCCGGGGTGACGAAGCCGTACACGAAGTTGTTCTGGTTGATCAGGTACTTCGGCTGCACCTGACCCGCCGTATACACCATGGTGCCGGTGTTCGTGCCGTCGCCGACCGGGGTGCCGTTGAAGTTGTAGTAGGCGAACGCCTGCGCCATCGGATCCATGCCGCTGTGGCAGCCGGCGCAGTTGTTGAGGAACACGCGGCTGTCGCCACCCGGGGAGCGCGCCACGTCCTGGCGCACGCGATCCGTCGGGCGCGTCGTGTCCATGAGCGTCTGCATGTCGTTGCAGAAGTGATTCATCATGGTGAAGCGGAACATCGCGCGGTTGGTGCCGTTGATGAAGAACGACGACTCGGCGCCGCGTGTGGTGAGAAGGCCGGCGGTGGCCGCGGCCGGGGTGCCGTAGGTCGCCGACTGCGAGGTCTGCTTGAGGTTCGCGAGCAGATCGACGCCGTTGGCTTCGGCGGTGGCGTAGTGATTGTTGTCGCCGGTGGAGGGCGCCGGCGACACGCCATTCACGACGTAGAGAATGTCGGCCGACAGCGCCGTGTTGAACGCCACGTCATCGCGCACCATGCCGATCACAGTGGCGGCGTAGTCGTTGAACGGCGCGAACACGGTCTGGTCGCGGTTGGTCCAGGGAATGACCATGTTCTTCAGCGTCACGTTGTAGAAGGTGGGCGCGCTGGTGGCGGTCTGCGCGGCCGTCACCAGTGCCGCGGCACCCGGCGCGCAGCTGCCGCCGCAGGCGCCGCTGATGGTGCCGGCCATGCTGGCGAGCTCCGCCGCCGAGGGCGGCACTCCCGCGATGCGCTCGTAGATGCGACGCGCCTGCTCGTTGGGACCGGCCTGCGCGGGCGAGGCCGCGAGCACCGTCAGCAAGAGTGCGCCTGCCACCGCGGCGCGACGCCCGCGGGCCGAAACGACCTGTGCCGTGTTGGTTCTGACTTTCATGGCGCTCGTCAACTCCCAGGCAATGAGCCAATGCGCGAGCTGAACTATACGTTCAGCGCAACCCCACCCCGAATGTCTCAAGCGGGTGACGTCGCCAGTCACCGACAGTTTGTGTTGTTGTTGTGCCGCGCTGCTCAATGCACCGGAAACTGCGAGCCGGTTCACGGCGGGGGCATCATCGAACGACTACCTAGTAGTTCACTGGTAGTTCAGACTTGCCCTGTAACCTGCGGTGCTATGAGAACCGCGTGATGCGGGGCGCGCCGTGACGGAATCGGCGCTATTACACGAACAGCAGGGCGATGGTCATCTTCTGGCTATGAATTACGTTACATTTGACGGCAGGCGGCCGGGGCCGCCGGTCCCGAGGAGAGGCACATGAGCGCGCCGAGCAGGCGTGACCCGAGTCGATGGGGGCAGCCCACCCGGCCGCTCGCGCTGCGCGCCGGCGCGTTCCCGCTGGTGGCGGCGCTCGCCGCCTGCAGCACCGGCTGGCACATCGGCAGCAACAGCCAGGTGGCCGATCCGGGGACCGTCAACTATCCGGTCTTCTACGTGAAACGCCAGGTACCCGTGAACGCCGCCGGTACCCTGGTGCAGGACGATCTGCGCATCATGCGCACGCTGACACCCTCGACGCCCTCCGCGGACCTGTTCATGCGTGCCAGCGCCTCGCCCGCCGCCTCCGAAACCAACGTCACCGCGCGCATCACCGCCGGACAGATGTGGGACGTCAAGGACGTCGACACCTCGGCCGACGGCAGCCGGGCGATCTTCGCCATGCGCGGGCCGCTCACCCCGAAGCAGAAGGCCAAGGATCCGCCCTCCTGGCGCATCTACGAGTACGTGATCGCCAGCGACACGCTGCACGCGGTGATCAACCCGGCCACCGATCCCGACCCGCCGACGGTGAACGACGTCTCGCCGCACTACCTGCCGGATGGGCGCATCGTGTTCTCCACCACGCGCCAGTCGCAGTCGCAGGGCATCCTGCTCGATGAGCACAAGCCGCAGTTCCAGGCGCAGGACGAGGATCGCCAGGAGCCCGCCTTCGTGCTGGAGGTGATGAACGCCGACGGCACCGCCCTGCACCAGATCACCTTCAACCAGAGCCACGACCGCGACGCTACCGTGCTCGCCAACGGCCGCGTGCTGTGGTCGCGCTGGGACAACATGAGAGGCGCTGGCAGGAACCAGATGTCGCTGTACTCGGCCAACCCCGACGGAACCGACCTCGAGCTCTACTACGGCGCCAACAGTCACATGACGGGCACCAACAACACTGTGGTGGAGTTCGTGCGCCCGCGCCAGATGCTGGACGGCCGCATCCTCGCGATCATGCGCCAGTTCACCAAAGTGGATGATGGCGGCGCACTGGTGATCATCGACGGTGAGCACTACGTCGATAACACCCAGCCGCTGCTCGCCAACCCCCAGCTCGCCGGGCCGGCGCAGACCCCCGCGACCCCCCAAAACGTGTACACCATCCCGGGTCCTTCCCCCGGCGGCCGCTATATTGCCGCCGCCCCGCTGCTCGATGGCACCAACCGCATCCTCGTGAGTTGGAGCCAGTGCCGGGTGCTCGATCAGACGCAGACGCCGCCGGCGATCGTGCCCTGCAGCTCGACGGCGCTCGCCGCACCCAACGTGCAGGTGGCGGTGCCGCTCTACAGTGTGTGGCTGTTCGACCCGACGCAGAACACGCTCGACCCGATCATGCCGCCGGTCGAGGGCGTGATGGTCACCGATGTCGCGGTGGCGCAACCGCGGCCGCTGCCGACCGTCATCAACGACAAGGTGCCGGGCGTGGGGCTGGATGAGAACCTGCTGAACGCCGGCGTCGGCGTCATAGATATAAGGAGTGTCTACGACATCCTTGGCGTCGACACCGCGGTGCCGAACATCGCCGCGGTCGCCGACCCGGTGCAGACACCGCCGGACAACCGCCCGGCGCGCTTCATACGCCTCGAGAAGGCGGTGTCGATCCCGGACAAGACCGTGGTGAACCTCTCCAATGCCGCCTTCGGCGCGAGCAACTTCATGATCGAGATCCTCGGCTACGCCCCGATCGAGCCCGATGGCTCGGTGCGCATCGAGGTGCCGGGCAATGTCGCCTTCCGCATGAGCGTGCTCGATGCCAACGCGCGCCGCATCACCCCGGTACAGGGGGTCTGGCTGCAGGTGAAGCCGGGCGATGCGGTCAACTGCAACGGCTGCCACACACCGCAGGCGACCGCCCAGAATCCGCGCTCGCACGGGCGGCAGGGCGTGTTCGCCTCCGCCTGGGCGGGCGCCGCGGTGAGCGGCGTGCCCTTCCCGCACAGCATCGGCACGGGAACCGGAGCGTTCATCCCGCAGGCCGGCGAGACCATGGCCGAGGCGCGCATGCGTGTCAGCTGCCTGATCGACACCCCGCCCTGCCAGCAGATGGTGCCGGGTTTCGGGAGTGCCATGCTCAATCCCGCGGGCGGCATGAACGTCCTCTACACGGACGTGTGGACCGATCCGGCGCAGGCAACGCCCGGCACACCGCTCACGCTCCGCTATGACGATCCGACGCAGTTCTTCACCGCCATTCCGACCACCGCGCTGTGCGTCACGCAGTGGGCGGCGAACTGCCGCATCATCATCAACTACCCCGAGCACCTCCAGCCGCTGTGGGATGCGCCGCGGCCGACTCCGGCGGTGGCGGGCGTCAACAACACCTGCAGCCAGGGCGGTTGCCACAATTCGAAGGATGCTGCAGGTGCAGCACAGACGCCCGCGGGCAATCTCGATCTCACCAAGACTCCGTCGCAGGCAGTGCCGCAGCAGCTCACCTCGTATCAGCAGCTGCTGTTCGCGACCACCGTCACGGTCGCGGGGACGACCGCAACGTTCGGTCCGTACATGAACGCGGGTGCCGCGAACGGTCCGCTGTCGGCGCAGTTCTTCGCCTGCGTCACCACGGGCGCGGGTTGCACGGCGCCGGTGGCGCACGCGGGCTTCATGACGGCCGATGAGCTGCGTCTCGTGTCGGAGTGGCTGGACATCGGCGCGCAGTACTTCAATAATCCGTTCGACCCGATGGTACCGGTCAATTGATTAAGGCACCGACTTGATCACGCGAGCGCGCGAGTGGGCGCTCGCGATCCTCCTGCTGTTGGCTGGGATATGTGCCCCCGCGGTGAGCGCAGCGCGCGAGTACCTGCAGCTGTTCGTCACCGCGCCGTACCTCGAGTTGCACACCGGCCCCGGCCGCGGCTACCCGGTGTTCCACGTGGTGCCGCGCGATGCCAGCGTCGACGTGCTGTTCCGGCGCACCGACTGGTTCAAGGTGCGCACCGAGCGCGGTGTCGAAGGCTGGGCGAGTCAGGCCGATATGCTGAAGACGGTGCTGGCCGATGGCTCACCGTTCAAGTTCCCGCTCGGCGACCGGGCCGGGTTTACGAACCACACCTGGGAGATGGGCATCTTCGCGGGCGAGCTCGGCTCCGCCACCCTGGTGTCGGGCTATGCCGCGCTGTCGTTCAACTCGCAACTCCAGCTCGAGGGCTCAGTCGGCAACTTCCTCGGCACCTTCGCCAACGGCGTGACCGCCGACATCGGCCTCGCGCACATCATCCTCCCCGAGGCGCGCCTGTCGCCCTTCCTGATGCTGGGTGTCGGACTCATACACACCGAGCCGAAGGCAACCCTGGTGCAGCCGGAAAACCGCACCGAGGACACCGCCTACGTCGGTGCCGGCTTGCGTTTCTACCTCTCGCGGCGCTTCTTCCTGCGCGCTGAATACAAGGCGCACTACATCTTCACGAAGCGCAACAGTAACGAGGAATCGGACGAATGGAAACTGGGCTTCGCGTTCTTCTACTGACGGCGCTGCTCGCGACGCTTCCGGGGTGCGCCTGGATGCACCATCGCAGCAGCCCGCCACCGCCCGCGAGCACGCCGAGCGTGCCGGCGCAGTCACCCGATGAGGCGCCACCGCGCGTGGTCGAGCCCGAGGTGGCGCGCCGCGAAGTGAAGGTGCCCAAGATCCGCAGCTCCAACATCGAGGTGGGCGCCTACTACGGCGAGATCGCGATCGAGGATTTCGGCGGCCACCCGGTGTGGGGCCTCACCGCCGCCTATCACATTACCGAGGACTTCTTCTTTCAGGCGGAATACGGGCGCTCGAAGGCGGGACGCACCAGTTTCGAGGTTCTGGCCGGCAACATTCAGTTGCTTACCGAAGCTGAGAGGCGCTTCACGTATTACGACCTCTCACTCGGCTACAACTTCCTGCCTGGCGAGGCCTTCCTCGGTCGCGGCGTCGCCATGACGAGCGCTTTCTATCTCATCGGCGGCTTCGGCGGCACCGATTTCGCCGGGGATACGAAGTTCACGGTGAACTTTGGCGCGGGCTACCGGGTCGTGCCGATCGACTGGATGGCCGTGCACATCACGGTGCAGGACCGCGTTTTCCAGTCATCGCTCCTCGGCACCACCAAGCTCACCAACAACCTCGAAGCGCGTCTCGGTGTGACCGTATTCTTCTAGAGGGACGCATCATGAGGAAACCAATCGCAGCCATCGTCGCGGCACTCAGCGTGTCGCTGCCGGCACTCGCCGGCTCCGGCCCCGCCGCGCCGGCGCCGGCCTTCACGCTCGCCTCGCGCGCCGGTCAGGATGTGAGCCTGGCGCAGTACAAGGGGCAGGTGGTGATGCTCAATTTCTGGGCGAGCTGGTGCGGCCCGTGCCGCCAGGAAATGCCGCTGCTCGAGAGCATCTACAAGAAGTACAACAAGATGGGCTTCACGCTGATCGGCGTGAACGTCGAGCCGGACTCGAATGCGGCGAACGAGTGGCTGAAGGCGACGCCGGTGAGCTTCCCGATACTCTACGATCGCGACAGCAAGGTGAGTAAGCTCTACGACGTCGCAGGAATGCCCTCCACGGTGATCATTGACCGCAGCGGCAAGCTGCGCGTGCTGCACCGGGGCTACAAAGCCGGCGACGAAAACGAGTATCTTGACAGCATCCGCACCCTGATCCGCGAGTGAGGAGGCAGCGCGTGGGACAGCCATTATGAACCGGAGAGCCAAGAGGCTGAGACAGGCCGTCGCGGCCGG
>Ga0306925_10001110_pt1 | contig 21445 bp, 16 predicted proteins | sample flu12Cox44000176_FD_203755 | JGI IMG/M metagenome (GOLD analysis project Ga0306925, IMG submission 203755) | Lab enrichment of tropical soil microbial communities from Luquillo Experimental Forest, Puerto Rico - flux8day.12C.oxic.44.000.176 (v2)... | ecosystem: Environmental > Terrestrial >... | reverse complement strand
GAGCTTTTCGATTTCGATATCCAGCATCTCGGCCACGCGCGTCAGCCGGTCGATAGGATCGAAAATCTCCAGCAGTTCCTGCTTTTCTTCGATGGTGAGTTGCAGGTTGGCGCCGACCGTATCCGAGAGCTTGCCGGGGTCGTCCACTCGGATGGCCGCGATCATGGTCTCGTAGTTCAGGTTCTGGCTCAGCTTGACATACTGCTCGAACAGCCCGGTCACGCGGCTGATTAACGAATCCAGTTGCGGCCCGGCCTCCACCTTGAAGGCAGCGGTGCGAACGATCGCGTGGAAAAAGCCCTCCTCGTCGGAAACCGAAACCACTTTGGCGCGTTCCACGCCTTCGACCAGCACTTTGATGTTGCCGTCGGGTAGTTTCAGGCTCTGAACAATGTTGACGATGGTGCCGACGCTGTAAATCTCGTCGGGCTTCGGTTCGTCGATGGAGGCGTCGTGCTGCGTGGCAAGAAAAATCTTCTTGTCCCCCGCCATCGCCTCTTCGAGCGCCCGCACGCTCGATTCCCGGCCCACCACGAACGGCGTCATCATGTACGGGAAGATGACGACGTCCCGAATGGGCATCATCGGCAGACGTTTTGTGTCGGATTTTTCCTTAGAGGTAAGCATTATTCTCCGTGGGAAGGTTACGGCCCCTCAGGCCCCGCCAGCGCTCGCGCCGGGCGACAAATGTCAGCCGGCCTTTTCCAAAAGTGTCAGACTGATTTTCTGCGAGAGCACCATCTCTTTGGTCACCTGAAACTCGCGCACCTTCTTATACGAAGGTAAATAATACATCAAATCCAGCATCAGATCCTCGAGAATCATGCGCAAGCCGCGCGCTCCCACCTTGCGCTCCATGGCCAGATCCGCAATGGCCTCGAGGGCCTCATCACCGATCTTCAATCGCACGTTCTCAAACTCAAACAGTTTCTGGTACTGCTTGACGATGGCGTTCTTCGGCCGGGTCAGGATCTGGATCAGGGCGCTCCGGTCCAGGTCCTCGAGCACCGCATTGACCGGCAAACGGCCGATAAACTCGGGGATAAAACCGAACTTGATCAGGTCGACCGGCTGCACCTGCGACAGCAGGTCGATATCCCTCCGCCCGCTCATGCCGGAAACCTTGCCGCCTTTTTCGTCTTCCTGGAGAAACCCCATGGCCTTCTTGCCCGTGCGACGCGCGATCACCTTCTCCAAACCCACAAAGGCCCCGCCGCAGATGAACAAGATATTCGTGGTGTCGATTGGGGTGAATTCCTGATGCGGGTGTTTCCGGCCGCCCTGTGGAGGAACGTTCGCCACGGTCCCTTCCAGAATCTTGAGCAACGCCTGCTGCACGCCTTCTCCGGACACGTCGCGGGTGATGGACGGGTTCTCGTCCTTGCGGCAGATCTTATCGATTTCGTCGATGTAAATAATCCCCTGCTGGCACTTGGCCACATCGCCATCAGCCGCCTGCAACAGCTTGAGGATGATGTTCTCCACGTCCTCGCCGACGTAGCCGGCTTCGGTGAGAGTGGTGGCATCGACAATCGCAAACGGCACGTCCAGAATCTTGGCCAGGGTCTGCGCCATCAGCGTCTTGCCCGTACCAGTGGGACCGATGAGCAGAATGTTCGACTTCTGCAGTTCGACGTCGCTTGAGCGCGTGCGGTTCATCTGGATCCGTTTGCAGTGGTTGTAAACGGCGACCGCCAGCTTCTTTTTGGTGGCTTCCTGGCCGATCACGTACTGGTCGAGAAATTCCTTTACTTCCAAGGGCTTGGGAATCTTGTTGGGAGCCCCGGCGGCGGGTTCCCCCTTGTCGTCCTCCAGGATCGAGTTGCAGACCGCGATGCATTCATCACAGATGTACGCCCGGGGGTAGTCGCTGGGGGAGGAGATCAGCTTGCCGACCACGTCCTGGCTTTTGTGACAGAATGAACACCGCAGCGCGTCATCAGATCCGGTACGCTTCACGCAACCTTCTCCTCATCTGGCTTGCCTCGGAAACAGCCCCAATCCCGCCGACCGCCCTAGCAGGATCTCCCCATTGGTTTCAGTCCTATTATCACCCGAACGCGGCTTCATAGCAATGGATCGCGCCACCCGCGGACGGTCCATAAGTACTTCCGGAACTGAACTTAGGCCGTTTTCCGGGCATGCTCAAACAAAAAATTCAACGTTTTTTCCGTCTGGATGTGAGACGCGATGCGCCCAAGGGTGCCATCCTTCTCAAACCTCAAGTGAAGCGCGGCCACCGGCTCCCGCTGCTGCCGGGCGAGGCGCTCCACCTCGCGGTCGACTTCGTCGCGGGTCACCCCAATGGCTTCCCGCTCGGCAATTTTGGACAGCAGCATAGAGGCTTTCACCTCGCGGACCGCCTTGTCGCGCTGGGACTCCTTAACCTTCTCCCAATCCAACTGCAGCGACCGCGGGTCGATGTCTTCCGACGCCATGGTACGCAGGGTCTGTTCGACCCGGTTCCGGATCTGGCGATCGATATAGGCGGCCGGGACCGGAAACTCGTGCCGGTCTACCAGCCGGTCCATGATCTGATTCTTGGCCTCCTGCTGGGCTTCGTGCTGGCGCTGGGCAAACAACGCCTTGCGCACGGCTTCCCGCAATTCTTCCACATTGCGGTAGTCACCGAGATCCTGGGCAAACTCATCATTGAGTTCCGGCAACTCTTTTTTTCGGACGCCCTTCACGGTGGCGTGAAAACGGACCGTCTTACCCGCCAGCCGCGGCGCCCCGTAGTCGGCCGGGTAGGGCACGTCAAACTCGTTCTCCTCGCCGGGGGACAGCCCGCGCAGGTTGTCGCTGAACGCTTCGAAGGTGTCGGCGCCGCCGATTTCGAGCACCATTTCGTCCTGCTTCACCGGCTCACCTTCGACACCGGCCACGCTCACGAGCGCGACCACCGCGTGATCACCGTTCTCGAGTGGCCGCGGGTCAATATTTGCGTAGTTGGCTTTCTGCTCACGGATTTCTTCGATGCGCTTGCCGAGGTCCTCGTCGGTGACTTCCGGGTCGTGGTACGGGACTTCGACGTCTTTATAGTCCTTCAGCTCGATTTCCGGGACCACCTCGAATTCCGCCTTGAAGCGCAGGGGCTCGCCTACCTGGAAATGCACTTCCTTGATATCGGGCGTGCCCACTACGTTCAGGTTTTCGGCCTCGAACTGCTTTTGCAGATACTTGGGAATCAGGCTCTCCAGCACCTTTTGGCGAATGTCGCCGCCGAATTGCTTCCGGATCAAAGTGGCGGGAGCCTTGCCGGGACGAAAGCCGGGCAGCCGGGCGCGCTTCTGAACGTCGGCGGTGATGCGGCTGGTCTCGCCTTCCACTTCTTCGATCGGTATGGCAATCTCCAGCGAGTGCCGGCAGCCTTCAATTACGGCCAACTGGATTGTACCTCGGGAAAGGACTGATGGTTAAACCACATCATACCACGTACAATGGACCTGACAGTCTGATGAAATCGGTCGCGGTTCCGACGGTGCCAGCGCTCGTGGACCTGCGGGGCGCCGTGAAGAGGCGGCGTTAAGACATGCATCTCGAGCTGCAGGCGGCACTCCTGAACGTATTGCTGTTGTGGATCTTGACGGCTCCACACGAGTTCGCTCACGCCTGGGTTGCGACCCTGCTGGGCGACGATACGCCAAGCCGGGAAGGCCGCGTTACCCTCCATCCGCTGGCGCACGTCGATTGGCTGGGGACCGCCATTCTACCGTTCGTCACTTCGCTGCTGGGCGCCGGGTTCCTGGGGTGGGGTAAGCCCGTACGCACCGACAATTCCAAGCTCAAAGGCGGGTTGAATGGGCTCGCGCTCGTGGCCTTGGCCGGGCCGCTCAGCAACGTCGTGCTGGCTGTCGTGATGGCTATGCTGGCCGTGCTGACCAGCCGTTCGATCCCCGCCTTGGCCGGGTTCGCCCAGCGAGGCGTCTTTCTCAGCCTCTACCTGGCCCTTTTCAACCTTCTTCCCGTGCCCCCGCTCGATGGTTCGAAGCTGCTGCTGGCGGCGCGCATCCCCACGATGGTCTACGTTGAACTGGCCCGGTTCGGGTTCCTGCTGCTCATCGTCGCCGTCTCGTTCTCCGATTTCGGCCGGTGGCTGAGCGAGTGGAGTTACTTGGGCACACAGGCAATTTTCTCCATTCTGCGGTGACCAGACCGTCCTAAGGAACCGGTTTTGGGTGGTAATCAGTAGGGTCCGTAGCCGGTAGTGCGGCCAGACGTTCCCGAATCCCGACACGATGTGGCGTCGAGGTTCTTCAGTGATGCCGGGAAGAACCGGACTTCGCCCCGATTGGTCCGGGATTGGAAAGCCGGAGCGGGAACGTGTGGATCGATCAGCTCGGTATCGAGTCTGGCGAGAGGGGGACCAGGCAATCGAATGGGCGGTGAACCCGATCTCCCGCGAATTCCCCATATCCTTTCTCCTCGGTCCCTCAAGTCCCGTGGCAGGAGGAACGAAATCTCGTTCGCGTTCGAACTAAAATCAAGATCGTCATCGCCGCGCTCTGTCAAGACCGCTCGGTGAGACTCAAAACCAGCCGGCTCCGGGCACCCTGAAGACAAACGTCGGGAAAACGGACACAAAGCTTGCCCATCTCGAGCCGGGAGACGCCGAGGACGCAGTTCGCCGTGCGGGGCGAAAGCATCGTGAGGGCGGTGGTTCGATCGAATTCGCCTCAAGGTGACCAAATCGCCCGCGCTCCGTCTAACTTCTTCTGGGGCGCCTCGGGGAGGCTGCTATCCAGCTTCCATGTTACAGTCCTGAAAAGGAGGTCCGATGCGCCGCATTCTTCTTGCTGCTCTGGTTTTTTCACTTCCCTGCTGGTCCCAACAGGTTGACATCCCCTTTCAAAAATTCGTTTTGTCCAACGGCCTGACTCTGATCGTTCACGAGGATCATAAGGCGCCTATCGTAGCCGTGAATGTCTGGTACCACGTGGGTTCGAAGAACGAGCGGCCAGGCAAGACCGGGTTCGCCCATCTGTTCGAGCACCTGATGTTTGGCGGCAGCGAACATTTTCACGGCCGCTACGTCGACGCCCTGGAGCGCATCGGCGCTACCAACCTGAACGGCACCACCAGTGAAGACCGCACCAACTACTTCGAAACCGTGCCCGTCTCGGCGCTCGATTATACGCTCTGGATGGAGTCCGACCGCATGGGTTACATGGTAGGCGCCATCGATCAACAGACACTCGATCTGCAGCGCGGCGTGGTCCAGAACGAAAAACGCCAGGGGGAAAATGAGCCTTACGGCATGGCAGACGAGACCGAACAGCAGGACACGTACCCCTCCGGGCACCCTTACTCCTGGAGCACCATCGGCTCCATGACGGATCTCAACGCCGCCTCCCTAGGCGACGTGAAAGAGTGGTTCCAGACTTCCTACGGGCCCTCGAACGCGGTGCTGGTGGTGGCTGGCGACGTGGATCCCTCGGTGGTTCACCAGAAGGTAGAAAAGTATTTCGGCGAGATTCCGCCCGGTCCGCCCGTCACCCGCCAGCGGGCCTGGATTGCCAAGATGTCGGGAAGCCACCGGGCCGTCATGCAGGATCGCGTGCCGCAGGCCCGCATCGACAAGCTCTGGAACATCCCGGAATTCGGCAATGAGGACTCCGACCGGCTGGACCTGGTGAGCGATGTGCTCGGCGTCGGGCGGACCTCGCGGCTCTACAAGCGCCTGGTATACGACGATCAGCTCGCCACCAGCGTAGCGGCCTTCGTCAACCCGCGCGAGATCGGCGGCCAGTTTGGGATCACCGCCATGGCCCGCCCGGGCGTGCCGCTCGAGCGCGTGGAAAAGGCCATCAACGAAGAGATGGCGCGTTTTCTGGCGGACGGGCCGACGCCTGAGGAAGTCAACCGGGTGCGTACGCAATACCTGGCGAACTTCGTGCGCGGCATCGACCAGATCGGCGGCTTTGGCGGCAAATCGGACGTCCTGGCCATGAGCCAAACTTATCTGGGCGACCCCGGCGCATACAAGGTCGCGCTCGACCGCGCGCGTGCCGCAACTCCTGCCCAACTACAGGAAGCCGCCAGGCGGTGGCTGGCCGACGGCGCGTACACGCTGGAAATTTTTCCGTTCGGCGACCCGCAGGCTTCCTCCCAGGCTGCCGACCGCAGCAAGCCGCCCGAGGTTGGCCGCCCACCGGAGCCCCGCCTCCCCAAGCTCGAACGGACGACGCTATCGAGCGGTCTTCGCGTGGTCGTGGCCGAGCGGCATGAAGTTCCCCTGGTGAATCTCAGCCTGCTCGTGGATTCAGGCTATGCGGCCGACCAGTCCGCCTCCCCGGGAACCGCGCGCCTTACCTCCAGCCTTCTCGACCAGGGCACCAAGACCCGCTCCGCGCTCGAGATCAGCGAACAGCTGGCTCAACTGGGCGCCCGCTTGACGGCGGCGTCTTCGGTGGACCAGATCTTCGTGCGGCTGTCTACGTTGAAGTCCAATCTGGATTCGGCGCTCGGGATCTACGCCGACGTGGTACTCAACCCGTCGTTCCCTGAGAGCGATTTCAAACGCCAGCAGATGCTGCAGGTCAGCTCGATCGAACGGGAAAGAGCCACACCCATGCAGATGGCACTGCGGGTGCTTCCCGGTCTCATCTATGGAAAAGGCCACGCCTACGCCGAGCCTTTTACCGGATCGGGCACTCCGGAGAACGTCACTCGCCTGACCCGCGAAGATCTGCTGAAGTTTCACGCAGCGTGGTTCAAAGCCAACCATTCGACGCTGGTCGTGGTGGGCGATACGACACTGGCCGAGATCCAGCCCAAGCTGGAGAAGCTGTTTGCCGGATGGAAGCCCGGTGACATACCGAAGAAGAACCTGGCGAAGGTGACGCTGCCGGAGAAGTCCATCGTTTATCTGGTGGACCGGCCCGGCTCGCAGCAATCCCTGATTCTGGCCGGCAACGTGGCACCGCCCAAGAACAACCCCGACGAAATTCCGATTGTCGCGATGAACGATATTCTGGGCGGTGATTTCGGCGCCCGCATCAACATGAACCTGCGAGAAGACAAGCACTGGTCCTACGGCGCCCAGACTTTACTGATTGGCGCCGTCGGCCAGCGCCCGTTCCTGGTATATGCCCCGGTCCAGACCGACAAGACCAAAGAATCGCTGGCAGAGGTCGCCAAGGAGTTGCGCGGCATCCGCGGCGACCGCCCGGCGACCGACGGGGAGTTGGCCCGCGTGAAAAATAGCGAGACGCTGCGGCTGCCCGGCTCCCGCGAGACCATCGCACAAGTGGCCGCTTCGATCGAGGAACTGGTGGGGTACGGATTGCCGGACAACTACTATGACACCTATGCCTCGAAAATCCGCGAAGTGAGCCTGGGCGACACCAGCCGGGCGGCCAGCGAGGTCGTCGAGCCCGATCACATGATGTGGGTGGTCGTGGGCGACCGCGCCAAGATCGAGACCGGCGTCCGCGAGCTGGGACTGGGCGAGGTTAAGCTGCTCAACCCGGAATAAAGCGTTCGGGCTTTGAACCTTTCCGGAACAAAACCGGACGTCCGCCGTATCTCATTCATCAGACATAACCACGCGAGGAGTTTCGCATGAACCTGCTCGGTGACCTGCGCTACACCATCCGGTCGCTCGGGAAATCCCCGGTTTTCGCCTCGATCGCGGTGATCTCGCTGGCGCTCGGAATCGGCGCCAATACCGCCGTCTTCAGCATGCTGGACCACGTCTTGCTGCATCTGCTCCCAGTCCAGAATCCGGGGCAACTGGTGCAACTGCGGGAGGTCGGCAATCAGTACGGCTCCAACACCGGTATGAACGCGGTCTCCTATCCGATCTATGAAGACTTCCACAACCAGAACCAGGTTTTTAGCGGCATGCTGTGCCGCTCTCTTGCCTCGCTTAGCGTGAGTTATGGCGGCACTAGCGAGCGGGCTGTTGGAGAGCTGGTCTCGGGCACTTATTTCCAGGTTCTGGGAGTACACCCGGCGCTCGGCCGGCTTTTCACTACCGAGGAGGACCGCACGCCAAACGGAGCGCCCGTGGCGGTGCTGGGATACGATTACTGGACCACACGATACGCCCGCGATCCTGGGGTCCTCGGCAAGCATATTCTGGTCAACGATCGCCAGCTCACCATTGTTGGTGTGGCCCAGCCGCGATTCGAAGGCGTCGACCGGCTCTTCTCCACCCAGATTTACATCCCGATGATGATGGCTTCGGAAATCATCACTCGGGAACGGCCGCTCGAAGATCGCCGCTGGCGCTGGGTGCAGGTGTTCGCGCGTTTGAAGCCCGGCGTTACGATGCGGGACGCCAAAGCTTCGCTCCAGCCTCTCTTTCACCACGTGCTGGAGATGGAAGTCCAGCAGAAGGAGTTCGCCCACGCTTCCGCCTATGCGCGGCAGCAGTTTTTGAAAATGACCCTCGACGTGATGCCGGGCGGGCGCGGTCAGGATGAAGCTCGGCAGTTCCTGGAAGCCCCGCTGCTTGCCATGATGGCCATGGTCAGCCTGGTGCTGCTGATTGCCTGCGCCAACGTGGCCAATTTGATGATCGCCCGCGCCACCGGACGCCAGAAAGAGATTGCCGTTCGCCTGGCACTCGGAGCCGGCCGCGTCCGGCTCATCCGCCAGCTTTTGATGGAGAGCGTGCTGCTGTCGCTCGCGGGCGGCTTGCTCGGCCTGTTGATTCTGCCGCCGGCGATGCGGTTGTTGATGGGCATCATGCCACAAATCGACCCGCCGCTCCACTACCAGACCAGTCCCAATCTGCAGATCCTGGCCTTTACCCTGGGCGTTTCACTCTTGACTGCCCTGTTGTTCGGGCTCACACCAGCGTTCGAGGCCACACGGCCAGCGCTCGCACCCACGCTCAAGGACCAGGCCGGCTCGGTCACCGGCGGGCATACTAGCTGGCGGAAAATGCTGGCCACCGCGCAGGTCAGCCTCTCGCTGCTGCTCCTGATCGGCGCAGGCCTCTTTGTGCGCAGCCTCCAAAACCTGAAAGATCTCAACCCCGGATTCGAGATCAGCAACCTGCTCTCGTTCGCCGTTGATCCGACCCTGAGCGGTTACAAACTCGAGCGGGCGAAGCACTTCTACCAGGAGCTCGACCGCAACCTCGCCGCGCTGCCCGGCGTCCAGGCAGCGGCCTTGTGCGTTGTGCCGCCGCTGAGCTTCGATGAATGGGACAGCACCGTTTCGGTAGAGGGCTACGTCGCCAAGCCCGGCGAAGACATGAATCCGTGGGTCAATCATGTCTCTTCAGGGTTCTTTGCCGCGCTCCGCATTCCGCTCTTTGCCGGGCGCGATTTTACCGAGCGGGACACGATGGGCGCGCCCCGTGTGGCGATTGTCAATGAGAAGTTCGCCCACCACTACTTCGGCGACGGGCCAACCGTGGGTCGGCATATCGGGCTCGGCGGGGATCCCGGAACCCAAACCAACATTGAGATCATCGGCGTGGTCGGCGACACGCGCTACCAGACCATGCGGCAGAACCCACCCCGACAGGTCTATTTCCCGTACCTGCAGAACGATTGGGCAGCGGGAATGACGGCCTACGTGCGCACCGAGATCGGCTCGGCGCAGATGTTCCCGGTGCTGCGGGCCCTTGTCCGAAAGCTCAACCCCGATCTGCCGGTCTATCTGATGAAAACCGAGGAACACCAGCGCGACGATTCGCTGGCGGTGGAAAAACTCGCGGCCAGCTTGGCGGGCGCGTTCGGTGTGCTGGCGACGGTGCTCGCCGGGGTCGGCCTCTACGGCGTCATGGGATTCTGGGTGGCGCGGCGCACGCGCGAGATCGGCATCCGCATGGCCCTCGGCGCCGTGAGAGCGAACGTCATCTGGCTGGTGATGCGGGAAGTCCTGCTGCTGGCGGGCGCTGGAGTGCTGATCGGCCTTCCGGCAGCCCTCGCGGTCACTCGACTGGTCACTAGCCAGCTGTACGGCATCACGCCCACTGACCCGTCAACTCTGGTCTGGGCCACGGTGGGCGTGGGCGTGATAGCGGCGTTGTCGGGTTACGTTCCCGCGCGGCGCGCGACCCAAGTGGACCCGGTCGCCGCCATCCGCTGCGACTGACACTAACGGGCGAGCCACACAGGAAGGCCTCGGGTTCTTCCAAATCAATCCAGAGCGCGCGATACCCTGGCCAGTTTCGCTACTCGGCGGGACCATCGGGATTACGTGACATATACTACTGGGCCGACCGGTGATCGAAGCTTAACAATTCCTTTCGAGGTCGCGGCCGGCTCGCAACTTGGTGGATCAATGTCAGGCTTACGCGCTGGTTCTCCATCCCCGTGCCCACGTCGGCGCTCCGGGTTTCAACCAATTTGGCGTCAGCCTGTACCTCCACCTGCTCGCTGACGGAGCCTACCTTCAAAAGCGACCTCGACGTTCGGGTTGCGGGCCACCGGAAGGACGATGCCGGAATGCACCTATTAGCAGAAGCCGTCCTTACTCACTTCCAGTTGATAAGGCCCCACGCGGAGGTCGCTGCCGTCGGGGCCGCTGAAGACACGGCGCGCCAGACCCGTGGGGGTCTGCGTAGCCTTCACCACCGCACCTGCCATCGGCAACGCGGTCTGGTCCCGCAGGGTGGCGTTGATCTGTGATGTGGAAATGGCCGCCCGCATTCTCATCGAAGCCCTGGACGGCGCCTAAATCGCGGTCGAGGTGAACACCAGACTAGAGCGCGAGTGGAACCCCGTTAGTCATGACCGCCACCCTTGGCAATGGCCACTGTGGGTCGACAGTCTAGACCAAACCCAACGGTGAAACCAGCCCAGCTCAAGCGCCTATTTCGCTGCGAATGGCGTCGGCGATACGTGCGGTGTAGGATTCGACGGCCGCTAAATCTGGACCTTCCACCATGACCCGTGCCAGGGGTTCGGTTCCGGAGAAGCGCACCAGCACCCGCCCGGTTGCACCCAGTTCTTCCTCCACACGTCGAATTTCCCGTGCCACGCGCGGCAATTCGGTGAGCGCGCTCTTCTGGCGGACCCGAACATTGACCAGTTTCTGCGGGTAGACTCGTAAACCGGCCGTGAGCTCATCAAGGTCGGCCCCCGCCTGGCGCGCAATTTCGAAAACCCGCAGCGCGGTCAGCAGGCCGTCGCCCGTGGTGGCATACTGCCGGAAAATCACGTGGCCGGACTGTTCCCCGCCTAGCGCCGCGCCCAGCTTCACCATTTCCTCGAGCACATATTTATCGCCCACCGGCGTCCGTGTCATCCGGATGCCGTCCTGCTCCAACGCCTTTTGGAGGCCAAGATTCGACATCACGGTAGCCACCACGATATCGCCGGTCAGGCGTCCGGTGGCCTTCAGCGCGCGTGCCGCCGCCAGCATTACCGCGTCGCCGTTGACGACCTTGCCGCTCTTGGAGACAAAGATCGCCCGATCGGCGTCGCCGTCAAAGGCCACGCCGCCATCGGCGTCTTGTGCCAGCACGGCCTTCTGCAGGGCCTCCAGGTAGAGCGCGCCGCAATTCAGATTGATGTTGCGGCCGTTTGGCTCCCCGCAGATCACGGTGGCATTGGCGCCCAGACGCCGGAACAACGCGGGGGCCAGCCGGTAAGCTGCGCCGTTGCCGCAGTCGAGCACCAGGCGCACACCCTCGAAGCGAGTCGTAACTGTAGAGGCCAAGTACTCCACATAAGCGCGGTCGAGACCTGCATCGATCTGGAGCCGCACGCGCATCGCTCGAACGCCATCCTCGCTCAAGCGGAAGATTTCCCGCTCAATCGCGTGCTCTTCCGAGTCCGGGAGTTTGAAACCGTTATGGCCGAAGACCTTGATGCCGTTGTCCTGATACGGATTGTGCGACGCCGAGATCATGACCCCGGCCACGAACGGACCGGTGCGAGTCAGGTAGGCCACACCCGGTGTGGTAATAACGCCGGCATAGCGGACGCGCGCCCCGCGGCTTTCGATCCCGCCCGCCACCAGCTCGGCTATCCATGGTCCGGATTCGCGCGTATCGGTTCCAAGCAGAATCTCGGGACCGGTTTGGCTCAGTTTGGCATCGTCGCCCAAGGCCATGCCGAACGCGTAGATGGTCCGAGGATCGAGCGGATACTTCCCTGCCACGCCACGAATTCCGTCGGTTCCAAACAGTTCTTTCGCCAATGCGCCTCCGTCTGGATTGAGCGGCTATTTCCTCTTCATCGTAACGGTGACCGTCACTTCGGGCGCCGACTGAAATCGGACATAGGAATCGTCCACGAATGCGGCCACATGAAAATTCGAGGTGCCGACCACCGTGGAGACATCCACCGGATCGGTCAACGCGGCACGGACCAGCTCCACGTGACGGCTCGGCCCCACGATGACGAGCTTGTCCGGGACCACCGCATAATGTCCCACCACATAGGAGCTCTGCGCTTCGCCCAGGAAACGGACTTGGACCGGTATCGCGCGCGTCACGCGGCGGTCGAACTCGAACCGCACCTGGGATGGGATGGCGCGAATCAACCTCACGCCGCGCCCCAGCCGGACGTTGCCGTCGCCAATATTGAAGGTGTGCAGGCCGGGCGTCATGCTGGTCATGTCCAAAACCACAGCCGGGGACCGGCCTTCGCCCACACCGCGCAATTCCCCGGACGGCCCGTGCAGCTCCAGCGTCACTGATTCGGCGGGGGGAGAGCTCATTTCGAGATCGTCGGGCAGGTTCCGATACTCGACTGGCACGGTCTCGAAGGTGGACAATTCCGGCTCGCTCGCCACTATGCCCCAGATCGCGACGGCAATCAGCACAGCCAGGACTCTCCACCAGAAGTTGTGAACCAGCAGTTTCCATGTGCGGACGAGGACCGTCATGGCAGCTTCAGCTTCACGCGTTCGGACGGGCGGTCCTCGGAAGCCTCCGCGACACGACGCCCTTCATCGGAATGCGGGACCCCCAGATGGGCCACGTGATCCGCCGCCGGCTGCTCGGCTTTGGCCCGCTTCACCATAAAGTGCTGGCTGATGCGCTCTGCCAGTTCGGGAAAGGAAATCCCGGAAACCAATTCACCGAAGGCTGCCAGGGAAATGCGCCCGGTCTCCTCGGAAACCACCACCGTAAGGCAGTCGGTCTCCTCCGTGATCCCGATGGCGGCCCGGTGGCGCGTCCCGAACTGCCGCGAGAGCGTCGGGTTGGTGGTCAGGGGCAAAAAGCAGGCGGCCGCCGCGATCCGGTCCTTCTGCACAATCACGGCGCCGTCGTGGAGGGGAAGGCCAGGCTGGAAAATGGAGAGCAACAAGTCGCGCGAGATGCGCGATTCTAGCGGAACTCCGCTCTCGACAAAGGTGCGCAGCCCGATATCCCGCTCGAGTACGATCAACGCACCGGTCTTCTGCTCGGCCAACTGTTCTACCGCCAGCACAATCTCGTGGATCGACTCCGAACCGGCGAAACTCCCGCCTCCCCAGCTTCTGCGTCCGAGTTGCGCCAGGGTGCGGCGAATCTCCGATTGAAACAGAACGATGATCGCCAATCCGAGGTATGGCACAATGAACGAGAGCAACGAGCGCAACGCCTCGAGGCCGGTCCACACCGCCACGAGGTAAAGGCTCACCATCACCAGGATGCCTGCCAGAATGGCTCCCGCCCGCGTTCCCCGTACCACCATCAGCGCCTGATACACTACGAACGCCACCACCAGGATGTCGATGATCCCGGTAAGGTCAGGTGCCGGCGGCAAGATACGCGAAAGCTGCGACATGAACTGCTCTATGTCCATCTTAATCATTGGGTGCGTAGCTTCCAACCGGGGTGGCGCTGGTTTTGAAGCACCAATGGATACAATGGATTATGCCGTTCATCGGGGTTCTTGAGGCCATCGAGGAGATTCGTGCCGGCCGGATCCTGGTGGTGGTGGACGACGAGGACCGGGAGAACGAAGGCGACCTCACCATCGCGGCCGAAAAGGTTACACCCGAAGTCATCAATTTCATGGCCACCTACGGGCGGGGCCTGGTGTGCCTCACTCTCACCGCTGAGCGCTGCGATCACCTGCGGTTGCCTCTGATGACGGCGCAGAACACGTCCAACTTCGGCACCGCCTTCTGCGAATCGATTGATGCACGCGAGGGTGTGACCACAGGAATTTCAGCTGCGGACCGCACCCGCACGATTCTGGCGGCCCTCGATCCAGCCTGCCGCCCGGGGGACCTGGCCCGTCCCGGCCATGTCTTTCCCTTGCGTGCACGCGAGGGCGGCGTGCTCGTGCGCGCCGGCCAGACCGAGGCTTCCGTGGACCTGGCGCGTTTCGCGGGCCTCGCGCCCGCCGGCGTCATCTGCGAGATCATGAACGATGACGGCACCATGGCCCGCGTCCCGCAATTAAAGGAGTTCTGCGCGCGTCACGGCCTGAAAATGATTTCCGTCGCCGACCTCATCCGCTACCGGATGAAGCACGAACGCTTCATCCGGCGCGTCGCGGAAGGGTGCATCGAGACCGAGGCCGGCGAGTTCCGTACGGTCGCTTACACCAGCGACCTCAATCCCGAATATCACGTGGCGTTGGTGCGCGGCGAGGTCGCCGGCCGGGAGGGCGTGCTGGTCCGCATGCACTCCCGCTGCATCTACGGAGATGTGTTCGGTTCCACGGCTTGCGCCTGCGGCCGCTTGGTGCGCGACTCCCTGCGCGCCATCGCTGAAGAAGGACTCGGCGTGTTGGTATACCTGCACGAGAGCGGTCCCGGCTTTCAGGTGGAGCGGGATGCCGCCGGCCAGCAACGCCTGAGTTCGCACAGCCGCGAATTCATGCATTACACCGGAGCAGCCGGACAACGCCAGTTGCAGCACGAGCACGGCATTGGCGCCCAGATCCTATCCGACCTGGGCCTGCATACCATCCGGCTGCTTACCAACCACCCGCGGAAGATTGTTGCGCTCGAAGGATTTGGCATCGAAGTGATGGATCAGATCCCGGTTCCTCCTGGGCCGGGAACGTAAGCGGGCCGCCCCGTTCCGCTAATAATCAGTACCGGATACCGTCCTCATGATATGAAGCCGCCAACTCTTACCGTCGCGACCTTGATCGCGGTGTTTGCCGGGCTCGCGCCCGCCGCCGATCCGCAACTGGTCAACTTGGTCATGCCTGATGCCCAGGTGCTGGCCGGCATCAATGTGGATCAGGCCAAGACCACTCCATTCGGCCAATACCTGCTGAGCCAGATTCCGTCACAAGGCCTCCACTTAGGGCAGATCTCCGGCCAGACCGGCTTTGACCCCACGCGCGACCTGCACGAGTTGCTCCTGGCATCCGACGGCACTCCCCAAAACGGGCTTGTATTGGCGCGAGGCGCCTTCGACGCCCAAAGGATCCAATCGGCGGGGCTGGCGGGCGGCGGCGTTATGGAAAGCTACAAAAGCCTCAACATATTGGAGGATCCAAAGCGCACCCACGGCGTGGCGTTTCTCGATGCGACCTTGGCGGTAGCCGGCGACCTTGCTAGCGTGAAACGCGCCATTGACCGCCAGTCCCTTGCCGCGCCTCTGCCTGCTTCCGTCATCGTCCAGGTGAACCAGTGGAGCGGTGCCGACGACGCTTGGGCACTCACCACCGTGCCGCCTTCTAAATTGAAGCCTTCGGCAGCGCCAGTTCCTCCGAACCCCGCCTTTCAAAACGCATTCCAGAGCATCCAGCAGGCCGCCGGCGGCGTGAAGTTCGGAACGCAGGTCGTCTTCACCGCTCAGGCTGAAACCGACAGCCCACAAAACGCCACCGCCCTGGCCAACGTCTTGCAGTTCCTCAGCAGTCTGGCGCAAATGCAGGCACCGCCCCCGAAGGCGCAGGTCGGCGCGCTCCTACAGGGCCTCGCTGTGACGTCCAGCGGGAATGTCGTCAATTTCTCGTTGAGCGTGGCGGAGACCGAACTCGAGCAAATCATGAAGAGCCAGCCTGCTCGAACCCCGAATTCTGTTAACCGCGCCCCGCACCGCCGGCTGTAGCACCAAAACGGGCGCTGGGCTTACGGAGTCTGGCCTCCATTGAACGCAATGACGCCGCGATAGACCCAGATGGCTCCCGAGACCGCCAGCAGCGCAATCGAGGCGTAGCCGAAGCGCTTGGCCCAGAGCGTGAGACGCTCGACTTTCGCGGTGATCATCCGCTGCTCGGCCGCCTGTCGCGACTCTGCCGGATCGAGGATCACCACATTCTCTTCCCGCAGCCCCGCCAGGGACTTGAAGATCATCAGGACGATGAAAATCGCAGTGACCGAACCCCAGGCGATCAACACCCAGGTCAGGAAAGTAGTACCAAACATGGGTACCCCCTTTCGTCTTCTTTCAGATATAGTGCGCAAACCGGCAACCGAAGTCAACAGGTGCCGTCCGAGTTACTCGAGTGGAATTTCGTAATAGAAAAGTTCCTTGTTCGTCGTGGCCTCGGCCAAACCGCTCAGGTAGAGAGTCGCGCCGCGCTGGAGCCCGGTCTGGAAATAGAAGAATCCGCTCGCCGTCTGGCCGGCCGGCAACATTTTTGCCGCGAAGGCGCGCCCCTCGATCTCCCATACGTTCAGCGGGTTCCTCTTCAGTTTCGCCACCTTCGGGGTGCCCGCCGGTCCCGGGATTAGATCGGGACGCCGCGGGCCGTTCAGGTACTTGACCTCAGCCGATGGCGTGGCTTCCACCTTGTCGCCCCGCGGACCGGTGTACACCGCCTGGATGCGATCCAGACGGATGGTCTTGTCGGTGTCGTTTTCAATCACCACCAGCACCGGCAACACGCCCAGTTCGTAGGGGTTCAGCTTGCCGAATGCCGTCTTGGCCTTTTCGGCGTCCACAAACGGGTCCACGCCGATGGTCAGCTGCGAGTTGGTCTGGTGATGGGCATAACTGGCTGCTGCGGCCGCACGGAAAACTGCCGGTTCCTTGTCCGCCGCGTACGCCGCCGTTATACTCAGGAAAAGAACCAAACGTTTGAAAAGAAAAGGCATCTATTTCCTCTACCGGGTTCTTCAGGCGTTTGGGTTGCCGTGGCTGTTATTGTATTTCGTTTCGCGCGCCTGCGCGAACCGGGACTACGCGCGTTCGCTCCCCGAGCGGTTCGGGTTTTTGTCACCCTCATGTAGACAGACCGGTCCGGGCGCCATCTGGTTGCATGTCGTTTCGGTGGGAGAGGTGCTTTCCTGCCTGGAATTGCTGCGTGGGCTCCGCCGCGAATTTCCGCGGACCCGCCTGTTCGTCTCCACCTCCACCGTCGCAGGTCGCTCCGTCGCCGAGGAAAAGGTCAAGCGGACCGGTCTGGCCGACGGAGTGTTCTACGCGCCAGCCGACACGGTTTGGGCTGTCCGAAGCGTCCTGCGCAAGCTTCGCCCGTCGCTCGTGCTAGTCGCCGAAACCGAGATCTGGCCGAACCTGTTTCGTGAGGTGAAGCGCACCGGCGCCAGCCTCCTGGTGGTCAACGGCCGAGTCTCGGACCGCACACTCCCACGTTACCGGGCGCTCCGATGGTTCTTCGGCGCAGTGTTGCGGGCGGCCGACCGCATCCTGGCCGAGAGCGAGACCATGCGGAAGCGCTTTGTGGAATTGGGCGCACCTCCCGAACGCGTCCGGACCGTTGGTAATTTCAAATTCGATTTCGAGGCGCGCCCGGCTTCCGTCGAATCCCCCGTGCGGGCCTTCGTCGAACGGGTGCGGCCCGCCGCGGTCTGGATCGCGGCCAGCACCATGCCCCCTGCCGTGGCCGGCGACCCGGATGAAGACGACGCCGTTGTGGCGGCTTTTGGGGAACTCGCGGGGCGCCACCCCGGCCTACTTCTGATTCTGGTTCCGCGCAAGCCCGAGCGCTTCGACCTGGCGGCCGACAAGCTCGAAGCTGCCGGCGTCCGCTATCTGCGGCGCTCCCGCCTTCAGGAGTCCGACTCGCTTGCGCTCCCGGGTGTTCTGCTGCTCGATTCGATCGGCGAACTAAGCGGCCTGTTTGCCATCGCAGACGTAGTTTTCATGGGAGGGTCTCTCGCCAGCCGAGGCGGTCACAACCCGATCGAGCCGGCGCTGTTTTCCAAGCCCGTCGTTACCGGGCCGCACATGGAGAATTTTCAGGCCGTTGCCGCGGATTTGCGCGCCGCAGGCGCTTCGGTCGAAATCACGACTGCCCGAGAACTGGCGGGCGCGGTCCAGGGGTTGCTCGACGCCCCTGATGGTGCCCACCAGATCGGATATCGCGGGCGGGCCGCAGCCGAAGCCCAGCGGGGCGCCACCGGGCGTACGGTCGCCGCCGCCCGCCAACTCTACGACGCCGGCCTCCCCCGCTACCGGCCGGCCCAGCCCTGGCTGGCTCTCGGCTGGCCGCTGGCGCGCGTCTGGATGTGGGGCGCTCGCCGCCGCCAGCGACGCCAACTCGACCGCCAGCGACGCCTGGATGTCCCCGTGATCAGCGTCGGCAATCTGACCATGGGCGGCACGGGCAAAACGCCCTGTGTACTGCGGCTGACCGCCGATCTCAGGCAGCGCGGACGCACGCCCGGCATCCTGACGCGCGGCTACGCCCGCCACTCGCCGGAAAAGCAGCTGATTCTTCCTCCCGGCGCCGAAGTTCCCGCAGGACGCACCGGAGACGAGCCGCAGATCTTCCTCCGATCCGGCCTCGCGCCAGTCGGCGTCGGCGCGAACCGCTGGGCGGCTGGTGATGCCCTTCGCCGCGAGTTCGGCGTCGACGTTCTGCTGCTCGATGACGGCTTTCAACACATCGCGCTCGCCCGCGACGTCGACATTCTGCTCGTCGATGCTCTCAGCCCTTTTGGCGGCGGCACGGTGTTCCCGATCGGCCGCCTGCGCGAGCCACTGGCCGGGTTGGCGCGCGCACACATCGTCGTTATCACCCGCTGTGAGATCAGCGATCTGGCCGGCGCCATCGAGCGCGAAGTCGGCGTCTGGAACCCCTCCGCCTCGGTCTTTCGCGCCCGCCTCGAGCCCAAAGCCTGGGTGGAACACCGGAGCGGCCGCCGCTTTCCGCACCCGCAAAGGCCCTTCGACAGGGCCGGGGCTTTCTGCGGTCTCGGTAATCCACAAGCTTTCCACCGCACGCTGGAGCGGCTGGGGGTGAGCCTCGCCGACTGGCTGGAGTTCGATGATCACCACCGCTATCGCCCACAGGAGCTGCGACACATCGCCGCCCAGTTCCGGGCACGAGGCGTCGCAGCGCTTGTGACTACCGAGAAAGACGCGATTAACCTCTGTGAAGGAGCCGACGACTTACTGGCCCCGCTGCTGCTCTACTGGTTGGACACCGCGTTCGTGGTGGACCGCGAAGACGAGTTCCTCCGCGAAATCGAACGGCGTCTCTAACGGGCACCGTCCCCTCGAGACCGCGTATGCGTTTGAGCGCGCAGCGTTCTACACTGACTTCATGGCGAAAGAAGTGGCCCTCAGAAGGAGTTTGCCGGCGCGGCGGCGCTGGGTGTTTGAGAAGAATACGATGGGGTTCCCGCGCGCGCTCCGCGAGGCAATCCCCGATCACGCCACCTCGATCGGGCGCGTCCTAAACCGAAGTTTTCTAGCGTCGCAAGAGCAACTCACAGCACCGAAATGACTTAGGAAGGATTCGCTAGGCGGTTACTGCCTACAATTTGGATTCCGCTCAGGGGAGTCGCAAGGGGACACCGAGCAGATCAAAGGTGCGCTGCTGAATCGCGGTGGGCTGGGTGAGCAGGTCGAAGGCGGCGATATTTTTGTCGGTCGGCTGGATTTTGTTTTTGACGATCGTAGCCAGGTCGCCGAGGAGGGTTTGAAAGCTGTGTACTTTGCTTCCCTCACTGGTGCGTTTGGTAAGAGCCTTGAGTTCGGCGGATGGGGAGCGTTGTGCCGGGGCAACGATGGACTTGCGCGCGGCCTGTGCCTGAGGCTTGTCATCCTCATCGAAGAGAATGGGCGCCAGGCGTTGGCGCATGTGCCACTCCACGTAATAGGCCAACATGCAAAGTAGAATATGAGCGCGGACGCGATCGGCCAAACGATGATGGATCGGACGTACGTGCAGGTCGATGCTCTTCAGACTGCGGAAAGCTCGCTCCACACTCGATAGACTTTTGTAGCTGGCCACGACTTGCTCACTCGACAGCGCTTCCTTGGGCACGCTGGTGCGAATGATGTAAATTCCATCCAGGCTTTGTTCTCGTTCGATGTTGGCCGTTTTGCGTTGGTAGGAAAAACTGTCGTCTTCGATGTGCAGTTGGAAGTGCTTGCCCATTTTGTAGCGGTTGAGAATCTTGCCCACCCGCACGCCGATATTCTGTTTACCGCGCAGTGGGCGCTTCGGGCGCCGGGTAGCCGCGGCAATTTTCTCCAGTTGCTTCTCGGTGGCAGCCAGTAACTCGGGTCTTTTGCGCGCGCGCTCTTCGGCCAGCAGCGGATTGAAACAGGCAATCAGGCGTTCGCCGGCAAAGTCTGGATGTGCGATCTCGACCAGATCCGTCTGGTCGAACAGCGACATCTGCAAATGGCCCGCCGTAGCCAGTTTCTGAATCTGGCTGGCGCGCAGAGCCGTGATCCATTGGATGCCGGAGGAGGCTGGCAAGTCCTGGCGAATTCGAGCGCTGGTGATCATGCCGCGATCGCCGACGAGCACGACGTCGGAGAGGCCGAAACCTTCGCGCAGTTTCTGGACTTGCTGGGCAACCGTCCGAGGATCGCCCGTGTTGCCCTCGAAGACCTCCACCGCCACCGGACAGCCCGCGCCATTCGTGAGCAACCCAAAAACGATCTGTAGCTTGCCGGACTTGTCGTCGCGGCAGTGACCGAGTTTGGCCAACGGACAATGGCGGCCCTCGAAGTAAGTAGAAGTCAGATCGTAAAGTACCAGGCCGCCGTTGGAGAGATGGCGCTGCGCCAGTTGCTGTTCGAGGCGCGCTTGCCGCGGCAGTAGCCAGTCCATGGCTTGGTAGAGTTCACCCTCGTCGGCCGAATCCAGCTGCAACACCTCGCCCAGACTGTGATGCAGAGTGTCGGCATGCAGTCCACGCGCGGTCGCCAGCTTGGAGGCCGGCTCGAGGATGCGGGCCACAATCATGGCGATGACCAGATCGCGCTGTCGACTGGGGCGCGGATCGAGCAGGGAGTCGAGTTGTAGCTGGCGCAAAGAGCCGAGAACCGCGGCCACATGGCCGTGCGGCAGCGAGCGGGTGATGCGGAAGGAATCTGGCAAGGACCTACCAGGGGCCGGTAGGGAACCGGATAAAGCCAGGCGCAGGGCTTGAATCTGGTGAGAGGGGAGATGCGAGAGGTTGGCCAGGGTACGCGTTTTGACTTTGCCGTTTTCGCGGTAGGATTCGCGGAGGAGGATGGCGGGAGGGGAGTTGCGATTGGGCACGGTGGCCACGTACATGCTTACATGGTATCGCAACTATTCACACAACACAAGCAGAAACTTGCAGCTATACATGCTTACAAAACCACGCCGAAATTATCTCAATCCACTCGGAACAAAGGACTTCCTCTGATTACAGGCTAGAACTTCGGTTTAGGTGTGCCAGG
>Ga0306925_10001107_pt1 | contig 21467 bp, 20 predicted proteins | sample flu12Cox44000176_FD_203755 | JGI IMG/M metagenome (GOLD analysis project Ga0306925, IMG submission 203755) | Lab enrichment of tropical soil microbial communities from Luquillo Experimental Forest, Puerto Rico - flux8day.12C.oxic.44.000.176 (v2)... | ecosystem: Environmental > Terrestrial >... | reverse complement strand
GGTTTCTTGCATGACCGACGAGGTCGACATGAGTTCCTTTCGAGGACGAACTCGGGGTGAGGGGGCCGGAGGGAATGAGCACCGGCCCGGCTCTGTTGGTTATCCTGTAACCGGAGCCAACCTCCGTTAACTATACGGAGGTGGCCTCCGTTTAGCAAACTGATTTATGACTAGCCAGGTGAGAGCCGATGAGCGTGACCGGTACCCGGGCACAGGCGGGCGAGCCGCGCCCGATGCGGGCCGACGCCCAGCGCAACTATGCCCGGCTGCTCGAGGCGGCGAGCGGCGCGTTCGCGGAACACGGCGCCGACGACGTGTCCTTGGAGGAGATCGCGCGGCGGGCCAGTGTCGGCATCGGCACGCTGTACCGCCACTTCCCCACCAGGCAGGCGCTGCTCGAGGCGGTCTACATCGATCAGGTCGAATCGCTCAGCGCCCGGGCGCGCGAACTGCTCCGGGCCGAGTCGCCCGCCGACGCGCTCGCCGAGTGGCTGCGCGCCATGGTGAAGTTCAGCAGCACCAAGCGGAATATGACCACGGCCCTGCTGGCCACCCTCGGCACGGATTCCGAACTGCTGTCCTCGTGTGTCAAGGAGATCAAGGGCGCGGCCGAGTCGCTGCTCGCCCGCGCCCAGCAGGCCGGCGTGGTGCGCCCGGACGCCGACGCCAAGGACCTGATCAGGCTGGTGCACGCGGTCAACATCGCCACGGAAAAGACGCCGGACCCCGGGCAGGCGGACCGGATGCTGGCCCTGATCCTCGACGGCCTGCGCCCTCAGCCGGACGCCAGCGGCTGACAAACGGCGCCCGCCTGCTCCCCCCGAGCGAGCAGGCGAGCGCCGCGGGCTAGGTGGGCAGGCCGCACGGCGGCATGAAAACGATTTCATTCGGTGCTGCCTTACGCAACGAAAGTCCGGCAAAAACCTGGCCCTAGTAGTAGGGAAACGCCGAGCCGCCGCTGAAGAACGAGCGGGCGTAGTCGGCATAGAGCAGGAACACGTTCTGCGGCACCGCGCGCCCGGCCACCATCAGGAAGCCCGCCGCGACCAGGCCCGCGCACACGCCGCCCGCCACCACGTTCACCCGCCACGGCCGCAGCAGCAGCGCGGCGACCAGCGCGAACGGCAGCCCGCCCGCGGTGTAGGCGAGGATGAGCTGGGTGGTGGAATCGAAACCCGCTGCGTAGGTGACCACCGCGGCGTAGGACCAGCCCGCGAGCCCGCCCCCCATCACGAGCAGGACCCACAGCAGTCTGGCCCTGGCGCCGCCGGTCAGCCAGGACGCCCCCGCGGTCCACCTGGACAAGACCGCCAGCGCCGCGAACAGCAGGGCGAGCAGCGCCAGGACCGCCAGCCTGGCCAGCGGCATGAGCTGGAAGAACGAGGGATACGCGCACGGCGCGCCGTGGCCGGGGCAGGGCGCGTACGCCGACAGTTGCGTCGCCGCCGGGACGGCGGTGACCTGGGCAGACAGGAACCCCCACGCCACTGTGCCCATCAGCACGGAGCCGCACAGCCAGGCGCCGGTCAACTGCCGCACCATCAGGCGGGTGCCGGGCGGCCTGCCTAGGTGCAGTTCGATCACGGGCCCTCCGTGCGGGCGTGGGCGGCGCTCTCCAGTATCCCCCTGCCGTTGCCCGGCGGGTTACCTTACGAATGTGCTGGTGGAGGTGAGCGGCGAGGCGGCCGGCCCACCGGCCGGCCGAAGGGCAGGCCGCATACTGGGAGGGTGATCCCCGACCGCAACAGCCCTCTGCCGCTGTGGGCCCAGGTGCTCAGCGATCTGCGTGGCCGGCTGGCCAGAGGCGAGTTCACCGGGCGGTTCCCCGGCGACGAGGAGCTCAGGGAGACCTACGGGGTGAGCCGCCACACCGTCAGGGAGGCGGTGCGCCGGCTGCAGGCCGAGGGGGTCATCGAGCGCGGCCGCGGCCGGGGGACGTTCGTCACTGGGGCGCTGATCGAGCAGCCGCTCGGCGCGCTCTATAGCCTGTTCCGCTCCGTCGAGGCCCAGGGCTACGTCCAGCGCAGCGTCGTGCGCTATCTGGAGGAGCGGCGCGACGAGGAGGCGGCCAAGGTACTCGGCCGGGCACCGGACGAGCCGCTGGTCTACCTGGAGCGGCTGCGCCTGGCCGACGACCAGCCGATCGTGCTCGACTGCTCCTGGCTCCCGGCCGCGCTGGCCCGGCCGTTGCTCAAGGCCGACTTCACCCGTACCGCGCTGTACCACGAACTACACGCCCAGTGCGGGCTGTGGCCCGACGCCGGCTGGGAGCGGCTGCGGCCCGTGCTGCCCACCGCCGAGCAGCGGGACCTGCTCGGCCTTGGTGCGCGCACCCCGGCGCTCGCCATCGAGCGGCGGGCCACCAGCCACGGGAACCCGGTGGAATGGCGGCACGGCCTGGTGCGCGCCGACCGGTTCAGCTACGTGGCCAGATGGGCCGCCGAGGACCGCGGGGCCGGCTTCGAGCCCGCCGGAGGGCAGTGAATCCGGCCTTGGGAAGGGACTTAGGTCCCTGGTCAGCCCCGGCGTACGGGGTCACGCTGAGGGTATGAGTGAGGCAGGACTTTCCGAGGCGCAGGCCGCCAAGTTGCTGCGTGCGGCCACCCTGGCGCCGTCGATGCACAACACCCAGCCGTGGCGGTTCCGGGTGTTCTGGGACATCGAGACCATCGAGCTGTACGCCGACCCGGACCGGATGCTGCCGCGCAGCGATCCGCACGGCCGCGCGGTGCACATCGCCTGCGGCGCCGCACTGTTCAACCTGCGCGTCGCGGCGGCGGCCGCGGGCAGGCTGGCGGTCGCCCGGCTGCTCCCCACGCCGTCCGAGCCGCTGCTGCTCGCTACCGTCCGGCTCGGCGGGCAGCACCGCCCGGACGACACCGACCGGGAGCTGAACGCGGCCATCCCGGCGCGGCACACCAACCGCGGGCCTTACAGCGGCCGCCCGGTGCCGCCCGGGGTGCTCGCCGAACTCGTGGCAGCGGCCCAGTTCGAGGGCGCGACGCTTTCGCTGCCCGGCCACGACGAGACGCAGCGGCTGCTGCGGCTGATCGCCGACGCGGAAACCGACCTGGTCGGGGACCCCTGCTACCGCGCGGAGCTGGCCAGGTGGGTCGGCGGTGCGCGTGACAAGGACGGCATTCCCGGCAGCGCCGCGGCCCCGCGGGATCCGCGCGGCAGCACGCCGGTGCGCGATCTCCTGCCCGGCCACACGGTCGGCTACGCCTGGTTCGAGGAGCAGCCGCAGCTCGCCGTGCTATCCACCGCCTCCAGCACCAAGGTCGACTGGCTGCGCGCCGGGCAGGCCCTGCAGCGGGTGCTGCTGACCGCCACGCAGCACGGCATCGCTACCAGCCCGCTCACCCAGCCGCTGGAGACCGGCGACGCATGGCAGGTGCGCGACCCGGTGTCCGGCCGGGGCAGCCCGCAGCTGATCCTGCGGATCGGATACGGCCTTCCGGCACCGCGCTCACCGCGACGGCCGGTCTCTGAGGTGCTTGACACCTCAGCTCCGGGCAAGTAATCCCGCAGAGGTACGGCGGGCCGCACGCAGCCGCGTCCGCCCGCCCGCCCGCGGGAAGGAGCATCACGGTGGCGAGCAAGGTCGGAAAAAACGGGCATAAAGGCGCTCCGGAAACGGCGGAAGAGATCGTCCGGATGCCCAAGAGGATCTACGAGAAGGAGCTGTTCCGGCTCCAGGCCGAGCTGGTGAAGCTGCAGGAATGGGTGCGCACCGAGGGCACCAGGCTGGTGGTGATCTTCGAGGGCAGGGACGCGGCGGGCAAGGGGAGCACGATCAAGCGGGTCACCGAGTTTCTCAACCCGCGGATCGCCAGGATCACCGCCCTGCCCGCGCCGACCGAGCGGGAGCAGACCCAGTGGTACTTCCAGCGTTACGTGGACCACCTGCCCGCCGCCGGCGAGATCGTGCTGTTCGACCGGAGCTGGTACAACCGGGCGGGCGTCGAGCACGTCATGGGGTTCTGCACCAAGGAGGAGTACAGCCGCTTCCTGCACCAGTGCCCGATCTTCGAGCGGCTGCTCGTCGAGGACGGCATCCTGCTGCGCAAGTACTGGTTCTCGGTGAGCGATGTCGAGCAGGAGAACAGGTTCCGCTCCCGCCTGGAGGACCCGATGCGGCGCTGGAAGCTCTCCCCGATGGACCTGGAGTCGATCACCCGCTGGGAGGAGTACTCACAGGCCAAGGACATGATGTTCGTGCACACCGACATCCCCGAGGCGCCCTGGTTCGTGGTGGAAAGCGCCGACAAGCGCCGCGCCCGGGTCAACATGATCGCCCACCTGCTCAGCACCGTCCCCTACCACGCCATAAAGCCCAGGCGGCTGAAGCTTCCGCCGCGGCCGCCCTCGCAGGGCTACGTGCGCGCCCCGCGCGAGTCGCAGACCTACGTGCCCGATCACGCCGCCGAGGTTCTGGCCCGTTGAATAGGGTCTTTAGCGTTTCCTGTGCTACCGCACGACCTGCGCATCTGAGGGGATGATTGATGGATTCTCGGGGACAGATCACCAGGCGCACCGCGCTGCGGCAGGCCGGCGCCCTGGCCGCGGCCGTGGCCGCGCTCGAGGCGGCCGGGCCGCTCGCCTTCGTGCCGCAGCGCGCGCTCGCCGCCGCCACTCCGTCGGACATCCAGTTCGACATCTCCGCGTTTCTCTCGTCGCCGCCGCAGACCTTCGGCAGCGGGGTGAAGTTCCAGTTGCCGCCGGTGCACACGATCTTCCTGACGGCGGCCCTGGAGCGCACCCCGGCCAAGGCCGACCAGGCGGAGATGAAGCGGGTACTGGCCGCGCTGGAGACGGCCTACCCCTGGGGCGCGGCGAACCTGCTCACGTTCGTGTCCTACGGGCTGGCGTACTTCAAGCGGCTGCCCGGCGGGCTGCATGGGAGCCTGGTGTCCGGGCACATGCCCAGGCTGGCTTCCGACCACAGCCAATATGTGCTCGAAGAGGCGGTGCCGGGCCCGACCGACGTCGGCCCGGCCAACCCGCACGTCCGCAAGCTGCGGTTCAACGTGGACGTCAAGATCGAGCACAACGATCTGCTGTTCACGCTGCGCAGCGACAACGCGGCGTTCCTCACCGACGTGCTGGCCTGGTTCGGCGGCAGCGGCAAGCTGCGCGGCAAAGCGGTCACGTCCCCCGCCTGGACCGGGCTGCTCAGCTTCACCTCGAGCCGGCACATGTTCGTGCAGATGGGCCTGCCGAAGTCGATCGCCAGCCAGCGCGGCCTGCCCTTCGCGGGTTTCATCCAGCACCAGTCACCCATGTGGATGGGTTTCGCCGACCAGCAGGTGAACGGCTCGGGCCCGGCTCCCATCTGCACCTTCGCGGGCAACTCCTCGGCGCACCTGACCACCGCCGTGGCCGGCGACTACTTCGACCACGGTGCCATCCAGCACCTGTCCCATCTGATCCTGGACATGCTTCAGTTCTTCGCCATGAAGACGCCGACGTCCAAGCCGGGCGCCGACGGCACGTTCGTCAACCGGGTCCAGTACGCGTTCCACGCGCCGAACCTGGTGCCCGGCAACAGGGACCAGTTCACCGACGGCGGCGGGCCGTCGCTGCTGCCGAACCAGAACCACGGGCCGAACTACGCGCAGCGGACCGCCGAGGGCATCGGCACCAACAATGGCGAGCAGCGGATGGGCCACCTATCCTGCCTGCAGCGGTCCTCCCGGGCCAAGGACGGGACACCCATCCACCTGCGCATGGACGGGCCCGGGTTCGACGCCATGGACGTTCCCGGCGGTGGCAGCCAGCCCAAGCTGCAGTTCACGATCTTCGTGCCGACCTCGCAGTTCTTCAAAACGCTGCGTGTCCACCAGGCATCGCTCGACCTGCAAAAAGGGTTCGGCGTGGACCCGACGGCCAACGGGCTCGAACGGTTCATCACCGCGACCCGGCGGCAGAACTTCCTCATCCCGCCGCGCCGCCACCGGGCATTCCCGCTGATCGAGCTCACCTGATCCGGGCAGACGGCCAGCCACGGCCGTCGTATGGCAACGAAATCTCTCAGCCTTCAGCGAGCCGGACAGGCCCGCGACAATGCGCCGCTCGGCGAGGACGAAAAAGCCGAGCGCCGGCGAGCATGGACATCAGGGCGGTGCGCCCGGTGACGCTGACCGGGCCGCGCCGGCTGGCCGGTTACGACCGGGTCCTCTATCCGGTCATGGCGCAGTTGCCACCGGAGTAGCTCGTTAGGCTCCTTTCATGCTCACCGACCTGCCGCTTGTCGAACTCCGCCGGTACGTCCCCGAGGTGGCCGAGCCCGCCGACTTCGACTCGTTCTGGTCCGGGCAGCTGGACGCCGCGTGGGCCGCCGCACGGGAACCGGAGTTCACCCCGGTCAGCACCGCGATCAGGTACGCCGACGTGTTTGATGTAACGTTCTCCGGGTTCGCCGGGGACCCGGTCAAGGGGTGGCTGCTGGTCCCGCACGACCCGGCGCCGCGCGGCGCCGTCGTCGTGGAGTACATCGGCTACGGCGGGGGCCGCGGCGACCCGCTCGACTGGCTGCCCTGGAGCAGCGCCGGCTACGTCCACCTGGTCATGGACACCCGCGGCCAGGGCGGCGGGTGGCTCAGCGCGGACACGCCCGACCCCGGCGACAGCGGCGCGCCGAGCACCCCCGGGTTCATGACCCGCGGCATCGCCGACCCGCGCACGTACTACTACACGCGCTTGTTCACCGACGCCGCCTGTGCCGTGGACGCGGCCAGCGGCCACCCGGCCACCGCGGGCCTGCCCCTGGTCACCACGGGGGGAAGCCAGGGCGGGGGCCTGGCTATCGCCGCGGCCCACCTGGCGCCCGGCGTCCGGGCGGCCATGCCCGACGTGCCGTTCCTGGCCCACCCCCGGCGGGGGGCGGAGATCACCAACAGCCGTCCCTATTCCGAGCTGTCGGACTACTGCGCAGTGCACAGTGACCAGGTGGAGACGGTGTTCCGCACGCTGTCCTACGTGGACGTGGTCAACCACGCGAAGCGGGCCCAGGCCCCGGCGCTTTTCTCCACCGGGCTGGCCGACGACATCACCCCGCCGTCCACGGTCTTCGCCGCGTTCAATCACTACGCCGGGCCCAAGGACATCGCGGTGTATGAGTTCAACGGCCACGAGGGCGGCGGCACCCGGCACCTGCGGGCCAAGCTGGACTTCCTGGCGGCGACGCTGTCGGGGGACACCCGATAAGGCAAGCCGAGGCGGCCCGGCCTCCCACTGGTCAGGCCAGGCGGCGCTCCGTCGCCCAGCGCGCGAGCTGATGGCGGGTGGACAGCTGCAGCTTGCGTAGCACCGAGGAGACGTGGGTTTCCACCGTCTTGATCGAGATGAACAGCTCCCGGGCGATCTCCTTGTACGTGTAGCCGCGGGCGATCAGCCGCAGCACCTCACGCTCGCGCCCGGTGAGCTGGTCCAGTTCGGGATCGAGGGACGGGGTCTGCTGGCCAGGGCCGGGGCCGTTGGCGAAGGCGTCCAGCACGAACCCGGCCAGCCGGGGGGAGAACACCGCGTCGCCGGCGGCGACCCGGCGCACCGCGTCCACCAGTTCGGCGCCCGAGATCGTCTTGGTCACATACCCGCGCGCCCCGGCCCGGATCACGGCGATGACGTCCTCGGGGGCGTCGGACGCGGACAAGGCGAGGAAGCGCACCTCCGGATGCTCCGGCTTGACCGCCGTCACCACGGCCTGGCCGCCGCCGCCGGGCAGGTGCACGTCGAGCAGCACCACGTCGGGCAGGCACGCGCGGATCCCGGCGATCGCCGGCGCCACGTCGTCGGCCTCGCCCACGACCTCCACGTCGTCACCGAGTTCGGACCGCACCCCGGACCGGAACAGCCCGTGGTCATCCACGATGAACACCCGCGGCCTGGGATCGCTCATGCCTGGCTCGCCTCGGTGACGTTGCGCGGCATGGTCAGGGACACCTCGGTGCCCTCTCCCGGGGCGCTGCGGATGGCGGCGTTACCGCCGCGGCGGGCCATCCTGGCGCGCACCGATTCGGCCAGGCCCTTGCGGTCGGCTGGCACCGCCTCGGGGTCGAACCCCTTGCCGCGGTCCCGGACGAACACCGACACCTCGGCCGGCTCCACCTCGGCGAAGATCGAAATGACGTTGGCGCCCGACCACTTCGCGGCGTTGACCGTCGCCTCCCGCGCGGCCGCGAGCATGGCGGTCAGGTCGTCGTTCAGCGGGCAGTCGCCCACCAGGACGACCTCGACGGCCACCTCGTGCTGCGCCTCGACATCCTGCTGGATGCGCCGCACCCCGCCCGCCAGCGTCATGGCCTGGTCGTCGATGGACCCCGGTGGCCTGCCGTCGAACAGCCACGAGCGCAGCTCCCGCTCCTGGGCCCGGGCCAGCGCGATCACCTGCTGCGGCTGGTCCGCGCGGCGCTGGATCAGCGCCAGGGTCTGCAGCACCGAGTCGTGTACCCGGCTGGCGATGTCGGCACGTTCCTCGGCCCGGACCCGGGCCTGCCGCTCCACCACCAGGTCCCGCGCGATGCGCAGCCACCACGGGCCGAGCAGCACCACGATGGCGGAGATCAGCAGCGCCACCCCGGCCAGGGGCCGCAGCAGCGCGATGTTCTTGTGCGCGGGTCCCAGCGCGGCGATGCCGCCGGCCAGCAGGATCACCGCGACGGTGAGCCGCAGGATCAGCCCGGTGCGCCGGGATCTGGTGGTCAGGCCGATCAGCGGCTGGGCCTGGCGGCGCATCATCGCCTGCTCGGCCTCGGCGGCGTTCCGCCAGATCAGGATCAGTCCCCCGCCGGCGACGGCCAGCGGGAAGATCAGCGAGCCGAGCCAGCCGGCCTTGGACACCGAGGCGAGGATGCGCACCAGGATCAGCACCGACCAGAAGCCCGCGACGAGCGCCAGGCCGCGCCGGTCGGCCAGCGCCTTGCCGGCCAGGCCGTGCTCCGTGCCGGCCATCGGGATGAGCATCCAGGCGACCACGTAGGCGGCCGCGACGAAGCCGCCGGACAGCACGGCGGCGACGACCAGGATGATCCGCACGGTGGTGACATCACGGCCGATCCGGCCCGCGATCGCGGCGGCTACCCCGCCGACGAGGCGGTCCTCCTGCGGGCGCCGCAGCGGCTCACCGGAGCCCCTGGACCAGCGCCCCGGGCCACGCCGCCGGAAGTGCCAGGGCGGCTGCCCCGGATCCCGGGAACCCTCGGCCGGCGGCGCGCCAGAGCCGCCCGCGGCGCGGGCGGTCTCCCAGGGCGGCCTCCAGCCTGCCGGTTCTTCCACGAATCCATCATCGCCCCTCGCGCGCCCGCGCGGCTATCCGGGCGAACCCTGATCCTCAGGGGCAGACATCAGGGTCGGATCGGGGGTCTTCCCGATACCCGCGCGCGGCCCGCCCGGCCAGGCTGGAGACATGAACACCACCGCAGAAACAACCACTCAGACCATCGACCAGAGCCGGCCCCAGCCGCTCCGCCGCCCGACCAGCGATCGGATGATCGCGGGGGTCGCCGCCGGAATCGCCAACCACCTGGGCGCCGACGTCACCATCATCCGGATCGTCCTCGCCGTGCTGACCTTCGTCGGCGGCGCGGGCGTGCCCATCTACCTCGCCTGCTGGCTGCTGATCCCGGAAGAGGGATCCGACCAGTCCATCGCCAGCAGCTTCGTCCAGTCCCGGCAGACCCGGTCGCTCTGAGCAAAGGAGGCCCGCACCATGCCAGCGCCGTACTATCCGCCATGGGGGCGCGGATCGTCAGGCCAGCGCCCCACCCCCGATCCGAACATCAGGGTCTCTCACGCTGAGCGCACCGAGGTCGCCGACCGCCTGTCCAAGCACTACGGCGACGGGCGGCTCGACGAAGAGGAGTTCAACGAGCGCCTCGACCGGGCCATGAAGGCCAAGACCCGCGCCGATCTGGACGGCCTGTTCAACGACCTGCCGGGCGAACAACCGCCCCGGCCGCCGGCCGGGCCGCCGGCCCCGCAGGTGGCGCGGCCGCCGCGCCGCCACAGCCCGCTGGGGCGGGTCGTGTTCCTCGTGTTCGTCGCGATCGTCGCGATCATGGTCGGCCAGGCCCTCGCCGGGCCGCTGTTCGCCTTCCCGTTCCACGTGGGGATGTGGCCGTGGGGCTGGGGGTTCCATGTCCCCTGGCTGCTGATCGGGCTCGTGGTGTTTCTCTGGTACCGCTTCGCCCGGCGCCGTCCGTAGCCGCGCGCAGCCGTCACGCCCGCCAGCGTCCCGCTCCGCTGGCGGGCGTGTCCATGTCATCCTGGAACCCGCAAATCGGCCGTAGCACACTTTCCTCCCGTACGGACACACGCGAAGACTCACCAGGACATGACCCTCGCCAGCCGTTTCATGGGACAGGCGCTCAAGCTGCCGTCCGCCACGAGCAGGACCATCGACGTCGATCGTGACCTGCGGGTTCCCATGCCGGACGGAGCAGTGCTGCTCGCCGACCGGTACGCACCGCGGACCCGGCCCTGGCCGCTGCGGCCGCCGCCACCGCTGGTGCTGGTCCGCTCGCCCTACGGGCGGCGCCGCTCGTGGGGGCTGCTGTTCGGCCGCCTGCTCGCCGAGCGCGGCTTCCAGGCCGTGATCCAGAGTTGCCGCGGCACCTTCGGCTCGGGTGGCACGTTCGACCCGTTCGGGCCCGACGAGCACGCCGACGGCCTCGCCACGGTCGCCTGGCTGCGGAAACAGCCGTGGTACCACGGTTCGTTCGGCACCTGCGGCCCGAGCTACCTCGGCATGACCCAGTGGGCCATCGCCGCGGACGCGGGCGAGGACCTCGGCGCGATGGCCGCCCAGGTGACCACCGCCGACTTCCGCGCGCCGTTCTACCCGGGCGGGTCGTTCTCGCTGGATACGGCGATGACCTGGATCTGCCAGGTCGCGCGGCAGGAACGGCCGCTGGCGACGCTGCGGACCCAGCTTGCCGAGCGGGGCAGGCGCCCGCTGCTGAACCACCTGCCGCTGGGTGACCTCGACCGGCTGGCGACCGGCCATGCCGTGCCGTACTGGCAGGACTGGCTGGCCCACGGCGAGCCGGGCGACGAGTACTGGAAGGGCCGCAGCTTCGCCGCGACGCGCGGCGAGGTGAGCGCCCCGGTCAGCATGGTCGGCGGGTGGCACGACTTCTTCCTGCCGCTGCAGCTTCGCGACTACACGGCGCTGCGCGCGGCCGGCCGGGACCCCTACCTGCTCATCGGCCCGTGGCGGCACGCGGACCAGCAGGCCGTGCAGGCGTGGCTCACCGACACCCTGGCCTGGATGCGCGTGCACCTGGCCGGTGACCGCACCGCGCTGCGGCCGCAGCCGGTACGGATCTTCGTCACCGGCGCGGACGAGTGGCGCGACCTGCCCGCCTGGCCGCCGGAGACCCGGCCGCACCGCTGGCACCTGCACCCCGACGGGGTCCTTGCCCAGGCCGCGCCGCCGCAGGCGGACCCGGACCGCTACACCTACGACCCGGCGGACCCGACACCGAACCTGGCCGGGCCGACCGGCCTGTCCGGCCGGGCCAGGGTGGACAACCGCTCCCTCGAAGCCAGGCCCGACGTGCTGACCTACACCAGCGCCCCGCTCGCCGGGGACCTGGAAATGGCCGGCGAGGTAGTGGCCGACCTGTTCGTCTCCTCCAGCAGGGAGCACACGGACTTCTTCGCCCGGCTCTGCGACGTCGACCCGACAGGCAGGTCGGAGAACATCTGCGACGCGCTGCTCCGGCTGACGCCGGGACGCCCGGAGCGGCAGCCGGACGGCACGATCCGGGCCAGGTTCACGCTCTGGCCGGCCGCGCACCGGTTCGCCCGTGGCCACCGGCTCCGGCTCCAGGTCTCCAGCGGCGCCCACCCCCGCTACGCCCGCAACCCCGGCACCGGCGACCCGCTCGGCACCGCGATCAACCTGGTGCCCGCGCGGCAGCAGGTGTTCCACGACCCGGGCCACCCGTCCGCGCTGACCCTTCCGGTGCCGCTCTAGACATCCAGGCCCGCCCCGGACCGCTGGCTAGGGAAGTTCCAGGTAGTCAAGTGCCGCGCGGACGCCCGTCCGCTCGATCGGCACGCCGGCCAGGGCCAGCCCCATCTCGGCCCCGCACAGCGTGCCTGCCAGCATCAGGTCGCCCAGGTCGCCGAGGTGCCCGATGCGGAACACCCGCCCTGCCAGCCTGCCGAGGCCCGCGCCGAGGGAGGCGTTGTACCGGTCAAGAACGATCTCCCGCACCCGGTCCGCGTCACAGCCGCCGGGGACGAGCACCGCGGTGAGCGTGCCGGAGTAGTCCGCCGGATCGCGGCACACGACGTCCAGGCCCCAGGCCCGCACGGCGCGGCGGGTGGCCTCGGCGTGCCGCCGGTGCCGGGCGAACACCGCGGGCAGCCCTTCCTCGCCGAGCATGGCGAGGCTCTCCCGCAGCCCGTAGAGCAGGTTGGTGGCGGGTGTGTAGGGGAACAGCCCGGTGCCCGCGGCGTCGAGCAGTGGCTGCCACGCCCAGTAACTCCGCGGCAGCCGGGCCTGGCGTGAGGCGTCGAGTGCCTTCGCGCTGACCGCGTTGAGGCCCAGGCCAGGAGGCAGCATCATGCCCTTCTGCGAGCACCACACGGTGACATCGACGCCCCATTCATCGTGCCGGTAGTCAATGGATCCGAGCGACGAAATAGCGTCCACAATAAGCAATGCCGGATGCCCCGCGGCATCGATTGCCGCGCGGATTCGGGGAATACTGCTTTCTACGCCGGTGGAGGTCTCATTGTGCACCACGGTGACCGCCTTGACGGCGTGCCCGGCATCGGCGGACAGCCGCTCGAACACCTGCTCGGGCCGCACGCCGGAGCGCCAGTCACCGGGCACCAGGTCCACGTCGAGCCCCAGGCGCTCCGCCATGGCGGCCCACAGCACCGCGAAGTGACCGGTCTCGAACGCGAGCACGCTGTCACCCGGGGAAAGCGTGTTGACCAGGGCGGCCTCCCAGGCACCCGTGCCCGAGGACGGGTACAGCGCCACCGGCCGGGCGGTGCCGGCCAGGCCCGCCACCCCACCGAGCACCTCACGGGCCAGGCGGGCGAACTCCGGCCCGCGGTGGTCGATCGTGGGCGCCGCCATCGCGCGCAGCACCCGGTCCGGAACATTCGTCGGCCCGGGGATCTGCAGAAAATGCCGGCCGCTTCGGTGATTCATTGTCCTATTATGTAACCCGAAGGGCGGTCATACTCAAGGGAGGAATTAGCATTTTGAGTGCGCCCGGCACCAGGGAACTGGCGGCGGCACTGCGCCGTGCGACGAGCGGCGGGGTGCGCTTCGACTCCTACAGCCGGCACCTTTTCTCCCGCGACGCGAGCATGTACGCGATCGAGCCGCTCGGCGTGGTGTTCCCCAGGGACGGTGACGAGGCTGCGGCCGTGGTGTCCGCCGCCGCCGAGTTCGGCGTGCCGGTGCTGGCCAGGGGCGCTGGGACCAGCCTGGCCGGGCAGGCCGTCGGGCGCGCGGTGGTGATGGACTTCTCCAGGCACATGAACCGGATCCTCGCGATCGACGGCGAGGCGCGGCGGGCGCGGGTGCAGCCGGGAGTGGTGCAGGAGCAACTGAACCTGGCGGCCGCCCGGCATGGGCTCATGTTCGGCCCGGACACCTCGACCAGCAACCGGGCCACGCTCGGCGGGATGATCGGCAACAACTCGGCGGGCAGCCATTCGGTCAGGTACGGCATGACCGTCGACCACGTGCTCTCGCTGGACGTGGTCCTGTCCGACGCGAGCCGCGCGGCGTTCGGCCCGCTGCCGGCGGCCGAGGTCGCCGGCCGGGCCGCCCGGCCGTCGCTGGAAGGCACGATCTGCCGGGAGCTGCCGCTGCTCGCGGAGCGGAACGCCGAGGCCATCGCCACCGGATACCCGCGGTTCTGGCGCCAGTCGGGCGGGTACCGGCTGGACCGCCTGGCCGGCCGCGGCGGGCCGGGCGGCATGGACCTCGCCAGGTTCCTGGTCGGCTCGGAGGGGACCCTGGTCACGGTGGTTGGGGCGGACGTCGCCCTGGTGCCCGCGCCCCGGCACCGGGTGATCGCGGTGGGCCACTTCACCTCGGCCGAGGCGGCGATCGACGCGACCGGGGACGCGCTGGCCTGCGGCCCCGCCGCGGTCGAGCTGATAGACCGCGCCATCCTGGAACTGGCCCGCACCAAGCTGGAGTACCGGGAACTGTCGTCGATACTGTCCGGCGACCCGGGTGCGCTGCTGTTCGTGACGTTCTTCGGGGACACCGAGGCGGATGCGGCCGCGGGCCTCGACCGGCTCGATGCACTATGGCGGCGGCACCGGCACGGCTACCACACCCTGCGGGCGCAGGCCGCCGCCGATCAGGCGGCACTCCTCAAGGTGCGCTCAGCGGGCCTTGGCCTGCTCATGGCAGCGAGTACCGGGGCCCGCCGTCCGCTGGCGTTCGTCGAGGACACCGCGGTCGACCCGGCCGTGCTCGGCGCCTACACAAAGCGGTTCCGCGAGGTGCTCAGCGCGCACGGCCTGTCCGCGGGCTTCTACGGCCACGCCTCGGTCGGCTGCCTGCACGTCCGCCCATTCGTGGACCTGACCGAGCCGGACGGCGTGCAGACGATGCGCGCGGTCGCCGAGGAGATCCGCGACCTCGTGCTCGAGTTCGGCGGCGTCAACTCCAGCGAGCACGGCGACGGGCTGGTTCGCAGCGAGTTCAACCGCGCCGTGTTCGGCGACCCGCTCTACGAGGCGATGTGCGAGGTCAAGCGGCTGTTCGACCCGGACAACCGGATGAACCCCGGCAAGATCACCGGCGCGCCGCCGATGACGAGCAACCTCCGCGAGGCGGCCCCGCGCGCCACCTACATCAGCAGGATCGGCTTCCCCGGTGGCATGCGCGCTGCCGCGGACCGGTGCATGAACATCGGCCTGTGCCGCAAGAGCGCGACCGGCGTGATGTGCCCCTCCTACATGGCCACCCTCGACGAGGAGCACTCCACCAGGGGCCGGGCCGGCGCCCTGGTGAAGGCCCTCGACATGCCCGACCCGCGGGCCGCGCTCGGCGATCAGCGGCTGCACGAGATCCTGGACCTCTGCCTGGAGTGCAAGGCCTGCAAGAGCGAGTGCCCGCTCGGCGTGGACATGGCCTCGCTCAAGACCGAGGCCCTGGCCGCCTACCACGACCAGCACGGCGTCCCGGTCCGCTCCCGCATGTTCGGCTCGGTCCGTGCGCTGAACCGGATGGGCTCCGCGACCGCGCCGTTGGCCAACCTGCTCGGCGGCGCGCGGCCGGCCAGGCTGCTCGCGCAGCGCTGGCTGGGGGTGGCCGCCGCCCGGCCGCTGCCCCGGTTCCAGCGGCAGCACCTGGCCAGGTGGCATGCCCGCCGTCCGGCGAACCCAGGCACGCAGGGTGAGCTCGTGTTTCTCGCCGATTCCTTCACCAGCTTCACAGAGCCGTCGGTGCCGCGGGCCGCTATCGAACTGCTGGAAGCCGCCGGGTGGACCGTGCGGCTAGCTACGGCCTGCTGCGGCCGCGCCAGCCTGTCCAAGGGCCTGGTCGGCCAGGCCCGTGACCGGGCCGGGAAACTCGTGGACCGGGTGGCCGGCCGTGGCCCGGTCGTCGGCGTGGAGCCCTCCTGCCTGCTGACGCTGCGCGACGAGTACCCCGCGATCCTGCCCGGCGATGCCCGGGCCCAGGCGGTCGCCGCGGCCGCCGCGCTGCCGGAGGAACTGTTGCTGCAGGCGATCGCCGACGGCCGCCTGGCGCTGCGCCCGATGGCGGGCACGCGGATCCTGTTCCACGGCCACTGTCACCAGAAGGCGGTCACCGGCACGGCCGCCACCGTGGCGCTGCTGCGCGCGATTCCCGGAGCCGAGGTCACCGAGGTGGACGCCGGCTGCTGCGGCATGGCGGGCTCGTTCGGCTTCGAGGCCGAGCACTACGACCTGTCCATGCGGATCGGCGAGCTTCGGCTGTTCCCCGCCGTCCGCGCCGAGCCCGCCACCACGGTCATCGCCGCGTCGGGTGTCTCCTGCCGCCAGCAGATCGCCCACGGCACCGGCCGCGCCGCCCGCCACCCCCTGGAAATAGTCAGGAGCGCGCTCACCTAGGGCAGCGGTATCGGTCCCGGGTGGGCCGAGTGGAGCCAGGCCAGCATGTCGGGCGGTGCCAGCCGGGCCGCGCGGGCGTGGTAGGCGTCGATTTCGGCGTCGCTGAGGATCTCCCGGCCCGCGCCGGAGGTGCCGCGGCGGAAGAACGCGGCGTTGCTCTTGAGCAGCCCGGCGGTGGGCACGAGGGTGTCCGCGCTGCCCGACATGCTCTCGAACGTGGCCGCCTGGACAAGCCCGGGCCAAGCGTGCTCGGGCACGGTGATTTCCAGCCGTGCGGCCAGCCAGCGCATCTGGCCTGCCAGGTCGCCAGACAGGTTCTCATAGTGCACGAGCAGGATGTTCGGCTGGTCACGCCGCGCCCAGGCATCCGACAGGTGCCCCAGGAAGCCGGGCAGCGTGTCCAGTTCCCCGGGCTCAGCGGCGATCCAGGCGAGCACCGAGTCGTGCAGCGGCTTGGGCGGCGGCGGTGGCGTGGCCGGCTCGGGCAGGCCGATCAGTTGCCGGAGCCGCACCCGGTCGATGTTGGCGCTGTGGTGGTACTGCGACACGGCTACATCCAGCGGGTGCCGGGCGGTCACCAGGTAGGTCACCCTGGGGTCGAGCGGAATTCCGTCCAGCGGCGTGTGCGTCTTGATGAACCGCCGGTGCCGCTGGGCGGCAAGCTGGGCAAACACCTCTTCGCGCGGCGTGATCAAGTGATCCAGCCACGGCGAGAGCTCGGCGATCGGGGCCGGGAGCCGTGGCTCGCCGAAGATCAGCAGCGCGCAGATCATCTGCACCCACGTCGTCCCGGTCTTGGACCTGGTGCTGATCACGATGTCGCCGTCCCGGAACGGGAAGCCGAGCCACCGGGCGCTGTCCTCGTCGTGCGCCTGATAACGCCGCGGGGTGGCCACAACGCGAGCGTAATAGGTCAGCCGCTTCCGGTCGGCCGCTACACCACGGTGGCCAAGGCGACGGTGGCCCGCTGTGCTGGGCGGCCGCCACGGGCCGGGCTATTACCGGGCGCAGCATCACCTGGCACCGCAGCGCCTTCCGCACTATCGCCTGGCAGGCCGTGATCGCGGAGGATGCGGGCCCGGTTCGGGCTGGTCGCGGTGGTGCTGCCGTCCGCCTGCAAGGCCAACGTCCAGCCGTTGCGAGTCAGTGAGCATGGGTGAGCCCCTTATTCGCAGTCGCCGGTTGCCCGGCGGCGGTTCCGGTCTCACCCGCATGCGCGGTGCCGGATTCCTGCTTCGTTGGGACGTGCCCGGCGAGGCTGGGTCTTACCGTCCCTCCACAGGCGTTTAGGCTCTCGGCCCCACTGGCCGCGAGTTGGAGCAGGTTCGCCGCGGCGTTCACGTCCCGGTCAAGAACAAGGCCGCAGGCGTCACACGTGTACGCAGCCGCAGCCGCAGGGGCGGCCCGCGGCGAGCCCGGGCAGGAGCTTGACATCAGTGGCCGGCCGGGGCCTGTGACGCGAAATTCACCGTGATCCGCCGGAACCCCAGGGAGCTGAGCATCCCGTTGAGCATGCTCCGGGTGTTCCGCTCGGCCTCGGCGAGCAGCGGGCTGCGCCTGGCCGCCGTCTGGATCCGCTGCTGGGCGGCGATGTAGACCTGCTGCTGGCTATTCGGGTTGCCGCCGAAGAAGTTCCCGATCCGGTTCAGCAGGCCCTGCTGCTGCGCGTACACGTAGGACTCCTTCACGTTGAGCACGGCCGGTTCGAGCTGCGCGTGCGGCAGCGTGACCGTGACCGCGGAGCGGTTCGCCGGCACCTTGATCGCGTTGCCCTTGAGCCCGGAGAAGTTGACGAACGCGATGTCCGTGCCCTGCCCGATGAACAGGGTTTCGCTGCCCTGCAGGAACGATGGCAGCAGCGAGTGCTGCGACAGGTCCACCACGACCTGGAAGGAGCCGCTGGCCGCCTCGTACCGGCTCAGCGCGGTGATCGACTTCAGCAGCACCGGCTGGCTGGTCACCGTGGTCTGCTCGGCGAACGGGTTCCGCAGCCGTGGCAGCAGGTGCACCGCGGACAGCGCGACGGCCAGCACGGCCAGGGCCACCAGGGCGGCCGCGACCACGGCGAGCCGGCCTGCTAAACCGCTGGTCTTCCGTATGCGCAACATAGCCGTCTCCTTTGCCGCGGGGCCCTGGGCTGTCGCGGGGCCCGGGACGCGCCCGCTCACTACCCGCGCAGCGGTGAATGATTCGCGCGCTCCGGGGTACCTGCGGGAACGTGGCCGGTGACCGGCACGGTCCCGGCGGGAGGCGACATGATGAGGTGGTACGGCCGCCGTGAGGGGCGGCGCAGGCCCTGGCTCATCGGCTGCCTGATCTGGCTCATCGCCATTGTCGTGATCCTGATCGTGCTGTCGCTGTTGTTCGGTGGCTTCACCAAGGGAACCAAGGTCAGCCTGGGCTACCCGCTGGCCCCGCTCGCCGCAGCCCAGCACCCCAGCCCGCCGCCGCGGTAACCGCGACGAGGACCCCCGCGCCGAGGAACACCGGGCGGGGGTCGCCGATGGCCGTCGCGAGCGCGCCCGCGATGACCACGCCCACCGGGTCGGCGGTGAGGAACAGCAGGCGCACGGTGCTGGTCACCCGGCCGAGGAACTCACGCGGGACGATGAGCTGCCGGTAGGTACGGTTGGCCAGGCTGGCCACGGTGATCGCCCACAGGTACGCCAGGTTGGCGGCGCAGAGCGTGACCAGCGAGTGCGTGACGCTCACCGACCCGAGCGCCAGCCCGCTGGCGGCGACCGTCACCACGATCAGGCGCATCTGCCCGAACCTGCCCGCCAGCCAGCTCGCGGACAGCGCGCCGGCGACGCCGCCCAGGCCGCCCGCGGCGACCACGGCGCCCACCCCGGCCGCGCCCAGCCCGAGGGTGTCCCTGGCGTAGAAGAACATGAGCTTCTCCGTGGCCAGGCACAAGTTCACGATTATCTGCATCACGGTCATGATGACCAGCACCCTGACCGAGAGCAGGTAACTGATGCCCGCGCGGAAGTCGGTGGTCAGGCCGCCCCACCCGCCTCCCCCTCCCCCTTCACGGTCGGCCCGGCGGGAGGTGTGCGGCACAGTCCCCCGCACGGCCAGCAGCGTGACCAGCGACACGCCGAACGTCACCGCGTCCGCGAGCAGCGCCGCGCCGAGTTCCCCAGCAGCGGCGAGCACGCCCACGACGGCCGGGCCGGCCACCAGCGCCGCTTGGCTGGCCAGCTCCAGCACGGAGTTCGCCCGGATCAGCCGGGGCCCGGGGAACAGGTCTTTCACCACGATGACCAGGGACGTCTCGAAGAACACCGACGCCGCCCCGGCGGCCAGGGCGATCGTCATGATCACCCAGAGCCGCGCGGCGCCGGTCACCCAGAGCAGGTAGAGCCCGGCGAAGGCGACGGCGCGCGTGGCGTCCGTGACGACCAGCACCCGCCAGGCGTCGAGCCGGTCGACCAGGACCCCAGCGGGCAGGCCCACCGCCAGGTAGCCCAGGGTCTGCGAGGCCGCGGACAGCGCGGAGATCAGCGGGCTCCGGGTGAGACCGAGCACGAGCAGCGGAATGGCCAGCACGGCCAGGCCGTCACCGAGCAGCGACACCGCCTGCCCGGACAGGAAGACCCGGGATGGCCAGCTCGTTCCCCCACGGCGCCAGCTCACCCCCTCATGGTGTCGGAGGCTGGGCCCGCGATGGCGTAGCCGCGGGTGATCGCCACGGCGGCGGTGCTGTGGGCGCGGCCCCGTGGCCTAAGGCGGCTTAGGGTGCCTTAGGCAAGTTCAGGGCCTGGAATTAGGGCGTACGTCCGATGCCATGCACGGTGCCTTACGGCGATTCTCAATCATGCGGGACCGGAAGGCGGAACCGCATCGAGGAGAGGCCTGAAATGAATTCCTACATCTCGCTGGCCCTGGCCGCGGACCGGGCCAAGGACATGCAGAGTGACGCCGCCGTTGCCCGGTACCACCGGGAAGCCCGGCGAGCCCGGCGGGCCCTGCGCCGGACGCGGGTTACCGAGCGGGCCGTGCACGGCCAGGCGCCCGACAGCTACGAGGACTTCCTGTGCCAGACGGCCGAGTCGGCGATGCGCGAGCCGACCGCCGCCGGGCGTTCGGCGGGGCAGGCGGTCCGGTAGTCAGCTTCTAGGACTCGGCGCGGCCAGCCGGCAGCCCGAGGCCCTCGGCGTGAGCGATCGCCGCGGCTTCGGTACGGCTGGCCGCGCCCAGCTTGCCAAGGATGTTCGACACATGCACGCTGGCGGTCTTCGGCGCGATGAACAACTCCGTCGCGATCTCCCTGTTGCTGCGGCCCGCGGCCAGCAGGCGGAGCACCTCGGACTCGCGTGCGGTGAGGCCGTGCAGCACGTTCACCTGGCTGCCCGGCCGTTCCTGGTCGCGGGACAGCCGCCCCCGGCGGGCCAGCGCGGTCAGCGCGGCGAGCAGCGGGCGGGCGCCCAGGCGCTCGGCCGTCTCGATGGCCAGCCGCCACTCGTCTTGCGCCTCGTCGCGACGGCCCGCCTCGAGCAGCGCCTCGGCGAGCCGCCAGCGCGATCTGGCCGTCTCGTACACGAACGCGGGGCCGAACGTGGTCACCACGGCGGCCCAGGCGGCCGGGTCGTTGTCACCCCGGGCGCGGAGCAATTCCGCCTCGGCGCGGGCCAGCCACGCCCGGCCGTCGACCCCCAGCACCGACTTCGGCCTGCGCGGATTCGCCGCCCCCTGCCGGGCCGTTTCGATCAGCGCCTCGGCGGCATCCACGGCCGCGGCCGCGGCTGCCTCGTCACCTATGGCCCTGGCCTGGGCGGCCCGGTCGGCGTGGGCCGCCAGTCCCACCGCGGCCACCCGGATCAGCGGCGGCCCGTACCCGCCGAGGTAGTCGATCTCTGACTTGATGCACGCCGTCACCTCGGCCAGGGCGGTGGCGGTGTCGCCGTGCCACAGCGCGTGCTCGGCGAGCAGCCCGCGGCCGATGAACTCGCTGAAGCTCTCGGCCGGCCAGAACGGCTCCAGCCAGGTGCGCCGGTCGGCCACGGTGGCGTCCTTGCCCTGGGCCACGTCGAGGAACAGCGCCATGGCCGAGAGGACGGCCTCGCGGTCGGTGGTGACCCGGACCGGGAACCCGTCCGCGACCTGCTGTGCATGTTTCCAGTCGCCGTCGTTGAAGTGCGCCAGGTAGTGCAGGTACTGCAGGTCAAGCCCGTACGGGGCGAGGCCGAGGCCGGCCTCCTCCGCGCGCAGCAGGCCCTCGTGCGCGGTCGCGCCGGCCTGGGCCAGGTCGCCGCGCTCCAGGTTGATCCGGGCGAGCTGGAACGCCGCCCGCAGTTGGACGCCGAGGACGTCGGCCTCCTGTGCCTGCTGGTGCGCCTCGGTGAACAGCTCGATGGCCTCGGTGATGCGCCCGC
>Ga0306925_10001106_pt1 | contig 21468 bp, 21 predicted proteins | sample flu12Cox44000176_FD_203755 | JGI IMG/M metagenome (GOLD analysis project Ga0306925, IMG submission 203755) | Lab enrichment of tropical soil microbial communities from Luquillo Experimental Forest, Puerto Rico - flux8day.12C.oxic.44.000.176 (v2)... | ecosystem: Environmental > Terrestrial >... | reverse complement strand
CGGCAAGCCGGGGTTCGGTTGGGGAGGGGAACGCACCGAGTTTGCGGCTCGGGATTCCACCTGATCGGATCATGCTCTAGATTGGGAAAGGGTGATGGTGATCATCGATGCCGGCGTTCGCGTCTGAACTGCTGCGACAGGAAGCGGAGGCATAGCAAAAAGTCGGTCGGGCTCTGCCGAGCTCAATCGAAGATCGCTTGCGCAAGCCCGGTGATCAGATCTTCGATGTCTCTCAGTCCATTGAAACGCGGCGCCCCCGCCAAGTGCGGGGTCAGGATAACGTTATCAAACGCAAGCAACTCGTCATCAGGGCGGCCCGGTGCTTCATAGGGCGGGTCGAGGGCAAAACCGCCGAGATGACCGGAGCGGAGCGCGGCGATGAGCGCGTCGCGTTCCACCACGTTCGCGCGCGAGACGTTGATCAGGCAGGCGCCCGGCTTCATCAGCGCCAGCCGCCGAGCGTCAATAAAGTTCCGCGTCGAAGCATCGCCGGGAAGCTGCGGAATGACCCAATCGCTTATGGCGAGCAGGGTGTCCAAAGGCGCATATGAGACCCGCAGCGTCTTTTCTTCGCTGGGTGATAATCGTGTGCGCTGAAAATACGCGACGTTCATTTCGAAGGCCGCGGCACGCAAGGCGATTTCCCGGCCGATTTCTCCAAGACCAATGATCCCGATCGTGCTGCCATAGAGACTGTGCATTCCCTTAATGCGCGCCCAATTGGCGCCCGGCACATGTCTGCGGTCGAAAGGTTTGTAGGGATGGTTGGCGGCCGCAAGCTGCTCAATGCTATTGAGCCCGTCGATAATGGGGATGCGCCTGGCCAAGCTTAACATGAGCGCGAAGGCGTGTTCCGCGCAGGCGATGTTGGCTCGCCGACGCACGCCGAGAACTTTCACACCAGCGGCTTCGCAGGCCGGCACATCGATGTTTCGAAGTATGGCGCCGTATTTGTGAACGACCTTGAGTTTCGGCGCGCGTTCAAGCTCCTTCGTTCCCACCGCAAAGCTTTCGACAACGAGTGCGTGCGCCGGCGCAAGATTGGCGTGCAGTTCCGCATGCGACGGCACCAGCCGGATATCGCTGGGATAGAGCCGTCCTGCACGCGTTCTGAGTCGGTCGCACCAGCCAGCGAAATCAGGTTCGTCGGGCGACATGAAATCAGCAAAAGCAGCCCGTCTCTCCTCGGACGTACCGGGATCAAGCACCACGCCGATCAAACGGGTCCAGGGATCGTCTTCAACAACGATTATCGGCGGTGTTGCGGGCATTTCATGCCTTTGGACGGAGAGCTCTTTGCGCCGATAAGTCGGTCGCTTGGCGCCTGTACGGCCTGTGTCGACCTTGCCAACACGGCGCCGGACGTCAAGCGGCAGCCGCGTGCCTCCAGCAGACCGCAATCAATTCTTGAAGGACTGCAAGACGGACTCGCCAGCCGCGCAGGGTCGCGCTCGCCTCCCTTGGCAAACTCTATGATCCGCCGGGCGACGATCGCGACGGCCGGGTCGCGGCGGTCAACCAGCCGCAGCTCCCGCAACGTTTGTTCGAAGGCGGACGTTATTGCGTTTATCTCGTCCGGCCCAAACGCAGATCGTTCGTCCTCCAGGAGAGGCCGAATTGGCATTTGCGCCCCCAATTGCCCTGCTTGGCGCTCGGCTATCCTACACAAAAATGGCAGCCCGAAAACTGCGCTCCCGAACCCTGCAACAGGCTATCCACAGCCTGCCGGACACTACGGCGGATCGCGTGCACTGCCCGATCTACTTCTCCTCCTGCACGGTGACAGGTTCCCAGTCCGGGCCGGGCGACTTTTCTGCGAGCTGTCGCGCCTGGTCCAGGAAATACGCCGACGGTGCATCGTCGCTGGCGATGCGTGTGAACTGTTCGGCGGCGCCGGCGAAATCGCGCGCGCGATAACGTGTCAGGCCCTCCCCATAGCTGCGCGCACGCGCCAGCTGGTCCGGCGCGATCTGGCCCGTCAGGCCGAGCGGCTCGAAAATCCGCACGGCCTGTGCGCGGCCCTTTACCCGGATCGTGTCGAGCTCGCGCCAGGCGAACGCCTTGCCGGTCAGCGTCACCGTCGCTTCCGACGCGATGATCGTGGTGCCGTAAAGCTTGTTCGATTGCTCGAGCCGCGCGGCGAGGTTCACCGCGTCGCCCATCACCGTGTAGTTGAAACGCCGGCGCGAGCCGATATTGCCGACCAGCGCTTCGCCGGAGTTGAGCCCGATGCGCTGGCGCAGCGCCGCGCCGAACGCGCTGTTCACGCGATCCATGCCGGCCCCCCCAAGCAGCGCGGCACATTGCAGCGCGGCGCGCACCGCGTTTTGCGCGTGATCCGGATCCTCGAGCGGCGCCCCGAACACGGCGACGATGGCATCGCCGATATACTTGTCGACAAAGCCGCCGTGCGCCTCGATAACGTCGGTCATCGCGGTGAGATACTCGTTCATCGCCGCGACCAGCTCGGCCGGCGCAATTTTCTCAGCGATCGCGGAGAAGTCGGCAATATCTGAGAAATAGACCGTGACGTTGCGGATCTCGCCGCCGAGCGCGGGCGGCTTGTTGGAGGAGAGCATCTTCTCTATCAGCGGCGGCGCGAGGTAGAGCGCGAAGCTCTGGCGCAGCAGCCGCTTGCCGCGGTCGGCGATCACGAAGCGATAGCCGATGGTGGCGCCGAGCGCCAAAACGCCGGACGTGAGCGGCTCGACGAGCGGCAGCGCCAGCGCGTGCCGGAACGCAACGGTCGCGCCCGCGATCCAGACGGCGGCAAGCCCGATGGTCGCGAGCGCCGCCGATAGCGGACCGAAGGCGAGGGCGGCTGTGACGCAAAGCGCCGCGAGCACAAATGACGAGATCGCCGCGCCCATGCGTCCCGCTTCGACCAGGCCATCGTTGCGAACGAGGTTGTTCACCGCCGTCGCATGGACGTAGACGCCGGCGATCGAGTCGCGCGCGAACGCCTGGCGCGCAATCGGCCTCGGCAGCGCGCAGCGCTCGGCGTGCGCGGTTTCGGGTGCCGTCGCGAAGCGCTTCGACGTGATCTTGCGGTCTTCGACGTCGAGCACCGTGCCGATCAGGACGATCTTGCCGGCGAAATGGCGTTTGAAAAAATCCTTGTTGTCGTTCGCGGCGCAGGCGTAGAGGTCGGCAAGGGAATAGGTGGGGATGTCGTCGGCGCCGCCTTGAAAATTGAGCGTGAGCGCATTCGACGATTGACCCGGCGGCGGCGCAACGGCGCCGGACTTCGCTTGGGTACTGGGCTCGGCACCGCGGGCGACCAGCTCGGCTGCCAGCGAAGGCACGCTCGCGCCGTCCACCTCGAAACGCAACGGCAGGCAGGCGGCGGATCACGCCGTCGCGGTCGGTGTCGACGTTGAGCGGCCGGATGTTGCGGCCAAATCCGACCGCGGCGCGCTGTCCAGGCGAAGGCAGCAGTGGGCGATCCTGATGCTGAAGCTCGCCGAGCACGACCTTGCCGGCGCGGCTACCCAACGCCAGCGCGCGCAGGTAGTCGCGGTCGAAGCCGTGCACCCGCGCGCCCAGCGTGTCGCCCTCGAACGGCGCCGCCGACTGCTCGATCGAAGTGGGAAAGATGATGTCGAAACCGACGACGCTGGCGCCGCCATCGATGAGCGCGCTCAGCACCGATGCGATTTCCGGCGTCCAGGTGACGCTCGGCGTCCCTTCGAACGGCGGCGTGTGGAAGGTCTCCTCGTCGATCGCGACCACGACCGCGGGCGAGCGTTCCGGCGGGAATGCATTGCCGAAAACGCGCCAGCGCAATGCGGTAAGAATATCGATCGACAGGCCGCGCAGCGTATCGAGTGCCGGCGAGGCGGCAACAAGCGTCGCGACGAGGACGATCAGGAACGCTGCGAATGCGGTGCGCAGCCGAGCTGCGTTCATGAAGTGCAGCGTGACACGGCCGCGAAAAGCCGGGCTGCGCTTAAACTCCTACTCGTTGCCGTAATGGACCCTTCTTATTCGAACCGGTTTACCTGAGTCCTTTTGGCCGTCGCGGTGATTGATTATGGTCATGCCGGGTGTCATTCGGCCACCGTTGCGGAAAAGTCTTTTACCGTGTCATAGCATCCACGGTGGCTGGTGCACATGATTTCCGCTTGGGCAGTCGTCGCAGCAAGAATCAATGCCGCAGCGGCGATAGAGAACTTTGTCATCGGATTTCCTCCAGCCCCGCACCCGTGGACCACACTGTACTCTGCTTTATATATACCTGCATGACTGCTCGCGCGCGCAAAATCCGTCCCACTGTTTGGGACATTGTCGGGACACCGCGACCGTGGCGTTGAAATCATTGCGTTATTTGCGTCGGGCCGATGCCCCGCCGAAGCCGGATAGATCCGACTTCGGCCCGCTTAAAATGCCGAACTCGGGTAAACCCGAGTTCGGGTGGAGAGGGATCGCACCGAGTTCGCGGCCCCCTCATTCGACCTGATTGCAATTGCTCTAGTGTCCCGATTCCGAAGTTCGCACGCGCTCGCGGCAGTCTCGATGCGAACTTCCCAATCAAAGGGACACTAGCAACGTTATGATTCTAGTGCCGCTTTTGAACCCGAAGTTCGCAAACACCCTTGCCGCCCGACCGTGCGAACTTCGGAATCAAAGGGACACTAGCAACGTTATGATTCTAGTGCCGGCAGTCTCGATGCGAACTTCGGAATCAAAGGGACACTAGCAACGTTATGATTCTAGTGCCGCTTTTGAACCCGAAGTTCGCAAACACCCTCGCCGCCCGACCGTGCGAACTTCGGGTTCGCGGCACTAGCCGTCGCGGGACTCAGCCGGGCGGGAAGCGGAGCAGCCGGCTTATCACCGGCGCCTTGCCGGTTTTCGCCCTGGCATCCACTTTGAAAGTGAATTTGCGGCTTCCCAGTGTTGCGGTGTAGGAGGCGCCGCGCCGCAGCCGCACGTCGGTCTTGGCGAGATCGTAGAAGCCGCCGTTGACCAGCGACTGATCAAGCTCCACCGCGAAGCGCTCGTTGGGGTGCTTGCTGCGCTCGATGACGAGGGTGCGGTTTTCGCCGCTGCCCAGCTTGGGGATCTCGACGATCGGCGGCAGCGCGTAGACGGTCGGCTCGAAGGCGGCGTTCTGCAGGCGGAACGAGGACGCGGCGCTGGTGTTGGCCTGCTGGGCGCTGAGCTTCATGTTGCCGCCGTTGCAGGGCACGCGGCTGCGCACGATCCGGCCGCCGTCCACCTCGCTCTTGTCCGGTCCGATGTGAACCGTTCCGCCGGTTATGGTCTCGTGCTCGCACGATTTCAGATAGCTCAGCACCAGAACGTCGTTCGGCGCGAGCTTGATGACCTGGCCGGTGCCGACATAGTCCATGAATTCGATATCGGCGGACGCGCTTTTTACGTCCTCCACCAGCGCGGTGGGGACGAGTGGCGGAGCCATGCGCGCCACGGCCTGGTTGGACAGCGCAAGCGCGGTAGCCAAGAGAGCCGCACCGAGAGCGTTGTTCGTCATCCGACGATCTCCCACTCCCATTTCGCATGGGCGGCTTTAGCGTGGCCGCCCGGGAATGGCATCCTGGCTTTGGATTCCGCCCGCAGCGTGACGGTTCAGAACCAGGGACGCGAGCCGGCCGACCGGGAAGACCCATAGGCCGAGAACGGATTCGGTTGCTGCCGGACCGGCCGCGTCTGCCGAGCGGTTGCTCGCTCTTGCCGCTTGGTTTGTTTCTTCGTCTCGGCCGTGGGTTCAATCTGGGCGAAGTCCGGCTCCGGTTGGGCGGTCGGGCGCGCTTCCGAGGCGGGAGGAGGGACCCAGGGAGAACTTGCGTCGTGCACGACCGTCTTGGGAGGCGGCCGGTAGGCGGCGATTCCGGAATTCGCGGCGACGCTCGGCTGCATCATCCAGTAGAAGCCGATGGCAAAAGCCAGGTACGCGCCGAGGACGATTCCGACGCCCGCGGCCAATCGGTAATCCCCGAATTGGCCAGGCCACTGCACAAACCGGTTCCGACGCAAGGCTACCCCCCACTGCGACCCTGAATTTATTGGTCGCGCCGGCTGGGGAGGAGGTTCAATTGTCCCCCCAGGCGTCATGGCCGGGCTCCAAGCCGCGCCGAAACCGGCTTCCGGCGGACAAGCGTGCCGCCCGGCAACGCCGGATTTGAACCTTTCGGTCCCCCAGCCCGACTAACGACGAGAGGGAAACCGGGAGGGCTCGGTCATGAATCTGCGAAAGCGGTATTGGCTTGACTACGATCCCGTCGCGCTCGTCGTGCTGATGATCGGGATCGGTATGATTGAACTGATCGCATTCAGCATGTGAGCCCACAAGCTGCGACATGACAAGGCCGCCCGGGAGCTAGGCCGAGCGGCGTTTCAGACGAACTGCCGGGTTGCTCCGGTTCCGTTCATCGCCTGCAAAATAACGAACCAGCCAACGTTGAGTTCCCGGGTCCGTAGCGCGGATTGGCCGAAGGCGTAATGCGCCGTTCGGCCGAAGGCGGCGCAATACGCTTCGCAATTGCGGCGAAAGGCGCGCGCGTTGGCGCCGCGCGGCGGCCCCTCCATTGCAAAGAATTAATTCTACGGACAGCTCGCGGCAATGCGGCGCGCCTAACTAACGAGGCACGGCGGCGCTCGCCGCGTGGCCGCACTTCCAGTGATGAAACACGGACGCGCGGCAAAATACGTCGCAATGCAGAGCGCCGCATGAGCTGATCGACCTGCAGAGCGGGGAGGGCCTCATGGCCAAATCGGATAACCGTTGCGCACACTGTGGCGGGAAGTTCGGCCTCGTCTGCTATCACCACTGGGGGCTGCGCTTCTGCCGCAAAGCTTGCCGGGACACCTTTGTCGCGAGAACGGCAAAGGACCACCTCTACGTGAAGAAATGCTTCGGCTTCTTGGGCCGCGGCCGGCTGCACTGAGCTGCTGGCGGACTTGCCCTTGGCGCTTCGCTAGGTATTTCCGGCACGCTGCGCTTGGCGACGCGTCGCCGGCGAGTCTCTGTATCAAACAGACCGAGCACGAGGCGCAGTCCGTTTAGCTCCGTCTCAATAGCCGCACCGACTGCGACAGTATCAGAGGCAGCAGCACGAGAGCGGCACCGGTGGCGGTTGTCGTGATCCAGATGAGGTCGGTGGTCGCAAAGACTCCTCCCCAGAACAGACTGAACACCACGGCGAACCTGGCGAGGACTACTCTCAGCAGCAGCTCCACCGTCCAGACCATCACCCAAGTCGGCTGGCCGAGCGGTCGGCGCAAACCCGCAGCGGCAATTCCGGCCGCAGACAGCCCGCACAGCGCAAACAGCGAAACAAGATGTGGAGTAGAGCGAGCCAGCGCGAAATTGCCGCGGACGATCGCACCGAGCGAAGCGCGGCGCGCGCGAAAGCCCCAACTTTCCTTGCCAGCTTCGACAGCGAACAGCTTTGAATCCGGGCCCGGGCCGGTCGGTATCTCGGGTCCTAGCTGAACGTCACGGGCTCGATCTCATAGGCGCGATTCTTATGCAGATCGATTGCGCGGCACCTATCCACGCGCGGACACATGAGGACCATCGCCCAGGTGTGCACGCTGCGCGCGCGCAAGCGCCCATCGGCGCCCACCACGATGGCGCGCACCGGATCCGATATGATGATGCCGTCGCCGTGCAGCAGGCGCATCTCGCCGACCGTGCCGTCCGGCAGCGCAATCTTTTCGATTTGCGTGACGTACGGCCGGTGCGCTGCGGCTGGGCCGACGTTACCGAACAGCACAGCCAAAAGTGCGAATAACTTCCGAAAGCGATTTTCCAACGGGAAGCATCGTGCCCGGGCAGCTCATTCCGCCGCGACGAGCGCGGGCGGGGAGGGGAGAGCGCCGAAGCGCCGTTCGCGCCCGCGGAAATCGGCGAGGGCGGCGCGCAGATGTTCGTCGCCGAAATCGGGCCAGAGCGTCTCGACGAAGCAGAGCTCCGCGTAGGCGGATTCCCACAACAGGAAGTCGGAGAGGCGCTTTTCACCGCCGGTGCGGATGAGCAGGTCGACATCGCCGCCGCCTTTGGCATGCGGCGCCGCGAGCAGTCGCGCGAACGCCTGGCGCGAGGGAGCACGATCCTTCCGCCAGCGTGCAGCCGCGTTGGCAATCGCGTCGCGCCCGGAGTAATCGAGGGCAATCTGCAGATTGAGCCGGGTTGCTGCGGATGTGGCCCGTTCCGCCGCGGCGATCGCCTCGCGCAAACCGTGGGGCAGCCGGTCGCGCCGGCCGATTACGGTGAGGCGGGTGCCGCTCTCGATCAGCCGTGCCGGCTCCGTTCGCAGATAGTACCCCAGCAGCGACATCAGCGCGCTCACCTCCCGCTGCGGGCGCCGCCAATTGTCGGACGAGAAGGCAAACACGGTGAGCGTGGTCACGCCTAGATCGGGCGCGGCCTCGACCACGCGCCGCACCGCGTCGACGCCGGCGCGATGCCCGGCGCTGCGCGGCAGGCCGCGCCGCGTCGCCCAGCGTCCGTTGCCGTCCATGATGACGGCGACGTGCAAATTATCTTTCCCCTCCACAGTACTTTGCATCGGAGAGTCTCCCGGTAAAAAAAGAGATCAGGTGGTTTTCAGCCGGCGCAGGCCGAGCGACGACACCAGCGGTGCCGGCCGGGCGTTCGCCCCCCGCGCCGCCTGCGCCGCGTCGCGCACCACCTGCTCCAGCACCTCGAGATAGTCGAGATAGCGCTGCCGCCCGCGCGCGGTGATCCGGCAGACGGTCTGCGGGCGGTTGCGATCGTAGCCTTTGTCGATCGCGATCAGTTGCGCCTCCTCCAGCACCTGCAGGTGGCGGCTGAGATTGCCGTCGGTGAGGCCGCACATCGCCCTCAAGTTGCCGAACACCAGGCCCTTGGGATGGGCGATGAGCGAGGTGAGCACACTCAGGCGCGCCCGCTCGTGAATCACGCGGTCGAGCCCGTCGTAGGCAAAGCGCCCGCTCTGCTGGCTTTTCGAATTACTGTTCCGCATCACCCTCTCCGAGCCGGCTGTCAGGGACGCCCCAATACAAAATGCCGGCCATCAGGAACTGACCGAAGCCAAACGGGACCGCCATGGCCCACGGCGAAAAAGCATGCGCCTCATTGGCAAAGGCGAGATTCGCCAGGCCCGTGGCGAGGTACCACACGCCGACCGCCAGCATCGGCCGCGGCAGCGAGCGGCACGAAGCGAGAAAACCGAGGCTGAAGATGATCTGCCAAAGCCCAGGCAGCATCCAAAGGCTTTGCGGCGCATATTGATAGAGGACGAAGGTGAGGAGCGCGCCGGCGACCCCTGCCGGGATGAATTGCTCGGTCGCGGCATGGATCATCGCGTCGGCAATCCCGGAGTGGATGCGCCGCGTGCGCGCCACCATCTCGATGCCGATCAGGATGATGGAGGCCGCCGCCGTTGCGACCCACAACGCAAGATAGGCGAGGATTTCGTTCGCGGGATCCGGCAGCCAGTGCGCCTGCAGCGCGCCGGCGATGGCGGCCAGCAAGCCGGTCGCGGCGACCGTGATCGGCCCGTAGCCGCGAAACTCGGCGGCGCGCGCCATTTGGCTGCGCATGGCGGTGATGTCGGACAAGGCCTTGTCCAGATCGCGCATGGCGCCCCCCGCAACGAGCTTGACCGCATAAGCTTTGCACTGCAAAGTACACTGCCTAGGAAACCAAAGTCAATCCCGGTCGCTGGCCCGCGCCGTACCAACTAGAGCGAAGAGCTGCGGGCGAATTCAAGCGCGTGTGCGCTTACCGAGACGACGGATTGCGCTTCAGCTCGGCCAAGCGCTTTTCGCGCAGGGCGATCATGTCCTGGATCGTTTCTGTCTCCTTTCAAGACTCCGATCCGATGTGCGTTCCTGCTCGCGGCGCGGTCCCGCACTGCCCGCGTCAGTAAGCGGCAAGGGCGTCACACGCCGCGGTAGACGAGCCGCGTGAAGAAACCAGGGGTGATCACGAAGTGGCCCCACTTCGCGTCGAAAGCGGCCGTTGGCTTCGCGGCAATCGTGTCCTCGAGCGACCGGCCCTGCTGCTTGAGCTTCGCGACGTTGTCGCGTATCGCCACGAGCACGTCGCGATATTCCGTCAGCTCTGACTTGTTGCTCACCGGCTGGCCATGGCCAGGTATAACGATCGTCTTGTCCGTCGCGGCGGCAACATTCGCCTCGGCCGCCTTGATCATCCCGTCGATGTTCCCGCCGGTCGAGTAGTCGATGAAGGGATAGACGCCATTCCAGTACGTATCCCCGCAATGAAGAATATCGGCTTCCGGGAAGGTGACGGAGATGTCGCCGTTCGTATGCGCGGGCCCATAGTACTTCAAGGCAAGCTTGGAACGGTTCAGGTCGACCGTCATGTCTGAGGAGAACACTTTGCTGGGGACCGCCGCCAGGGGAGGAGAGGGGAAAGTGTAGTCCCAATCTTCGACTCTCTGGGCGGCGAGGAGATGCTTGTGCGTGTTGTCATGCGCGATGATGGCGGCACCCTCGGCGTTCAGCCATGTGTTGCCGTCGGCATGGTCGAAGTGCCAGTGCGTGTTGATCAGGTGCCTGATCGGATCGCGGCTGACGCTATTGGCCGCCTCGAGGATTCGTGGGCGCGATGCCGTGATCCCAGCATCGATGAAAACCTTGCCATCCGCGCCCGTCAGCATGGCGATGTTTCCGCCTGACCCTTCGAGGATGCTGACATCGCGTCGCAACTTGTGCAGCTTGATCGGGGTCCTTGCTGCGTCGTCGCGGATCAAGTCCACGATGTTGCGTGCTTCCGCGTAGGCCTGCGAGGGACTCAGCCAGCCGCGGCTGGCGACAAATCTAGTGCCAACCGCACAACAGATGCAGAAGCCGCGTCGTGACAAACTGTACTGGTGACCGGGAGACATCCATATCCTCCTTGCGACATTGGCGTCTTTCTCCGCTCGCGCGCTAGCTGCGGACAAAGGAGTGTTTCCCGCAAAGTCCTCGCCACCATGCTGGTGGCGAGGACTTCGTCCGGCATCAAAGCTTGGCCTTGGGGTTGGGCGGCTCGCTCAGGCCGCCGCTTTCGATGCCGCCTTCGCCAGCGTGGGGTATTCCGGCTTGTAGACATGGCCGCGAATGAACGCGACCATGTCGCCAGGACGCTCGGCGCGAGCCAGGCCGGAATCGAAGGTCAGCTTTGCCACACGTGCCGCCGTTTGGATTTCGGTCTCGAGAATGTTCGACTGCAGCGGATAAAGCAGGCCTTGCTTGAGCAACTCGGGCTGCACCTGGTCAGCCACTCCGTGCGCCGCCTCGATGAACATCTCATCAGTGACCCGCGAGGCTTGCGTCGCGAAGATCGTCATTCCGACCGCCGGGAAGATGTAGAAGTTGTTTGCTTGTCCCGGCAGGAATGTCTGCCCATTGAGGTGGACCGGCGAAAACTGAACGCCGGCCGCATAGATTGCCTTGCCCTTTGACCAGGTGTAGGCCTGCTCGGGCGTGCATTCGGCTTTCTCGGTCGGGTTGGAAAGGGCGAGGATCACCGGGCGCTCGTTTATGCGCGACATGGCCTCGATGACCTTCTGGGTGAAAGCCCCGCCGATGGTGCTCACGCCGATGATGGTGGTCGGCTTGATGCTCTCGATCGCGGCGACGAAATCGCGCGTCGGCGCGTGCTTGTGAGCATAAGGCTTCTGGAAGTCGACAAGGTCCGTGCGGGTCGATTCCAGCAGCCCGTTGATGTCGAACATGTATACCCGTGACTGCGCGTCTTTCAGCGTCATGCCCTGCGCGACAAGCGCCGAGCACAACAAGTCCGCGAGACCAATGCCGGCCGAGCCGGCGCCGAGGAACAGGTATTTCTCGTCCTTCAGCTTGGTACCCTTGAGCTTGACCGCATTGATCATGCCGGCAAGCGTGATGCCCGCCGTGCCCTGCACGTCATCGTTGTAAACGCAGTACTTGTGGCGATAACGCTGCAGCAGATGGATGGCGTCCACGCCGGTCCAGTCTTCGAAATGAATGCAGCATTTCGGGAACACCTCCTGCACGGCTTCGACGAATTCGTCGACGAAGGAATAGAGATCCGCCGTCGACGGGCGGGTCTTACGAAGACCCAGGTACAGTGGATCGTTTAGATACTGCTCGTTGTTGGTGCCGGCATCGAGATACATCGGCAGCAGGTACTGCGGCGGCACGCCGGCGCAGGCGGTGTAGAGCTCCAGCTTGCCGATCGGGATACCGGCGCCGTTTGCGCCAAGATCGCCGAGGCCGAGAATGCGGCCGCCGTCCGTGACGCAGATGAAGCGCACGTCTTTCACTGGCCAATTCCTGAGGATCTCCTTCACCTTGCCGCGGCGCGTGATCGACAGATACATGCCGCGGGTCTGGCGGTAGATGTGGCCGAACTTGAGACAGGCCTCTCCGATGGTCGGATCATAGACAATCGGAAGAAAGCGTGCCGGGTCGGACATGACAGTCCGATAGAACAGCGTCTCGTTGTGATCGAGCAGATTGACGAGATAGATGTAGCGATCGAGGTCGGTGCTCTTGTGGCCGAGCTGCATCATCACGCGGCTGAGCTGGAGATCCTCGGTCTCGGTTACGTCGGGGACAAGGCCGACGATACCGAGTGCCTGCTTTTCTGCTTCGGTGAAGGCGGTCGACTTGTTGAGTGCGGGATCCTGGAGCAGATCTATTCCGCGCTTGCTGGTCGTCATGACTTTCTCCTTTATCTAAGCGGATTTCAATTGCGTGATAGGTTTATTTCCGTCAGTTGCTCCTGCGACGTAAGGATGGACCATTTTTGCCGGATCGACGACGCGATCGAATTCAGCCTCGTCGACGAAGCCCAACTTCAATGCGGCGGCCTTCAACGTGAGATCGTTGTCCATGGCGTAGTGGGCGATCTTCGAGGCCTTGTCGTAGCCGATGACCGGCGAGAGCGCCGTGACCAGCATCAGCGAACGCTCGACGTATTCGTTGATCTTCTTCAGGTTGGGCTTGGTGCCCTCAACCAAAAACTTGCGGAAATTCACGCAGCCATCGCTCATGATCGTGATGGAATGCGTGATGTTGAAGATCATCAGCGGCTTGTAGACGTTCATCTCGAGGTAGCCGCCGGCTCCCCCGAACCCCACCGCGACGTCATCGGCCATCACCTGCACGGCAATCATCGTGAGCGCTTCGCATTGCGTGGGATTGACCTTGCCCGGCATGATCGAGGAGCCCGGCTCGTTCTCTGGGATTTGCAACTCGGCAAATCCGGCGCGCGGCCCGCACGACATCAGGCGAATGTCGTTGGCGATCTTATAGAGCGACACCGCAAGCGTGCGCAACGTCCCCGACAGCTGAACCAGCGCGTCGTGCGCGCCCTGCACCGTGAATTTGTTCGGCGCGCTGACGAAGGGAAGCCCGGTGAGCTTGGCGATCTCGGCCGCCGCCGCTTCAGCAAAGCCGGGTGCCGAGTTGATGCCTGTTCCTACCGCCGTACCGCCAAGCGCCAACCGGTACACGCCTTGCAGCGCCGTTTCGATCCGCTCCAGATCGTCCGCCAACATCCCGGCATAGCCGGACCATTCCTGGCCCAATGTCAGCGGGGTGGCGTCCTGCATGTGGGTGCGGCCGATCTTGACGATGTTGCTCCAGGCTTGCGCCTTGGCGCCGATCGCGTCGCGCAAAGCGCTGGCCGCGGGAACGAGCCGCTGCTTCACGTTGACCGCGGCCGCGATGTACATCGCCGATGGAAACGAATCATTCGACGACTGCGCCATGTTGACGTGATCGTTGGGATGGACTGGCGTCTTGCTGCCCAGCGGCGTGCCGGCAAGCTGGCAGCAGCGATTGGAGATAACTTCGTTGACGTTCATGTTGAATTGGGTGCCGCTGCCGGTCATCCACACATGCAACGGGAACATGTCGTGGTGCTGGCCGGCGAGGATTTCGTCGCACGTCTGAACGATCAATCTGGTGCGCTGATCGTCGAGCCGCTTGCTGGCGTGGTTCGCGCTGGCGGCGGCTTTCTTCAACGTGGCGTAGGCGGTGATCATTTCGCGCGGGATCAAATCCCTGCCGATGCTGAAATGCTCGAGCGAGCGCTGCGTTTGCGCGCCCCACAGCTTGTCCGCAGGCACTTCAACGATGCCGAGGCTGTCGCTTTCTTTTCTCATGCTGGCCATTTGACTTCTCCTGAGCTGCACATCTCAGTCCGTCCATTGCGACCTGCACCCTCACGTGGCGCGGGCCGCAGCGTCGGAGCCGGTTCTGCAAAGTAAGCAGCCGCTCCTTGTGCCATTCGCTGGCGCGACGGCGGAGGCAGGGTGGGCGCCGCCGCCGGCGGGCGGCAGCGGCGTCACGCGGGCGTCACCTCGGTCGATCCGGGCTCGGCGGCGCTGGCGTCGGAGGGAGATACTCGCCGCCGCCGGGGGGCGGCAGCGGGGTCACCGTTGCTCGGCCGGTAGTGGCGGGGTTCACAATACATTTATTCCCGGTAACCGCTCTGCACTGCTCCAGGGTGTCATATTCGCAAGCCAGGTTGCCAGCCGCATCCTCACGGCAGACCTTGGGCTCATTTTGCGCGAGCGCGGCTGACGGTCCGCCAATCAACGCGATGGCCAAAAGGGCAGGAGAGAAGAATAAAGCACGCATGGAGGGCTCCTCATGTGAGATGCGCCGCACGGCCGCGCGTATTTTGCGCGAGACCTAGTCATCATGGCGCAGAACAGCACGGCAACATCGATCTTGCGCATTTTGATCCAATCGCATCGCAATACCGAAACTGCGGCAAGTGCGAAGGCAAATCTATTAGACGATGGTGTCGCCGATACTTTTGTATTGGCCGGCGCGACGAGCGCCGTTCTCGTGAAAGACCCTATCCATCAGCAATGGGAGCTGTTCGAAAAATCATGATCTCGTCTTCACCTGGAAGAGGTAGCAAGAAATGCTGTCACAGCCCTCACTTGCTTCGAAGCGCGGCGTCGAGCGCCTTCAGCAAGGCAGTGTCGCTAAACGGCTTGAAAAGACATGCCACGACATCCTGTCCGTCAGCACGAGCAGCCTTATCCCTTTGACCCGTGATGAAGATGACCGGAATATTGTACCCGCGTCGTCTGAGTTCCCGATGGAGATCCGGCCCGGACATGCCCGGCATGCTGATATCGACGATCAAACAGTCGCTGTCGCTGAAATCATCGGAAGCAAGGAGCTCTTCGGCCGAGGAAAACGTAAAGACGCCATACCCGAATTCTTGGAGCAAACCGGGCAAAGATTCCCGTACCGACTCGTCGTCATCGACGACCGACACGAGTGGACGTTTAACCATCAGGATCGCCCGGCTCAGCTTCAATCTGTTGGCGATAATCTCCGACCCAACTATGTGCGCGACTCTTTCTTGGCCGTCTATGACGCTTTGGTGTCAATTTTCGCGGCGGACTGCGGTAAGTCGCCGGGCTCCGCTGTCGACGGCGGTTCGACAACGGACCCTTGTGCGGAATGTCGATGCTGACCGATGTCGTCAACGGTCGCCCTGTTCAAGGGCAGCTCCACCGGCGGGGGACGACAATCCCGCGACGGCGCAGTCCGGCTGGGGCGGGGGATGCGATGTGCTCTCGCTGCGCATCGGTAATGTGAATTGGAAGACTGCCCCCTGGGCCGCGGCGTTGGATGCCCACAGTCGGCCCCCATGCGCCTCGATGATTGCGCGGCAAACCGACAGGCCCATACCCAGGCCGCCGGGCTTGGTCGTATAGAACGCGTCAAAGATGTGACCCAAATCAGCCGGTTCCATCCCAGGCCCGGAATCCTGCACCGCGACGATCACGCAATCCGGCTCTCTTCTTGCGGTGCTGATCAAGAGATGGCGCGTGCTCTTGTGATCCGCACTCATTGCTTCAATGGCGTTGACGATCAGATTCAGGACAACTTGTTGTATTTGCACTCGATCGCCATCCACAGACGGCAAATCGTCCGCAAGTCGGGTCTCGACCGAAATGCCGTTCTTCGCCGCTTCACCGCCGGTCAGGCCAATGACCTCGCGGATAGCCTCGTTAATGTCCAGATTGCTTTTCTGCGGAGCCGTCTTTTTGCTCAGCGCACGGACCCGTTCGATGATATCGCTGGCGCGATTGCCGTCCCTGACGATGCGAGCGAGCGCCCGTTGAGCCTCCTCGACGTTGGGCGGTGTTGCGTTGAGCTGTCGCGAGGCCGCATGCGCGTTGGTGACCACTCCGGCGATCGGCTGATTGACTTCGTGGGCTATCGAAGCCGAGAGCTGGCCCATCGTCGCGACGCGGTTCGCGTGTGCCACCTCCATCTGAACCTGTTGGTATCGCCGTTCATTTTCGCGCGCCGTTTGCTCCGCCTGCTCCAGCAGTAGATGTTCGCGTCGGAGCAGCGTATTTGACCGGGCGATATTTGCATACAGTCTCGTCGTCTCTACAAGCAGCACGATCATCACGACTGTGGCCGTTACAACCTGATAAAACCTGGCCGCATACCATGCAACAGTGTAGCGATCGCCAGTCAAAATGGCCGCCAACAGAAGCTCGGTAACAATCGCGAAGAGGGCAACCAGCAGCCATTCATCGAGCAGCGTTCGCCGCTGTACCCACAGCGCCCATAAAGCAGCGCCGCTGATGGCCGTATCCACGAAGCCCCCGATTTTCCTGCGCAAGAAATCGAGTGGGTTTACGTCCACATAGGTTACCGGCAAGAGGTCATGATACCGGGTGAGAAACCAGAATATCGCGACGGCAAGGACCACCATGGCTGCGATGCTTAAGCCGATGGCAAGTGGCGCCGAAGCGGCGCTGATCTTGCGATCCGTATCCTTAAGCAGCGCATACCCGATGGCGGCGAGCGGCAGTCCTTCATGCCAAAACGAATAGATCAAGACGGCGGATTGCAGACCGGCGCCATTCAGGCCGGTGGGCGAGAACGCTCCCGGGAAGGCCAAAGCATGCGCAACGACCATGAGGCCGGAAAAGACGTAGCCGCTGGCAATGACCAATAGCGCCCAGTGACGCAGGATCGAGAATTGACCAAACAGTAGAACTGCAGTCACACAGTAGGTGATGCACAATGCCGCCGCGAGAGCAGGCACGACCGCAGGGATCGCCGCCAGCTTGACGCTGCCGAAGGGCCATGTGATCAGAACGGAGGCGAGCAGAGCAAGCATGATCATGCGCACCGTCTGGCGCTGACCCATGCTTGGCGGGATGGTTGCCAGCAGCGGCGGAGTTGCTTCGCGATCGCTTTCCCCCATTGGAGGGAAGGTGCGTTGTGGAAGATCCGATCTGTAGCGAATCTGATCTGAATTAAGATCTGACACCGCGATCGAGACGGACGTCGAGGGTGGCATTTCCAGCAGTCTCCTTGCCATAATCAGATCCGGCGTCGCGAACCGTTCACGGAATCGGGCGTAAACGGGATCAATCAACTCATCGGTTCTCTGGATTGGCCGCGTCCAATCCAGCCAAGCGGCGAACCCGATTGCAAAACGTCAAGATCGAGTTCCGGCACACCCAGCAAAAGAGATTTAGCGCCTGCGCGCGGCAGGGAGGCGGAGTGCTGCGGCCATCGTCACCAACTCCGCAAGCGACTGTGCCGCCATTTTCCGCATCACCCGGCCTCGATGCGCTTTTACCGTGATTTCGCTGATGCCGAGCTCGGAGCCGATCTGCTTGTTCAACAGGCCGGACACGACCAAGGACATGACTTCTCGTTCGCGCCTGCTCAATGTGCATAGCGAGCCCGGAGCACCCGCAACTCTTCCTCGACGTCAAGCGCGGCACGGCTGCGCTCGATCGCTTGCTCGATGGCTGCCAATAGCGCTCTTTCTTTGAACTTTGGTCAAGAACTCGACCGCACCGCCCTTCATGGCTCTGACCGTCGTAGTAGCCGGTGATGAAGATGATCGGCATGTCGGTCCGATCGGCGACGACGCAGGTCTGCAGATCAAGACCATTAAGGTCGGGAAGGTTGACGTCGAGTATCAGGCAACTAGGACCGAGCGCCGGCGGGCGAGAAAGGAATTCCTGCGCGGAGGCGTATACCTCCGGCTGCCATCCCACGGACTGGATTAGAGCTTCCAGCGACTCCCGCACGGAGATGTCGTCGTCGACAACGAATACGGTCGGCGTCTCCTGCGGCATAGCGCTTGCCTCGACCCGTCCGTAAGGTCCGCTTGCCTCGCCCGTGAATACAACCATGTTGAGACAGTGTTGGCAAGAAACATGGCATCACCTCACTTGCCTCGAAACGCGTGGCGGCATTACCTTTATGCTGTCCGACGGTATCGCTGATACCATTGTACAATAGACCGGCACGAGGCACGCAGAGCATTCTTCGGCTGTCGCAGATGAAATGACGGAGATGCGTCGGGAGAGGGCGAAGCGCCAGCTCGTGCGGCGAGCATCGATCGGGCCGCCGCTCAATTCCTCATGGATCAGCGAGTTCCATTCGGAAGGTGCTGTTCTACTAGTGCCGCGAACCCGAAGTTCGCACGATTGGGCGGCAAGGGTATTTGCGAACTTCGGGTTCAAAAGCGGCACTAGAATCATAAAGTTGCTAGTGTCCCTTTGATTCCGAAGTTCGCATCGAGACCGCCGCGAGCACGTGCGAACTTCGGAATCGGGACACTAGACCGCCATTAGGGAATCCTCCTGCGCAGCTTCGAGGAGCACCATGGTCGCCGCAGAAGAAATCCAAATCACTGCCACATCGCGATCCGATCCCGGCGTAAGCCGCCGCGAGCTGCTGTTAACAACTGCTATCACCCTGATATTTTCCACGACTTCCGCCTCGGCGTTGGTCGTGAGGGACAGCCTGCCCTGGTCGCCAAATGCCGGAAGTCCACCAACACCGGTGCGCCCGGGACCGTGGGCATATTTCACGGCGCAGGAAGGTGCGGCCGTCGAGGCGCTCGTCGATCGATTGATCCCGCCCGACCCGCAGACACCCGGTGGCAAGGATGCCGGCTGCGCGGTCTTCATCGACCGTCAACTTGCCGGACCGTATGGCAAGGCCGAGCGGTTATATATGCGCGCGCCGTTCGTGGACGGAACACCGCAACAGGGCAATCAGTCGCCATTGACCCCGGCGGCACGGTATCGGCAGGCGCTGGCCGCGCTCGACAAGTATTCCCGTGCCACCTACGCGGGAAAGTCATTCGCCCAGCTTTCCGACAGCGACAAGGACAAATTGCTCGCCGGGCTGGAGAAGGGCGAAGTGCGACTGGAAGGCGCGGACGGACGGGCGTTCTTCGAACTGCTCTTGCAGAACACGCAGGAGGGATTCTTCGCCGATCCGGTATACGGCGGTAACCGCAACATGGTCGCGTGGAAGATGATCGGCTATCCCGGCGCGCGTTACGATTACCGCGACTGGGTCGAGCGGCACAACCAACGTTATCCGCTGCCGCCGCTCAGCATCGGCGGCCGACCAGAGTGGGTTCGTTGAAGTTGGTAACGTTGGGGGCCTGATCATGGCACGCAAGCTGCCCGCAACCGACGTGGTGATCGTGGGGTTGGGCTGGACCGGTTCGATTCTGGCGCACGAACTGGCCGCCAGCGGGCTCAACGTCGTGGCAATCGAGCGCGGCCCCTGGCGCGACACCGCGACCGATTTCCCACCCGCATATGCCCCGGACGAATTGCGCTATCACATCCGCCACGATCTGTTCCTGCGGCCGGCGCAGGTCACGATGACCTTCCGCCACAAGGTCAGCGAGACGGCGCTGCCGATCCGCAGCTGGGGCTCGTTCATGCCGCCGAACGGCGTTGGTGGTGGAGGCGTGCACTGGAACGCAGAGACTTGGCGCTTTCTGCCCAGCGACCTTCAGATGAAGACGCATCTGACCCAGCGCTACGGCGAAAAATTCCTGCCCCCGGACATGACCATCCAGGACTGGGGCATCACCTACGACGAGCTCGAGCCGCACTACGACAAGTTCGAGTATCTCTGTGGCACATCGGGCCAGGCCGGCAATATCAAGGGCCAGATAAAGGCGGGCGGCAATCCCTTCGAGGGTCAACGCTCACGCGAGTATCCGACGCCGCCGCAGAAGCAGCCCTACGGACCTACGCTGTTCGCGCAAGCCGCCGCGGCGATGGGCTACAAGCCGTTCCCGCAGCCGTCCGGAAATCTTTCCCAGGCATACACCAACCCGCTCGGATGTAATCTCGGCCCGTGCACCTATTGCGGCCACTGCGAATGGTTTGGGTGCGGCAACTACTCGAAGGCCAGCCCGCAGACGACGATTCTGCCCGCGCTCGTCCGCTACCCTAACTTCGAGGCGCGCACGCAGTGCGAGGTGTTGAAGATCAACCTGGACAAATCAGGAAAACGCGCCACCGGCGTCACCTATGTCGACAGCAGCGCGAATGAATGGGAGCAGCCGGCCGACCTGGTGCTGCTCTGTGCCTTTCAGTTGTTCAACGTCCATCTGCTGCTGCTCTCCGGAATCGGCAAGCCCTACGATCCGAACACCGGCGAGGGCGTGATCGGGCGCAATTATTCGTATCAGGTCACCTCGAGCGTGGACGCCTACTTCGACGACAAGATCTTCAATCCCTTTATCGCCTCCGGCTCTATCGGGATGTGCATCGATGAGTTCAACGGCGACAATTTCGATCACGGGCCGCATGGCTTCGTCGGTGGCGGCTACCTCGGTGCGGTGCAGACCAACGGCCGCCCGATCCAGAGCACAAGGACACCGAAGGGAACGCCGCGCTGGGGGCTCGAGTGGAAGCGGGCGGTGGCGAAGAACTATTTGAGCGGTTACCAAGTGGTCACCCATGGCGGCTGCTGCAGTTACCGCGACGCCTATTTTGACCTCGATCCGACTTACACCGACCGGTTCGGCCGGAGGCTCATGCGCATCACGTTCGATTTCCATGAGAACGAACTCAAGATGTCGCAATATCTGACGGACCGCCTGGCAGAAGTCGCGCAAAAGATGGGACCGCGGCAGTTCGACAAGAAGCCACGCACCGGCCCCTACGACGTGACGACATACCAGACGACGCATACCTGCGGCGGTGCCATCATGGGTGCCGATCCCAAGAGCAGCGCGTTGAACCGCTATTTGCAGAGCTGGGACGTATCCAACCTGTTCGTGATGGGTGCCACCGCATTCCCGCAGAACGCCGGTTACAATCCCACGGATACCGTAGGCGCGCTCGCCTATTGGTCCGCTGACGCGATCATAAAGCAGTACCTGAAGAATCCTGGTCCGCTCGTGCAGGCCTGAGGGCCAGCGAGCGCCGAGGTATCGCCATGAGAATGCGCAACCTGATCACGTTGGCGCTTGCGGCCTGCATCACTGGTACAATCGCCCCGCGGGCGGCGGAAGACATGCAGGCATTCGACAAGATCGAGCGCGGCCGGTATCTCGCCGTCGTCGGCGATTGTATTGGCTGCCACACCGCGCCGGGCGGCAAACCGTTTGCCGGCGGCGCCTCGCTGGAGACGCCGTTCGGAACCCTGCTAGGCCCGAATATAACGCCCGATGTTGCGACCGGAATC
>Ga0306925_10001105_pt1 | contig 21473 bp, 17 predicted proteins | sample flu12Cox44000176_FD_203755 | JGI IMG/M metagenome (GOLD analysis project Ga0306925, IMG submission 203755) | Lab enrichment of tropical soil microbial communities from Luquillo Experimental Forest, Puerto Rico - flux8day.12C.oxic.44.000.176 (v2)... | ecosystem: Environmental > Terrestrial >... | reverse complement strand
ACTACTGCTGCACTTGCGCTTTCAGGCAATCAACTCGCGCGTTCATCCAGCAGCGAATCCGCCACGGCTATCGCTGTGGCTCGTCCGTTTCATCATCGAGCGACCAGGCAAGCTCGGCGCGGTCAACGCTGATGGTGTGCAAATCAACCACGGCGGTTTCCCGGTTGTTCGCCGGAATCCGCTTGCATGGTGTGGTCTGAGTCAGTCATCACTGACCCCGTTCGTGCCATTGCTGACGGGGTTGTTTAGCTCGGGGTGAACTGGGTTGCCGGGTAATAGCAATTCGCCCCAGTTGTCCAACCGGCAGGCCGGGAAGAACCTGTCGTAACGGAAGTCGCGGCTGTCAGCTTTGAACATGTCGGCAAGCTGGCGGGCGATCTCCGCGATGGCTGCCTTGGTCCTGATGTCCTCTGCGTCCGTGATCGCTGTGGCGATGATATGGGCGGTCTGGGTATAGATCCGCGTCTTGGCGGTCATGGTGGATTACCCCTTTGCTAGCGGGCAGATTGACGCAAAGATAACGGATGGATGCAGGTGGTAAAGCACCTGGTCAGATACCCAATAGTACGCCCGTCAGGCGCACCTAATCGCGGATGTCCTGGAGCCGCTGCAGGCAGCGACTCGCTAAAGAACGCTTTGGCGAGCACCTCGCAAGACACCCGAAACTTGACCCGCTCGTCGGCTTACACTTCGGCAATGTTCTCGGAGACGCGCTACGCGCTGAACGGGGACTTGCGCGTCGCCTATCGCACGTCACGTGAAGGCCCTCGCGACATCGTGTACATCCCAAACTGGTTCACCTGCTGCGAAATTCTGCCGGAACTTCCGTCCATTCAAGGGTGGGTCGAGGCGATGACCTCACTCGGGCGGCTCATCTTCTTCGATCAGCCGGGCACGGGAGCGTCCGATCCGGTCTCGCCCGGCGCGATGCCGACCTTGGAGCAATGGGCCGACAGCATCACCGGGGTGCTCGACGATCTCGGAAGTCGCGAAGCGGTCCTCCTCGCGGTCACGGGGCGCGTTGGCACCAGCGGCGCTGTTCGCAGCAACACGTCCGTCTCGCACCACCGCGCTTGTCGTGCTCGAGGGCTATGCGGAACCGCTTTGGGAACCGCGGGCACAGGTAACCGCCCCAAGCACGGCTCATACGGCTCTGGATAGGGCCGACGTGCCGGTCGTGTTTGGCTGATCGCCCGCGTCCCTGTCGTATCTTGTTGGCAAACTGACATTGTCGGCGAAAGGAGGCGAACAACTCATGCTGCCTGATCTTCGGTTCGACGTACCGCTGTACACACTCACCGAAGCATCGAAATACCTCATCGTGCCCCGTCCAACGCTGACGACCTGGATCGAGGGCTACGAACGGCGCGCGCCGTCCGGAGCGCCGGTCAAAAAGGGCCCGATCGTCACCGCTTTGCCAGCGCGGGGACAGGGACTGGCGCGCCTACCGTTTATCGGAATCGCGGAGGCGTACGTCCTCAACGCTTTTCGCCGTGCTGGCGTGCCGATGCAACGCATCCGTCCATCGATCGATTGGCTGCTCAAGAATGTCGGTCCGCACGCACTGGCATCCAAGGACCTCTACACGGACGGCGCCGAGGTCCTGTGGCATTTCGCGCAGCGAGCCGGGGAAGGCAGCCCCGACGATCAAGTCGTCAAGGGACTCATCGTCCCTAGATCGGGCCAATACGTGTTCAAAGAGATCGTTGAGCACTATCTCAAGCAAATCAGTTTTGGCGCAGACAAGTTCGCTGACATGATCCGACTGCCACAATATGGCGACGCGAACGTTGTCCTTGATCCCCATCGCGGATACGGCCAACCGGTATTCAACAAGAGCGGCGCGAAAGTCGCCGACGCCCTAGGGCCACTGCGAGCCGGCGAAACATTCGAATCGGTCGCCGCCGACTACGGCGTATCAGAGGCCGAACTCCGTGACGCCCTCGACGCCATCGCCGCCTAACGGCGTTGCCGCGGCGCGTCTTCCACACGTATTTGTCGATCGAAGCCTGGGAGCTATCCAGGTACCCGCGCTGCTGCGCGCGGCGAGCATCGTCCTGACCACCATGCGCGAGCATTACGGAGAGATCCGCGCGCAAGCGGTGACGGACCACGAATGGATCGCACTGACCGCGCAACGCGGTTGGATCGCGTTTCACAAAGATGACAGCATTCGCCGCAATGAGGTTGAGCGTCAAACAGTCGTCGATACCGGTGCCCGCATGTTCTGCGTCCCGCGCGCCGACCTAACGGCAAGCGACCTGGCGGGACGGTACATCGATAATCTTGCAGCCATCACACGGGCAGCCGAATCTGCTGGCCCCTTCATCTATCTCGTCTACAACGACAGGATCGAGCGGTTCGTTTGACTACTGCCGCCCCGCAGACCCGCCGCCGGTGCGTCAAGCGGCGCGCGGACCCTGACAACAGAGTCCCGAGGTTTGCGATCACCTGGCCGAGAGGCAAGCATGATCCAGATCGGCCATCAGATGGTCGAGGATCGCTTCCTCGTGGACCGCGATGCCGTACTGGCGGTACAAGACGCGGAGTTGCTCAAACTCATTCCCGGTAGGCGCCTCAGGCTCGAAGTCGAGACCGAGCTGCGTGGCGTACGTCGCGGCGTCGTACCGCCACCCGCTCGCAGCCGGTGCCGCCGAGCGCACCTGGTCCACGATGGCCAACCCAGCAGTGTCGAAGTCAGCCCGTTGCCTGATCATGCATTTGGCATCAGACAGGCCTGCGATCAGGTCGAGGGCTGCGTTTGCGGGATAACCGTCGGTGCAGACCACCGGCGGGCAGTCGGCGCCCAGCCGGTCAGCAGCGGTCTCAAGCACGGTGACGTTCTCGCACACAAAGATCGTCGCCCCCGCCGGAGCCGTCCACCGACCGGTTATCGACCGGAGGGTGAGCCAAATCGGTTCACCTGGCGTCGCCGCGCTCCAACGTACTGCCGGCGCGTCACCTGCCAGCGGCAGGTTGAGCACAAGCACCCGCGACGACACACCGTCGCACTTCACACCCACGCGCGCCCATGTGAGTCGCCAGTCCCGGCCGGCACGAAGTGGTCGCGGCATGCCGTGCTCCGCAGCGATTAACCGGACCACCCCCCGGCCGAGGAGCTTGTCATAGTCGAGGGCGTGTGCGTCATAGTTGCCGACGTTTGCGGCAAGTTGCGCCAATGGCATGGCACCGCCGGACCCGGGCAGTTGGCTACACACTACGGCGACCTGCTCGGCGAGTGCCAAAAGCTCACCCGAGCCCGCCTTCGGCAGCCCCTGGTCGTCGAGCCAGAGCTGTACGGCTGAGCTTCGGAGTCCTACACCTTCGAGCAACTCGACGACCGCCGCACGTTCCTGTTGCGTCGCGGTCCGCGCGGATGCTCTTTCGTCAGCCCGCTGCTGACGGACGTTCACCAGCGGCTTGCCGTCGATGCCTTCTACTAGGCCACGGACGGTTAGACCATGTTCGGCCAGTACCACAGCGAGGTCCTGCAATCGCACCGCTCGATCGCTGATCTCCCACGGCGTACCCAACAATCGCGCCACCTCGCGGCGCTGTTCGGTGGTCAGCTCAACGCGGAGAGTGCCTTGCTCGGTCCTGACTCCTTTCGCCGCACGGCCGCGAACTTCCTGCAGCACCAGGGCCGGGCCCGGCAGCCGCGCCCATTCGAGCAGCCCGGCGGGAATCTCAATCATCCGACGCCTCGTCGCCTGCGAACAGACCTTCCGCTACGGCGGCGTCAGCGGGGCACTGGCCCACTCCCAGTCTGTCGACAGAGAGCTGGTTCAGCGTGCCGCCGCACCACAGATATGGCTGGCTGTCCACGCCAGCGACGTGCGGCTGCCGGGCCAGGTCGTAGATCGCCACCGCCGGCACGGTCGGATACGTGCACCACTCGTCATGCGCGGTCAACATCACGTCGAGTTCGAAGTCGACGGTGAGTCCCATGAACGACGCCTTGACGGTCGCGTCGACGCCGGTCATCGCCTCGTCCAGCCATACACAGCGAGGCGCGTGGCCGCCAGCGGCGTCGTACGCGACAACGGCCGCCGCGAACAGCGGCTGGGCCAACAGCACGACCTTCTCACCGCCGGACTTGGCGCCGTGCTTCGCCGCGTCAAACAACGCCCAAGTTCCACCGGCTCCCTGTCGGTACTGCAGCGCCAACCGCAGCCAGCGTCGATAGTCAAGGGCCAGGGCCAACTGGTCCTTCCAGTCGGCGGTACCTTCGGCGTTCGCATCGTCACGGGCTTTCTCAATCTGCCGCCGCAGGAAATCCCGCACCATGTCCTGCCGTTCTTGCGTGAGCTGCTGGTATCCCTGCCGCAGCGCGTTGACCACCGCGCCGGCATCCGGGTCCTTGGAATCGGCCTCCCACAGCACGCGCACCACATGGCCGTGCCGGGTGGGATGCGCAGCGAGCCGGTCGTTGATCCGCCGGAATGTGCGCGCGGAGTAGTCGAGACGATCCTTGAGGTGCTCGATGAACGCCGATCCCAGCAGCGTGGTAAGCACCCGCTGCTGCTCGGCGTCGAACCGCTCCTGCTGCTCCCTGACGCGTTCGGTGAGCGCGTCGGCCGCCGCAGGTGGCGCCAGCCAGCCTCGTTCAGGGTCGACGAGCACTACGATCCGCGGCAACTCACCTGCGTCCTCGTCGTCTACACGCGCGTCCCGGTCCGGCAGCAACCGCTGGCGAAGCAGTTCGACCTCCCGGGTGCAGCGGCCCCATGCGCGGTCCACATCAGCGGCCTGCTCCCGCAGGGCGATGTCTTTCCGCACGCCGCTTGCGAACTCCCGAGCGGCTTGGACGGCTCGTCTTTCGGACAGCGCAAAGCCCAGCGGTTCGGCGAGCCCGTGATCGACCGCCTCCCACAGCGCGTTCATCGCCGTATCGCGGCGTTGCTCGGCCGTCGCGCGTTGGCTCTCGTAGCTCTCCAGCCGGTCCTTCGCCTTTCCTTCGGCGACACTGGCGGCGGTCAGCTGCTTGTTAAGCTGCTCGATACGTTTTCGCAGCTCGGTGAGCTTGGCATCGAGTGCATCCTTGCGCCGCAGCTGCTCGGCGTGCTCGACGTCGAGTGTTGCCTCGGCGGTGGCCAGACGCACTTTTGCTTGTCGAAGTTTCTCGTCGAGCCCGGCGGTCTCCCCGACAGCGTCCTGCCAGCTCACCTCCTGCTCGGCGCACCGTCGCTTCGCCTCGTCGAAGCTCGCTAGCCGCTCGGTAAGCAGCTCGAGCGCGCTGGACAACAGGCGTAGCCGTGCGCCGTACTCGCGGATTGCTGTGCCCTGTGGGTCCAGGTCGTGCAGCTCGAAGTCATACTCGCTGGCGTAACCAGCGAATGCCGCCCACGCCTCGTCCCGTCGCCCGAGGTCCTCCTCGTGTCTGGCGCGCTTTTGATCGAGATCCCTCTCCGCTTCGAGACGCCGGCGCGACCGCTCGGCCAATATGCCAACCCGTCCGATGAGATCGCGTTCGGTCTGGACAGGGATCGTCGCTTCCTCCCGGTCGATCGTCTGCAGCGTGCGGTCCAGGTCATCGAGCCGCGCATCCAACTCGGCGAGTCGCGCTTCGAGCCCAGTGAGTTCGGCCTTGAGGCCGGCGATCTCCCGCTCCCGCGCTGCGGCCCGCGCCGCCGCCCCGAGGTATGAGGCCGGTCCGGCCGACTCGGCCCGTCCAGTGAGACCCCCCACTCGCCAGCTGCCGTCCGCGGCCAACCAGTCACTGTCATCGTCGGCCACCGCAGTGTCGTGCCATCCAATGGCGGCGAGAACGCCGCGCACGACATCCGGTTCCACACCGCGGGCCTCGTCCGGCTCGAGCACCGCGAGCAGGCTCTGCTCGCACACGCGTTCAGGAGATCTGACCTGGACATCGACGAGCAACCGGCCATCGACCGTGTCGACCATCCCGTCGGCGGAAACCCAGGCATCGAGCAGGCCGGAGGCGGCGACAGTGGCCTCGAGTCGCGCGAGCACGTCATCATCCAGACCGGCGACCGGGTTGACCAGCCGCCACAGCGGCGCACCAAGTTCGGCGTCGAGCTCCGGGCGTTCCCTCCTCGCCCATAGCGTCGGCGCTGGAGGTGGTCTTTCTGTCCGCCCGCGCGCCTGCCCGAGCTTGTCATGCACGACCTGTCGCCGATCCGCGACCGGCGAGCGCTCAAGGCGCAGCGCCTGGACCCGCTCAGCGACGTCTCGTCGCACCCCAGAGACGTGGTCACGCATCTTCTCCACGACCGACCCCCCGGCGCGGACCGCGCCAGCTTCCACATCGAACACCGTCAGCTCAGCGACCTGGTCACACCAGTCCTCGGCAAGCCTGGCCGGACAACTGGCGGCCGCGGCAGCTTCTCCCCATTCACGAATCTGCTGCCGCAAGGTCTCGGCGTCTCGCTCGACCTGTTTCGCGGCCTCTGCCTCGTCGCTACCCGCGGCCGTCACGGCTTGCTCAGCCGCCTTGACTAGCTGGCCGGACGCCTCGGCGCGGCGTTCGACGATCGCGTGCTCAGCGTGCAGAGCGCCGAGCCGCTCAAAGCGCTCCAGCCGCATCTGTTGGTCAGCGAGCAACGCATCCAGATCGCGGCGCGGCAGATGAACATCCACCGATGCGGTCAGGCGGGCCGGGAGCGCGTGGTCTCGGACGGCCTCTTCCTCATCGGCTACTCGGCGTTCGCTGCTCTTGACCTCGCTTTCGGTCTTGTCGAGCCACTCCTTTGCTTTCGCGTGTGCCTTCTGAGCGGCATCGGACCTCTTCTCCGCCGCCTCGAGCTGGCCGGTCAAGTTCCCAACGGTGTCGCGCAGCCGTTCCACCCGGTGGGTCGCCGCCACGGCGTCCCGATACGACGCGGACTCCAGCAATTCCCGTAGCTGTGTGTCCCGATCACTTTCCAGCCGATGGGACGTGGCCAGCTGCCGGGCCGCTGCGTTGACCTCCTCCTGCGCCTCCCGCAGCGTCTTCTCCGCCTCGTTCCTCGCGCGAGTGGTGTTGTCCAGCGCAGTGGTGGCCTGAGTGAACTCGTCCGCCCGCTGCCTCAGAACGGCGCGTGCCCACGGCCGCCAGCCCGCCCGGACGAACTGCGCGACGGCCGCCGCCGCCTGCTGCGTCTGCTCGACTGCCCCGCGTAGCTGCTCGAGATGGTCCCACCCGTCGGCCAGCTGCGTGACCTCGTGTGTGGCCAATGGCGGCAACGCCTCCCGCAGCGTCTCTTCGAGCACTGTGGGGCTCAGGCGCTCGCCCAGCTTCGGCTTGCGCAGCTGCTTGAGCAGATCTGTGAGGTTGTCGTAGGAGGGCGCAGACAGGCCAAACAACTCTCGGGCCAAGCGATCTCGGTACGCCGAGGCGCTAGGTGGCAGCGACACACCGTCGAGCTTCCGCAGCTCCTTCTGCTCCAGGGCGCGCCCGCCGATCATCAGCTGCAGTTCCTTGCCGGGCCGCAAGCTGGTGACGAAGTGCCATGTAGTCACGCCTGTGGTTCCCGTACCTCGCCGTGCGCTCATTCCCATGCCGCAGACAAAGAAGCTGGCTTGCCCGTTCTCGTCCAGCCGTCCGAACTCCGCCCAGGCATAGCCGAGCCCAGAGTCGGCAGGCGGCCGTGGGTCGTCCCCCTCGCCCGTGGGCAGCAGGTTGAACCGCATCGTGCGGTGCTGAGAGCCGAATGGGTCGAGTACTGAAGGCGTGATCTCGCCCCGCAGCAGCATGAGGGTGGTGAGCTCGAGCACTTTCGTCTTGCCCGCCCCATTGCCACCGCGGAGCACCAGCCGACCGTCGGCAAACCAGAATTCGGCGTCGTCGTACTCCCACAGACCGACGATGCCCACCCGCAGTGGCTGCCACCTGTCACGGACCGGCTCGGGCAGTCCACCTTCGAGCGCGGCGGCGAGCCACTCTTGCCCCTGCCGGAAGACGTCGCTGTCCAGGACCGTCATGGGCCCCCATTCTCGTCCAGTCGCGCCGTGACTGATACCACGGATGGATTGCGGAACCGGGCCGACGGTGGAGACAGCCACCACCCTCCACCATCCTCGGGGCGGAGCAAATCCAGCGCACGCAGCAGTTCGACCGCACGGTCTCGCGTCGCGATATCGGTCTCCAACTCCTTGGTCAGCGCTTTCGGGTGACGGAAGCGCACTTCGGCGGCGGCCTGCATCAGCTGGTCTTCAGTCACCCGCCCGTGCTCGTCGGCGCGGTTTCGGAGCTCTTCCAGCACCATCAGGCTGGCAAAATCGACGCTTCGCAGCCGGGGGAACGGCAAGTCGGTGTCGGTCTCCTCTGATGCCACCAGCGCCAGTCCCTCCGCCCGCTGCTCCACCACCCAGCCGGTCATCTCGCTGCACCAGGCAACGATGCGGTGACGCTGGTTAGCCAGATATGTGCGTTCTGCGTCCCCGAGGTCGTCGAGCAGGCACGCCGGCAGCTCAAGCAGCCGCCGCATCACCACGTAGCGGCTCGCTGCATCCGTGGCCGCGGCCCGGTCGAGGTCGTCGCCGCGCTCGCCCAACGCCGCGCGCAGTGCGACGGGATCAACCAACCGGAGCAAGAGCTGCCGCACCACCTCATACGCGCCGCCGACTGCGTCCCTGTGGTGGGCCCAGCCCTCGCGGCGATCCTCGTCATCACGATCCACCGGACGTAATACCCCGGCCTGAACCAGCAGGCCGACCGCCTTTACGAACTGTGACCGATCGATGAACCGGTCGGCGTCATAGACCGCCAGACCGACGTCATCCCGCCGCGTGAGCACGCGAACCCGATCGGACAGTTCCTGGGTGGTGGTGACATCCTCGGCGTCTTCGGCGACCGCTGCGCCCAGAACCGCGAGGGTGAGCACGCGTCGTCCCGGCGCGGCGTACCGTTGCGGCGCCACTACGTCGTTGCCGATCGGTCGCCTGAACAAGCGAGCTGCCGACTCTGTGACCACCAGGTCGTAATTGAGCCGACTCTTGAACCAGTCGACAAGGACGGGCCGGTGGCGAGGGTTGCGTACCAGTGCAAACAGCTCGGGATAGCGCCAGCGGTCCAGCACCGGATGAGCGAGCAGACCGGTGAAGGCACGCTGGCGCTCGGCCGTGTCCCGAGTCATCGCAGCAACTCCAGCTCGAACTGCCAGTTGACCGCCGCCAGACGCCCGCGCGGGCTCAGGAGAGAGACTGTCGTCGGTCCGTTGATCGGCGCGCTCAGCGTCACCCGCCACCGCCCGTCGCCCGTTACGCCGGTGCGAACTATGCCGTCGTCTGCCCGTGCGACGCCGAGGAACTCAAGCAGCAGGTCGAGTTCCGCCTCCGACAGCGGTTCCCACCCATCGAACCGCGTCCCCGACCGTCGCCGCAACGCTGTCTCGGCCTCGGCTCGAGCGGCTAGGGCGGCCGCCCTTGCCCGTCGCGCCGCCGCACGGCCCGTCGAGTAGTCGGGCGACTGGGGGCGCCGGCCCACGGCAGCACGCACGCCGTGCTCGCGGAACCGCGCTGTCACCGGAGCTGGCGGCGCTTCAGCCCAGGACCGCGTATGGTCGTCGGCTGCGTCGGACGGCAGCAGCAGGTGCCGCGCGGCAAACAAGCCTGTCGCCGTGTCCCATAGCCGCCAGGCGCTGTCGTCGTCGGGCGCCCGCTCGATCGCCCGCGCTAGACGCAAAAGCTCGGCCCGACGGGTCACCGTGCCACCGGTGTCCATAAGGATGTGCATATTGCGCGCCCATGGCGTCACCAGGTCGCGTAGCTGCCGCCGCAGCCTCCGCGCCTGTCCCTCACTGCCTTGGAACCATGCCGCGAGCGCGGACCAGGTCCGCTGCCAGCGCTCCGCCTGCACCGCCACTTGGTCGTCATCCGCGTCCTCTAGTGCGGCACGGCAGCAGGCGCGCCACACCGAATCGGTCAGCATCGGAGCGGACTCCATCATCACCGCCGCTATTCGCGGACTGTGCACGTCGACCTGCTCACCCCACATGCCGATGTACGAGCGCAACGTGCGCCACAACACCTCCTGCTTGTCCTGGTCTGGTCCACCGGACAGGGCATGCGCCAGGCTGCGCTGCCAGGTGCGTGCAGCGGTCGCCATGCCATGGTGCAGGTTGATGACGACCTGGTACTCGGTTGCCGCATCCCGGTAACGCCGACCCTTGACTGCGTCGGCAAACATAGCGAGCCGGTCGTAGATCGCGCGAGGGGCCAACGTCAGGTCGGCGGCCGACTCCTCGTCCGCATGCAACTCCTCGGTCCAGAACGTATGCAGCCGTGCCGCTTTCGGCGTGAGCTGGTACCTGTCCCGCTTGCGAAGGAAGTCCTCACCGGTCCGTGCCGGCTCCTGCCATCGTGTCAGGACCCCCCATCGGACAAGCTGCTCCACGCGCGCTTCGAGGTTGAATCGGTCCTCCGCCACCATGTTCTCCACAGCGTCGGCGGGGACTCGCCCGGCCAGGTACACCGCGATGCGTGTTCGGACATCGTCGTATGACAACCCAGTCAGGCTGGTGTCCTGCGCCTCAAGCAAAACGTCGACTACGGCTCGATACTGCGCCGCGTATTTCACAACGAGGTACGCAGGAACGAGGTCGGGGCCAGGCAAGTAAGAAGCCCAGTGATCGACCGGCCCGCCCTCGGGCAGTTCATCTTCATGCACGTCGTCCAGGGTAGGAGCCGCCTCAAACAACAATGGCGCAAACCTGGCGCGCGACAGTTGCTTCGCGGCTACCCCGATCAGGTGGAGCGCATCCGTGCGTTGACCTTGACGGTACTAACGCATGCGATGTATCGTTAGTTTGCGTTAGTTTCTGTAGATGGTGGGTGGGTGACAGACGGATGACTGTCGATGAGCTCGACCGATTGCTCGCCGAGCGGTTCAATCTGCAGCGTGCAGATCTGTTGGCCGCGTTGAAGACGCTGCCGGCGATCAAGCCTGGGGCGGCGGTGTTGACCGAGGAGGAGGCGCGGCTGCTCGACGCGGCCGGCTTCGTCGAAGATCCGGGGGCGTTCGCCGAGGCGGCGGCCGACATCGTGGCTCACACCGCTGTGCTGATCAACACGGCCTATACCGGCCCGCAGGTCGCCGCGCTGCTCGGCATCAATGAATCCCGAGTGCGCCAGCGCCGGTTGGCGCGCACGCTGTGGGCGATCGAGAGCGACGGGGCCTGGGTGTACCCGGCGATTCAGTTTGAGACCAATCTCAAGACGGGCAAGCCCGACAAGCAGATCCGAGGGCTGGAGCAGGTGTTTCAGGCACTGCCGGCGGGGCTGCATCCGACCGCCGTCACCGGGTTCGTGCGGACCCCTCAGACCGAGCTACAGGTCGGTGGGCGCCCGTTGTCGGTTCTGGAATGGCTGCGTAGCGGCGGGCCGGTCGAGCCGGTTCTGCGGCTGGTCGAAATTGCCGACTGGGCGAGCACGTGAGCGATGCTCCCACGTTGCCCGAACCTCCGCCACCCGATGGTCTTCGCGAGATCGGTATTCGCGATGACGAAGTCCGGCGCATCGACACGACGGAAATCTGGTGGCGCGTCCATCGAACCGAGGGGGTTCACGTGTTGGCGTGGAACGAATTTCGGCATTTCGGGCCGGTACTGCGGTTCGATCCGCACCCACCGCCTCCTGCAGAACACGCCGACAAGGCCGTGTGGTACGCGGCATCGACCCCGGGGGCGGCGCTCGCGGAAGCGTTTCAAGTTGATCGCACCATCGACCGCCGGCGTGGCCGGCCATACCTGACCGGCCTAGCGTTCACCCGCCCCCTTACCGTGTTGGATCTGGCCGCCGACAGCGAGGGTGCGTGGGCTACCCGCGCCGGCGGCACATTCGCGATATCGACAGCGGCGCACGCGATTACCCAGCAGTGGGCGTGCGCGATCGTGGAGGCGTTTCCCGATCTCGATGGTGTGCGCTACAACAGCCGCTTCGCGGGAAACCCTTGCATGGCGCTATTCATGGCGGCGCATTCGGCGATGCCGATGCAGCCGGTGGTGTCGTTGCCGTTGACCCATCCCGACCTCGGCAGCCGACTCGCCGGCGCCGCTCGGCGTATCGGCTACAGCGTCATCTGACCGACGACGAACGGCGATGGTCGTCGATCGTTGGTGGAACTGCGATGAACGACGCGAGTACCGCGATGTGTGGCGCCAGCTGACGGCCGCCCGCGCAGGCATAGACACCGGGCCCCGGCAAAGGGCGCCACAGACGCGCAGCCCGAACGAGATCGCGTCATGGCGCGAGCTCGCGCGTTTCACCACGGGCACACGTTCCCCCGGGAAGGGATAACCGCTAAGCCGCCAAGGAGGCAGCCACATCCTTGATCAGCGAAGACTAAAGTTCAGGCGACAGAATGGCTAATTAATGACCAATGCTAATGTTCCCAAATCCGTTCCCATCGGGCATGAAAACGGCCCCCGGAGACGTCTCCGGGGGCCGTTTTGCCTGGTAGCGGGGACAGGATTCGAACCTGCGACCTCTGGGTTATGAGCCCAGCGAGCTACCGAGCTGCTCCACCCCGCGTTGGTAAATGCAAGGTTACCGAATCTCTGTCAGGGTGGCCAAATCGCGGGCTGAACAGGGACGATTCTCGGCAGCGGCGTCAGTGCGAAGGCGGGTTCAGCCCGTATCGCTGCGCGATGTCGTCCAACCAAGCCGGCGTCCCGTAGGTCAGACCGTACTTATCGGCGAGTTCCCCGAACTCGGGCAGCTCGTGCAGAACGGTGCCGGCCGGGTCGTTCGCGTGCTCGACGAGCAGCTCGCCGAGCTCCCGGAAATAGTTCTCGAACCCGCCCGGAGTGATGACCTCGATGATGCGGCCGGGCTCGCTGCCGGCGTTCCACATCGCGTGCATTTGGCCGCGTGGTTTGGTGATGTAGCCACCAGGACCGAGGACTACTTCACTGTCATCGGAGCGGAAGCCGATCTCGCCCGCCAGCACGATCGAATGCTCGTCCTCGCGCGTGTGGCGGTGCGCCGCGGTGATCAAGCCGACCTCGAACGGATGCTCGACGATGGACACCTCGCCCCCGTTGGTCTTGCTCGATAGCTTGAACACCGCCCCGAAACCGGGGAGGGCTACGTACTCCCCTTCCCCGGGCTGCACGACCGTGACCCCGATTTGATTCGCATCGGCCATCTGACATACCTTCCCATCTGAGTCATACCGTTTGGATTCGCTTGCTGGCGGCCGCTATTCGGGCCAGGTGTTGTTCAGGATGACGTCGACGAAGTTGCCGCGGACGAACGCGGGGTCGAAGTGCTGGAGCACATCGGCGTTCATCATGCCGAAGGTGCTGTCCGGGCGGTGCTTCATCCCGTCGTTGAACGCCGCCAGGATGCACCGCTTGAAATCCGGGCGTGGATGAGCGGCAGTGACCGCGGCGAGAGCTTCCGGGGACAGGTCGTCGCGGCCGATGCCTAACACGTCGGTTTCGACACCGGCTGTGACCAAGGCGATTTCGGGCTCGAGGAACTCGGGTACCCCGGGGGTGGTGTGTAGCGCAATGCCCAGCCACACCTTGTCGGCGTTGGCTTTGTCGACACCATGTTGCAACAGAAACTCCCGGGCCGCATTAGCGCCGTCTACCTCGAACCGCAGGGCAGAGGCGCGGTAGCGCTGGGTAAGGCCCAGGTCGTGAAACATCGCGCCGGCGTAGAGCAGCTCCAGGTCCGGCTGCAGTCCGCGGCGGCGGCCCTGCAACGCACCGAACAGGAACACGCGGCGGGAATGGTCGAAAAGCAAGTCGTCTTCGGCGTCGCGAATGAACTCGGTGATGTCGCGCACCAGCGCGGTGTCGGGTATGACGATGTCGGCGATGGTGTCGGGCAGTTGCATAACCATGATCTTGTCTCCTTGGGTGAGCTTGTAGCTAGTTTGTTGGTTCGCCGGCTGTGCGATCGTTGCTATTCGCGCCCTCCTCCCCACAAAAAGCGACACGGTCCCCTATCGGGATAGGTTCCGCACGGCCTGCGCCTGAAAATGGCGCTGCCCTGCGAAGTCGGCGCGCGGATTTCGGGATACTGTTCCGCCGTGCGCATCGATGTGATGACAATTCCGCAACCGCTGGGCCAGACCGCAGAGCTGGCCCGTCGAACCCAGGCCGCGGGCTTCTCCGGCCTGCTGTTCACCGAGACCGGCCGCACGGCCTACCTCAACGCCGCCGTCGCCTCCCAGGCGGCACCCGGCCTTGAGCTGTCCACCGGGGTCGCGGTGGCATTTCCGCGCAGCCCCTTCGTCACCGCGGCGACGGCGTGGGAGCTCCAGGAAGCGACCGGCGGCAAGTTCCGGCTCGGCCTGGGCACGCAGGTGCGCACACACGTCGTGCGCCGATACGGCATGGCCTTCGACCGTCCCGGTCCGCGGCTGCGCGACTACGTGCTCGCCGTGAAGGCGTGCTTCGCGGCTTTCCGAACGGGAAAGCTGGATCACCACGGTGAGTTCTACGCTCTCGACTTCATCACGCCGCAGTGGAGCGCGGGGCCCATTGACGCACCGGATCCCAAAGTCGATGTTGCCGCGGTGAATCCGTGGATGCTGCGGATGGCGGGCGAAGTGGCCGATGGGCTGCATATCCATCCACTTGGGGAGCCGGGCTACCTCACTCGCCACGCCGTGCCGAACATCGCCGAGGGGGCGGCGAAAGCGGGGCGCTCCCCGTCGGACATCGCCATGATCGTTCCGGTCATGACGATCGTCGGTGACACCGACGAAGAGCGCGACCACGAACGACAGTTTGTGCGGGCCAGCATGGCCTTCTACGGAAGCACACCCAACTACGCGTTCATCTGGGACCAGGCCGGTTTCGAGGGGACGACCGCGCGGATTCGTGAGAAGCAGAAGGCCGGCGACTTCGCCGGCATGGCAGCCCAGATCACCGACGAGCACATCGCCGCCTTTGCCACCGAGTCCACCTGGGACGGGTTGGCCGACGCTCTGACCGAGAAGTACGCAGGGATCGCAACGCGCCTCGTGCTGTACAACGCGCTCGGCGATAACGGGCGCTTCGAGCGATACGGCGAGGTGGCTCGCCGGCTGCAGTCGTGACGGCTACTTGGCGGCGTTGTACTTGTTGATCGCGTCGTCCAGCCGCTGCAGCGCTGCGCCGTAGGCGGCGAAATCGCCCTTCTTTTGGGCGTCTTTCGCGGCGCCGATCGCCGCCTGGATCTCCTGCAGGGCGGCGGTCTTGGCCGGCGATAACGTCACCGATCCGTCCGGAGCGGGCGGCACCGCCGCGGCCACCGGCGGCGGCGGTCCCGGCGTCGCGGCGGGCGCCGGTGGGCCAGGGGGGCTGGCGGGCGGGTTCGCAGCCGGCCCGGCATCGGTGGGTTGTATCCCCGTCGCGGTCGCGCCCGCGCCAGGCCCGAACAACCCGTTGAGAGCATCACCCACCGTCGGGCCGTACCCGATCTTGTCGTTGTACATCATGGCCACCCGGATCAGGCGCGGGTATGACGAGGCGGCATCGCTGGCTCCCGGGGAGGCATAAACGGGTTCGACGTAGAGCAGCCCGCCCTGGCCTACCGGAAGTGTGAGCAAGTTGCCCCAGCGGATGCGGTTCTGATTATCGCGCCCGATCACGCCAAGGTCCTGGGACACGGCCGGATCGGTGGTGATCGCGTTGTTGGCCAGCTTCGGACCGTTGACCTGGCCCGGGATGGTCAGCACGGTGATCTTGCCGTACGTCGCGGGATCGGAGCTGGCGCTGATGTAGGCGGCCAGGTAGTCACGCTTGAACCTGTTCATCGCGCTGATCAACTGGTACGAGGACGAATTATCGTTCCTGGCAATGTTTTTCGCGACGATGTAATACGGCGGCTGATAGCTGCTGGCGGTCGGATTCGGATCCAGCGGGACATCCCAGAAGTCCGACGTGGAGAAGAACGTCACGGGGTCGTTGACGTGGTACTTGGCGAGCAGCATCCGCTGCACCTTGAACAGGTCTTCGGGATAACGCAGATGTTCGGCGAGTTCGGGTGTGATGTCGCTCTTGGGCTTGACGGTGCCGGGGAAGACCCGCATCCAGGCCTTCAGCACCGGATCCTGTTCGTCCTGCTGGTAGAGAGTGACGGTGCCGTCATAGGCGTCGACCGTGGCCTTGACCGAATTTCGGATGTAGGAGACGTCCTTGTTGGGCGCCAGCCGGTTGGACGCCACCTCGGTGGAGTCGGCGGTGGCCGATTCCAGCGAGGTGAGTTCGGAGTAGGGGTAGTTGTCCAGCGTGGTGTAGCCGTCGATGATCCACACCAGTCGCTTGTTGACGATCGCCGGGTACACCGCGCTGTCGGTCGTCAACCACGGCGCCACCGCCTCCACCCGCCGCGCCGGGTCGCGGTTGAACAGTATCTTGCTGTTGGAGCCGATTACATTGGAGAACAAGAAGTTTCGCTCGGCGAACTTGGCGGCGAAGACGCTGCGGGATATCCAGCTGCCGACCGAAACTCCCCCGAGGCCTGTATAGGTGTAGTTCTTGGTTTCCGTGCTGGTTTCGTAGTCGTATTCCCGGTCGTTGCCGTTGCGTCCGACGATCGCGTAGTCGGCGGAGGTGTTGGAGATGACGGGTCCGAAGTAGACGCGCGGCTGGTCCAGCGGTGCCGGTCCGTCGGATACCACGCTGCCGTTGGCGCCGACGACGTTGACCAGAAACTCGGGGTAGCCACCGTTTTGATTGGGGTCGTTGGCGATGCCACGCACCGTGTTGGCCGGCGACGCGATGAATCCGTTGCCATGGGTGTAGACGGTGTGCCGGTTGATCCAGTCACGTTGGTTGTCGATCAGCCGGTCCGGGTTGAGCTCACGGGCCGCGACGACGTAGTCACGCAGCGCGCCGTTGCGGTCGTGGTAGCGATCGATGGACAGCTGGTCCTGGAAGTAGTAGAAGTTCTTGCCCTGCTCGAACTGGGTGAACGCCGGGCTGATGATCGTCGGGTCGAGCAGTCGGATGTTCGAGGTGGTAGCGCGGTCGGCGGCGACCTGCTGGGCTGTGGCCTGCCCGTCCCCGGTGTAGTTGCGATAGCTCACCAAGTCGGACGTGAGGCCATACGCCTGCCGCGTGGCGGTGATGCTGCGGCCGATGTATTCGCTTTCCTTTTGCGCCGCATTGGGTCTCACACTGATCTGCTCGACGATCAACGGCCACCCGGCACCGACGATCAATGACGACAGCAGCAACAAGACCAAGCCGATGGCCGGAATCCGCAAGTCCCGGAAGGCGATGGCGGAGAACACCGCGGCGGCGCAAATCAGCGCTATCGCCATCAGGATCAGCTTCGCGGGGAGCACGGCGTTGATGTCGGTGTAGCCGGCACCCGTGAACGGCTTGCCGCCGCGGGTGTGCGACAAGAGCTCATACCGGTCCAGCCAATAGGCAACAGCTTTGAGCAACACCAACGCGCCGACCAGGCTGACCAGTTGGATCCGCGCCGAGCGGCTCAGTGCACCGGTACGGCCGGACAGCCGAATGCCGCCAAAGATGTAGTGCGCCAACAGGTTCGCCAGGAAAGCCAGGAACACCGCCACGAACATGTAGCTGAGCACGAGCCGGTAGAACGGCAGGTCGAATGCGTAGAATCCAAGGTCCTTGCCGAACTGGGGGTCCTTGACGCCGAAGTCTCCGCCATGCAAAAACAGCTGGATCCGTACCCAATAGCTCTGCGCGATGATGCCTGCCAGCAGGCCGACCGCCGCCGGGATTCCAATGCCGACCAGCCGCAAGCGTGAAACGACGACGGTGCGGTACCGCGCCACCGGATCGTTGTTGTTGCTCGGGACGAATACGGGGCGGGTGCGGTAGGCCACCGCAAGGCCGGCGAACACGATCCCGCCGACCAGCAGACCGGCCACCAAAAAGACCACGATGCGGGTCACCAGCACCGTGGTGAACACCGAGCGGTAGCCAAGTTCGCCGAACCACAGCCAGTCGACGTAAGCGTCGATCAACCGCGGGCCCACGAGCAGCAAAGCGATCACACCGAGGGCGATCAGGATCAGAATCCGGCTACGCCGAGTCAGCTTCGGCATCCTTGCGGTGGGCCGCATCCCCACTGGTTACGCTCCCTGATCGAGTTGGCTAGCGTCAGGTTGGCCGGGCGCCGTCCTGCTGGACGGTTCCCGGCCGGTTGCTGCTAGTCGCCAAAGATTTTCCCTAGACGATGACAACTGTACGCACCTCACACCACTAGGCGGTCGGCGTCGTCGGCGGCCTAACAACTGGGCGGCTGCCCCCCCGATGTGATCGCGTGCAGCGCGTCGACCGCTTCGCTGAGCGTCTCGACCTTCACCAGGCGCAAGCCGGACGGATTATCCGAATTCGCCTCGTAACAGTTCTTGGCAGGCACGAGGAACACCGTGGCTCCGGCCGAGTGGGCGGCGGCCATCTTGTGTGTGATGCCCCCGATTTGGCCCACCTTGCCGTCAGCGGAAATGGTGCCGGTCCCCGCGATGAACGTCGACCCGGCCAGGTCGCCGGTGGTGAGCTTGTCTACGACCGCCAGGCTGAACATCAGCCCGGCAGATGGTCCGCCCACATTTGCGAGGTTGAAGTCGACCACGAACGGCGCCCAGGGCGCATCAAGCACCGCGACACCCATGAACCCGTAGTCGCGGTCTTTGTTGGTACCCAGCGTGATTTGTGCCACGCCGGCCGGCTCGTTCTTGCGCCGATAGTCGATCGTCACCACCTGACCGGGTTTGGTGTTCTTCAAAAATCCGGTGAACTGCTCGATATTGGCCATCGGGGTGCCGTCGACCGCGTCGAGGGCATCACCGGGTTTCAGCTTGCCCGCCGACGGACCGGGATCGGTGACGGTCGCGACCGTAACCGCGGGCGCGTACTTCAGATATCCCAGCGCGGCATATGCGGCGCTGTCCTCGGACTGTTTGAAATCAGCATTATTGGCCTTGTCAACGTCCTCCCGCGACTTGCCGGGCGGGTAGACGAGATCGCGCGGTATCAGCTGCTCCTGTCCCGAAAGCCACAGCGTCAGCGCTTCGCCCAATTTCAGGTCGTCGCGCTGGGACACCGTCGTCATGTTGAGGTGGCCCGTTGTCGGGTGGGTCGCGGTGCCTTGGATCGCGACCACCTGCTTGCCGTCGACCTCCCCAAGCGTGTCGAAGGTGGGGCCGGGGCCCAGCGACACGAACGGCACCGTCACGACCGCGAGCAACACGCCGAAAACCACGATCGGCACCAATGCGACGATCAAGGTCAGAATCCGCCTGTTCACGCCGCTTACACTAGACGGACCCCGGCAAAGCTCGTTCAGCTACGAGCGTGACCGCACTCCGCGCGATCCCTTCCGGCGGTGAGTACCGTTGACGTTATGGCTGACCTGCCTTTCGGCTTCTCCTCCGGAGACGACCCCGAGCGCGAGAAACACGGGAAGAAAGATCCCGATTCCGGCTCGGGCGCTTCCGACCCATTGGGCGCATTCGGCATGAGCGGAGATTTCGGCATGGGCGACCTGGGGCAGATCTTCACCCAGCTGGGCCAGATGTTCAGCAACGCCGGCACCGTGACGGCCGGGGGCAAGGCGTCAGGGCCGGTCAACTATGAGTTGGCGCGCCGTGTCGCGTCCAGCTCGATCGGGTTCGTCGCGCCCATCCCCGCCACGACGAACCAAGCGATCGCCGACGCGGTCCATCTCGCCGAGACCTGGCTCGACGGGGCGACGGCGCTGCCCGCAGGCACGAGCAAGGCGGTGGGCTGGAGCCCCAGCGACTGGGTCGACAACACCCTGGAGACATGGAAGCGGCTGTGCGATCCGATGGCCGAGCAGATCGCGACGGTGTGGGCGTCGTCCCTGCCCGAAGAGGCCAAGAGCATGGCCGGCCCGCTGATGTCGATGATGTCCCAGATGGGCGGTATGGCGTTCGGCTCGCAGCTGGGGCAGGCTCTAGGCCGGCTGTCCCGCGAGGTGCTGACTTCGACCGACATCGGTCTGCCGCTGGGGCCCAAGGGTATGGCCGCGATGCTGCCGGATGCCGTCGAGTCGTTCGCCGCCGGACTCGAGCAGCCACGCAGCGAGATCCTGACGTTCCTGGCCGCCCGCGAGGCCGCGCACCACCGGCTGTTCGGCCACGTCCCGTGGCTGTCCAGTCAATTGCTGGGCGCCGTAGAGGCCTACGCCATGGGCATGCAGATCGACATGACCGGAATCGAGGAGCTGGCACGCGACTTCAATCCGGCGTCGCTGTCCGATCCCGCGGCCATCGAAAACCTGCTCGGCCAGGGGGTCTTCGAGCCGAAGGCGACGCCGGCGCAGAAGCAGGCGCTGGAACGGCTCGAGCTACTGCTGGCATTGATCGACGGCTGGGTCCAGGTGGTGGTGACCGCGGCCCTGGGCGATCGGATTCCGGGCACGGCCGCGCTCAGCGAGACACTGCGCCGGCGCCGGGCAAGCGGCGGCCCGGCCGAGCAGACATTTGCGACGCTGGTCGGCCTCGAGCTGCGGCCGCGCAAGCTGCGGGAAGCCGCCGCGCTGTGGGAGCGGCTGACGCAGGCCGCGGGCGCGGACGCGCGCGACGGCATCTGGCAACACCCGGATCTGCTGCCCGGTGCGGACGACCTCGATGAGCCGGCCGGCTTCATCGACCGCGTCATTGGCGGGGACACCAGCGGTATCGACGAGGCGATCGCCCAGCTCGAGGACACCGACTCAGACGGCGGTCCGGTGGATAACTGATCGCGGCGTTGAGACCAGTTGCCGGCAGCGACGCTCCGGCTCGGGACTGAAACGCCCGGCGCTCCTGCACGCGGGTAAGGATGGTCGATTCCCTGGCTGGTCCAGGCACAATCTGCGTTATTGATGATCAGATGCATCCGAACTGATACTTTTACGGTCCGCGACAACGATCAGGGGACGCGTCGATGACCAGTCAATGGCTCGCCCCCGCCCTGGCCAGCCACGGCGAGGCAGGTGTCTTGTGATTTGGCTGCTGCAACAGCCCGAACCGTTGGTCGGATTGCTCACGGTTCTCACCACGGTCGCGCTGGCGGTCTTGGGACTACTGCTATTTCGTCGGCTTGTTTCGCAGACCCGGTTGGAGAAAGCGAATAGCGTTTCAGAACAGGTGTTTACCATCGCCGGCGTGCTGTACGCCGTCCTGGCCGCATTTGTTGTCGTGGTCGTGTGGCAAGGCTTCGATCAAGCCCAAACCGCCACCGAATCCGAAGCCAACGCCATTGCTGATCTATTCCGCGATTCGGCAGCCTTGCCGCCGGACGCCCGCCCTGCGATACAGCAGAGCCTGATTGCATACACGAAAGACGTGGTGGACGAGGAGTTCCCGCGGATGCGCCGCGGAGAGGCAATCGACCAGCAGTCGCCACGCCTGACGCAGGTCTGGCAGAGCTATATCCAAGTGCAACCCACAACACAAAGCGAGATCGCCTTCTATAGGAAGCGATCAGCAGGCTCGACGACCTGGGCAACGCCCGAAAGACTCGGATCACCACCAGCCTCGCGGAAATTCCAAACGAACTGTGGATGCTCCTGCTCGGTGGCGGTGCCATCGTGTTGATCTT
>Ga0306925_10001104_pt1 | contig 21481 bp, 21 predicted proteins | sample flu12Cox44000176_FD_203755 | JGI IMG/M metagenome (GOLD analysis project Ga0306925, IMG submission 203755) | Lab enrichment of tropical soil microbial communities from Luquillo Experimental Forest, Puerto Rico - flux8day.12C.oxic.44.000.176 (v2)... | ecosystem: Environmental > Terrestrial >... | reverse complement strand
TTGTGATCCAAGCCGTTGCGTACTACGGCAAGCTTGCCATCCACCCGGCACCGCTGGCCACACTCGCCGACCTTTGGGAACGTGCCGCCATTGGTCCGATCCCAGGTGGCCTGGTTGTTGTTGCGGGAGTGCTATTCCATGGCGCATGGGCAGTGTTGGCGCTCGTTACGTACCGCATCGAGATCGTCTCGCGACGCGAGCGGCGGAGCCTGATTGCGATGGGATAGCCGCGGCACCAAGCGGCGATGACGCCGCCGCCGCGCCGCCGAGCAGCGTGATGAACTCGCGTCGCCTCATGTTGGTTTCGTCCTTACGTTAATCGCGTCGCCCGCTAGTGCTTGCCACCCAACCTCGCTGAGTTTCACCCGCGCGAACTCCCTGATCTTGCCGTCGGCGACCATGCGCTCGGCGTGCGCGGACGCGAGCCCGGCGCGCACCAGCTCGATTAGCAGCTCGGCTGTAAATCCGTTCGCGAACATCAGCGCCTCGGTGCAGCCCTCCGGAGACGCGGCGAGTAGCTCAAGGGCGCGGCGACGGTCGGGCTTGGGGCCGCGGCGGCGACGGTGGGGCTGGAGCATGGAGTCGGCGGTGGTGTCTCGGACCTGGCTACTGACTCTAGAATACCACGCCGAGCCGACGCGGCGTTGCACCACAGTTAAGCAATCACGTTAGTTCAGCAAATTGACTGCGCCGTCGCCAGCAGTGCAATAGCTGAAATTGATGAAATCTTAAGCCGGCCTTTAGCTGGCCTTAACGTACGCGCGCTGTGTGGCTGCTTGGCGGAGGAGCCGATGGCTTCGGCAGCTCTAAGAAGGCATCGATGCTTTCGTATCTACCGTCCAAGCAGCATACCAAGCTTCCGGTCTGGGCACCGCCATCACAGGTTACTCTTGGAGTACCCATCATTTTTTGGACACCGCGTGATCGCTAACCAAAAAAGTGCCCGCATGAGTATACTCCGGCTTAATCTTGCCAGTGGGTTGTCTGACGCGGCCTGTTCATGGTCCTGACCCAAAAAAGCTTGCCTCGATGGATTCAGAACGATTCAGATTTGCCCCAAGGACTCGACCCCATCTACGGCGACGGGAGATGTGCTCCTGGCGACGATATTGTGAAATCCGGCGATCCGTATCGTGCAGGTAGGCTGCGCCAAATCTCCCATGCTTCCCTGTGAGAGCGCGAGGAACACGCCATGCAAATCCAGGTCAACAATGACTTCACGACCGATGGGCCGTTCACCCAAGCGCAAATCAACAGCTTCCTCCAGGATGAGCAGACTGCCATCAATATCCTCGATTCGACGTTCACGAATAACATCACGGTAACGTTCGACGTCGGCTTTGGATCGTACCGCGGCCAAGTATTGAACAACCAGACCCGCTCTACAGCGGACGTCAACTCAAACGCCGTGTTTACGTTGTCGTATTCGCAACTGCGGAATGATCTGCTGACCTTCGGCCAACCCGGCTTCTTCAACGCGGCCAATCTGCCTGCCGGCACCAGCATCAACGGCGTGTCGAACTTCTATGTCAGCTCCAGCGTTGGGGCGTGTTTCGGGCTCTTTACCAACTTGACCGACGGCTTCGTCGGCATCGGCACCGGTTTCACCCCTGGCGCCCAGCGGGTATCCGCCTTCCTGCACGAAATGGGGCATGCCATGGGGCGCGTCCCGGAAAATATCGTCGGCAACGGCGTCATCGGCGTCAACGGCGTCACATACGATTCCGCGCTCGACCTGGTGCGCTTCACCAGCCCGGGCAACCGCCTGTTCGACGGCACGCAGAGCCCCTCGGTTCAGAACCCCGTGCCGGCGGCATATTTTTCGCTCGACGGAGGTGCCACCGACCTGGCTGATTGGGGTCAGACTTCGGATCCAAGCGATTTTCGAGGCGTGGATTCGACTCCGCCCTCTAATCGTACGCCGAATGACCCGTTCAATGAGAACGTCGGCAATCTCGGGCAGCTCACGGCCGCGGACATCGAGTGCATGGAAGCCCTCGGATTCCAGCACCCTGTCCCGAACCCGCCGCCGCCCGCTGGCACCACCGCCGACATGATCCTGCGGCACAGCGCCGACGGCAAATACGAAATCTACGACATCGGCAACAACACGATCTTGACAGCCTTCCAGTTGGGCCAGGTCGGAACCGATTGGCGGTTTGTCGGCCTCGGCGGCTTCTTCGGCAATGACACGACCGACATGCTGTTGCGCAGCGCCAGCACGGGCGGCTTTGAAGTCTATGACATCAGCAACAATCTCATCACGAACGCCGCTTTTCTGGGCAACGTCGGGCGTGACTGGCAGGTCATGGGTTTCGGCAACTTCAGCAGCTTCGGCGAAAACGACATGATCCTGCGCAACGCGAACAACGGCGGGGTCGAGGTCTACGACATCAGGAACAATCAAATCATCGGCGCGAACTTCATGGGCGCGGTCGGCTTGAACTGGCAGTTCTCGGGCGTCGGCAATTTCAGCGGGCGTGGAACCAGCGACATGATCCTGCGCGACTCCAATACCGGCGGATTGGAGGTCTACGACATCAACAGCAATCAGATCACCGGCGCCGCCTTCATCGGCGCGGTCGGCGTGGATTGGCAGTTCTCGGGCGTCGGGAATTTCAGTGGCGTCCCCGGCGAAACCGACCTGCTGTTGCGCAACGTCAATACCGGCGGGTTGGAAGTGTACGACATCAACAACAACCAACTCACCAACGCCGCCTTCATCGGCACAGTCGGCTTGGATTGGCAGTTCGCCGGCATCGGCCCGGTTCACGGAGCCGGTGAATCCGATCTGGTGTTGCGCAACAAAAATACCGGTGCGTTCGAGGTCTACGACATTGCAGGCAACACTCTGGTCGGAGCCGCGAGCTTGGGTGCGGTAGGATTGGATTGGCAGCTCGGCGGTTTCGCGGCCGATCCGCCAACCGGCTCCATGGGCAGTTCGGACGGCTCAACCTCTCAGCTTGTGCAGGCAATGGCGGGTTTCGGCGGCGGCATTGCCGCTGCCGACAGCTTGAATACGGTCCCCCTTGGCCGAGACATCACAGCAGCCGTTGCTGACGACACCGCATGCGTGAAGCAGTCGTTTCCAAAGGCGAGTCGCGGCGCGAAGATCGGTTAGCGCGCGATTAAATTTTGTTGGCGCCAATCTTCGGCCGGATGCGGTGGCGGCCCCTCATGGTCGAACACTTGGCTAAGGTCGCGGCAATCCACCCACCTGCCGCACGCAGGGCATCGATAAAAATGCTCGGTTTCGTCTCTGGGCGGATCGCCCACGCGACGACCGATGTACTTCATGCGCGGGAACTCAATGATCGGGCTGTGCTGTTCCACCATTGGTTCCGCCGATACGAGAACCCCGCCCGAGGGCGTTAGGGCGGGGCCCCTCGGAACCCTCAAGGCTCGGAGATCGTATATAATGCGAGGGCTCCGCCTGGGAAACACTTCGGCGCGGCAGAGGTTCCTCACGGAGCGGCTGGCACGAAGAGACCGTAACGCAAATCGGCGACATATGCAGTGCTGCAAAAGCATCCTTATTCGACCACCTCGTCGGCGCGGGCGAGTAGCGTCGGCGGCACAGCGAGAGGGATTCGCGGAACGAAACGTTATGGAATGTCAGCGCGACGATGATGGCCTATTCCGCCTTGATGTTGGTCGCCCGGATCACCTTGGCCCACTTCTCAGTTTCTTCGGCGATAAACTTGCCGAAATCAGCCGGTGACAGCGCCAACGCCGTGCCGCCGAAGTCGGCGAGCCGAGCCTTCAACTTGGGGTCGGCAAGGCCGGCATTGATCTCCCTGTTGAGCTTGTCGATGACATCGACAGGCGTGCCCTTTGGCGCGCCCACACCGTACCACGCGGTCACCTCGTAGCCTGTGACAAACTCGCCTACGCTCGGAACCTCCGGTAGCGCCTCCGCGCGCATTGCGGTGGTGACCCCGAGCCCACGTAGCTTGCCGGTTCTGATATACTCGATCGACGAGGGAAGAGAGGCGACCGAGACGTCCACTTGTCCACCGAGCAAGGCTGTCAGTGCGGGGCCGTTACCACCAAAAGGCACGTGGACAAGGTTGACGCCCGCCATCATCTTAAACAGTTCTCCGGCGAGATGACTTATGGTCCCCACTCCCGGCGAGGACATGTTGACTTTGCCTGGATTGGCCTTCGCGTAATCGATGAACTCAGGAATCGTCTTGGCGGGGAACGATGGATTTGCCAGCATGGCCTGGGGCTGCTGCGTGATGCTCGAAACCGGGGCGATATCGCCGATGAAATTGAAATTGAGCTTCTGGTAGAACGTGGCGTTGATTGCGTTCGTCGAGCCGATGAGGAGGAGCGTATAGCCGTCTGGCGGCGCTCGCACGACGGCTTCGGTGGCGATATTGGTACCAGCACCCGGTCGATTTTCGATGACGAATGGCTGGCCGAGACGTTCCGACAGCCATTGTCCTATTAGCCGCGCGACGATGTCGTAGCCGCCACCGGCTGCGAAACCCACGATCAGGCGCACTGGCCGCGACGGATACGCTTGCGCGCATGCGATGCGCGAGACCGCCGGCAGCGCGGCAGCCCCCGTGGCCAGATGCAGAAAATTTCGACGGGGAAGTTTCATTTTGAACCTCCCTCTCGTTTCACATCACTCAATCACCTCGTCGGCGCGCAGCAGGAATGATTCCGGGATCGTCAGACCGAGCGCCTTGGCGGTGGTCAGATTGATGACGAGATCGAATTTGGTCGGCTGCTCGACCGGAATGTCGCCCGGCTTCGCCCCGCGCAGAATCAGTCAACATAATCGGCGGTGCGCCGGTACAGGTCGGGGACGCTTGGTCCATACGACATCAGACCTCCGGCTTCGACGTACTCCGCAAGAAGATAAATCGTCGGCAGTCGTGCGCCCTGCGCCAAGGTGTTGACGCGAATCCGGTTGGTGAATACGAGCGGATCGCCGCAGACATAAAGTGCGTCCGCGCGGCCCTTGAGCGCGTCGAAGACGGGCGCGATATCCTCCGCTCGCCGTAGTTCAAATGCGGCGGCCTCGAGGCCGAGCGCGCGGGCTGTTGACTGAACCTCGCGCAACTCCAGCTCGACCGCGGGATTGCCGACATTGCCCATGATCGCCAACCGGTGGAGACCTGGGACCATCTCGCGGAAAAGTTCGATTCGCTTGGTGGCAGTGTCCGTCTGCTGAGTCGAAAGGCCAGTCACGTTGCCACCCGGTCGCGACAGACTCGCAACCAGGCCGCTGTCGACCGGATCCCCCACCGCCGCAAAGACGATCGGGATGACCGATGTCGCCTGCTTTGCCGCAAGGACTGACGGAGTTCCCTGCGTGACTATGACATCGACTTTCAGCCGGACAAACTCGGCAGCGATCTCGGCAGCGCGCTCGTTGCGGCCCTCGGCCCAGCGATACTCGATCTTGACGCTGCGCCCCTCGATCCACCCGAGTTCGCGCAGCCGCTGCACAAACGCGGCAACCCGTTGACTGCCGACCGAAGGCGTGGTCGGGCCCCAGAGCCCGATGGTCGGCAGCTTGCCCGACTGCTGTGCGCGGGCCGTGAGCGGCCATGCAGCAGCCGCGCCGCCGAGGAGCGTGATGAAGTCGCGCCGCCTCATCATTCGATCACCTCGTCGGCGCGAGCGAGCAGCGTCGGGGGAATGTCGATGCCGATCGCCCTCGCGGTCTTCAGATTAATCACCAGCTCGTGCTTGGTTGGCGCTTGCACCGGCAGATCGGCCGGCTTCTCACCCTTAAGAATGCGATCCACATAGCCAGCCGCGCGCCGGGACGGGTCAACCGAATTAGGCCCATAGGAGAGCAGGCCACCGGCGGTGACCATGTAGCGGAACGCATAGACTGCGGGTAGTCGGTGCCGCGCTGCCACTGTGGCGATCAGTTCGCGATGAACCAGAGCCAACGTGCTCGCCGTCACTATCATGCCGTCAGTCAAACCGCGCGCGAATGCTGTCACTGCACGCTCAAACTCACCGGCATCGCGAATGCCGATCGGAGTCAACTCCACCCCCAGCGCCGGCGCGACCGCCTGGATTGCCGCCAACTGGGCGATTCCAATAGTAAGATCCCGAAGCACCGCAACCCGCGTCACGCCAGGCGCGACTTCTTTAAGTAGTTCCAGCCATTTAGCGCTGACACCGAATTCGAACAGGCCAAAACCGGTGATGTTGCCGGCCGGGTGCGCCAAGCTCTCGACGAAGCCCGCGCCGACCGGATCGGCGACGTTCACAAATACGACGGGGACAGTGCGGGTCGACTGTTGCAATGCCGCCGCGCTCGGGGTTCCTGACGCCAGGATGACGTCCGACCCCAGAGCGACCAACTCTGCCGCGCCTCTGCGACCGCGTTCGGCGTCGTCGCTGCCCCATCGATAGTCGATCCGCACGTTGTGGCCGACAGTCCAGCCCAATTGCTGCAGCCCCTGATGGAAAGCTGCGAGGCGCGCTTGTCCTTCAGCATCATCGGAGACGGTATTCATGAGCACGCCGATCCGCCGCATCCGCTCTGGCTGCTGCGCGCGCGCCGCGAGCGGCCACGCAGCCGCCGCGCCGCCGAGCAGCGTGATGAATGTGCGCCGCTTCATTCAATCACCTCATCGGCGCGCGCGAGCAGCGTCGAGGGCACGGTGAGGCCGCGCACTTTCGCGGTCGTCAGGTGGATTGTTAGTTCGAACTTGGTCGGCTGTTCGACCGGGATATCACCCGGCTTCGCTCCGCGCAGAATCTTGTCGACATACTCGGCGGCGCGCCGAAACAGGTCTACGATGTTTGGTCCATAGGACATCAGACCTCCACCTTCGACATACTCCCGCGAGCTGTACATCGCGGGCAGTCGCGCCCCCAATGCCAGGATGTTGATACGAATGCGATTGGCGACGACGAGCGGATCGCCACAGACGAGGAGCGCGTCCGCGCGGCCCCTGAGCGCCTCCAAACTAGGCGCAATATCCTCCCCTCGCTGGATTTCCGATGTGACGGCTTCGAGCCCGAGCATGCGGGTCGCTGCCTCAGCCTCGCGCATATCCTGCGCGGCGACGGGATAACTGACATTGGCCATGATCGCCAGTCGACGGAGACCGGGCACAACCTCGCGCAAGATTTCGACCCGTTTTCCGGCAAGGTCAGTCGATTGGCTCGACAGGCCGGTGACGTTGCCGCCAGGCTGCGCCAAGCTCGCGACGAGGCCCATGCCGACCGGGTCCCCCGAGATGGCGAAGACGATCGGGATGACTGATGTCGCCTGCTTTAGCGCCGGGACGGCGCTTCCCACCGTGACGATGACAGCGACCTTGAGCCGGACGAGATCGGCGGCGACCTCGGCAATGCGCCCGTCGCGTCCCTCTGCCCAACGATACTCGATCGCGACGGTGCGACCCTCGATCCAGCCGAGTTCGCGCAGCCGCTGCACAAAAGCGGCGGTCCTTTGGTTCAAGTCCGCAGGTGTGCTCGTGCCCAAGAAGCCAATGGTCGGCAGCTTCCCCGGCTGCTGCGCACGCGCGGCGAGCGGCCATGCTGCAGCCGCGCCTCCGAGCAACATGATGAACTCGCGCCTTTTCATTCAATTACCTCGTCGGCGCGGGCGAGCATGGCGGCTGGTATATCGAGGCCGAGCGCCTTGGCCGTCTTGAGATTGATGACTAGTTCGAACTTCGTCGGTTGCTCTATCGGAAGATCGGCAGGCTTTGCCCCATTGATCACCTTGACGACAAACACAGCCGTACGCCTGGTCAGATCAGAGATACTCGCTCCATAGGAGATAAGCCCACCGTCAGCGACAGACTCCCTCGATTCATACATTGCTGGAAGTCGATGCATCGCAGCAAGGTTGCTTATCTGCCGCCTAGCCGAAAAGAACTGTGCGTCGGTCAGGAGAGTCATGGCATCGAAGCCATCCTGCTTCATGGTGGCAAACACTGCCGGAAATTTGTCGAGCCCCGAAACGACGAGCAGACGAAACTGCAACCCGAGTGCAGGACCAATCGGCTGAAGGTCATCCCACAGGAACCGATGCAATGGATTTTCGGCATTGGCGAGCACTGCGATTCGCTGGATTCCGATCACAGCCTCCTTGAAAATCTCCATACGTTTGCGGACCATTTCGGAACCATAGAGCGAAACGCCGGTGACGTTACCCCCGGGGCGAGAAAGGCTTGCGACAAGACCACTGCGTAGAGGATCGGCGGCGGGTCCCATAATAATGGGAATGCTGGTAGTTTGCCGTTTTGCCGCGAGCGCCGGGGGTGTGCCAACGACGACCATGGCGTCGGGAGCGGAGCGCGCAAGCTCTGCCGCAAGCTCGTCGTAGCTCTTAGATTGACCGGGCATGAACCTGTATTCGATTGCAAGATTTTGACCTTCGACGTAGCCAAGGTCGCGAAGGCCGCCGAGCAGTGCCTGTTGAAGGTCAGGATTGGAAGCGGGGGCGAGATAGCCCAAACGGGCCGCCCTCGGAGCCTGCTGTGCGCGCGCCGGGAGCGGCCACGCCGCCGCAGCGCCGCCAAGCAGCGTGATGAACTCGCGGCGCTTCACTCGATGACCTCGTCGGCGCGCAGTAGATAGGCCTCGGGAATGGTGAGCCCGAGCACCTTGGCGACTTTGAGATTGATGACCAGCTCAAACCTGGTCGGTTGCAGAACCGGAAGGTCCGCCGGCTTCTCGCCCTTGAGAACGCGGCCCACGTAAACACCAACCTGACGCCAAGAATCTGTGGTGCTTGAGTCGTAGCTCATGAGCCCGGCGGCGGTAACGGCCGCCCGGGTGGCGAACATCGCGGGCAAGGCATGGCGCACCGCCCATAACGCAATTTGTCCCTGGAAGGCCGTGTAGATCGGGTCTGAGACAACGAACAGCGCAGTCGCTCCCGTTTTCACCATCGCCGCGAAGGCACTTTCCAGATCGTTCTCGGAGCTGGCCCTGCCGATCGCAAGCGTAAGGCCGAGCGTGCGCGCGGAAAGCTTCAACTGCTGGATTTGGCCCTCGGCACGCGCACTCGTCGGGTTTATCAAACAGCCGATCACAGTCGCTTTGGGTACGGCCTCGTGCAAGAGCTCGAGCCGCTTCGGGTCGATCGCAATGCTCATCCGGCTGACACCGGTGACATTGCCGCCCGGCCGATTCATGCTGACAACGAGACCGTCCGCGACCGGGTCAGCGCCGGTCTGAAACACGATCGGGATCGTCGAAGTGGCCGCTTTTGCCGCGAGGCCGGGCGCCGAGGAGCCGCATGCCGCAATCACAGTAACGCGGCGGCGGACAAGATCGGCGGCGAGCTCCGGCAGTCGATCATAGAGGCCGTCGGCCCACCGGTATTCGATCAGCACATTGTTGCCTTCGACGTAGCCGACTTCGGCCAGACCCCGGCGCAGCGCCTCGGTGAGGTACAAACTTCCCTCCGCCGAGCTCGGACTGAGCAGGCCGATTACTGCCATCGCCGGCTGCTGCGCGCGTGCCGCGAGCGGCCACGCCGCTGCCGCGCCGAGCAGCGTGATGAAGGCGCGGCGTTTCATTCGATCACCTCGTCGGCGCGAGCCAGGAGGGTCGGCGGCACTTCGAGCCGCATGATCTTGGCCGTTTGTAAATTGACGATGAGTTCGAACTTGGTCGCCCGCAAGATCGGCATGTCCGCCGGCTTCTCTCCCTTTAGGACGCGACCGGTATAGATGCCGGCTTGGCGAACCAGATCGGTATTGCTCGGCCCGTAGCTCATGAGCCCGCCGGCTTCGGTATCCTCGCGGAAAGGGTAGATCGCGGGAACAGCGTGGCGCGCCGTCAGTGTAGCGAGTTGCACTCGGCGGCTGACGAATAAAGGGTCATTACCGACCAGGAGTGCATCGGCCCGTTTTTCAATCAACCTCGCAAACGCCAGGTCTATGTCGTGACTTGTACTGGCGCTGAGGACCTCAGTTTGCCGCCGAAGGGCTGCCGCCGCTGCCCGCACGTCGACAACGAAGGCTTCGGTAAGAGGATTATTGAGATTGACTAGGACAGCGAATTGCGCGGCGCTCGGCACCAGCTCCTGCAAGAGTCCGAGTCGTTTGGCGCCAAGCTCGCCGCTCATGGAGCTCACGCCGGTGACGTTGCCGCCAGGCCGGTTGAGGCTGGCAACCAGGCCGGTCTGGACCGGGTCGCCGCCCGCGCTGAAGATGATCGGGATGGTCGCAGTTGCAGCCTTAGCCGCGGCAGCCGCGGCACTGCTGCCTGGTGTAGCGATGGCGGCTACCCGCAGGCGAACCAGATCGGCTGCCAGCTCCGGCAGCCGATCATCATAGTTGTGCGTCCATCGGTATTCGATGACCACGTTGCGGCCCTCGACGTATCCCGTTTCGCCAAGTCCTTTGCGGAATGCCGCCACGAGATGCGCGTTCGCCTCAGGCGAACCGGGACGGAGGAACCCAACCACTGGCATGGTTGCCTGCTGCGCGCGCGCCGCAAGCGGCCACGCTGCGGCGGCGCCGCCGAGAAGCGTGATGAACTCGCGCCGCTTCATTCGATCACCTCGTCGGCACGCGCGAGCAGCGTCGTCGGCACTTCGAGGCCGAGCGCCTTTGCGGTCTTGAGATTGATTACCAGCTCATACCTGGTCGGAGCCTGCACCGGTAGGTCGGCCGGCTTTTCGCCCTTGAGGATACGGTCGACGTACCCGGCCGCGCGCCGATACTGGTCCGCGAAATCCGGTCCATAGGAGATCAGACCGCCGTTAGCGGCGTAATGGCGGTTATTGTAGACCGCGGGCAACCGGTGCCGAGCCGCGAGCGCGATGATCAGCTCGCGATGAAATGTCGCCGCCGCGCTCCCGGTCACGATCAGGCCGCCATTCGAACCCTGCGCGAACGCCGCGATGACACGCTCGATTTCGCCCGCATCCCGCACGTCGACCGGGCGCAAGTCCACGCCAAGCGATGGCGCGACGGCCTGGATCGCGCCGAATTGGCCGGGTCCAGCCGCTATGGCTGAATCGCGCAGGACCGCCGCTCGCGTTACGCTTGGGGCAATGTCCTTGAGCAGCTGTAGCCATTTCCCGGTAATGGAATATTCGAAATTGCTAAAGCCGGTGATATTGCCGCCGGGCCGAGCGAGGCTGTCGACGTAGCCAGCTCCGACCGGGTCGGCCACAATCGTGAATACGATCGGCACGCTGCGGGTTTCCTGCAGCAACGGCGCGACGGTTGCGCTGCTATCGGCCAGGATCACGTCTGGAGCGAGCGCGACCAATTCCGCCGCGAATTTGCGAATGTCGCTAGCATTTCCTCTACCCCAGCGAGGCTCGATCCGCACGTTGCGGCCATCAGTCCACCCCAGCTTTTGCAGTGCCTGCACGAAAGTCGCTAGGCGGGCTCGTCCCGGCGGATCGTCCGCGGTAAAGGGCACGAGCACGCCGATGTGCCGCATGCGCTCGCCCTGCTGCGCGCGCGCTGCGAGCGGCCACGCTGCCGCCGCGCCGCCAAGAAGGCTGATGAATTCCCGCCGCCTCATGCCTAACATCGGGCGCCCTCCAAACGGCTCGCGCCGCCGTCGGTCGGTTTACCGCACGCTCAACCTGCGTCAGGGCCGAGGCCAGGTCCTTGGGGAAGACCTGAATTGTTCTGAATCGCGGTGAAGCGCTGCCGACCTCGTCCTGTGCTGTCCCAAACGATAGCACACACAGGGCGCCACGAGGCTGCACTGCGGCATTTCAGTCCTGTCTATGTCCGCTATGGGTCATTTGCGACCGACCGATCTGCCGCCCGAGTTCGTCGCATGTCCGCTTCGCCCCGAAACCGGACAAATGGATAAACGCTTCGGTACGTCCGCTTTGTGCCATTAGCGACCTAACGCGCCGCAGCAAAGGCCGCGCTATTCGATCACCTCGTCGGCGGTGGCGAGCAGCGTCGGCGCGTCACAGCGGCCATCGTTGACGACCACCGTAGCCCGCACGAGAGCGGCCCGACGATAGGCAGCAGCTATGGCGAGTTATGAGAGTGGTGCGACGATAGGCAGCGTCGCCACCTTCTGGGTTAGAAGGTAGAATTAACACGTCATGCGTGCCTGATCGGTGCGCGGCGCGGATAGCGTAAAAACCAAGAGCCGGCGGCAGTGAGGGTCCCCCAGATAAAGCATCGAGATCATCGTCCAAAATCTGAACTTGGGGATTGTGTAGATATACTTGGGGATTGTGTAGATATGCTTGCTAGCTCACTTTGTCCTGGCCGGTGGGCGCGGCAAGCAGCAGAGCGTTATCGATCGCGTGTCGCAAGCTAAGAGCCGCCGGAATGTTTCCACGCAAATAGGCGACAACTACCTGCTCGGTTACGATAGTGCCCCCAGGCCCCGCGTAGGTTCTATTTGCCGACAAGGTGATATTGACAATGCCATTCGTGAACCCAAACGCGGGAGCGTTTTCGTAAAAAATAAAGGGCGCATGAGGCGAATCGCTAACAGGGATTGCAGTAACTTTCTTGGGGCGCGCTTCGGGATTATCTGCCATGACGGCTCCTATCGGCTCTGGGAATGGAATGAGGGCGAAGACTGCCTTTGTGCCGTTAGTGCTGTCGAGTCACAAATGAGGGCCGCCCGGTGCCGTGCCGAGCGGCCTTTGCTGCCGCTGCGCCGGAGTGTAAAATTGCCTCGGTTGGATGGATAATCTGGGAGAGCACGCGATGGACCCGCTTTTCCGTGGCCGACGACGCCAAGTCGGCGGACGTCGACGCGGCAGACGCTGAAGCCCTTGAGCCCTGGCAGTTGCGTCAAATCTCCCACGCTTCCCTGTGAGAGAGCGAGAACTACGTTATGCAAATCACGGTCAACAACGACTTCAACAACTCTGGGCAGTTCCTCACACAAGACCAAATCAACAGCTTCCTCCAAGATGAGCAGACCGCCATCAACATCCTGGATTCGACGTTCACGAGCAACATCTCGGTGGTGTTCGACGTCGGCTTTGGATCGTATCGCGGCCAAACATTGCAGAACCAGTTCATCTCTGAAGCGGACGTCAACCCAAACGCCGTGTTTACGTTGACGTATTCGCAACTGAGGACTGATCTGCTGACCTTCGGCCAGCCCGGCTTCTTCAACGCCGCCAACCTGCCTGCCGGCAACAGCCTCAACGGCTTTACGAACTTCTGGATCAGCTCCAGCGTTGGGGCGTGTTTCGGGCTCTTTACCCAACAGACCGACGGCTTCGTCGCCATCGGCATCGGTTTCACGCCTGGCGCGGAGCGGGCATCCGCCTTCCTGCACGAAATGGGGCATGCCATGGGGCGCGTCCCGGAGAACCTCGTTATCAACGGCTTCCAATACCTTTCCGCCCTGGACCTGGTGCGCTTCGTCAGCCCGGGCAACCGCCTGTTCAATGGCAGCGGTCAGAACCACACGTTTTCCTATTTCTCGACCGATGGCGGCGCTACGCAGATTTGTCAGTGGGGCCAGGATTCGGATTCGAGCGATTTTCGCAACGGGTTCCCGTTCACCAATGACCCGTTCAACGAGTCCGTTGGCACTCTCGGCCACCTCACGACCGCGGACATCCTGGTCACGGAAGCCCTCGGATTTCGGAGCATACTTCCTGTCACCAACCCGCCGCCGCCCGCTGGCACCACGGCAGACATGATCCTGCGGCACGGCGCCGACGGCCTCTACGAGATCTACGACCTCGGCAACAACACCATCTTGGCGGCCTTCCAGTTGGGCCAGGTCGGAACCGATTGGCGGTTCGTCGGCCTCGGCGGCTTCTTCGGCAATGACACGACCGACATGCTGTTGCGCAACGCGAACACCGGAGGATTCGAGGTCTACGACATCAGCAACAACAACATCACCAACGCCGCTTTCCTGGGCAACGTCGGGCTCGATTGGCAGGTCATGGGTTTCGGCAATTTTTCGAGCTTCGGCGAAAACGACATGATCCTGCGCAACGCGAACAACGGTGGCGTCGAGGTCTACGACCTCAGGAACAATCAAATCATCGGCGCCAATTTCATGGGCACGGTCGGTTTGGATTGGCAGTTCTCGGGCGTCGGCAATTTCAGCGGGCGTGGCACCAGCGACATGCTCCTGCGCAACTCGAACACCGGCGGGATGGTGGTCTACGACATCGACAACAATCAGATCACCGGCGCCGCCTTCATCGGCACGGTTGGGGTGGATTGGCAGTTCTCGGGGGTCGGTAATTTCAGCGGCGTCCCCGGCGAAACCGATCTCATGTTGCGCAACAACAAGACCGGCGGGATGGTGATCTACGACATCAATAACAACCAAATTACCAACGCCGTCTTCATCGGCATGGTTGGTTTGGATTGGCGGTTCGCGGGCATCGCCCCAATTCACTCACCGGGTGCGTCCGATCTCATGTTGCGCAACGTCAATACAGGCGCATTCGAAGTCTACGATATTGCGGCCAACACCCTTGTCGGAGCCGCACTCTTGGGTCAGGTCGGATTGGATTGGGGGCTCGGCGGTTTCGCCGTCGATCCTCCGACCGGTTCGACCGTGTCCGCGGGCGACTTGGATCAGGCCGCCCAGCTCGTGCAAGCGATGGCCGGCTTTGGCGACGGCGCGGACGACGGCTCGAATGCGGTCGCCCTCGGAGCCGACACGTCGCAGCAGACGTTGCTGACGATACCGCATGCGTGATTCAACGTCCGCTTGTCGCGTAAGAAGGAAGTTAAGGTCGGGCGCTGTGGTGGCGAGTATGCGCCCGAGGGGGTGAGGGGCGGACGGCTGACGTGCCGGCTTAGCGGCCCAACATTGCCCGGGCGTCGCGCCGAGGTCGCCGCTCGGGTTAGGAACCTTCGCGGCCGGCAACGTGATCGGGACAAACCGGACGCTGGTGGCCGCGCCGAGGCCGGCGGCGTGGCGCACGCGCCTCCTCCTCGGCCTCGATTGCGGCGAACAACTTCTCCATGGCGCGCTCCGACGGCGCACCGAGCGTCTCGTTCAGATGAATCGTCTCTGCGAGCTCCTGGCGGACGAGGTCATAGCGCTGCGCGAGTTCGGTGTCGCCGGCAAGTGCTCGCTCGACGAGATCGGCCTCGCGGCGGCTTAGCGTCCCTGCCGCATGCCACGGCAGCAGCCGCTCGATTTCTTGACGCTCCAGCCTTTTGTTGATCATGTTATGACCTCGTTCCGATACTTTGCCGCTAGCAACTCTGCCATCGCTCGAACCGTGTTTCCGGGGAAACGCGCGCTAGTCAGTAATCTCTTTTGCTGGCGTCCTCTCCAGTAGGGCATCGATCTCATCCCGCCTAGGCCGGGAAGCGCAACACGTCGCGACTATCGATTCCGATCACGACGTCGATCGCTGCGGAGTGCGCTTGCGCCATGCGCCGGAATCCGACTTCAGTCAGTTCAATGACCCCATCCTTATGGAGGACAAAATCCAGGCTGGGGTCGAGGACAAGCCGCCCGATAGGAGAAGGCGCAGGAACCAGAGATGGCGCCTTCGGCACTTCGTTCGCAGGGCTTGAGGATGCGAGTTTTGATCGGCGCGTAAAGAACGCTAGTTCACGAAGTACTCTCTCCGCCTCTGCCATGGCTCTCGCACAGTCGGATTGACCCTCAGTTGGTCGGCTTCTTAAGGATGCTCAGCCTCATGCCCTAGTCGTGATCGTGAACGTGAAGGTGGTGATCACGAGACCTACATTTGCTACCCTCACCTTCACTGTAGACTAGGACCACGGTTCACACCCTAAGCCTCTATGAAGCGTCGCGCTTTGAGGTTGGCGGCCCGGTGAGGTTGACTGACGGCTGACGGCCACCGCAGCCATAAACGATAATCAGCTAAATTTCTGCTGAGCAACGTAAGCGGATCTTCGGCTTGGAGTGGCAGCTTGGCGGCTTCGCCGTCGATCCTCCGACCGTATCGGGCACATTCACGGATATGTCGGGCGATCAGCTCGTGCAGGCGATGGCCGGTTTCGGCGGGGATGCAGCCGACGACTCGAATAGCGTCTTTCTTGGGGACGACACATCACAACAGCCGTTGCTGACGACGCCGCAGCAGGCATGAGGCGTCGCAAGAAGAGGAGCTCTCCGTCTATCAGACGCGAGCCCTTCCGCTGCAACGCGGGATTTCGATCCGGCCAATGTCGGCTCGGGGTCATTCGCGACCAAGTAGGTCGAAGCCAGACGATCGTGCACGTCCGCTTCGTCCCGAAAGCGGACAATTAGCAGACCGTCTTGGCAGGTCCGCTTTGTGCCGATATTGTTGCAGAAGCCGGCGATTAAAGCAGCGAGACTGGCGCTCCATTTTCGGAACGGTTCTCACCATTCGCCCTTTGCAGAGCGGTGACACTGGGACGCTAACATAGGCACTGGCTACGCAAGACACGGGTCGGCCGCTGGTGGCGGTCGGGCGGCCAGCTTCGCTAGCCGGCGTAGGTTCTGCGCGATTGCGGCGAGGGTAAACTCATCTTGCGCACCGCATGGGCCGCGTAACCGAAGACGCCCGAGCCGCAAGATGCGTTTGAGATGAGCAAACAGCATCTCGACGGACTTGCGATAGCGGCGCGATCGCTCGAAAGCCTCGGTTTTCGCCAGGGCGCGAGCAATGTCGCGAGCGTCCTCGTTGACATCGCGCACAATCCGGCGCGCGGGCATCTTTGGGCAGCATTTTGGTTTGAGCACGCAAGCACGGCAGTCAAACAGCGATGCCTGGTACCGGATCGCGTGATCAGGGCCGATGTAGCCAGTGGTCGTGAGCACCTTGCCGGCCGGACACAGATAAATGTTCCGTTCTGAATCAAATCTGAAGTCCTCTCGCGAGGTTCCGTCCTCGCGCTTTGATTTGTCAATGACCGGGATGTGCGGCGCGATCTTCTTCTGATTGAAGATCCAGTTGAGCGTATCCGCAGAGCCATAAGCCGTGTCGGCGGCAAGATAGGCGGGCTTGATCTGGAAGCGCTGCTCTGTCCGCTCGATCATTGTCTTAGCTGCGCCAACCTCTGCCTGACGAATGGCCCGGGTGGCTTTGACATCCATGATGATGCCGAACTTGACGTCGACGAGATAATTGTCCGCATAAGCGAAGAAAGCTGGCCCTCGCATCGCGCCGGTCCATTGCGCGGCTGGATCGCTGGGTGAAACAAACTTCGGCATCACCTCGCTGGCCGCGCCAAACGCCGCATCGTCCAGGGTTGCCAAATATTCCCTTACGGCGCGGCTCGCGCTGTGAGGATCACACGCCTTGTTCCACTCCGCTCCCGGGATCGAACGCTGCTTGTTGGCGTCCGCCGCAATCAGACTGGCATCGACCGCAAACCCTTCGCCGCCGACAATGCCTGCCGCAATACACGTTTCGACGACATGCTCGAAGAGCCGCCGGAAAATGTCACTGTCGCGGAACCGCTCGTTGCGCGCGCGAGAGAATGCCGAATGATCCGGGATCTTGTCTTCGATTGAAAGGCTGCACAACCAGCGATAGGCGAGATTCACTTGCACATCACGACACAGCGCCCGCTCCGAGCGGATGGCGAACACATAGCCGATGACCAGCATGCGGATCATCAGCTCAGGATCGATCGAGGGCCGACCATTGTTGGGATAATGGGCTGCAAGCTCTGCATGGACCCACGACAGGTCGAGAACCGCAGCGACCTTGCGAACGAGGTGATCTTCGGGAACAACCTCCTCGAGACAAAACGAATAGAACAGCTGACCTTGATCGTGATTGAGCCGCCCCATCATCGCTCGCCCTCCACAGCGAATCGCATGACCGCGACAGAATCACTGTTCTTCGGGAGGCTCAACGAGTTTTACAACAAAATCTGCCATTAGCGGACTCATACAGTGAAACAACAGTTGCCTTATTCGATCACCTCGTCGGCGCGCGCCAGCAGCGTTGGTGGAATTTCGAGGCCGAGCGCTTTGGCCGCTTTCATATTGATCACTAGCTCGAATTTGACGGGTGCCTGGATCGGCAACTCGGCTGGCCGTTCGCCACGCAGAACGCGGTCGATATAGGACGCCGAGCGCCGGATCACATCGATCTGCTCGGCTCCATAGGATATTAGCCCGCCGCCCAGGACCGCCTCGCGAAATACGTAGACCGCAGGCACGCGATGCCGGGCCGCGACTGCAGCGATAAGCTCCCGATGGAGGGCGGTAAAAGTATCAGGGGCTACAAGGAGCCCGCTGTCGGCTTGCCGCGCGAGTGCTGCGATCTGACGCTCTATCTCGTTCGCTTGCCCTACGAAGGATCGGATCGGCTCGATTTTGAACTTGGGAGCAGCATCGGTGAATACAGCAAAATAGTTCGCATAATGTGGCGAGGTCTCCGGGTTCACCATAAATCCGACGCGGGAGAGCGCCGGCGCAATCTCTTTGAGCACGCCCAGCCATTTGCCCACCATCAACGGCTCGTTAAAAACGAACCCGGTGACGTTGCCGCCCGGATGCGCAAAGCTATCGACATATCCGGCGGCAACCGGGTCCGAGACGCCCGCGAAAACGATGGGAATCGTGCGCGTTTCACGCAGCAATGCAGCGAGTTGTCCGGCAAAGCACGCAAAGATCGCATCGGGCGAGGAACGCACGAGCTCGGCCGCGTAGGTGTTTCTGCGCTCGTCGTCGCCACCGATCCAGCGCTCGTCGAATCGGATGTTGCGGCCCTCCGCCCAGCCACGCTCCTTGAGGCCCTCACGCAGCGCAGAAATGATCTCGAGCCCGAATGGATCGTGGGCCTGGAAGGGCATCAGTATTCCAAGGCGTCGAGCCAATTCCGATTGCTGCGCGCCCGCCGCGAGCGGCCACGCAGCCGCCCCGCCGCCCAGCAGCGTGATGAACTCGCGCCGCCTCACTCGATCACCTCATCGGCGCGGCCTAAGAGAGTAATTGGAAATGTTAAACCAAGTATCTTGGCGGTTCGAAGGTTGATGACTAGGTCGATCTCGATCTTCACCGCTCGCTGCACCGGCAGATTGCTCGGCTTTTCGCCTTTGAGAATCCGGCCGATATATGTCCCCACTTGGCGATATGCGTCCACAAAGCTCGTGCCATAACTCATTAGACCGCCAGTGGCGACGAAATCGCGCAAATCGTAAATAGTCGGTATGGAGTGACGCGCCGCCAGCGCCACCAATTGATCGCGGCGGCTAACGAATAATGCGTCGGCGCTGACCATCAGCGCATCAACATGCTGCTGCGTGAGAGTAGAAAAAGCTGCGTCGATCTCGTGCTCGTTGCTGGCGTTCAACACAAGTATCTCTTTCCCGATTCCCTTCGCTGCGGTTTGCACCTCCTCCGATTCACGCGCAGAACCCTGGTAATTCGGATTTATGAGAAGCCCGATGGTGGATGCATTCGGAACCAGTTCACGCAAAATCTCCAACCGCTTTGATCCTAATTCGGTCGTGAACACGCTCATTCCTGTAGCATTGCCGCCCGGTCGATTGAGGCTGCTGACGAGACCTAAATGGACCGGGTCATCACCCACGATAAACACGATAGGTATCGTGTCGGTGGCAGCCTTAGCTGCTAGGCCCGAAACATTGCCTCCGACCGCAGCAATCGCCGTCACCCGCCGCGCCACCAGTTCGGATGCTAAAATCGGCAATTGATCGTATCGGCCATCTGCCCAGCGGTAGTCGATTGTCACGTTTTGACCTTCGACATATCCAACTTGGCTCAGACCCTCTCGAAAAGCGCCAACGTGATTTGCCGATTCTGCGGCCGACCTGCTGCTTAGAAGGCCGATCAGCGGCACCGCTTGCTGCTGCGCGCGCACCGCGAGCGGCCACGCGGCTGCCGCGCCGCCCATTAGAGTGATGAACTCGCGTCGTTTCACTCAATCACCTCGTCGGCGCGGGCAAGCAGTGTGGCTGGAATTTCCAGACCGAGAGCGCGGGCCGTAGGCAGGTTGATGACGAGCTCGAACTTCGTTGACTGCATCACCGGGAGGTCGGCCGGCTTGGCGCCCCTCAGGATTTTTCCGATGTAAACGCCAAATTGACGGTACGCTTCCGTCTCGACAGTTCCATAGCTCATCAGGCCGCCGGCTTCCGTATACTCACGTACGTTATAAAGGGCCGGAATCGCGTGCCGCGTCGCCAGTGTGGCGATCTGCACCCGTCTGCTCAGGAAGAGCGCAGTAGGGCCAACCAGGAGCGCGTCGGCTCTATAGCGGACAAGCGTTACGAAAGCAGCCTCGATCTCGGGGCTGTTTTTGGCCTCAAGGACCTCGATCTGCAAGCCCATCGCCGCCGCCGCTGCCATTACATCCCGCGTCATGGGCTCGGTCGGAGGAGAAGTAGGATTGACAAGAAGGTCAACACGCACGGCGGCTGGAATCAGTTCGTGCAGCAAGCCGAGCTGCTTTGATGCCAGCTCTGCGGAGAAGTGGTTCACGCCGGTCGCGTTACCACCCGGGCGGCTCAAACTGTTGACAAGCCCGAGCTTCGCAGGGTCATCGATGACCACGAAGGCAATTGGGATCGACGTGGTCGCCGCCTGGGCGGCCAGTGCCGCCGGCGTGCCAGCCGCGGCAATAACGCTCACCCGCACGCGAATGAGGTCGTCCGCCATCTTCGGCAGCCGAGCATGCTCACCCTCCGCCCAGCGATATTCGATCGCGACATTGTGGCCCTCGATGTAGCCGCTCTCCTTCAACCCCGCATGATATGCCGACAAGAACGGCTGGTATGGGCCGGGTGAGCCGCTGCTGAGAAATCCGACCACCGGCGTGGCCGGCTGTTGCGCGCGCGCCGCGAACGTCCACGTCGCCGCGCCTCCGAGCAGCGTGATGAACTCGCGCCGCTTCACGTTGAGCATGGCGCTTCGTTCCCTGTGCCGTCCTTAGTCGCCGGCCGCGCCACGCGCTGGCCTTAGGCTGGAACGTAGACCGACAGAAGCATGACTACGAGGAGCAGGACCGAATAAAACGCGACTTCCGCGATGTTGAGACCTCGACCCCGCCGCTCCTGTACAGCTTGCTCGTTCATGGTCGATCTCCTTCGGTCGCAAACAGATCGATCACCGCACGATCAGCGTGCCACCGAACGGCTGGCCAGGTCCTTGGGGCAAACCTGAAATGTTCTGAATCTAGGTGGGTCCCAACCGTCTCCCGTGCTTCCGAAGGAAGGATACATGGCACCGTGGCAGGAGACCGCTGCCGTGCAAGATCTCGGTCCGGCCTATGACCGCTATGGGTCATTCGCGACCGAGGCGGTCGAAGCTACGCGAGCATGTATGTCCGCTTTTGCCCGAAAGCGGACAAGCAGCGGATCGTCTCGGTATGTCCGCTCGGTGCCATTAGCGGACTCATGCGGTGCGGCGAAAGGATATTCCAACCAATCAGTCGAGTGCGATGTGAGCCTGCTTGATAACGGGCTGCCATTTTTCCATTTCGGCTGTGAGCAAAGCGGCTAGCTCTTCTGGCGTCGAGCCGAAAGCCACCATGCCGATGTTATCGAAGTGTGCCTTGACGGCCGGATCGCGGAGGGCGGTGACCGTATCGATGTGAACTTTGTCAATGATCGCCCGCGAGGTCCTCCTC
>Ga0306925_10001093_pt1 | contig 21534 bp, 17 predicted proteins | sample flu12Cox44000176_FD_203755 | JGI IMG/M metagenome (GOLD analysis project Ga0306925, IMG submission 203755) | Lab enrichment of tropical soil microbial communities from Luquillo Experimental Forest, Puerto Rico - flux8day.12C.oxic.44.000.176 (v2)... | ecosystem: Environmental > Terrestrial >... | reverse complement strand
TCCGGCGCCGTAACGTGCGCGTGCGCATCAATGACCATGTTCTGTTCCGCCCCCTCTGATTTCGGCCGCGGCCGTGCCCGAGACCCGCCGCCTGTAGTTCCTGTTAATTATGACGAATCGCGGACCGGGCCGGCAAGGCAGAGCTGGAGTCAGAATTTGGGGCGGGCGCGAAGCGGCTGCACGGGGCGGTCCGATTGGGCGCCCTTTTCGACCAGATACTGGATCACGCTTGGGTAACCCAGCGAACGGGCCGCATCGAGCGCGTTACGGCCGTCATTGTTGGCGGCGTTGACGTCCACACCCCAGCCAACGAGCAGTTTGACCGACTCGAGAGTCAGCGCCTCGGCCTCGCTGGTCGGAATGTCGACCCATGGATAGATCCGAAGCATGCCGGTGGCGGCCATCAAGGCGGTAAGCGTTTCCTTGGTCGGCGCCTGTCCGTACCCTCGCTCGGCGATGTACTGGGAGTGCAGAACGAACTTGGGATCGGCCCCGTGCTGGACCAGCAGGCGCATGACACCGGGTTCGGTGAAACGGGCTGCCAGCCAGAACGGCGTCGCTCCCACCAGCGCGGGCTCGAAGTTCCAGTCCTGTGACGAGCGGCGGGTGGGCGTCCACGTTTTTAGCGGCGTGTTGGGATCGGCGCCGTGAGCGAGCAGCGTGGCCACCATCTTTTCGTCCCGCCGCATGACGGCTTCATGCAGCGCCGCAAAGCCGGCCTGCGCCGCGTTGGCGTCGGCGCCCCTGTCCAGCAGGAACACGACCAGATCGTCAAAACCGGAGTGGGCGGCCAACGTGGTAGCACTGACCCCCCAGGCGTCTGTATCATTCACGTCCGCGCCGGCCGCCACCAGCAGCTTCGCCGATTCGAGATCGCCGACGCGGGCGGCGAACATGAGCGCCGTCTCGCCACCGTGCGGGATAGCCCGGTTGTACGGCAGATACCCGTGCGGTGGCACGGCCATCACTTCGTTGTAGACGTCGGACTTCGCGCGGATATCGGCGCCGTGGGCCAGCAGCACCTTGGTAACATCGGGATGCTTCTCGGACACCGCCCACATCAGGGCCGTTTGGCCGCGCGTGCCGTGTGCGTTCGGACCGGCGCCCTTGGCGAGCAGTAATTCGACCAACTGAGGAAAGCCCGAGCGCGCGGCCACCATCACCGGCGTCTCGCCTGCCAACAGCGACAGGTTGGGATTTGCACCGGCCTCAAGGAGCCGCCGCACCATGCGCGTACTTCCGTTCTGGCTGGCCGCCCACAACGGTGTGGCGCCCAGGTCGCTGGCGGCGTTGACGTTGGCGCCGGCGCCGAGCAGTAGATCCACGCTTTCGAGATCATCGTGGTAGCTCGCCCAATGAAGCGCCGTGGTGCCGTCCACATCGGCTGTGTTAGGATTCGCCTTGTTCCGGAGCAGCGACTCCAGAGCATACCGATCGCCGCTCTTGGCCGCGTCTACTAAGGCAGGTTTTCCGGTGCTCGCCGCGATCAAGGCGCCGGCGAACGATACTCCGACCCACAGCGTCAGGCCTGGCCACTCGGCTTTCATCCGCATCGCTTCCTCCTGGTTGCTCGGCCGGGTGGCCGCTACACTTCCGGCAGCGTGTCGATGGGCAGCTTCCCGGTGCTTCCGCCGACGTGCTCGACCGGATAGCCCATCTTGTCCATCAGGGTCATCAGCAGGTTGGCCTGTGAGGGCTTGTTGGTGAACTTGAGATGCCGTCCGCCGCGGAGCGTGCCGGCTCCGCCGCCAACGAGCATGAGGGGGAGGTTATCGCCCGAGTGCGCGTTGCTGTTCGAGATACCAGCGCCGTACAGGATGGTCATATGGTCCAGCAGCGAGCCGTCGCCGTCGGGAGTTGCACGCAGTTTGGCTAAATACTTCGCAAACAGCTCGGCATGATACCGGTTGATCCTGGACATTTTGGCGACGAGCTCCGGAATATTGTTATGGTGCGACAGCGGGTGATGTGCTTCGGGCACGCCGATCTGGGGGTAGGGCCGCGGGCTCTGTTCCTTGCTGATCATGAACGAGACTACCCGTGTCAGATCCGAACGGAGCGCGAGCAGTTGGAGGTCTATCATCAACGCCAGGTGATCCTCAAAGACCGGCGGCGCACCGATCGGTTGGTCCATCGGCGGCAGTTCGATCTGGCTTTGCCGCTCCGCCATCTGAATCCGGCGTTCCACGTCGCGAACGGCGTCCGTGTATTCATCGACCTTGTCTTGGTCCTGCGGTCCCAGTTCTCTCTTCAAGTCCGCCAGCTTCCCCGTCACCGAGTCGAGAATGCTCTTCTGGTGCTGCATTCTTTCTTCGCGCGCCACACGGTCAGTGCTGCCGCTGTCACCGAAGAGCTTTTCGAAAACCGTTCGCGGATTCCAGTCCATGGGCAGCGGCTGGGTGGGGCTGCGCCAACAGATCGTGTCCAGATAGGCGCAGCTCAGATTGCCGGTGCAAGCGCCGGCGTTGGCCGGCAGGTCCGTCGAGATCTCGAGTGTGGCCAGTTGCGTTTCCTGGGCGAAGTGCCGGCCGAGCAGCTGGTCGATCGACACGTCCGCAATGATCTCTGTCTCGTTGTGCCCGCCGCGCGGCGTGCCCGTGAGAAACGACCCGGAGGCGCCGGCGTGGATATAGTTCCAGCTCGCCTTGATTCCTGAGAACACGAGCATCTGCCCGCGGTAAGGCGCCAGCGGCTCCAGGATGGGCGACAGCTCGAAGGCCGTCCCCTCGCCCTTGGGTGTCCAATACTCCATGGCCATCCCGTTGGGAACATAAAACGCCTGGAAGCGATGCGCCGGCTTGACGGCCGCGCGCAGCGGAGGCAACATGGCGTCGAGGAACGGCAGCGCCATCGTTGTGCCCAGCCCCCGCAGAAGAGTCCGCCGCGGCAACGATTTCCCGGTCATGAAGGCCCCTCCTACAGCTCCTCATCTTATCCCAGCCGGGCGGCGTGTGCATACCGGCCGAGCTCGGCAGGCGGCCCAGTACTGTGGTCTGTTGAAATCCAGAGTGCAACGAGCACGGACACCGGGGATTTTGCCAAAGGCGAGCGCATTCCTGCTGCCCGACCTGGCCCCTCAGGGCGTTAGTTGGGGACCGCGCGCGGCTCCCGCTTGCGGAACGCCGGACTCTCGACAATTCCCACAATGAGCGCGGACCAGCGGAAATTGCGGACCCCGGCGTCGCGGACGATCTGGCGCACCGATGGCTGGTCGTAATACTCCAGACGGCGCCCGAGTGCGTAGGCCATTAGCTTTTCGGTAACGGTGCGGGGGAATTGCTCGGGCTCGTCGACAAGCACCGCCCGCAAGCCCGAAAGGCCCTCGATTTTCTCGCCGCTGGCCGTGGTTCCGCTTGCGTCCACGGGTTTGCCGGACTCGTCCGTCGTCCGCCAGCCGCCGATGACATCGAAATTTTCGAGCGCAAACCCGAGCGGATCGATCACCGCGTGACAGCTGTTGCAGGTTGGGGAGGTTCGGTGCAGTGCAAGCCGGTCGCGGATCGACGGCGGTACGGCGCCGGGCTTCGACTCGACAAGGGTCGTGTTCACTCCCGGCGGCGGCGGAGGAATGGGGGTGCCGAAAATGTTGTTCAGCAGCCACTTGCCGCGAAGGACGGGCGAGGTGCGGTCGGGGTAGGAGGTGGTCACCAACAACGCCCCCTGCGCGAGTAGTCCGCCGCGCTGCTCTCGGTTCGGAAGCGTTACTCTCCGGAAGCGGCTTCCGTAGACGCCAGGTATCCCATAGTGGCGGGCGAGCCTTTCGTTGACGAACGTGTAGTCGGCGCTCAGCAGATCGTTCACGCTGCGGTCTTCGCGCAGGGTGCTCGCCACGAACATTTCGGTTTCCCGCTGGAAGGCCTCGAGCAGACTCTCGTCGTAGTTGGGATATTTCTCTGGATTGACCACCACTTCTTCGACCTGCCGCAGGTTCAGCCACTGAGCCGCGAAATTGTTCACCAGCGCGTCGGTGGCGCGGGGGTCGGCGAGCATGCGCCGCACTTCGGCTTCCAGAATCGCCGGCTTGGCGAGTTCTCGCTGTTCGGCCAGCGTCAGGAGGTGATCGTCAGGGATGCTGCTCCAAAGGAAAAACGATAGGCGGGAGGCCAATTCCAAATTGGTGAGCGGGTAGGGGGCCGTGCCGACGGGCTTGGCAGGATCGCGGTAGACGCGCAGGAGAAAGTCCGGATCCACCAGCATGCGCTCGAGCGCGAATTGGATCCCGTCATCAAAGGTGCCGCCGTCCTTTCTGCCCTCATCGAAAAACCCGAGCAGAGTATTGGTGTCCGCCTTGGTCACCGGACGGCGATAGGCGCGGCGGGCCATTCTCGAGAGAATTGTCGCCGCACACGACCGGTCTTCGGGTGTAGCGTGGGGTTGACAAACGAAGATCGCGCGGCGGCTGGGGGTGTCTTTTGCGGCGCCGGCGGTCTGATAGGGTCCCCCGATTTGAACGGAGCCCACGTTCGCGTAGTCCATGTAGATCTGGTCGTCGGCGATGACTCGGCCTCGCTGCACCGGTTGCGGCAGCCCTTCGGGTTCCCAGAGTTCTCTAACGAACGAAACGCCCACCACTCGCGAACCCGCCTCGACCGGCAGGCGAACCTCCAGGCCGGCGTCCCCGGTGAGCTGCATGTAGGTTTCCCATTCGGGATCTCCCGCAAAGCCGGGCTCTCCGTCGCCGGCATAACTGGATGCCGCGGGCCTGCCTTTGGCTGCGCCTCCGACGGTGAACCGCTTCAGCAGCTTGCCGTCCAGTCGAATCTCGAGTTTCTGCGGCCACCCCATGCCTTTGAGGTAGTCCTGATACTGGCGTTGGAGCCGGACCTTGATGAGGTATTCGCCGTCGACCGGGAAGTCGTAGCGAATCGCGATGCCGCCGCGGGATCCGAACGGCAGGTCTTCGCTCTGTCGATCATTTTGCAGCACGTGCAGCGGGATCTCGAAAGTCTCCAGGTTCGGCTTGGCGGGCGGGAGTCCGGTGGCCAGCCGGGTGACCTGGCGCGCCACCGACAGATACCGCTCCAGGTGAGCTGTGGAGATGGAAAGGACGTCGGCGAAGTTATCGAAACTTCCGTCGGCGGTATCATCTCCAGGAAGCAGCGGCTTGACGTCGAGGTCAATCGCGAACAGATCGCGGATCGCATTGTTGTATTCGGCGCGATTGAGCCGCTGCACCGCGCTGATTCGGCCGGGATTGGGGTGGGCCGTCCACGCCCGGTCGACTTCATTTTCGAGCGCTGTCGCCACCACGCGATACGTGGCCCGATCAGGTCGCGGTAACCCCCGGGGCGGCATCGATCCTGCTCGCAGCTTGCCGATCACGCGCTCGAGCAGCTCCGCATGGGCTTCGGGTTGGGAGAGGTCCAAAGTGTCGAGCGCCAGCCCTGCGGTGTGGAGTTTCTCGTTGTGACAGCGGATGCAATAGCTGTCGAAGAACGCCCTGGGGGTTGGCGCCGGACTGGCGGAAGGCGGCTGGGCGCTCAACAGCGCACAGGTGACGACCACGGCGCCGAAGGCAAGCGAAACCTTCGGCGCGTGATACCGTATCGGCGCGCGCCGCTCGGGCAGTGTCTCCATCAAAGCCTCCGGACAAGCGCAGTATACACCGGTATCGAGCCCCCTGTGGGGACCAAGATCAGCCGGTGCGCGGTGGTCGGATCAGGCTGCTCCCATGGGGACAGCGCTTATCCTCAGGCGCCTTTCTTTGTCAGTTCGCGGTAGACGACTTCGGTGAAGCTGGCGAATGCCGGGCCTCGGCCGCCGCGGCCTTGGGCCGGAGGCGTGTCGCCAACCGCGGCCTTGATCTCTTCGAGAGACTTCCCTTCGGCAATCAGGTCTTTGATCTTGGCCCGCTTGGCCTCGGTATCGGTCAGCCGCTTCTCCACGGCGGCCTTGGTCTGGACATCGCCATGCCCGGGGACGAGCTGGTCGGTATTGAGAGCGACGATTCCCTTGACAGTGGTAATCCAGCCTTCCGATGAGCCGTTTTTCTCCAGATGGATGAGCGGGTCAGGGAGCTGGGTCGCGATAATGTCTCCGGTGAATACGATCTTCTGGTCGGGCAGATAGACCACCAGGTCCCCGCTCGTATGCGCCGGAGCCCAATGGAGCAGTTCGAGCTTGACTCCGTCAATTTTGCGGTTCTCTTTGTTTTTCGTGACCACCGCTGTGGGCAGGTGACCGGCTGGAGGCGCGCCCCGGCCGCCGCTGGCGAGCGCCGTCTCCTGTTCCTTCTTATTGTTCTCTTGGGCAATGATGGTGATTCCGGCTGGGAACGACGCCAGGCCATTGACGTGGTCTCCATCACTATGGGTGAGGATCACGGTGGTCACCGGCTTGGGAGTGATCTTGGCGATAACATCCAGCAGCTCCTTCCCACCGGCCGCAGTCGTCTTCGCGTCAATCACGATCACTCCTTTATCGCCGATAACGACACCGCTATTCCCCCCGCCGCCTTCGACCCAGTACACGGTTGGCTTCAGCTGGTGGACCATGAGTGGCGCCGGTGCCGGGCCTTGCGCCGTAGCAAGTGTGGCGAGCGGGCTCAGGCCGGACAGGACGGCAAGCCAGAAACAACGACGGTTCTGATAACGCATGCGCGAGATTCTCCTTTCTGTCAACAGACTCTATCACGGCGGCGGCATCCATAGGCATCGACCGGCGGGCTGCCAGACAAGGTGCTGGCACCCGCAAGACTTAGATTCGTTGCCTGAACCGCAACTCCATGCAGGAGGGGCGATCGGAGAAGCAATTGGCAAACCCCAATGCGATCTCAGTCCATCATTCCGCTGGGCCGACCGGCGTTGTGGTTTAGGCACTTCTAGCTTTCCTGCCTTGATTGCGGAACCAAATTCCCGCATGTTTGGAAAGCTGCGAGTGGTTCACCAGAGCCGCGCCCAGCAAGGGCTCATCCCGGCAGCTCCGATTGCTCGCAGCCGCCGCGATCGATCGGACGCGCGCATTGCGGCCTAGCCTCATCGAGACCATCGGTTTGGCGCTTGCCGGGCAGTTCCGAGGGAATCTTAAGAAATGGAGTGGCGTACCGTTGACACCATATGACGGCTTGGCGATACTGGGTAGCCGTCCTTATCGTGAGGTCCCGATTTCACCACAAAACAGGAGTGGCAATGAACCCGTGGGCAACCAACCATCGCGCCCCGGAGAGTGGGGCGTCCTCAACTCGCGGCGCATCCCGCCGGGATCTTCTCAAAACGTTTGCCGCCGCCGGAGCGGGGGCCCTGTTGCCCGCGGCCGCACTGATTGCTCAGTCTGCGCGGCCCGCTAACGAAGCCACCGTCGGCCGCATTGACGTTCACCATCACATGCAAACCCATTTCGTGCCGGGCGGAGCCGATGCACACTGGACGCCTGACAAGTCGCTGGACGAGATGGATCGCCACGCCATCGCCACAGCTATGCTATCGCACCCGGGAAATGGGGACCAGATCTACGACGGCACCGAGAAGGGGCGTGCCCTGGCGCGAAGGATCAATGAATATGGGGCGAAACTGGTCAGCGCGAACCCCGAGCGCTTCGGGCTCTTGGCGGCGCTGCCGATGCGGGACGTGGAGGGAACGCTCAAGGAGATTGAATATGCCCTCGATAGCCTCAAGGCCGACGGCTTCGGAATCCTCAGCAACACCGGCGAAAAATGGCCGGGAGATCCCGCTTATCAGCCGATTTTCCAGGAACTCCATCGTCGCAAAGCCGTGGTCTTTATCCATCCTTATGTCAACAAATGCTGCCGCCAGCTGGTCGCCGGCGTGGGAGACGCGGTGGTTGAGTACGATTTCGACACGACGCGAGCTATTACCAGTCTGCTGTTCAACGGTGTTCTTTCCCGGTGCCCGGACGTCCGCTTCATCGTGAATCATTCCGGGGCGGCGGTGCCGGCGCTGGCCGGACGCATCAAGGATCGTGTTCCCGGGGCGCAGACGAGTAACTTCGGTGCTGCACCCGGCAATCATGAAGGCAAGAATGACAAAATTCCAAATGGCGTCTTTTATGAGTTGAAAAAGCTCTACTACGAGTGTGCGCACGCAACTTACCCGATGCCGATGGCGGCGTTGACGAGTCTCGTTCCCACTTCCCAGCTTCTGTTCGGCACCGATTACCCGGCCGAGCCGATGGAAAGTACGCTTGACCAACTTCCCAATGATGCCCTTTCACGGGAGGTTCTTCGGGCGCTCGATCGCGGCAACGCCGAGCTTCTGTTTCCGCGGTTGAAAGCGTAAGCGCATGGATCGATTATGAAGCATTTCTTGGTTAACTGCTTATGGGTCTCGGCCTCTTCGATGACGGTTCTGGCACAGACTCCACATGCGCCGTACGCGCCGTTCACGGCGCGGCAGGCTGAGCTTGGTAAAGAGCTGGCCGCCAAGTCGCTTGAAATTCGAAGACAAATCACGGACGGAAGCGCTCCGGCCGAGCCGTTCAAAATCATTGGAAATCTTTATTTCGTCGGCGACGCCAACGGCGAAGTTTTCCTTTTGACCTCTCAGAAGGGCCACATCATGATGGGTGCCGGAGCGGCGAACTCCACCGAATCGATTCAGAAAAATATCGAGAGCCTGGGTTTCAAGATGACTGATGTCAAAGCCATCCTGCTCAACCACAACCACGGTGATCAGTCAGGCGGTGCTGCGTACATGAAAGAGAAGACCGGCGCTCGAGTGATGGCCGGATTCGGGGAAATCCCTTACATGGAACATGGCATGTTCAACCCGCCTGCCATCCCGGTGCCGCCGGCCACCGATGCGCGGGGCGGGAGAGGCGGCGGCCCGCCGCGCTATCCCCCGGTCAAAGTCGATCGTGCGCTATTTGATGGCGACGTGGTCAAGGTGGGAGCATTGAGCGTGACCGTGTACCTGATACCAGGGCACAGTCCATCCTCCACGACGTTTGCGTATACGGTTCGGGATGGAAGCCGTGACTACAAGGTCGTAGAATTTTGCTGCTGGGAGTATCCCGACGACCTGAGTCAGAACGGCTATATTACCGAAGCCAGTGTGCGGCACACATTCGAGACTTTCCGCAAGCTGTATCCCGTCGACATCTACCTGGAGTTAGGTGCATACGCCTGGGGCGGGACGCTCGACCAGCCATCGGGAACGATCACCGAGCGAATGGCAAAGCTGAAGGCCGATGGCAAACTCTTCGTGAATCGGGAAATCTTCAATCAGTTCTCCGCCGCGCGGGAGGTTGAATTCGAGGACAAGATTGCCAAGCTGAAGACCTCAAACCGCTAAGGGCGGCAACGCCTGTATAATCGATCGATGAGGCGATGGTGATCGAGTCCAATCGGCTGACCGTCCTGGTGGAGTGTGTCGATCCGCGCAACACCAGCCGGACGTGCTCCCAGTGTGGTCACTGTGAGAAGGGCAACCGCCGTAATCAATCTAATTTTCGGTGTCGCTCGTGCGGAAGGGAAGCGCATGCCGATATGAACGCTGCCGAGAATATCCGGCAGGGCCGCAGTAAACCGGCCGAACGGGACGTGGTCGAGAATCGTCTGTCGCATTCGTTTCGCTTCAGGCGGCTTTCAGCCGCAGTCACAAGCCCTCGCCTTTAGGCGAGGGTGGTTTACAAAGGCTCTAGTGATTCCCCCGCTTGAGGCTCGCATATACGGCCTCGACAAACATGTTGGTCGTCCAGGGCCCGCTGGTCGTGCCGTAGCGATCGTCAAAATCCGCCGTGACTCTGGCTGCTTTCACCTGTTCGAGGCTGGCGTTCGTGAGGATCATCGCCCCGACGCGATCGCGAATGATCGCCAGCATGTCCCGGTACTCGGAGACTTCGTATTCGTCGCACAGCCGCCCGCGGCCGGGGATGACGAGCGTACCGCCCTCTCCCTCGTGCTTGTAGATAGTCTTGTCGAGAATATTGTTTAATGCCGCGATCTCGCCTCTGATGCTGCCGCCGTGGTTTATGTCGATCAACGGATATTGCGTGGTGGTGAGGATCTCGCCGGTCACGATGACATCCGAGCGGCGGAAATGCACGATCGTGTCGCCGTCGGTGATCGCGTTGGGTTCGTAAAAGACCTCGACTCCTTCGTCGTTGTGGTACTTTCTCCTGCGGCCCTCTAGGAAGGTGTCGGTGGGTACGCCGGAACTCGGAGAGCGGGCTGCGTTCATACGGTTCTGAACGTTCTGGTGCGCGATGATGGTGGCGCCTCGGCCAGCGTCGGCAAACTGAGCGGAAAAAAACGAGCCAAACAGGCTCGGGTCTTCGCCGGAAGCGTGCAGCTTGACGTTCCCGCCGGTGTGCGCGCCGTGGAAGCTCGTGTTGACGATGAACTGGATCGGCTTGTCGCTGAGTCTGCGGATCGCCGCGATCACTTTGTCGGCCAGTTGGCCGGCACCGGTGTCCACCACGAGCGGCCCCTGGTCGCCGACTTGCACGGCGATGTTGCCGCCGTCGCCCACCAGCATGGAGACGCTCCCCTGCACTGGCAACACGTGAACCTCGCCATCGTGCGGGTCGGGGTCCAGGGCCCGGCTCGCATGCGGAGGACCGGAGGGCAACTCTAAGGACGTCACGGCGGCCTCGGAGGCGGTCGGGGCCTTTAATTTCGCCATAAATTCCGGACGCATCGTTTCGGCGCCACCGAGCGCTCCTAACAGCGGAACCTGGTGCTGATCGGAGTACTCGTGCAGGAAGGGGTTCTGGCCGAAAAGATAGTTCGGCGCCTGGTCGTTCGCCCGATTCAAGAGCAGCTCGCCGTCGTCACAAGCGTACAGCCAGGCATCCGGGTTCCGTACGCTGCGCACCATCTCTGTGGTGCGGACCAAAGGCTCGGCGAGATACACCGGATCGCTAAGCACCGACACGTACGTGATGCTGTCGCCATGCCGGAGAAAATGTTCCACCAGCGTGGCCTGATCGCTTTGAGTCATGCCATTGGCTTTGATCCAGTTCCGTTTCATGTGGGTTGTATACACGGTCAAACCATTGCCCTCATACTGGCCCGTGGAAAAACCCAGGAACGTGTGCTGCGCATAGGCAGGAGGGTGCGGGCGCCCGTCCATCCAAACGGTTCGCGTTCCCTCGGTGATCTGGCCGTACATCTTGATGGCGATCAGCCTCTGCGTATGCGGGTCTCGCTCCTCCCAGAACCGGTAGTTCCCACCGCCGTGCAGCAGAAAGTGTGGGCTGTATTGCGCGCATTGCTGCTGCGGCGAGGCGTTGCGGGATGGATTCCAGGAAAGAGCATATAGCCGGCCCGCTTCATTAAGCGGGTACCCGCCGTAGGCCACCAACTGGATGGTTGCGTTCGAATCCGTGTTCTGCAGGGTATTAAACCAGGCCCCCGAAATATCGATGCCCGACAATTGCGCGGGGCCTTGTCCAAAAGCCGCGGTGCCTGTCAACACCGCCGCCAGCAGGAGGGAAACGGCATAGGTACGCTTCATGGCGCCTCCTCGAGACCATTCGATAATACTCAAGGCGGAGGCCTCTTACAACGGAAAATTGTGAAGCGGACGCGCATGCGGTATACTGGACGGCCGATGATTCGTCGCGCCGCCTTCGCGGCCGGGATGGCTGCGTTCAGCGTGTATGCCCAAGCTCCCGCAGGACGAGCGGGCACCCCTCAACCACCTCCGAATGCCAAGCAATCAGCTCCTTTCGATATCACCGGTTATTGGATGTCACTCATTACGGAGGACTGGCGGTATCGGATGCTGACTCCCCCCAAAGGCGATTTTGCCGGCGTCCCGATGAATCGCGAGGCCTTGAAAATCGCCAACTCCTGGGATCCTGCCAGCGATGACGCGGCAGGCCAGCAGTGCAGGGGCTATGGCGCACCGATCATTATGCGTCTTCCGGGACGCCTTCACATCTTCTGGCAGGATGACCAGACGCTTAAGGTTGAGGCCGACGCTGGAACGCAGAGCCGCCTCTTCTATTTCGGTACGCCCCGGAGCCAGGAGGAGATTGGCAAGGAGTCTCCCAAGCCTCCTGGGAGTTTATGCCCACTCCGATCGCTGCCACCGATGGTGGACGGACTGGTCTTGGGCGGGTGGACAAACAAGCCGGTTCATTGAAGGTCGTCACGACCAAATTCAGACCTGGGTACTTGCGAAAAAACGGGGTCCCCTATAGTGCGGACGCGGTCGTTACCGAGTATTACGACCGGGTCAGCGAACCGAATGGCGACTCCCATCTGGTGATCACCACCCGAGTGGAGGACCCTACATACCTCACGCAGCCCTTCCTAATGAGTTCGCATTTCGAGAAACAGGTTGATGCCTCCGGCTGGAACCCCACTCCCTGCCTGGTGAAATAGCGAGCTTGACGATGTCGTTCCGGCCTACTCGTAGTTAGGTGCCCGGTCTAGGACTGATCGTCAAGAACTCGACCTACAAAACGAAGCGTGCCGCTAGAATCTTGCCGGTACCCCCGGTGACAGAAAGTGGCCCGGTGTTCCGCAATCGGTGTTCGGTCGCTCACGCGGCTAGTAGCCGTGTGACCGCCTGACGGGTGAGGGGGAGCTTCAGAACGCCGCCCTAGACTCCCAAGTTGCTTCCACTGCTTCGGCCTCACAAAGCGTCTGGCCCTGGGAGCGACCGGTGAGGAGATCGACGTCCTTGTGATCCTAGATCAACAGTCTCGAATTAGCGACCGGATCCGGTCGATGCGCTTCGCGAGCCCGTTCGATGAGCAAGACGGAACGGCCGAGCGGCAGGCTATTGCTTTGTTACCGCTAAATCCGTCACGGGCTTGATCTCAATGCGGTGCGCCTGATACAAATACGAACCTGTATTCAGCAGCGTATGAATCGGCTGCGCAAAGTTTTCGAATGTCACTTGCTGCTGATTCAATTCAGGCCGGTCGACTGGCGGTTTCCCGTCCGCGGTGCCACGTCTCGAAGACGGCAGCCGATAGTAGTACACCACAGAGGGCCAGCTATGGGTGTGCGGCGGTTCGGATTCTCCGGGTCTCACTTCGATCTCCAGCACGCGCACGTACTCGTTTTCAAACGGAACCCGAATCGTCGGATCGTGAATCACCACGCCGTCGGTGGGTGGCAGCGGAGGATTCTTGACCGGCGCGCAATCCGCTTTCTTCAGATCAACCTCGAGGTAATGGACGGGGGTCTTGCTGCTACTGCCCCCCAGGAGTAGCGCCCGGGGTTCTTGCCAGCGTGATTCGAAATTGCGAACTTGGGAGGGCGCGCCTGGTCTTGGCGTGTCTACGATGAGGATCGCCGGCCAAACCTGCGAGTGCGCTGGTTGCTCGGATCCGGCCGGAAGATTCACGTCGAGGATGCGAACCATGTCGTTATCGATCAGCACTTTGTGCGTGTGGGGCGCGATCGCCACGATGTCCCGGGAGTCCGGCTGGCCGGCGCCGCAGCCGGCGGCGCGGAGCCCGGTCGGCCCGACTAGAACGCACGCTGCGACAAGAAGGGCTAAAGATCGGATCATCGCTTTGTCTCCTTGCGCCCTTTAAAATCGAGATGCCTCTCGTATTCGAGCGCCTGGCTATTGTCATCTAGTGTATCGCCGTTGGCCGAGATCAACTCCCGCAGCGGCGGTCGTAGTACAATCCGCGTGTCGACCGAGGAGGAATGATGCTCGACAGGCGTCGATTTTCAGGAAGCATGGCCGCGTTTGCCGCCGCAACGCTTAGCCGGAGGCGAGCTTCGGCCGCGGTGACGAACGCGCTGCCGTCCCGCAAAGAGTTCGTTTTGCGAAATGCCTACGTAATGACGATGGATCCGGAACTGGGCGATATTGCCGGAGGCGATGTTCACATCAAAGATGGCGTCATCGCGGCTGTCGGCAAAGCGCTCAAGGCCCCCGGAGCCGCGGTCGTTGACGGCGAGCGCATGATCGTGCTGCCTGGGCTGGTCGATACTCACTGGCATATGTGGAATACCCTGCTGCGCAGCTTCGCGGGTGAACGCGCGGATCAGGGATATTTTCCGCTAACTACCGCGTTTGGCAAGATCATGACGCCGGACGATATGTATCACGGGGCCCGGCTTGCCGCGGCCGAGGCTTTGCACTCCGGGATCACAACGGTCCATGATTTCTGCCACAACGTGCGGAGCCGTGCGCACGCAGAAGCGGATATACGCGCTTTGCAGGAAGCGGGACTCCGCGCCCGATGGTCGTATGGGTGGCCCCAGGGTCTGGCCGATACACAGATCAGCAACATGGCCGATGTGGAAGGGCTGCATCGCGACTGGGCCAGTTTCTCTAATGCTGGACTGCTTTCAATGGGGTTTGCCTGGCGCGGCATGTTTCGCAATACCGCCTTGCCGCCAGAGGTCTATCGTCCAGAATTCGAGCGAGCGCGACAGCTGGGCATTCCCATTTCTGCTCACGTGGGCAGCAGTGAGGAAGCAAAAGGCCAGATTGCCGCGCATGCAAAGGAGAATCTATTGGGCAAGGACGTACAGATCGTACACGGACTCTCGGCATCGCCGGCCGAGATGGAAATGCTGGCGAAGGCTGGCTCGCCGGTTAGTGTCTCACCTGGCACGGAAATGCGCATCGGTTACGGCTTCCCGAAAGTAGGAGAATTTCTCGCGGCCGGCGTTTGCGTGGGCATATCAGTGGACAATACGGTGCTGTCCGGCGACGCGAACCTGTTTGGCCTGCTCAAAACAATAAGAAATGTGGAGAACGCGAAGAGCCACGACGAATTTAAGATGTCGGCCCGTCGTGCTCTGGAACTGGGCACGATCGAGGGAGCGCGGTCGCTGGGAATGGAAGACCGAGTAGGATCGCTCAAGCCCGGTAAGAGGGCGGACGTGATCATGATTTCCACACAGCATCTGAATATGGGCGTTTTCACCGATCCGGCGCACATGCTTATCGAATCGGCGGAGGCGGAAAATGTGGATACGGTGATCGTGGATGGTAGAGTTCTGAAACGCGGTGGCAGACTGACCAGCCTTTCCATGAACCGCGTCCTAGAGGACGCCGTGGCTTCGCTCGATGCGATGCGCAAGAGGGCCAACTCGAGGTAGGCTATCGGACCGGCAAGTGAGCTTTCTTGGCCGCCGGTTACTTGGCTTCGGTTTCGGTCGACGGGCCATACCCATGATCTCGATTGTCAGACCCTCGGGTCCGGTCCCGTCGTAGTGCATCTGATTGGCAAAAAGTCCCTGATTACGCTGCCGGCCCCAGTTGCCACGGTGTGGTGGCGATCCAACTGCGCGCCAATATGGCACCTGCCAAAAATGTGATGAATCGTCAATCCCATGAGAGTAAGCCTGGCCCCAGGCGTGGGGGCCCGGTTTGAGGGTTCGACATACCAACCGGGCCTGGAAGGTGCGCCAAACAGAGTCGCCGATTGGCTGGCACTTCCTGGCCGGCTCTTCCATTCGATCTGATCCGGAACTTTGAATTCTCCCGTAGTAAAGGGCCATCAAGCTTCGTCCGTCCGCAGGCGCCAGTCCGGCTCGGCGGTCGGTCCTCGCCGAGGGATCGGAAAGAACCGCCACGGCCAGGATTGCCAGCGCCAGGGCCGCCCGACACAGTCCACGTTTTCAAAAGAACTCGCTTACACAAAGGCGAGTGGCGCTCGGGATCGCACAATTTCCTCGCTTGTATGGAGGGCTGCTCCGGCCCCGCTTCCCCCCAAGTTTGGACATAATCGCAAGAATCTCTTTTCAGGGAAGGCCGGTCGCACAGTGCGCCCGCCAAGATTGGATGTCCTCTGACGGCCCTCCGTTGACTCCGAGAGGATATACTTGCTTGGGATCCTTGGCCAGCCAACCCCGGCAAGGGAAATTTGAAGGAACTGGTAGCAAGATGAAAAACCTCTCGGCAGTTTTCGTGGTTACTTTTGCTGTGCCGCTAGGGGCGCAGTGGCTGAATTATCCGACTCCGGGAGTCCCGCGAACGGCCGGCGGCAAGCCCAACCTTACCGCCCCCGCGCCACGGGGGGCCGACGGCAAGCCCGATCTGTCCGGAGTCTGGCAGCTCGAGAATCCAGAGCTATCACAGTTTCTCAACATTGCCCCGAGCGTCAAAGGCGGCCTGCCCTTTCGACCCGGCGTAGCGGAACTGGCAAAGGCCCGAAGCGCGCCACCGAAAACCGGCGAGCCCATTACGCGGTGTCTGCCGATCGGTATCATGGAACGACACACTTGGCCGGGCGAGGTCAAGAAGATCGTCCAGATTCCGGGATTGCTCTTGATGCTCAATGAGTACAACAAAAGCTACCGGCAGATCTTCACGGACGGGCGGCCTCTGCCCCGCGACCCCCAGCCCGCCTGGGACGGTTACTCGACGGGGAAATGGGAGGGCGACACACTATTGGTCGAGACAACGGGCTTCCGGGACGGCCAGTGGCTCGACACCGAAGGCGACCCGCTGACGGATGCCGCTAAACTTACCGAGCGTTTCCACCGTGCCAACTTTGGACACCTGGAAATCGAGATTGCGGTCGACGATCCCAAGGCCTACACCCGGCCGTGGAGAGTCAAGGTGAACCAGGTTCTGGCTGTCGACACGGACTTGCTGGAATTCATCTGTTTGGAAAACGAAAAGGATATCCAGCACATGAATGCGGCAGCCCAGGGGGTTGGAGGCCCGAAATGAAGACGGCGGCGCGCTCCTCAGGAGTATGTATTAGGCATGGTTGCCGGACGACGCCCGCCCGGGGATCCCTCGAGCGGCGGGGGCAGCACCCCGGCCCTCAACGGAGGGTTCTTTGTTAGGATTTCAGTAGCCCGAAGAAAGAAGGACAAGGATATGCTGCTTCGTTCTCTCACACTCCTGCTATTCTGCTGTGTCCCCTCGCTGTTCGCACAAGGCAATAGCGATTGGGATGAACCCTTTCCACCGTACAAGATCATCGGTAATGTCTACTACGTCGGAACAAAGGGTCTGGCGAATTTCTTGATCACCACGTCCGACGGGAACATCCTCATCAATAGCGACTTTGAGAGGAACATCCCGACGATTCGTGCCTCGGTGGAGAAGCTGGGCTTCCGCTTTCGGGACACCAAGATTCTGCTTGGCAGCCACGCGCACGGCGATCACATGGAAGGCGACGCGTTGGTGAAGGAACTAACCGGGGCGCGGGTGATGGCCATGGCCGAGGACGTTCCGGCGCTGGAGAAAATGCGGCCGGGCGACAAACCGCATCCAATCGACAAGATTTTGCATGATGGCGATCAAGTCACGCTGGGCGGGACTGCCTTAGTTGCCCACCTCACGCCGGGCCACACAAAAGGCTGCACCACTTGGACGATGAAGGTTCAGGACACCGGCAAGACATACGATGTGGTGATCGTGGGAAGCGTCAATGTCAACCCGGGTTTCATCCTGGTGGGTAACAAAGAATATCCGCGGATTGCCGACGATTACGTGCGCACGTTCAAGGTCCTGGAATCTCTGCCGGTCGACGTGTTTCTCGGCGCACACCCGAACTACTATGGGATGGAGACGAAGTACGCACGCATGAAGCCAGGCGGACCGAATCCATTTATCGATCCTGACGGTTACCACGCCTACCTCGCGGAACGCCAGCGCGCATTCCAGGCCGAGTGGGATAAACAAAAGGCGGCAGCCGGGGTGAAGTAGCCACGATGGAGGGCGCGCCGCGTTGGTACCAATCGTCACCAATCCAAGCGGCGCGTAGCCGGTGCCGCGCGATGGCCGGTTCGTAACGATCTGATGGGGAGAGAATAAGAAGTAAAATTTCGAGGCGCGCCGGGAGGCAAGATATGAAAACGATATCCCGTAGGAGTTTGACCAGGATCACGGCGCTGACTTTGGCCGGCGTGCTAATGAGCGCTGCCGCGGCGCGCGCAGCCACAATTAAGGTGGTCACTTCCGGAGCGTTTACCGCTGCCTATCTGGAACTGGTCCCGGAATTCGAAAACGCCACGCACAACCAGCTGGTGACCGAGTTCGGGCCCTCCATGGGAACGACACATAACGCCATTCCGGTACGCCTCGAACGCGGCGAGGCGATCGACGTGGTGATCATGGCCGGACCCGCTCTCGCAAATCTGATCGAGCGGGGTAAGGTCAAGGCGGACAGTCGTGTCGACCTCGTGCAATCCAGAATCGGCATGGCCGTGAAGGCCGGGGCGCCGCAGCCTGACATCAGCACCATCGACGCGCTCAAGCGAACGTTGCTCGAGGCAAAATCGATCGCGTATTCCGATAGCGCCAGCGGCGTCTATCTCTCCACCGAGTTGTTTCCGAAGCTCGGGGTTGCCGAAAAAATCAAGGACAAGACCCGGAAGATTGAAGCCGATCCTGTGGGCGGAGTGGTCGCGAAAGGAGAGGTCGAGATCGGTTTCCAGCAGATCAGCGAGTTGCGTCCCGTGAAGGGCATCGACATTGTGGGGGAACTGCCGCCCGGGGCCCAACAAGTGACGGTGTTCGCCGCAGGCATCCCGGTCACCGCGACGAACCCGGAGGCGGCCAAGCGACTGATCCGGTGGCTGGCATCGCCGGCGGCTTACCCTGCGATCAACAAGAGCGGCTTGGAGCCGGCAAAGTCCAGGTAACGCGTCACGGTCGCGCGTGAGGTCTAAGATCGGCCCGGCGCCCCCAAGGCCCATCAACCCTACGCATATGCTAGGCTGGGGGGTCGCCGCCGTCGGGCAGGCAAAAAGGAGTCAGCAGCCAGTTGCTCACCTGTTCTAGCCTCTCGCAGTCCCGGCATCCTGGAGGGCAGTTCCGGCGAGAGTGAGCAATAAGGTATTCGAGCTGATCGAACATTACGTCGATCAGGTGAGCCGACCCGGTGTAGCACACGCCACGGTTGACCGATGCGTGGTTTTCTCTGGAGGGCTGGCCCCCAGCGTCGGATGTGGAACGGTTCGTCTCCATGTCGCTTCCTTGTCGTGCGCGCCAGGAGGACCTAATTGGCGTGGGTCTATACCCACCCTCCCCCAGGATGCCCCTACGGTACTACCTGATTTTCAGCAGGTTTTTGTTGCACCGCAAAGAGACCGTTCTTTTACAAGTTGCTGTTACGTACCAGTTCTTGTCAGCCGTCAACGACCTGGGGTGGCCGTATCTCGTACCGGCCTTGTTGTCCCTCGGGAGCCAGCGCGTGGGATATGGCTACACCAGGATTGAAGCGCGGACCCAACTTCGGTTTACCGTTTTCCGAGATGAGCGCGGTCCTTTTCGTTCTCGGTGCAGTACGCCTCGAAGACGTCGGAGTCCGCCAGAATGTCGTGGGGGACTTTGATGGTGAAAGGCTTGGAGTAGAACTGCGGGTCGTTGAAGGTCATTTCGACATCCATGTGTCCGAAGTCCTTGCGGTGGTAGCGCTCGACCACGCGGAGGGCTTCGCTATGGGGGTGACCCATCGCATCGAGGACGGTCTTATCGTTGAAGCCGCCGGTTTCGACGACCAGTGTGTCGCCCTCCCATCGCCCCACGGAGTAGCCGAAATAGGCCGGGAGGTCGAATTCAGCGGGAAGCATGCGGCCGTCGGTGTAGATCTGGCGATGCGAGTTGCCGGCTTCATAGAAGATCACGGTCAGCCGGGGCGCCTGCACGATCTTGATCGGTTCGGAGAGGAGATCGGCGCGGGGGATGCCTGGCACGCCTACACAGACGTCGTTGCCGACTCTGCGGTCGGCAGCGTACCGGCGCATATGTTCGGCGGCTTCGGGCCGCATCGGTGATTCCTCGGGCTTGAAGTCCACGAGAATATCAAACTCATACTTGTGTTGCGTGCCGATCTCCATGCCCAGTCCGCCCACTTGGATCGCTTCATCGAAGCGGTGGCCGAAGAGGCGCTTCACTTCCGCAACCGTGGTGATCTCATGCATCCAGACCCCGGAGAGGTCCGGCTTGCCCTCTGCGGTGCGAGGCGCTGGAGCGGTGAGGTTGGGCTTGCCGTCCTGCGTGCGAGGCGTTCCCGGCGAGGGATAGTTCAACCATTGCGCAAGCGCGCCGGTGGAAATGAATGCGAATAAGACAGCCAGCCGCTGATGTGGCACCTTCGACCTCCCAGGACCTCAATGCTACTTGACCCGCCGAGGGGAAGCAAGCCATATAATCTCGTTACAGGAGGCTCCGGATGAAAACTAAACTGTTTCTAGCAGCGGTCCTAATTTCTGTGCCTTTGGCGGCGCAATGGCTCGCTTACAAAACCCCAGGTGTACCGCGGACTCCGGACGGTAAAGCGAATCTGTCCGCGCCCGCACCTCGAACCGCGGACGGCAAGCCCGACTTGTCCGGCATCTGGCGCGGGCCGATGAACAGCGTATATACGCAAAATATTGCGGCGGACCTCAAACCTGACGAGATTCAGCCCTGGGCGCAGGCGCTCTACCAACAACACGTCCGCAATTTGGGAGCGGACAGTCCGCGTGCACACTGCCTTCCCGACCCTCCGCCATACTATCATCTGGCGGGCCTCGCCCGGATCGTCCAGACTCCGGCGTTGACCGTGATCATTAACGAAGGTATTTCGAATAGCGGCGTCACGCGAACCATCTTCACTGATGGCCGCGGGCTTCCCGAGGAGATGAATCCTACCTGGCTGGGCTACTCGGTTGGGCGTTGGGAAGGGGATACTCTGGTGGTCACCACCGCTGGATTCAATGACAAGACCTGGCTGGATTTTAGCGGGCACCCTCATTCGGAAGCACTCCGCATTACCGAACGTTTCCACCGCGGCAACTTTGGCCACATGGACTTCGAAATGACCCTTGACGATCCCAAGACGTTCACCCGGCCGTTCACGCTGAAGGCAAACAAGACGCTGGTGTCGGACACCGAACTGCTGGAGACGATCTGTGAGAATAATGAGCAGATTGCCCAACACTTGGTGGGCGGGAACGGATTCCGCGTCGCTACGGAGACCCTCGCCAAATACGTAGGGACTTACGAGGTCACGCCGGGACACGAGGCCCTGATCACAGTAGATGGCGAATCGTTGGTCCTGCACCTTCGCCCTAGTGGCGACGTACAGACCCTGGCGCCCCAGTCGGAAACCACTTTCGTGGGGCGTGGCAATGGCGCTGAGGTCTTGACGGGGGATCAGCTCGAATTCGTGAAAGACTCAAGTGGTGCCGTTACGGGTCTTACCCTGCACGCCCGACGCGGTGACCAAAGGGCGGTCCGTAAGGGTGCGCCAGCTGGAGCCCGCTAGCGGGTCAAAAGGGCTTTTCCGAGACGATCTGCCTGAATCCTGTGGTCGTTGCGGCCCCGTCTGGGTCGCGCACTGCGCGGTATGCTGCTGGCCTCAAAAGGCGGTTCGCTCGTCGTGCTGACCGGAGGCGCCGCGACGAGCATCGGCCTAGCGGGAGTTTACTGAAAACCCGACCGTAGCCCGCCGGTCATTCTGCGGAACCCCTTCTTTGTCAGCCGAATAGTGCTCCCCTTCTCGATTAATTTTTGTATTACCCTATATAGAACATTTCTATAGCAAAATGTTCCCAACCACGTTGACTTCTGACGCAATTCGCGTATCCTTGTATTACCCTACTATGGCCTCCCTCATCGCCAAGAAGAAGGGCAACCAGCTCTACTACTACGTCGTCGAAAGCGCCCGCGTCGAGGGCCAGCCCCGGATCGTTCACCAGGCCTA
>Ga0306925_10001091_pt1 | contig 21551 bp, 16 predicted proteins | sample flu12Cox44000176_FD_203755 | JGI IMG/M metagenome (GOLD analysis project Ga0306925, IMG submission 203755) | Lab enrichment of tropical soil microbial communities from Luquillo Experimental Forest, Puerto Rico - flux8day.12C.oxic.44.000.176 (v2)... | ecosystem: Environmental > Terrestrial >... | reverse complement strand
CCGGATTCGTAGGAAAACCCCCAGAACACTTCGGCCGGGCCGCGAATGCCGATCTGGACCGTCCGCTCGGGGTCGAGCACGCCGGCCAGCACGGCTTGGCGGAACGGCCCGCCATGGTGAAACTTGGACCCGTCGATCTCGCCCATCGTGTCGCAATGCGCATCGATGTGCACGAGCCCGACCGGGTGGTCCTGCCCCAACGCCTGAAGGATCGGAAAGGTGATCGAATGGTCGCCGCCGACAGAGAGCGGCCGCACACCGGCCTTGCGGATGCGTCCATAGAACGCCGCGATGTCCTCGAGCGAGGCATCGAGGCTGAAGCGCGAGCGCAGCGGCACGTCGCCGATATCGGCCGCGTTACACTCACCGCGCGGCGCCACTCCGAGGGCGTGGTTGTAGGGCCCGATGCGCTCGATATCGCGCACCGCCCGCGGACCAAACCGGGCCCCTGCCCTATTGGTGACACCAAGATCCATCGGCACTCCGACAAGCGCCACCTCGAGGCCGCCAAAATCCGGCAGGTCGGGCGCCTCCGGCCGGTGGGGCAGGTCGAGCAAAGTCGACACCCCGGCAAACGGCATGGCGCGCCGGTAGTCTTTGCCAAACACCAGCGACAGCGCCTTTCGGAACTCGGCCGGCGCGACTTCCGTCTCCTTGGCGCCGGTGTATTTAGCGCGCAGCGCTTCGAGCTTGGCCTTGTCGAACATGATGCCGAGCTACCGTCCTCCGCGGACGCGCGGCGGCAGCATCACCTTCCAGGGGTCGGGCATCTCGCCGACCGCGACCTCGATCAGGGTCGTGCCGCGCCGCTTCAGCGCCGCAGCCAGCTCGCGGCCGAGGCCCTCCGGGGTCGTCGTGCGCACCCCTGCCGCGCCAAAGCTCTCGGCCATCTTCGGGAATTGCGGGTTCAACAGATCGACCCCGATCAGCTTGTTGCCGTAATCCTCCTTCTGCATGCGGCGGACATTGCCGAAGGCGCCGTCGGCAAAGACGATCGCGACGATGTCGATGCCATGCTTAACCGCCGTCGACAGCTCCTGGACGTTGTACATGAACCCGCCATCGCCAGAGACCGAGACGACCGGCCGGTCGGGCCGCCCGACCTTGGCCCCCAGAGCGCTTGCAAAGCCGAAGCCCAAGGTGCCCTGATAGCCGCTATGGATGTAGGTACGCGGCTGATAGACTGGGAACGCCATGCGTCCGACATAGCCGACCTGCGTCAAATCCTCGACATAGATCCCTTCATCGGGGAGTTCGGCGCGGATCGCCTTGAGGTATTCGCATTGCGGGCCGAGCCTATCCGCAAGGCTCGAAAGCGTGCGGGCCTTCAATGCTTCGAGCTCGTCCTTGCGCGACGCGCGTTTGATGCTGCGCGGTTCGAGCGCGCGGTAGAGGGCGGCGAGTGCCGTCTTGGCATCCGCGACGATGCCAAACGCCGGCCTTGTGATGCGGGTGATCTCGACGGGGTCGATGTCGATGCGGATCAGCTTCAGATCGCGGTCGACACCCCAGCGCGCTTGAGGTTGATGCAAGCGGGTGCCCACCGCCAGCACAACGTCGGTCTCGCGCCACAATTCGTGGCCCGCGAGCGCCGACTGGGCCAGATAATGGCGGTCGCTGACGATGCCCTTGCCGCTGGTAAAGCTGACAACCGGCGCCTCGAGCATCTCGGCGAGCGCCAGCACCTCGGTGGCGGCGTCGACGGCGCCGCTGCCGACAAAGAAGAGCGGCTTCTTGGCGTCGGCCAGCAAGGCGGCCGCTTTGTCGATCAGCTTGAGGTCGGGCATCGTCGGCGCCGATGATGCGTCGGCGGCCGGCAACGCCACCTCGGTCTCTAGCGCCAGCACGTCGGGCGGGATTTCGAGCCCGACCGGGCGCGGGCGGCCGTCGTATAACTGACGGAATGCCTCGTTGACGAGTTTTCCCGTTTGGGTCGGGTGGTCGATGCGTGCGGCCCATTTAGTCAGCCGCTGCAGGATCCCGAGCTGGTCGGGGATCTCATGCAACAGGCCGAAGCCGCGGCCGATCAGATCGGAGGCGACCTGGCCGCTGATGCACAAGACCGGCGCGTTCGTCGCATAGGCGGTGGCGAGCGCCGCCGTGGTATTCAGCAGACCCGGTCCCGGCACAACCGCATAGGTACCGACCTTGCCGCTCGCCCGGGCGTAGCCGAACGCCATGTAGGCGGCCCCCTGCTCGTGCCGCGTATGGATCACCCGCAACGCCTCGCCGGCGTCGTAGAAGGCGACGAAGAGCGCGTCGTTCTGCACGCCCGGCAACGCAAAGACTGTGTCCACCCGGTGCCGGCGCAGCATCTCGACCAGGGCGCCGCCGCCCGTCATTCTCGGCATCGCTGCCTCCGCCCTACTCGAACGCGTACCAATAAGCGCCGTTCCGCCGGACGATTCGCCCCACGCTCGGCGCTGGGAAATGGGCCGGCAGCACCCGGCTGCCGCGCTCGGCATGTTCCTCGATCAGCCGGGTGCGCGTCTTGCGCGACAGTTCCCGATCGGTGCAGGCGATGGTCGACCATTCCGGCTTCAAGAGTTGCAGCGGATGGTGGATCACGTCGCCCGTAAAGACCGCGGTCGCGTCGCGCGAGCGGGCGTGGATCACGACATTTCCCGGTGTGTGGCCGGGCGCGCCTTCGAACCACAGCCCGTCTTCGAAGGCATAGTCGTCGTCGACCAGCAGCGACTGCCCGGTGCTCACCACCGGCAGCACGCTGTCCTCGAAGGCGCGGCGGTGCGGTGTGTCCTCGCCGCCCTCATGCACCCCCTGCCAATGGGTGAACTCGCGCCGCGCCATAATATAGTGCGCGTTGGGGAAGGTCGGGACCCAGCTGCCGTTGTCGAGCCGGGTGTTCCAGCCGACATGGTCCCAGTGCAGGTGCGTGCACATGACGTAGTCGACGCCCTCGGGCTTTACCCCGACGCGTGCAAGATCGGCGAGATAAGGTGAGCGCATCCGATGGAATTGCGGCCGCGTCGGGCGCTCCTTGTCGTTACCGAGGCAGGAGTCGATAAGGATCGTGTGCTTGCCGGTCTTGACGACGAAGGTGTGGAAGCTGAAGACGAGCTTGCCGCTCGCCGGCTCGATTAGCCGCGGCCCGAGCAGGTTGGCGTTCGCACGCACGACCTCAGGGTCGAAATCAGGAAAAAAATCGCCGGGCGGGAAGAACGGTCCCTCGAACTCGGCCACGCGATGAACTTCGAAATTGCCGATGCGCGTCGACTGCATCTTCCCCTCCGCATTCATTTCGATCGAAAGGGTACGCCGAGGCGATGGTAGGCGCGAAGGGGAATCGAACCCCTGACCTCTCCCATGTGGTGGGAGCGCTCTGCCACTGAGCTACGCGCCTGTCGCAACGCGCCTCGCGCGCTGGTGGGCGCGACAGGGATTGAACCTGTGACCCCACCCGTGTGAAGGGTGTGCTCTCCCGCTGAGCTACGCGCCCGCCCGGCCTTCCGCATTTACGAGGCCACCCCGAACCCTGTCAAGGCGCTGGACGAAGCTCTTGCAAGGCATCGACCACCGCTCCCGGTGCTTCTTGCGGCAGGAAATGCCCGGCGAGCGGCACCACGCGCCGCTGATAGAGCCCGGTAAAGAAGCGGGCATGCGCCTCCGAGCTCTGCGGTGGGGATACCCCGTCGCATTGGCCGTGCAGGACGATCGTCGGCACCGTGATCGGCGGCTGCGCGGTAAGCCGGTCTTCGATCGGCTGTAAGCTCGGATCGCCGGGAGCCAGGCGGAAGCGGTGGCGATAAGACTGGATCACCACCTCGACGAAATCGGGATTGTCGAAGGACATCGCGGTCCGCTCGAAAGTCGCGTCGTCGAACCGCCAGTTGGGCGACCACAGCTGCCATAACATCCGGCACAGCGGCCTGCGGTTCGTGGCCAACCCGGCACGGCCGCGCTCGGTGTGGAAATACCATTGGTACCAGAGCCGATACTCGCGATCGGGTGCGGCCGGTTCGCCCGATCGCGCGATGTTCTGAATGTTGTATCCGCCGATCGAAACGAGGGCGGCGACGCGTTCGGGCCACAACGCGGCGACGATGCAGGCGGCGCGGCCACCCCAGTCATAGCCGGCGAGTGCGGCACGTTCGACCCCGAGCGCGTCGAGAAAATCGAGGAGGTCACGGCCGAGTGCGGCCTGCTGGCCGGACCGCGGCGTCCGCGGATCGAGGAACCGGGTCGGCCCGTAACCCCGCAGATAGGGCACGATCACCCGCCAGCCCGCGGCGGCAAGCGGCGGCGCCACGCCGTCATAGGCCCGCACGTCGTCGGGAAAGCCGTGCAGCAATACGACCGGCGGACCTCCCGACGGCCCGCCTTCCTCGTAGGCGACTTCGAGCGTTGGGGTGCGGATGGTCTTCATGACATGCCCTCCATCGTCGCGGGATCTCGACATCGAACTGGCCGACCCCTTATCGTCCACCCTGTTTGGACCGGGATAACAGGGGGAAAATCGATTTCACACCGGAATCGAGTCGAATAGTCACCAATTATAAGTTTGTTATCAAATACTTAGATCAGCGTCATTGAACCCCCCAAACAGGGTGCGTGTTTGCGCTAACAGGGGTCCGAAATCGGGCTAACAGGGGGGCAACAGGGGAGGAGCAAACCGCCGGCTGCCCAGCCGATCGATAACCGGGAGAGAGGCCATGCCTTCCAGCATTATCCGCGCCCGCACCGTTGTTACCGAGCCCGCCGATCGCCGGAATTGGCATCAGATCGAAGACGGCGCGGTACTGCAGCATGACGGGGTCATCGCCGAGATCGGCCCCGCCGATGAGCTGATCGCGAAGCACCCGGGCGTCCCCGTCCTCGGCAGCGGGCATAAGGTGATGCTGCCGGGGTTTGTCAACGCCCACCACCATATCGGCCTGACCCCGGTGCAGCTCGGCTCGCCCGACATGCCGCTCGAGCTGTGGTTCGTCACCCGGCTGGTGATGCGGCGGGTCGATCTCTATCTCGACACACTCTATTCGGCCTTCGAGATGATCGCCTCGGGAATCACCACCGTGCAGCATCTGCACGGCTGGCTGCCGGGCGGCCTCGAAGCGGTCGAAGCCGGCGCCGGCGAGGTGATCCGTGCCTATGAAGACATCGGCATGCGCGTCTCCTACTCCTTCGCATTCCGCGACCAGAACCGCCTCGTCTACAGGGACGACCAGGAATTCACCGCGAGCCTGCCGGCCGAGCTGCAGCCGGCATTGCAGCGTCATTTCGCGCGCTTTGGGCTCAACTTGGCCGATTACGGTCTGCTGTTCGAGCAGCTCCACGCCAAGCACCACAACAAGGAGCGGGTCAAGATCCAGCTGGCGCCGGCCAACCTCCACTGGTGCTCGGACGCGGCACTCGAGATGCTCGCTGGTCTCTCGGCGCGTTACGAGGCGCCGATGCACATGCACCTCGTCGAGACCGCCTACCAGAAGGAATACGCGCGCCGGCGTGGCGGCGGCACCGCACTCGATTACATCGACCGCTTCGGTTTTCTCGGGCCGCGTCTGACATTGGGCCACGGAGTGTGGGTCGATGAGGCCGATCTCGACCGCATCGCCGCGACCGGCACCCACATCTGCCACAACTGCAGCTCGAATTTCCGCTTGCGCAGCGGGGTGGCACCGCTGAACGCGTTCGAGAAGCGCGCCATCAACACCGCGATCGGGCTCGACGAGGCCGGGATCAACGACGACCGCGACATGCTGCAGGAGATGCGCATGGTGCTGCGCGCGCACCGGGTGCCGGGGATGGTGGACGAGGACGTCCCGAGCACCGGCCAGGTTCTGCGCATGGCGACGACGGGCGGTGCCGCAACCACCCCTTATGGCAGCCATATCGGCACCATCGCGGTCGGCAAGGCCGCCGATCTGGTGTTGATCGATTGGGACAAGCTCGCCTACCCCTATCTCGATCCGGAGACCCCGGTGCTCGACGCGGTACTGCAGCGGGCAAAGAGCGACGGCGTCGACCTCGTCATGGTGGCGGGCGAGGTGGTTTACGAATCCGGGCGTTTCACCCGGGTCGACCGCCACGCGGCCCTGAAAGAATTGCACGACTCACTGCAGCGCCCGCTCGCCGACGATGAGATCGAGCGGAGGCAGTTATCAAAAGCGCTCTTGCCCCATGTCCGGCGCTTTTACGCCGGCTATTTCGACCCAGAGACCCACCAACCCTTCTACCGCCCGAGCTCGCGGGTCTGAATCCCTCGTCTCGAACAGCCGGCTAACAGAGCCGGTCTGTTCCTTCCGCATCCACGTGAGCGACACGATCGCGACGGCTTTTGGACCGATTACCAGCGCCTATAGGCGACGAGTTCTAGACCCTGGCTCATTCTCAGTTTCAACCATAACCCGTGCGGCATCGCTTGCCGATTTTCACGGAAGGGAGCCACAGTCCCAGATCTCGATCGCCGGCCCAGGGCCGTATTGCACAATTACGGGCATGCCGCTCGAAACCTGCGATCGTTGAGAGGGTGTGAGAGTAAAAACGAGCTGTGAAGGGTCTACTGGGTCGTAGCCGGGAGAGACGATAACAGTATTGTTGATAATCATCACGGGAAAGGAGTCACGCGGTGGAAAACCGCCGCCATCAGCCTGGACCCCAATGCGATAGCCAGGCGTGTCATTCAGCTCGGGCGCTACGCCCACAAAGGTAAGGGGCGATACGATCGTCGCAGGATGCGCAATGAGCGGGACGTTCGAAGCAGCGCTGCTGAAAGTGGGGGTCACCGCCTCAGCGGCAGAAGGCGTGGTGACAGGCGGAAAATTGGCTGCACCGCCGCCGATCTCCTTGGATAGGCGGATGTTGGCGACATAAATGGCGCCGGCAGTCGTTTGGTCAAAGACGAAGCGTACGCCGTGTACTTGTGGGGCGATGAACGCGAAGTTCCCAAAGGCCGCCAGCGGTATCCGCACCGTTTGTAGAATCGGATGAGGAACGGTAATGCCCGGTACCTCGATTCCTACCGGCCCGCTGAGATCGGACCGGTTCCCGGGAATTTGCGCGAAGTTGGGGTCGGTATAGGTGCTGAGCTTCACCGGCCTAGTCATAACACCGTTAGCCCCTACAAGGCGTATCGAGAAGTCCGTCGTCGGCTCTGGGTTCCCCGGCTGGCGCGACACACGAAGGTCGAGCGTCTTGTAGCCTCTGACGTCCCGCCCCGGCTTATTGGCGTCCGTCCAATTGGTCTGGAAATACGTGTTGGCGCCCGGAACGGTTGGGTCGGTCGGCCAACCGATAACTCCGGCCGTTAACAACGGATCATGGCTAGGCACCATCCCGTAAGTGAATACGACGTTGGAGGTGTTATACGGGAACCCGTAGGTACTCTTCCCTGGGCTCCCCGTCGCTGGGTCTGGTGCCTCCCCTGTAAAATCGTCGAAAACTTTGAAACCGCCGGGAGGAACATAGCCGCGGTCGGTCCGCGTCGGATACTCGTCTTGGATTCCTTCCACGATTGTGATCTGGGGGAGTCCAAACGGCGGATTGAAGTTTTGATTGAATGCGACGTCGGCTTTTGCGCCGACGTTACCGCGGAAGAAGGCAAGCAGGCTGGAGAGCGCTACGAGCTGCTGCGCCTGCGATCCCGGAGAAGGGTCGTAAAGCGGTGTATTTCCCTCCCCTTCGCAGTACGACGGATAGGGTGGATCACGCAGCACGGGCGGCGCCCCAGGCAGAGCCCCAGGGGCAACGTAGAGGGTCCCGTCGCTCTGCTGCCACTCGGTGTTAAAGAAGTTATGGTTCGCACCCCATACGGTATAGGTCGAGGTCTGCAAGGAGACCCCCTCGAACGGGCTTAGGGGCGCGCTTTTTAGGATCTCTCGATCAAAGGGTCGTACGCCCTGGAGATCGAATAAATCGCCATCGCACATAGGCAGCAACACGTTCCAGATGACGCCGTCGGGGTCGAACCGACGCATATCGGTGGGAGCGATCTCGAATATCGCTTTGATGGTAAGGCCTGGGATCAAACCCGGCCATATGTTGGGGGCGGGTGCCGTAAAGAGGGCGTTAGCCGCCCGTACCCCCTCGCCACCACGGGAATGTCCCATCAGACCGACATTTGCAAAGTCCAAAAGTCCTTCCAAGTCGGTACCCACGGTGTTCACCGGCGTACCACCGTTCGTGTTCCAGGTACTCAGCTGGGCGAGATGGCGCAGCACCAGCCGGCCGCGCGCCTTAATCAGGTTGACATCATCTTTTACCCCTAGGCGTCCGAGCCTCTCGCCGTTAATCCCGCGGTTCGCGTCGATCGACACTACAACGTACCCCCAGCTCACTAGCCGCTTCGCAAGATAGTCGTAACCTGTATAACTGGGCACAAAGATTGGGTTCGCGGGGTTGCTGCACTCACCGGTACCCGCGAAGGTGTCGTCGAAAAATCCGGTGAGGACGTTAACGTCGATCCGGGGGGTGCCGGGAAGCTCTGGTGGGTCTGTACCCCCCGGAGGAGGATTGTAGAAGTGACCGCACGTCGCATGGTTGCCGTGCAAAAAAATGACCAGCGGAAGCGGTCCGCTCAGAGCGATCGGATAATAGAGTCGCGCACTGAGCTGCACTTTGCAGTCGAAACCCTTTATCCGCGTACAGCCAGGAAGCACCTCCTCGTCGATGGTTTCAGGTAATTTGTAGAAGCCGAATGCGGGGACGTGGGGACCCTCTCCCGAAGCGTCGGGCGCTTGTATCTGCGCGAAGACGAGCGAAGCCGGCAGTAAACAAAGCGCGACAAGAATAGGGACGAATATCTTGACCGTCATTCGTCTCGCACGGAATAGCCATGCACTCCGAAAGCGCCGACGAATGACCCCAAGCACCATCAGTCCGAAACATAGGACGCCGAACGCGGACGGTTCGGGAACGAGCTGAAAATATCCCGCTCCGGCATCCGCGATCACGTCGGGAATTATGGTAATGGAATGAATGCCGTCGCCCAGAAGGAAACTGTCATGACTGGCGGCAGGATCGGCGAGACAAACCGCCGGGTTGTCACCGCAACCATTCCCGTCGTTGGCGACCGCAGGCGTAGAGCCGATAAAGACGCCCGCGTCGAAGATATCGAATGAATCACCGTGCAGGAACGCGTCAGTGACAATCAAAGTCGCGGTTGTTCCGGCAGGTACAGCGAAGGTCCAGGGCGGCGCGGGCGCGAACTCGCTGTTGTTCGCCGAGCTTGCCACGCAGTCCAGAGCGTCTGGACTGGGATCGCCAGGGCCACCAGGAAAGGCTGGTGAACATCCGCGTGCCTTCACGCCCTCTGTCGTAAACGAAAATTCGTCCCAGATACCGGCGCTAATGACCGTTCCGAAGGCGGCCGAAGGAGCAAGCCCGTACAGTAACAACGTGATCCCGACCGCAAGGGCCTTTGAGGCCATGTCCGTCCCTCCCTGCCTCGATATTGGGGCGCGCTCTAACAGCACGCTATATTTCGAGAGGCAGTATTAATGTTAATCGAAAGAAGGCTCGCAGTCAATCGCAATCCTAGTTCCTTGGTCAGACATAGACTAATACGTTGGGATCCTCAGACGCTCGTTTGTCAGGAGGACAGTGAGTTTACCGAGATCCTGCGGACGAGCTGCGCCCCCCATTAGAGCGCCACTTCGCGCGCTTTCCGCTGACATCAGCCGATTACGGCGCGCTGTTCGAGCAGCTCCGCGCCAAGCACCACAACAAAGAGCGGGTCAAGATCCAGCTGGCGCCGGCCAACCTCCACTGGTGCTCGGACACGGCTCTCAAGATGCTGGCCGATCTTTCGGCACGCTACGAGGCGCCGATGCACATGCATCTCGTCGAAACCGCCTACCAGAAGGAATATGCGCGCCGTCGCGGCGGCGGCACCGCACTCGATCACATCGACCGCTTTGGTTTTCTCGGGCCGAGCCTGACCTTAGGCCACGGGGTGTGGCTCAACGAGGCCGATCTCGACCGGGTTGCCGCGACCGGGACCCACATCTGCCACAACTGCAGCTCGAATTTCCGGCTACGCAGCGGCGTCGCGCCACTCAACGCCTTCGAAAAGCGCGGCATCAACACCGCGATCGGGCTCGATGAAGCCGGGATCAATGACGACCGCGACATGCTGCAGGAGATGCGCATGGTATTGCGCGCTCACCGGGTTCCAGGGATGGAGGACGAGGACGTCCCGAGCCCGGGCCAGGTATTGCGCATGGCGACGACAGGCGGTGCCGCGACCACACCCTATACCAGCCACATCGGCACCATCGCGGTCGGCAAGGCCGCCGATCTCGTGCTGATCGATTGGGACAAGCTCTCCTACCCCTATCTCGATCCGGAGAGCCCGGTTCTCACGCCGTCCTCCAGCGGGCAAAGAGCGACGGTGTCGACCTCGTCATGGTGGCGGGCGAGGTCGTCTATGAAGGAGGGCATTTCACCCGGGTCGACCGCGACTCAGCATTGCGCGAATTGCACGCATCGCTGCAGCGTGCGCTCGCTGACGACGAAATCGAGCGGCGGCAGCTGTCCAAGGCGCTCTTACCCCACGTTCGGCGTTTCTACGCCGGCTATTTCGATCCCCAGGCTCACGACCCCTACTACCGCCCGAGCTCACGAGTTTGAGGCATACGACAGCGCAACAGATCGACTGATGCGATGTGATCCCGCAGGCGTCGTGACCAATCCCTTCCCAGATTTACTCGCAAGAGGATCACGAGTACTTAAATTACCAAAAACTCTTGACCAATTATTTCGAAAAAGTTGTCGTGGAAAGCCCTACAAATTTGTCGTAGGTAGCCTTATGCGACAACGCCGACTTGCGGCGAGCCGTAACGATACGACTTATAGAAAATCGGCCAGCTCTCATACGTGTTCCTGTTGTTCGTGATTTCTAAGGGAAGGAAGTAGTAGATGCACCCGGATATTGTCGTACCGACTGCTATAGAGGCGGTCATACGTAATTACGATAGCACTGAGCTATCGTTCACGGCTCTCGATGTACAACAGGCGATAGGTACGGCACGGAGTTCTCTGCAAAACCCTAGCGAGGCAGAAAACTTAGGCGCATGGGTTGAGACTCTGGCGTTCTCGCTTACAGACGGTAGGGACTACGCAGGCGCAAGCCCGTGGGGCACATTTTTTTGTCCGATGGGCTCCGGAACTGACGAAGATGGGCAAGTTCGTTATTTTCCAGATATTGCTGGTGCTGACGCTCGGGTGATTACTCATTGGAGCAATCGGGCGAAGACAATCAGCCACCCAGTACTCAAAGCTCGATACGCCGATTTAGTGTGGGACATGTGCACCGTCATTTACGGAACGCGCCGCGATCCGGAAATGGCCCGTCTTGCCATTGATGCCTATCTCGCATCCGTTGCTAAATTAAACGAGCTTCACGACAGGTTTACGACCATACTTCGTGCGCTTGACCTCGCGTCGCTTATTCGAGACAGGGAAAGAGTCGAACTCGCCCGAGCCGCGTTGCTTCAACTCCATCGGGAGGCGATGGACAGACGGGAGGGGCTATGGTGGTTTGCGTTTGATCGCCTGATCGCCGACAAAAACGTGGGTGTAACTGAAGAGGAGAGACAAAAACTTATCGCTGACCTAGAAGAGCTAGTTATATATTTCGGAGATACCTCTACTCCTAAAAGTTTCAACCCGCACGCACTCCAAGATGCTGCCAAGCGACTCGTCAGGCATTATACACGCCTTGACCGGTCCAGTGATGTAAAGAGGCTCCATGAAGCCGTCGCGCGCGCCTTTGAGCATTTCGCGGGCTTAGGAAATGCTATGCTTGCGTCGGCAGTACTGCAAACGGCTGTTAATGCATACCGCGACGCCGGGTTGTCAGAGGAGAGCAAACGTGCCCGGATTCAGATGCAAGAAAAGATCGGTCAGGCGCGCGAAAACATCGGAACAATAGAGAGCGAGATCAGAATCCTTCGCGAAGATATGGAAGAATTTCTCAAAGCTATCGCGGCGGGTGATCTTGGTTCGACGTTTGTTCGGATCGCGGCTAATTTCTTACCTAAGCGGCATCTGCTTGAGGAAGCGGTCCAAAAATCTATGGAACACACGCCGCTAATGGCCCTAATGCCACACATGATCATAGCCGGTGACCATGTCGCGGCGAAAGTTGGCTCGGTGCCGGATGATCCGTTAGGTCGCCTCGTTGAGCAAACAAGGATGGATCTCGGATTTTCGGGAATTTGGCTGCAAGGGGCTTTGCAGCAGACCATCGACACTCATGAGGCAACACCCGAGCACTTCGTGAGCTGGGCTAATCGGCTGGGCCTCTTCGACGATCTGACGTTTCTCCTAGAGGGCGTCCGTGCATGGTTCGCAAGTGACCTCATAAAGGCGGTGCATGTGTTGGTTCCTCAGGTGGAGAAAGGCCTACGTAACATTACCGCTCAGCTCGGCAAGCCAGTGACAAAGTCGCATCCGAGTATTGCAGGTGTCAGTGTTACCATAAACATGGGCGACATTCTTTATTCGAAGGAGTTGGCGGAGCTCCTAGGGCCAGACCTAACGTTATACTTTCTAGCGCTTTATGCGGACCCGCGTGGAATGAACTTGCGCAACTGCGTGGCGCATGGACAACTCGAATCCGTCACTAGCTCTTTGGTCCAATTGATAATTCATACTTTGCTGGTTTTTGGTGTCTGGAAAGAACTAGCGGAAAGGCAACGATAACCCGCACCTGGCGACGGTTGCAGCTCCGTCCGCAATCTGCGACACGCTCATTGCGCGAGTTGCACGCATCACTGCAGCGTGCGCTCGCTGACGATGAGGTCGAGCGGCAGGCATTGTCAAAGGCGCTTCTCCCTTATGTCCGGCGTTTCTACGCAGGCTATTTCGATCCGGACGTCCACGTGCCCTATTACCGTCCGAGCTCACGAACCTGAGGCGTGCAACCCGTCAGGCGGATCGACCGAGCCAAGACATCCGCCGGGTCATCGCGACCGACCTGATCCTCGATGTCACTTGCTAGCGGCCTCGCGATCGAGACGCTCTGGAAGTTGCGATCGAAGCCTGAGCGCATGCGTGGCCGTTGATCCAGATCAATGCGCAGGATCGCGATTTTGGATCTGATTCATTTTTTGATGCAGAGATCGGCATGCCTGCTTCTTTGGCGTTACACCGGCCGTGCGATCCCACCAACGAGCCAATTTATATCGTCGATGACAACGAATGGCTCGCCGAGTCGCTGAAGGTGTTGCTCGAAACCTTCGGATTTGACGTGCGGTCGTGCGGCTCGGGACGCGAATTCCTCGCCGATTGTCAACACCGGACGGCGGCATGCCTGATCATCGACCAGCACATGCCGGGTATGACCGGGCTCGAGCTCGTCGCCCACCTGCAGCGGGAAGGGGTTCGCCGCCCGACGATTCTGATCTCGGGCCAGCTCGACACATGGACAGCGGCACAGGCCGCAAGGCTCGGCGTGACGAGAGTCGTAGAAAAGCCCTTCGAGCCCGACCGTCTGGTTGATCTTATTCGCACAGCCGTGTTGGAGCGCAATTGATGCCCGCTTTGGATCGAATCCGAACAGGAGAGACCGGCGTTGCGAGTCGCCGCCGCGGACATCGCCGACATACGACCGTCGAAGAGTGAATTGCTCTGTCCCCATAACCGACCGCGACCCCGCCGGCTGAGGCTAACTCAAAGCGTCGCCAGATAGGCAGTCACCTCACTGATTTGCTCAGCAGTCAGATCTTTCGAATTCTCGTGCATAATCTCGTTGGCGCGCGCCATAGACGCGAATGCTTCCAGCTGACGGGCGAGATAGGCTTGGTGCTGTCCGGCCAGACGCGGAATCGGACCGTTGCCCTCTGCCTTCTCGCCGTGACAGCTCATGCAGCCGGGCACACTCTCGGAAGGAATCCCTTGGGTGAATATCTTCTCGCCGCCGGCTGTTTCTGGTGAAGCGCTCGGTTTTCCGGCGACCGGGGCTTGGGAAGCATAGTAGGTGGCAATGGCATCGATGTTTTGATCGCTTAATTGTGCGGCCATGCCCCACATATAGGTCTGAGCGTGTGGGTCGGCGCGCGTCTTGTCGCGAAAAGCCTGGAGCTGCGCGACGAGGTAATCCTTCTGCTGAGCGGCAAGGCGCGGGAAGGTTGGGGAGATGCTGCGGCCGTCCGGACCGTGACACGACGAGCAGACGTGCACCGTACCGGCTACTGTCGGGTCGCCGCTGCTGCTTTCGGGCCGTGCACCGCCGCACGCGGCGACGGTGAGCGCCACCAATCCAAGCGCAGCCGGGATTGAGAGGATTCGCCGCCATGCCTTGCTGTCACGCATATCTTTCTCCACGCCTTAGCGCCTGGCGGCGGCCCGTCAGAATGCAATCCAGGCAAAGGCGAAGATTGTGTTGTTGTCCCCGGCGTTGCGGCCGGCACCGTCGTAATTTGAGGCGGCACCGTTGAACTTGTTGTAATGCACATATTGCAGCCCGAACTTCACATTGAGCCACGGCCAGAAGTCCGGGCCGCCATAATTGAATGGAATGTAGTTGAGCTCGAGGGTCCAACCGTTTGAGTTGGGGCTGTTAACGGCCGAGATCGGGCCGTAGAGCAGCGGGTCGCCGCTGCCCTTGACATTAAAATAGCCTGCAGTCGCGCCAATCGCTTGATCGTAGTAATAGGTGGCCTTCGCATGCCAGGTACGCAGATTATTGTGCGAGTTGGTGGAAAGGCCGAGGGCTTGGCTTGCGGGTAAATTCTGGTTCTCGGTGATGAAGCGCGCTTGCACCGAGAAGCTGTCGCGGGCGCCGAGGAACTGATACTGCGTATCGAAGCCGACATCCGTCAGGTGATCAGTGCCCATCCCAGTCATTCGATCGGGTATCAAGTTGGTCGCCAGCCCAAAGGTGCCGAATTCCCAGGTGTTCCGTCCCCACGCCGGTTCTATGGCAAGCCGCCAAGAGGGGGCGATTCCCTGAAAGGCACTGGTTCCCTCCGGTTCTATGCCGAGCGTGGTGTTGGTTCGCGCTGACAATGTGCCGTACCCGCCGATCTCGGCATAGACGAGCCGGTTCCAGTAGATATAGGGGTTGAGGCCGATGACCTGCTGCGCGAAAGTACCCTCGATCAACGTCATGGCGCCCGGAGCCGGCGCGAGCTCGGAAGCGAGATAGGGGTAGCCCCAGGCCGGTGTCGAGTTCCAGACGTCGTTCACCGTCGGGTTGTTGTTGGCGCTAACACCAAAGACAGCTTCGCTACCGAGCAGCTCGGATGGCGTGGCGTAGCGGAGGTCGATGTTGTCCCAATGGATCCTATTGGAAACGTTGCCGTAAGTCACTTGTGAGAAGGTGCCGAGACCGTCGAAGATCTTGCCGCCATAGAAAAGGCTTCCGGTGAAAGCGAAGTCGTTGTTGAAACCAAAACCCGGCACGAGCCCGCCGTCTATACCCTTCCGGACATTGGTAAAAGTCGGGATCGCCATGGCGGCGATCGGCGGAAGGTCGGACGTGCCGCCGGTCCAAGTATAACCGTTGAGCTTGAACTGGCGGCCGTAAGGCGTAAGTTCGGGAAAGCCGTTGTGGCAGGCGGCGCATTGCTGACGGGTTTGTCTGGCATAGCTCGGCAAAGCTTGCACCGGCCTGACGCTGCCGAACGAAACCGTAGCGACCGCGCCAAACGCCACCGCGGCGAGTACAGCGTACGCGGCAGCGCTCATTTTTGATGCTACCTTGGGTGCGCGTCCCCCGCCCGACATCTCCAGCCCACTCCGTACGCGTCCGAATGGAACTACATAGCGGCTGGACAAACTCAACATTGATCTGGATCAAATCTCGCGGCCCTGGTTCACGTCACATTGACGGCGTGGCGCAGCGCGGCGGCAGACGAGTGCCGCGTAAGTCGGAGAAAGGCGCGATGAAGCTGTCGTGGATCTTGAGCGGAGCGATGGTTCTGCTCTCGTTGACCGTAGTCGCGCATGCCCAGGGTCTGGGCGACGCTCAACGCGGGGCGCAGGTATTCGCTCAATGCAAGGTCTGCCATAGTCTCGAAGCCGGAAAGAACATGATTGGCCCGAGCCTGCGTGGGCTCATCGGGCGCAAGGCCGGCAGCGTGCCCGGCTACGCCTACTCGTCGGCGATGAAGAACGCTAATGTCACCTGGAACGACGACACACTCAGCAAGTACCTGTCCGACCCCAAGGCTTTCATTCCGGGCGACAAAATGGTGTTCACCGGCATCAAGGACCCGACCAGGGTGGGAGACCTGCTTGCCTATCTAAATCAAGCGACCAAGTGAGACTCCGCCATAGCCGCGCGACGCTGCCTGACTTTGTCAAAGGCGCTCTTGCCGCATGTCCGGCGTTTCTACGCCGGCTATTTCGATCCCGAGGCCCACGGCCGTTACTACCGACCGAGCTCAAGGATCTGAGGCGCCCAATCGCTGCGCGGCGGCTAGATCAGTCACGCTATGTCTTTTGTAAGGTAAAGCCGCCGCGGCGGCTTCGATCCCCACCACACATTTCCACTTAGGAATGACATGTTTGATTAGGCCGATGTCCATCGGCCTAATTGGTTCGCTGGAACACCGGGTGAAGCGAGCAGTTTCAATGATGTTGCCACGGCCGCACGACTTGGAAATTAATACGTGGTATGGTGGTAGATCGTCGACACGTGGGACACGTCAGCACATTGAGTTTCTCAATGAAAACTTCCGGAAAAGACTGGACTCATATCGACAGGCGCAGCGTGCTGTGGGGCCTCGGCAATACCGTCGCGGCTCTATCGCTTAGCGGCTGCAGCCTGCATCCATCGGGTAGCATTTCCTCAGGCACACCACCAGGCGGCTCGGTGCCCCTGGCGGTGGACGCCCATTGTCATGTGTTCAATGGCAGGGATCTTCCCGTTTACGGCTTCCTTGATCACACCGCCATTCAGAATCCCTTCCTGCAGAAAATTGCCGCTCCGCTGGTGCTCATGATTTCGGATTCGGTCGAGTCCCTGGCCAAAACCTACACTCAAGAATTGGAAGCGTTGCGACATATCCTCAGCGACCCCACTGCGAGCCCTCGGTATGTCTCGCAGCCCGACGAGTTCACAAAGTTTGTCTCCTTTACGGTAAGCAGGTTCATTGAGCATCGCACGTCCTTCGGTGGCCGGGCATCTCTTGGAGACCCCAGGACAGAAGAGAATGACCGCTTCATTGTTCACCTCCACCGCAGCTTCGGTCTTATCCCACAGGCGATCGACAAGTCAGAAGTTCAGAGGTTCATGATGAGCAAGCAACAGGATCTCACGGCACAAATAGTAAAGCCGCTCGATTTGAGTCTGGACATCGCCTATGTTCGACAGTTTTTTCGCTGGGCTTACGAATTGACGCAGTATCGCTTTCAAATCGCTAATGCTCTTACCGCACTCTTCGGCGATCCCGAAACGAAATTGCGGTTCCTCGCACCCGCAATTATCGACCTCCATTATTGGATGGCTGACCCGAATTTCGACCAGGAGCCAACATCCATTTTACAACAGGCCGAGCTGATGGGTCTCATTTCGCTCGTGCAGCCGGCCGGCAGGATGATCCACGGGTTTGTCGCCTTCGATCCCTGGCGCTACTTGGATGATCTTCAGCGTGGTCGGCGCCCCAACGCACTCGATGTCTTCAAGATGGCGGTTGAGAAGTACGGCTTTATTGGCGTGAAGCTGTATCCCGCCATGGGGTTCAAGCCAATGAATAACGCGGTTCTTGGCGACAATGATTTTCCTGCCGGGCTGCGGGCACTCGGCCCAAAGGTCGGTGTGAAGTTGGACGAAGCGCTTGCTGAAGTCTATTTGTATTGCGCGCAGCACGACGTCCCGATCATGGCACATTGCGCCGAGACGAACGGCGCAATGCCCCAGTATTCGCTCCGCGCCTCACCGCATTTCTGGGTTCCCGTGCTCGAGAAGTACAAGAACCTTCGACTCAACCTTGGACATTTTGGCGGTATATGGGCGTTTTACGGCGCAGATCCGATTTGTACAACCAAAGAGCATTCTACGACCGGAGAGCATTGGACCTGTGTCATCGCAGCCATGCTGGCGCGATATCCGAACCTCTACGCCGATGTCGGCGATTTCGCCCAGGTGCTGGATCGAACGAATGAGGAGGCCTCAGAGGACCAGCAAGTGTTCGCCAACCTGAAGAAATTGACCGAATCGGACCCACTGCTGACCTCGCGAATGATGTATGGCAGCGATTGGGTCGCCTTGGATTATGAACCGGGAAATCAAAAGTACTACAGCATGATGCGGCAAAAATTCGCCGACCAGTTCGGGACAGAAAAGACGGTGGGGCTTCTCGGGGGAAATGCTGCCAACTTTCTCGGCCTCGGCCCTGGGCAGGCTACGCGGCAACGGCTGACAGCCTTCTATCATGACAACAGACGACAGCCGCCCGATCTCGGTGCGGTACCGTCCACTTAGCATACGCCGGCTATTTCGATCCCGAGGCTGCACGAGCTCAAGGATCTGAAGCGTCGAACTCGGGGCCTTTTCTGTGTCCTAGTGCCGGAAACAGCCCGCTCAGTTCCGTCACGCCAGCGGAGCGCGCACCCATACCCCCGTGGCGCAATCCCTCATTTGCCGCGGAGCTAAGATGGCGACTACACTTAGCTTGATGAGTTAGTCAGAAAAGCAAACCGTTGGGATTGGTACCTCTACTGGCGAGCAGTGATCTCGAAAAGTAGCACTGCGCGGGCAACGTAGCGGTCGTAATCCTCGGTGTGCTCCGGCACTGAGTGCTGCACCCGCACCATCCAAATGCCCGGCTGCGTAATCTTGACCTTTGCCGTGCCGTCCTTGTGGCCCTCAGTATAATAAGCATACGTATTCTCCTCCTTTGAAAATCCGTCATAGGTCGCATAGACGCTCGTGGTTAGCGGCTGCCCCTTGAACAAGACCTTGACGCTCAATTCGTCGCCCGGCTTGACCGTTGCCGGATTTGTCAACGGCACGATTTCCAGCGCATCGCCAATAGCTGTCGAAAAACCGTTGTCGCCCGGGGTGACGTTGACCAGCGCCTTGGCAAAATTTCTCGATTTTGTATGGATTGGATACGCTGGTGCCCCTCTTGGTCACCTGTTTCAGCCCGTCGGGGGTGGTCGCCAATATTTGCGGAAGCCGCGCACCGGTCACGATGAACGTGCCACTCGAAGGGGCGGTCATGACGCCTTCATACGCCAATGTCTTCTCATTCGGCTTGACGGCGATGTCGGCGCGTTTACCTGATGCGTAAAGACCGACCTTTACGTCCTTTGCAGCTTCAAGTTCCTGGCTGATCAAAAAAACGTGGGTGGACAGACCGGCGACCTGGATCTCGGCGCCAGCCGAGACTGTCATAGCGGCGGGTTCGACGATGAATTCATGCGCATGGGCTATACCCGACACACCCATAGCGACCGTCAGAGCGAGACCTCTCCAGTATCCGCTCACCATGTGTTTACCCCTTGTGTCAGAAATCTCTCCGAGAGGATCGACCCATGCGGTCTCTCCTTTCTTGCGTTTCCTGGTCGCCTTGCGGCTCGGATGGCCTGTTTCCGGGAACAGAATCCGGCCTCCCCCTGACGTGTGACATGCACATCACCCGCCACGCAACCTCATAGAGGAGCTGGCTGGGGTACGACAATGTCTGTCTGTTGTACACTACACCTCGGAGTGATCGTCGGCGCCGCAGCGCTGACGACGTCGTGTCAGAGATCGACCCGCACTGATTGCAGAAAGCATCTCGGCGTTCAGGTCCGCGCACCGCTTCTCGTAAAATGATATTCTGAGCCTCTGAGAGGCTCCTAGTGATCTCGATAATCATCCCGACCCTAGACGAGGAACGTTCGCTGCCGGTGTTGCTCAACGCGATTGGTCAACAAACGGCCGCCCACGAGGTCATCGTCGTGGATGGTGGCAGCCAGGACCGGACGCTCGAAGTTGCGCACAATCATGGCGTGCGAACCCTTATCTCTCGCCCCGGTCGCGGCGCCGGGATCGCTACTGGCGCCGAAGCGTCTTGCGGCGATGTATTGTTCTTCCTTCATGCCGACAGCAGGTTGCCTCCGGGAGCACTCGAGCGGATCAACGAAGCGCTCTCGACGGATGAAAACGTCATCGGGGGAAATTTCCGTGTTGTCTTCGACTGCGACACAGCCTTCAGCAGAAGGCTCACCGGGTTCTGCGCGTGGATCCGGCCGCTCGGGTTCTATTACGGCGACTCCGGGATCTTCGTCCGCCGTTCCGTTTACCAGGCCCTCGGCGGATTTCGCCCAATACCGGTGATGGAGGATTGGGACTTTGTGCGCCGCCTCGAACGGTTTGGACGGACTTGCTGCATCAAGAACCCGCCTCTTGTCACATCATCACGCCGCTTCGAAGCGCGGCGCCCTCTGGAGATCTTCTACGGGTTGGTCAGGATTCATGCGCTGTTTTGGCTCGGAGTATCACCTGACCGCCTCTTTGAAATCTATCGCTCCCAGGTGCCGCCACGGCAAATCCGGGAGCCCCGGGTTTAGTTGCGGCACGTGGTCCCGTGGGTTCAGGCCACCGTCCCTATGACATCTCTTAACCATGAATGGTCTCTTGAGGATCGTATCAATCTAAAGTACGCAGATAATCAAATACTCTGATCCCGCCAAACCGGGCCAAACCCGGTGAAAGGGACGATCGCGGAACAGGGGCTTCGGAATATTGCGCGAGGAGACGTTTAATGGTCGAAGGAAAGACCGCGGGGGAGACCCGCGCGCGGCGCGTCTGCGGCCTGCCGCCCTGGTGCGGCTTCCATTCCGGTACCAGCCGTGGCGGCCGAGGCACATCCGCCTCGTTTTTCGGGATCTCGCTGGCCGATTGGAGAGGGCTGCACACGACGACAAGACCCATCTCGCTGCGGCGCTCGACTGGCTATGCCTTGCACAGGACGCACGCGCGGGGCGATCCGACGCGGGCGGCGTTTCAGCCGGCTGGAGCTTCGAGGATGGCTGGCTGCCGGGATACCCCGAAGCCACAGGCTATATCATCGAAACTTTCATCGAAGCCGCGGAAGCCCTTGAACGCCCCGATCTAATCGGCCGCGCTCATCGCATGATCGACTGGGAGCTCGGCCTCCAGCACGCCGATGGCGCCTTTCCCGGACATTATGGTGAACCCGGCAGCACGCCCGTCATCTTCAATACCGGCCAGATCATCCACGGGCTGTTGGCAGGATATTTGCGGTTTGGCCGGCAGGAATGCCTGGCGGCTGCGGTGCGCGCCGGCGGCTGGCTCGTCGAACGGCAGGATGCCGACGGTTGTTGGCGGCGCAGTCAACATAACGGCATCCCCCATGCGTATGATACTCGCGCGAGTTGGGCCCTTCTTCACACCGGCCTCGTCGCACACGAGCCGAGCCTCAAGAACGCAGCTATGCGCCAGTTAGACTGGGCGCTGCAGCAGCAGGAGGCTGATGGTTGGTTTGCCAATAATGCCTTCACGGCCGGCGCCTTGCCGTCCACCCACACCATCGGCTATGCGATTAGTGGGCTTCTCGAAAGCGGACTTCTCCTCAGCGACGAGCGCTATCTTTGTGCTGCGCGGAGGGCCGCCCGGGCAATCGCCAAACTTCAGC
>Ga0306925_10001085_pt1 | contig 21610 bp, 16 predicted proteins | sample flu12Cox44000176_FD_203755 | JGI IMG/M metagenome (GOLD analysis project Ga0306925, IMG submission 203755) | Lab enrichment of tropical soil microbial communities from Luquillo Experimental Forest, Puerto Rico - flux8day.12C.oxic.44.000.176 (v2)... | ecosystem: Environmental > Terrestrial >... | reverse complement strand
GCGAGCTGAGTGTTGCGTCGACCCATTGAGACCACCCCGTTAATCGGGCGCTATTTCAAATTTTCGCGATTGCGCTCAATGCGCGTTTTTCGCCTGCTGTTGTTGCTGCTATTGTTTTTCCCGTTCCGCCGCGACCCTCTCCGACTCCTCGAAGACCTTTTTCAACTCCGCCACCGCTGCCATTTCCGGACCCTTTAACGCATCCTTCCGCGAATACATCCATACCGGCGCATAATCCAGCGGATACTCCACGCCACCACCAATGAACAGCCGCAACACATCCTCCGAACCCCCTGCTTGCGTGCCCGTCTGTGCCCGGGCGTTCGGGTTCGGGTCGTTCGTCGAAGTCGTGTCTGGATGCCCCTTCTGGCCCATAATGCGGATTTGACTGGCATCGCCTTCGACGTCCACGGGACGCGAATCCACCGGACCACCGCTTATTGTCGGCGACATGGCCTTTCCTGTTCCCTTCTGCACCGAAATGACAATGTCGGCCGTGGTGTTGTCCAGAGCCAGTCGGAACTTCCCCCACTTCAGCAGCGCTTCTTCCACCGCCTTTTGTGCCTTCAAATTCGCATTCGGCTCCGTCGGCGGCTCCTTCGCATCCGGCTGTATCACCACGAACACGGTCTGCGCCCTCAGGACGGCGTCCGGCAGAACCTGCTTTTCCTTCTTCTTCGCAACCACGCAGCTCGCCAGCACCACGATACCCGCGAACAGTGCCAATACTCTTACTCGCATATGCCCTCCTATGTCAGGGCTGGCTCCCGGATTCACTTTTCACATTGCACTCTCTATCTTGTACGTTTCACCCCAATGCTCACGCCACTTCGAAGCACAAATTTTCCTTACCTACATCGACGCAATCCAAAGTCAACTGGTTTCACCGCACGCGCGAGATTCAGAGTCATAGTTTTGAACTCTAACACTCGGTCGGCCGTAGGGAACGTGGCTCCCAGTGAAAAGAATTGCTGTGGAAGAAAAGCGTGCGTGGGAATTGGGAGGATGGAGCCTTAACTTTCGAGACCTGGACCGCCATCTGCTGCTTAGAATTGGCTACGCCGTGCACCTGGTCAGTCTATAGAAAGAAATCTGAGTTTGTAAGGTTAACTGAAGCTCTCGTAAAGTACTGCAATTCGCTCGCGCTTGTTGACTTGCCTTCCTTTGCGCCCGTACTATGTTGGCCGCGGAGCACCCCTCACCCTAATGATCGGTCAAACCATCTCCCACTACCGTATTTTGGAAAAACTGGGTGGCGGCGGAATGGGGGTTGTCTATAAGGCGAAAGACAACCGCCTGGGCCGCCATGTCGCTCTGAAATTCCTTCCGCCGGAATTGTCCGGCGACCGCATGGCCCTCGATCGCTTTCAGCGCGAAGCGCGCGCCGCTTCCGCTCTCAATCACAACAACATCTGCACCATCCACGATGTAGGGGAGGTGGATGGCCAGCCTTTCATCGCCATGGAACTCCTCGAAGGGCAGACCCTCAAACATCGCATGGGTCGAACCCCCATGGATTGCGCGCTCGTCGTGGATATAGGCATCCAGATTGCCGATGCGCTCGATGCCGCTCACAATCGAGGGATCGTTCACCGCGACATCAAGCCGGCCAATATTTTCCTTACCAGCCGCAATCAAGCCAAGGTTCTCGATTTCGGTTTGGCCAAAGTCGAAGCGCGCTTTCACGGGAGCGGCGACACCGTTGCCGGCGGCGATTTGCCCAGAGAATCGCAAGGAGCTACCGCGGCGGACTTGACCAGCCCGGGCAGCTCCATTGGTACGGTTGCCTATATGAGCCCGGAGCAAGCTCGCGGGGAAGAGCTGGGCCCGCACACCGATCTGTTCTCCTTTGGCGTCGTCCTCTACGAAATGGCCACCGGCACACTTCCATTTCCCGGCAGCACCACCGCGGTCATCTTCAACGGTATCTTAAATGTGACTCCCGATCCCATTTCCAAGCTGAATCCCAAAGCGCCGGCCGAATTGGACCGCATCGTCGCCAAGACCCTCGAAAAAGATTGCGATCTTCGCTGTCAAACCGCCGCGGAGCTTCGCGCGGACTTGAAGCGGCTCAAGCGTGATCTGGATTCCTTAGGACGGCACGATTCCGATGCGCGTGGCGTGACCGGCAGCGGCAGTGTCGCTGCCGCCTCGGTTGAACAGAAGAAAAAGACTGTTGCCGTTCTCTATTTCGAAAATCTCAGCGGCGCCAAGGAAGACGAATATTTTCGCGACGGCATGACCGAGGACATCATCACTGAACTCTCAAAAATCGCGCGCCTACAGATTTTTCCGCGCTCGGAAATGCTTCCGTTTCGCGATAAGCCCGTCACCGCTCCTCAAGTCGGCGAGAAGCTCGGAGCGATGTACGTCCTCGAAGGTTCCATTCGCCGCGCCGGCAACCGCCTGCGCATCACCACACAGCTTGTCGAAAGCGCCACGCGCCATTCCGTCTGGGCCGAGCGCTACGACCGCAACATGGAAGACGTCTTCGCCATCCAGGAAGAAATTTCGCTCAGCATCGCCAAAGCCCTGGAAATCAAGCTTTCTCCGCAGGAAGCGAAAGTGATTGCGAGAAAGCCGACGGACAATCCGCAGGCTTACGACTTTTTCCTGCGCGGCCGCAACTATCTCCGCCAACGGCAGTTCGAGTATTCCCTGGCCATGTACGAAGAAGCCGTAAAGCTGGACCCGAATTTCGCCCTGGCCTACGCGGGCATGGCCCATGTCTGGGGAGGCATGCACGAGTTTCGCAGCCCCAGCCCGGAATATATCGAGAAGGGTCTCGCGGCCTTTTCCAAGGCGGAGCGCCTGGCGCCGGATCTGCCCGAAGTGATTTCCGCCCGGGCGCGCATTCATTTCGCGCAGCAGCAGTATGATGACGCGATTCGGCTGGCCAAGCATGCCGTTGCCCTGCAGCCGGAATGCGAAGGCGCTCACGACGTTCTGGGAAGGGCCTACTTCACCTCGGGGCGGCACGAGGAAGCCGCGGAACTTGCCGAAAGCGCTCTCGAAATTGTCAGCAATGATTACAACGCGCTGGTTCCACTGATCAATTCTTTGGAGTGTCTCGGGCGAATGGCAGACGCGGAGCGTTTACGCGCCCGGGAAAGGGAAGTGCTCACCGAGCAGCTTCATCGCTTCCCCGACGACGTCCGTGCCCGCATCTTGCTGGCCTCGGACCTCGCTATCCTCGGCCAAGCTCAGGAAGCCACGCAGCATGTGAAAATTGCCGTCGCCATGCGGCCCTCCGACGCCAACGTACTTTACAACGCCGCGTGCACCTACGGGATCCTTGGAATGAAAGACGAAGCCCTGGATACTTTGCGCCGCTCCATGGATGCAGGCTACTACAATGCGGACTGGTGCTCGCAGGATCCCGATCTCAAAATCCTCCGCGACGACCCCGAATTTAAGGCTCTCGTCGCACAACGCGGCCACAAAGCCATTGATTTGCGGAATGACTAGAAGTCATCGACATCTCATGAATGTTGCCTGGGAGAACATGACTTCGTAGGCTACGGAAAAAGTCTCTTAGGGGGCGGGGCTTTAGCTAAAAGCCCAGCATAACGGGATTTAGACCCTGAGGACGCTCCGGAATTGCGCTAAACCATTTAGGAGATGAGTTCTAGTTATCTCGGGATCTCGGCTGTTCCCACACCCACGACGCCTCGGGAACTTTTGTCCACCAGAAACACCACGACGCGCAAATTCTCCGGTTTCCAATTGCTCTTGATCTCGACGGTAAAACCGTCTGGAAAATTGTCGGACCCCCGCGTCGTTTTTATTCTCTGTATCGTTCGCACCACCGCTGCGTGCCTCAGGGTCTCCCCCGAATTTTCTCCTGCTTTCACATCGGATTGCAGCGATTTTTCCGTCACCGCGACCCACAATTCCGTCTTGGATGGAATTAAGGGCTGAGCCAATGGACCGACCACCAGCGAAAAGCTCGCGGTTTCCTTGCCGGCGCCTTCTCTCTTTTTTAGTTCGATCGCCGCCTTCGGAACGGAGGCGGCTCGCCGAATCGCTTCCTCGGCATCGCGCGTATGGCTGCCTACAAATTCGCGCCGCCCATCCACCACCATTTGGGGCGTGTAGACTCCGCGATTCCGGAAAGCCTCTGCATAGCCCTGCTGTCGTTCGGTAAATTGGCTCGAGGAAAAGGGATCCTTCCAGCCCTGTTGATCCCAATAGTCAACATGCTCCTCAAGCGCCACGATTTCCACTCCAGCGACCGGCTGCTCTTCACTAAGAGTCTTCAAGAGCGCATCCGCCGGCGGGCAGCTCGAACAACCCTCTGAGGTAAACAACTCCACAAGCACAATCGGCTTGCGAGCCACATCGCCCGCAGACGCCGTCGTCAGCTGCGTGTGCAAGGTCAACAAGAGCAACGCGGCCTCCAGGCCCGCGGAGCCGATCGCAAGTGTTTGCCTCAAACGTGTCTCCCGAAGCCGCTCTCGCTCCGAGCGGCCCATCCGCAATAAGTTCGATTACATTGCTTTCCAAAGGTTACAGCGCGAGATGTCCTTCTTGTCGATGGCCTAGGCGCACCGCTGACATGCCTATATTTCCGCACCTGCGCGGGAAGGGAATCGACTACAATCGGGCGACTCCTGTTCCCTGTTGACTATACATTTAGCTAGAAGGGTTCCTGTTGCTAGTGCTTGAACAGTTAGCCTTCCAGGCATTCCGAGGCTCCGAAAGCAAACGATGAAACTAAATGCCTATCTTCTGCGCAGCACCGTCGTGGCGGCCCTGGGCGGCCTCTTGTTTGGTTTTGATACCGTCGTTATTTCCGGCACTACGCACGCTCTCACGGATCTCTTTCATCTTTCCGATTGGACTCTCGGGGTCACCGTATTCAGCGCGGTGTTCGGCACCATCATTGGCGCCATGACCGCGGGAATTCCCGGCGACCGTTTTGGGCGTCGCGACAGTTTGCGCTTGATGGCCGTGCTGTACATGGTCTCCGCCGTCGGATGCGCTTTTGCCTCCAGTTGGATCTCGCTGATTCTCTTCCGCGTGATTGGTGGCCTGGCGATCGGCGGCTCCTCCGTCCTCGGTCCCATGTACATCGCCGAAATTGCTCCGGCCAAGTGGCGTGGCCGCCTGGTCGGATTTTTTCAATTCAATGTTGTGTTGGGAATCCTGGTGGCCTATTTTTCCAACTACCTGATTGGCTCGTTCGGATTTGGTGGCGCGGAATGGCGATGGAAGCTCGGCATCGCTGGAGTTCCTGCCGCGGTTTTCCTCGTGTTGCTCTTCTTCATTCCGCGCAGCCCGCGTTGGCTCGTGAAAAAAGGCCGGGTGGAAGAAGCGCACGAGGTATTTCGGCTCATTGGGGAAGAGAACTACGAGCAGGAACTGAAGGAAATTGTGGAATCCATTGATGCCGAGCACGGCGCCAGTGACGCCTTGTTCACCGCGAAATATCGCTTCCCGATTTTTCTCGCCATTACCATCGGCCTCTTCAACCAGCTTTCCGGCATCAACGCCATTCTCTATTACCTGAACGACATTTTTGCCCGGGCAGGTTTCAACAAGATCTCTGCGGACCTGCAAGCCGTGGCCATTGGCGCCACCAACTTCGTCTTCACTATCATTGCTATGAGTCTGATCGACCGAGTGGGGCGCAAAAAACTGCTTCTCATTGGCGCGGTCGGCACCGCCATCTGCCTCGCCGGAGTGACCGGAATTTTTCTGACCCAGCGCCATGGAGAGCTGCTCGTCTGGCTGCTGGTGGGTTACATCGCGTTCTTCGCCTTCTCGCAAGGCGCGGTCATTTGGGTTTACCTCGGCGAGGTTTTCCCCAATCGCGTGCGTGCCAAAGGACAAAGCCTCGGCAGCTTCTCCCACTGGCTGATGAACGCCATCATCTCTTTGGGTTTCCCGGTTGTGGCCGCGAAGTCCGGCGGTTATCCCTTTGCTTTCTTCGCGGCGATGATGGTCGTTCAGTTTTTCGTTGTTTTGTTTTTTTACCCGGAAACAAAGGGCATGTCACTCGAAGAATTGCAGAAAAAACTGGGCATCCCCTGAACCGCCGCGGCGTGGCTCACTCTCAACCACTACAACAAAGGATCATCCTGAGGCGATCCTCATTGGACCCCGGCTTGCGAAAATCACGCCCTCAGGCGCTCTTCGCCTCACTCGCTCCTTGATTTTCCACCGCCGCCACTTTATCCAGTCGGCGCATATGCCTCTCGGCCTGACTGAACTTCGCTTCGAGATAGGTTTGCACCAGATCCCACGCCACCGCCGGCCCGACGGTGCGCCCGCCCATGCAAAGAATGTTCGTAGCGCAGCTGGTTGCAGAGCTTTTCGAACGCCGCCAGGTCGAGCCCGCCATGTTTTTCCAGGCTGTCTTTCGCGCGTGCCTTCATTTGGTCGAGATTCCATCCCGCTTTGGCCACGCCAATGATCGGCACGTTCAGGTGGCCGCGCTTGATCATGGCTTGCAGCGCGGGGAAAATCTTCTTGTAGGCCAAGTCTCCGGTCGCGCCGAAGAAAACCAGAGTGTCGGACTGAATCTTATCCATGATCTTTCCCCTCGGGCGGATCTTGCTCGTCTGTTGTCTCCGAACCCCAGAAGCTACCTCACTTGTGCTTCCCGGGAGCGCGCGACTTCACATCTCGCTGAAAAATGTGCTTGGCTCCGGGGGTCGGACCTTTGGGTCCGACGTGAGGAGCCCAATTTCTGTGGGCTCTAGCCCCTGAGGGCCCTCTCAAGCTGTTTCAAATCACTTGAACACAGCGTGTTCACGCAGGGCACGATTTGGAAAATTGATTCGTTTGACCAATGGGGTGTGGAGCTCGGCAAGGTTTTGGCGCAGCGGATTATTCCAGAAATCGAGAGCCCGGCGGAGCCGCAACTGGCGCACGACAGTTCGACGAATAATCTAATCGTAGGAGCCGGTGAATGACATAGAGGGCGACCAATTTCCCCAGCGCTTCCGGCGTGAGCCGATCCACAAGGATCGTGTTCGACGGCCGGTTGCCCTCGAATACTCGGTGCGGCACCAGCCAATCCGGCGTCCCCTCCGCCTTCACCTGCTCGGGAGACTTGCCAAAAGCCAGCGCCTCGCTTTGCGCCAACACGTTAGCGAGGAGCATGTCGTGATGCCGTCCCAACGGGTTCAGCGCCTTGGCAAACGCGATCAGATCGCACGGGACGAGCCGTGTCCCTTGATGAATTAATTGGTAGAACGAATGCTGCCCGTTGGTGCCCGGTTCGCCCCAGTAAATCGGTCCGGTCTGGTAATCCACCGGCGTTCCATCCAGCGTGACGTGTTTGCCGTTACTCTCCATCGTCAATTGCTGGAGATAAGCCGGGAAGCGCTTCATGTAATTCTCGTAGGGGAAAACCGCGATCGTTTGCGCGCCAAAGAAATCGGTATACCACACCGCGAGCAATCCCATCAGCACCGGCAGATTCTTGTCGAACGGTGCGCTGCGGAAATGCTCGTCCATCTGGTGGAAGCCGCTCAGCATGGCCCGGAAATTGTCCGGCCCGATTGCCACCATCGTAGAAAGTCCGATCGCGGAGTCCATCGAGTAGCGCCCGCCAACCCAGTCCCAAAACTCGAACATATTCGCGGTATCGATGCCAAACTTTGCGACTTCCTTTGCATTCGTGGAAACGGCCAAGAAATGCTTGGCCACCGACTTCTCATCGCCTCGCATTCCCTTCAGAGACCAGTCACGCGCCGTGTGCGCATTGGTCATGGTTTCCAGCGTCGTGAAGGTTTTTGACGAAACGATGAAGAGCGTCTCCGACGGATCGAGGTCACGCACCGATTCCGTGAAATCATTGCCATCCACGTTGGAAACAAACCGAAACGTCAGAGAGGGCTCACTGTAGAAACGCAACGCTTCATACGCCATGACCGGCCCGAGGTCCGATCCGCCAATTCCGATGTTCACTACGTTCCGCATGCGCTTGCCGGTGTGTCCCTTCCAAACGCCGCTTCGCACGCGGTTCGCGAAGTCGATCATCTTGTCCAGCACGGCGTGAACCTGTGGCACCATATTTTCGCCATCCACTTGGATGTTCGCGCATTTTGGCGCGCGCAGGGCCACGTGCAGCACCGCACGGTTCTCTGTGATGTTGATCCTCTCGCCGCGGAACATCGCGTCGATCCGCGCGCGCAAATAAGATTCTTCCGCCAATTGCACCAAAAGATTCATCATCTCTTCAGTGAAGTGGTTCTTCGAGTAATCGAGAAAAATTCCTGCTGCTTCGAGCGTTAATTTTTCTCCGCGACGGGATCTCCGCCGAAGAGGTTTCGCAGGTGCGTGTTTTGAATCTTCTGGTAGTGCGCGCCCAGGGCCACCCATGCTTTTCGCTTGGTCAGGGGTTCAACGTTCGGAAGATTGCCGTCTGGCTTGGCGCTCGCGGACATGTTCATGCTCCTTTTGTGGACTTCGGTTTCCCCGCATCACTTTTCGCACTCTCTTTTGCGGGGCTGGCAGCGGGCGCGTCGGAGTTTGCCCACAGCAGGAATCCGCCGCGAAACGCATTGCTGTTGTCCCCCTGCCGGCAATGGGGAGGAAGCTCTTTCAGTTTCTTAACGTTTCCGCCACCCAACACAATATCGTCGGGCTCGAGCGCGGTGTAAAGGCGCTCCACAACATCGTGGACAATGCGCCGCCATTTCTTTTTCCCGTATTTCTCCAATCCACGCAGCCCCACATAGTCCTCGTAGGTGCCTTTCCTGTACGGAAGGTGCCCGAGTTCCATCGGTTCAATCACGCCGTCCGCGATGAACGTGCTTCCCAGACCGGTCCCCAATCCCAGAAACAGCATTTTCCCGCGTTTGTAACTTCCGAGTGCTTGCATCGCTGCATCGTTGATTACTTTTGCCGGGCATCCGAAAGCCGCTGCGAAATTGAATCCCGCCCAGCCCGGGCCCAGGTTGCGGGGGTCGGTCACCGCCCGGTCGCCAAGCACAAGTCCGGGATATCCCACGGACACGGCATCGTATTTCCAGTCTTTGGCGACTTTCTTTACATCGGCAACCATCTGTTTGGGAGTTAGTTTTGGTCCAGAGGGAATTTTGATCGGTGTGTTCTGGCCGGTCGCCAGAATTTTGACGTGCGTCCCGCCCACATCCACGACCAGAATTTTCATTTTCGATCCCTCGCCGTTTCGGCTCCAAGAAGGCCCCTATTCTATAGGGGGCGCCCAGTTCCCGTCTCCCTTTACTTCACTGGCGCCCGCCTGCTAAAGAACTGCGTTGTCCGGAGACCGGAATTTCCCGACAGAGTGCACGCACAATCAATAAGCGTGAAAACGGGACTCGGCCACTGTCTCGTGTAACAGGGGTTTTCCGTTTCCGAACTTCTTGCGCCCATGGTTTTATTCGAGACAAGGACAAACCGCTGTACTGGCTAAACTGACAGTACCCTTAGACCGGCTGAAGTAGGACGATTCGCCGACTATGCCTCTTTGCAGGGCTCCTTGATGAAAAAGCCGGACGGAGACGGCTATTCCTTGCTCCTGTTGCTCTCACTACTGTTGTTTATGGTGCTCAGTCCCTTCCTTGAGCAATATCGTGCCGAAGAGCTGATTCTCCTTTTTTTGATGTATATCGCCGTGGTCACCACGACCCTTGAGCTCTCGGAGAAGCACTCCCTACAATGGCCAGCCTCCATCCTCGCGGGTTCCCCCATGCTTGCCTTGCTGGGCGCTCATTTTTATCCTGTCCAATGGATCGTCGTCACCTCATGGACGCTGCTCATTATTTTCTTCGCTTTGGCTTCCGTGGGAGTTCCGCTACCTGGGGATGCCGGGCCAGGTAACGAACGGGCGCATTTACGGTTCTGTGGGCCTGTAGTTCATTCTCGCCATCCTGTGGTTCGCTATCTATCATCTAGTCGAAGCTGTTTACCCGAGCTCGTTTTCCTGGAGTTCCCGTATATAGCCATCACGGTTGCGCGCCTGGTCTGCGACTACCAGAGGTCGGACCAGGAGAAATTGTAGCTGTCTAATCCTCTAATCATCCCCGCTTATCGGCTCTGCCAGGGCTGAGAAAGTCTTATCTGGCCCGCCGTCTTTCATACATAATTGGGCGTCGTTTGGGAGGAAGTCATGTCCGCACGGATCGGGCGTCTGCTTGTCGTGTTAACCATTTGGCTCGCCCTGAACACGGTGTCCGCCGCCCAGGGCTGGCAGCATCTCGGCTCCGCGCAGCAGGTCACCAAACTTCCGAATGGCGTTGAGCTTACCTCCGGAAGCGCCAAGGTGCGCGTCACGGCCTTCCGCGATGGCGTGATTCGCGTTCAGGCTGCTCCCGCAGGCGCTTTTCCGAAGGATTCTTCCTGGGCTGTGATCGAAGCCCCCGAACCGCCGACTGTTTCCATCGAGGAAACCGTCCAACAGGTTCGCATGACGGCAGGCTCCGTTCGCGTTTTCATCCACAAATCGCCCCTGCTGATCGATTTCGCGGACTCATCCGGCAAAGTCATTCTTGCCGATGAGTCTTCGCTTCCTATGGCCTCCGATGGCCCCGCGATCCGCGTCTGGAAGAAAATGCCGCTAAGCGAGTTTTACTATGGCCTCGGCGACAAAGCGGGCCCCATGAATCGCCGCAGCCGCGCTTTCACGATGTGGAACACGGACGCGTTCGGCTGGCAGGAGTCTACCGATCCCCTGTACAAGGCCATTCCTTTTTTTATCGGTCTGAAGCAGGGCGTGGCCTACGGCATCTTCTTCGACAATACCTACCGCACCAGTTTTGACTTCGGAATGCAGGCCCACGATATTTTTTCCTTCGGTTCCGAAGGTGGCTCGCTCGATTACTACTATTTCGCGGGTCCCGATCCCAAGAGAATCATCTCAGCCTATACGGCTCTCGTCGGGCGCTCCCCCTTGCCACCTTATTGGACGCTGGGCTACCAGCAATGCCGCTACAGTTACTATCCTGAAGCGCGCGTGCTGGAAATCGCCAGGACGCTTCGCGACAAAAAAATTCCCGCGGATTCCATCTACCTCGATATCGACTATCAGCAGGACTACGCTCCCTTCACCGTCAATCGCGCATATTTTCCGCACTTCGAGCAAATGATCAAGGATCTCCTCGCACGAGACTTTCACACCATTCTCATCACCGATCTGCACATCAAGTACGTGCCCAACAGTGACTACGCCCCGTTTGATTCCGGTATGAAGAACGATGTTTTTGTGAAGAAGGCCGATGGCGCACTTTATATCGGCCCGGTCTGGCCCGGCGACAGCGTTTTCCCGGATTTCACCCTAACCCGCGTCCGCGAATGGTGGGGGACACTCTATAAGGATTTTGTGGGCATGGGCGTGACTGCCTTTTGGAACGACATGGATGAGCCCGCCATCTTTAATCAGACCAAGACCATGCCCCTCGACAATCTTCATCGCCTGGATGATGGCACGACCCTTTCGCATACCGCGGTACACAATATTTTCGGGATGCTGAATTCTCGCGCCACGTATGAAGGTCTTCGCAAGCTCTTGCCCGACGAGCGGCCCTTCGTGCTCACCCGCGCTTCCTATGCCGGCGGCAACCGATACGCCGCCACCTGGACTGGCGACAACCTGGCCACCTGGAACCACCTCGCTATGAGTACGCCCACGCTGCTCAGCTTGGGTATTTCGGGCTTCTCGATTGTCGGTGATGACATCGGTGGTTTCGGCAGCACGCCTCCCGCGGAACTTCTTACCCGCTGGTACGAAGTCGGTGCATTTAACCCCATCTATCGTAATCACGCCGCAAAAGACACCGGCGATCACGAACCCTGGGCCAATGGTCCCGAACAGGAAGCTATTCGCCGCCGTTTTATTGAAGAGCGTTATCGTCTGCTTCCATATCTCTACACAGGGATTGAGGAAGCAACGCGCACCGGTATTCCTTTCATGCGTCCTGTTTTTCTTGAATATCCGCAGGCGGATGCGTTTTACGCGAATGATCGCGATTTCTTCTTCGGGGGAGATTTCTTCGTTTCTCCCGTGGTTACGGAATCGATCGATCCCCACAAGGTTCGATTTCCTCCGGGCGAATGGTACGACTATTGGACCTCCACCAAGTATTCGGATAAAGACGCCCCGATGCTTCACCCTGCCCTTAGCGAGATGCCGCTTTATGTTCGTGCCGGCGCCATCGTTCCAGAGCAGCCTTTGGTTCAATCCACCCGCGAACAGCCGGAGGGGCCGCTGCAACTGCGGGTTTATCCCGGGAGTGATTGCCGCGGCTCGCTCTATCAGGATGACGGCCACAGTTTCACGTTTCAAAAAGGGGATTTTCTGCGCGTCAGTTATTCTTGCAAGGTGGAATCAACTCAGATCGCCGTTACCAGTCATATCGAACAAAATCGTTTTAAACCCTGGTGGAACTCTGTGAATGTTACCCTCTACGGAGCCACAGGCTCGCCGCGCAGTGTACAGCTTGGCTCGCAGCCTCTCAGTGGCTGGCACTATGACGCCTCATCGCACTCCGTGAGCATTACTCTTCCCAACGCCGTTCAGGACTGGACCCTCCAGGTTCTTTACTGAGATTCCTGCGAGGTCGCGACTTACAGTCTCACCGGCGCGGCCCACAGGACCGCTACGGAGCGCGGCCCCGCGTGATAGACAGTGCCATTCACTGAGCGCGCGGCCTGCCATTCCACGATGTCTTCCGGCGAATCCAGCGCCGTGTCAACCCAACGATGCCAGTGTCCCTTCTCTTCGTTTTCCGCGGCTGGAAGTTCAAACTCCAGTCCTTCCCAATAGGCATTCAGGATGACGTGAAAGAGCAGACTCGCCCCTTGCACCTCGGCGGAGAGCGCCACGCTGTGCGAACCATCACCCCAATCCGGATGGTAAAGCCGCGTGCCGTGCCAGGCCTTCACCGCATCCTCAATTAACTGGGTCAGTGTCTTGCGCCGGCGTTCCGGTTCCGTGTCTCGCAGCAGCCTGCGCCCGATGAGCAGTTTCACAAAGCGCAGGATGTCGGCATGCTTTTGCATCAGGCTCCAATCAAACCAACTGGTCTCATTGTCCTGACAATAGGCGTTGTTATTCCCAAGCTGCGTCCGGCGCACTTCATCGCCCATGAGAATCATGGGCATGCCGATGGACAGGAGCGTGACAGTGAGAAGGTTCTTCGCCTGGCGGTTTCGCAGCTTCTCGATGTCAGGATCATCCGTGGGGCCCTCTATACCAGAGTTCCAGCTACGGTTGTCGTTCGCCCCATCACGATTGTTCTCTCTGTTGTGCTTCTGATCGTAAGTCACCAGATCATTCAGCGTGAATCCATCATGGCAAGTGACGAAATTGACCGATTGCTCTGCCTCCCGCTGCTTGTGGCGGTACAAGTCTGGGCTGCCCACGAGACGGTCGGCGAAGCTTTTCAACGAGCCCTGGTCGCCGCGGAAGAAACTGCGCGCATCGTCGCGAAACCGGCCATTCCACTCTTTCCAACTGTCGCCGATAAAGCTGCCAACCTGATATAAGCCGGCGGCGTCCCACGCTTCGGCAATAAACTTCGTTCCAACAAGAGAGGGATCCGATTCGATATCCCACAACACGGGCGGATTCGCCAACACATGGCCGAGAATATCGCGCGTCAGAATCGAGGCAAGATCAAAGCGGAACCCGTCAACGTGCATTTCCTGAACCCAATAACGCAGGCAATCCACGATCATCCGGCGGACGACGGGATGATTGGCCCGGAGTGTATTTCCAGTTCCGGTGAAATTCGCATAGCGCGAGTGATCCTCTTCCAGAATGTAGTAGGTCAGATTGTCGATGCCGCGAAAGCACAGGGTTGGCCCGGTATGGTCGCCCTCGGCGGTGTGGTTGAACACAACATCCAGGATCACTTCGATGCCCGCGCGGTGCAGCGCTTTCACCATGTCCCGGAACTCATTCACGGCCGCTTGAGGATCAGGCCGCGAGCTGTAGTCCTGGTGCGGCGCGAAAAAGGAAATCGGCGCGTATCCCCAGTAATTAGTCAACCCTGGGGGACAATCCTGCGCATCGAACTGAAACACAGGCAGCAGTTCCACCGCGGTAATGCCCAACTCTTTAAGATACGGAATCTTTTCGATGAGTCCGCGATAGGTTCCGCGAATTCCCTCCGGCACGCCGGAATTCAGGTTTTGTGTAAATCCGCGCACGTGCATTTCGTAAATAATTGTGCGCGAAGACGGCGTCTTCAGGGGCGTGTCCCCTTCCCAGTCGTAGGCACTGGTGTCCACTACAACGCTTTTCATCGCTGTCGCCACGTTGTTGCCGGGGGCTTTCGCCGCCTCACGGTCATAGTTTTTCGGAACCATCACGCCGCGTCCGTAAGGGTCCAGCAAGACTTTGGTAGCATCGAAGCGCAGCCCCATGGACGGCTCAAACGGCCCTTGCACTCGATAGCCGTAGAGCTGCCCTGGCCGGATCCCTTTTACGAAGGTGTGCCAATAGTGGTAGGTGCGATTCGTCACGGGATCAATCTCGATGATGCGCGCGGGTTTTGCGTCGTCGGCACGGTCGAAGAAGAGAAGCTCCACTTTTGTGGCATGACGGGAGTAGAGACTGAAGTTCACGCCATTCGGGGCAATCGCATCGCCAATGGGAGAACTCAGTCCAGTGTCCGGAACATTTTTCATGAGAGTCTTTTTCTGGCGGACTTTCAGGATCGTGTCACGCAGAATGCAGCGCTCTTGTCACCATCGCCTGGGCCTCGCGGATAATCTCCTGCAGGTGCGTTTCACTCTGAAAACTCTCCGCATAAATCTTGTAGAGATTCTCGGTGCCCGAAGGCCGTGCCGCAAACCATCCGCTCTTTGCGACCACCTTTAGCCCACCGATCGCTGCGTTATTACCAGGCGCCCGCGTCAGTTTTGCCGTGATGGCCTCGCCCGCCAATTGTGAATCCTTCACCGCGGCAGGCGACAATTTCTGCAGTTTCGCTTTTTGCTCCGGCGTCGCGGAAGCGTCAATCCTCTTGTAGTAAGGCATCCCGAATTCCGCCGCCAGAGTGCGGAAATGCTCGCCGGGGTCCTTGCCCGTTCGCGCCGTGATTTCCGCCGCCAGCAGATTCATAAGGGGTCCGTCCTTGTCCGTTGTCCAGACCGTGCCGTCGCGTCGCAAGAAACTAGCGCCCGCGCTTTCCTCGCCGCCGAAGCAGCACGAGCCGTCGTAGAGCCCCGGCGCAAACCATTTGAAGCCCACGGGAACTTCTGACAGAGTCCGATTGAGCTTCTTCACCACATGATCGATCATGCTGCCGCTCACCAATGTCTTACCCACCACAGCGGCCGCTGGCCAATCCGGCCGGTGCATCAGCAAGTATTGGATGGCCACCGCCAGATAGTGATTGGGATTCAACAAGCCGGCTGACGGCGTGACGACTCCATGGCGGTCGGCATCGGGATCGTTTCCGAAGGCCACGCAGAATTGATCTTTTAACTTCACCAGACCCGCCATGGCGTATGGGCTCGAGCAGTCCATGCGAATCACGCCATCGTGATCCAGTGTCATAAACGAGAACGTTGGGTCGAGCACCGGATTGACGACCTTGATCTCCAGGCCGTACGTGGAATTGATGGGCTCCCAATAGGGCTCCGCCGCGCCGCCCAGCGGATCGACGCCCAGCTTCAGGCCCGCCGCCCGAATCGCCTCCATATCCACAACGTTTCGCAGGTCCTTCACGTAAGGCAGAACAAAATCTTCCTGGCGTGTCGTCGCCGCCTTGAACGCTTTCTCGAACGCGACTCTTCGCACGCCCGCGTTGCATTTGCGGAGGAGTTCGTTCGCGCGATCCTGCACCCAGGTGGTGACTTCGGTGTCCGCCGGTCCGCCGTTCGTGGGGTTGTACTTGAATCCTCCATCTTCCGGGGGATTGTGCGAGGGTGTGATGACGATGCCATCGGCCAGATGCTCTCTCCGGCCGCGGTTATAAACGAGAATGGCGCGCGAAACGACCGGCGTAGGCGTCACGCCATCTTTCTCTTGGATTCTCGTTTCCACTCCGTTCGCGGCGAGCACTTCCAAAGCCGTGCGCTGCGCGGGTCCGGAAATCGCGTGGGTATCCTTCCCCACGTATAGCGGCCCATCCACTCCCTGATTTTTCCGGTATTCGCAAATGGCCTGCGTGATCGCCAGGATATGCGCTTCGGTGAACGTGGCCTTGGTGGGCGTGCCGCGATGCCCGCTGGTACCGAATATCACCATCCGATTTGGATCCGTGGTGTCCGGGTGTCGCTCGAAATAATCCCGTTCGAGTTGCGCGACATCCACCAACATTTCTTTGGGCGCTTTTTGGCCCGCTAGGGGGGAAATCATTCCTTTGCTTCACTCCCGTTTGGCCGCGCCCCGCTGAGACTCGGCACGACCTGGCTTTCAATCGCCACTTAGTTTACCAGCAGTTCGTTTCGAAACGGTCAGGCGTCGCCCGGCTCCTGCGTGACAATGTGCACGTCCACGGACGGCGATTCCCGTAGGAAGCGATGCACCGCCGACAGATACAAATACTTCCGCCAATCGCGGATCGGCGCGCGTCCAAAAATTACTTGTGTAATGTGCCGGCCTCTCACGAAATCGGCAATAGTGTCCGCCACGCTGCGGCCTTTCAAGCGCACCACCTGCGCGCCCAGATTCTCCGCAAAACGCAGATTCGCTTCCAGCACTTTGGGATTCTCTTCGCGTGGCGCAAAATCACGGATCACGTGGACCACATAGAGTTCCGCATCCATCCGCCGTGCCATCCGCGCCGCCCTCGCGATCAAGTATTGCCCCGAAGGACTGCCGGAGACGCACACCGCGATCCGCTCGCGCACGCCCCAGTTTTCCTGAATGTCCTTCGCGTCCATGTAGGACTCCAGGCTGCGGTCCACCTGCTCGGCCACTTGCCGCAACGCGAGTTCTCTCAGGGCGATCAGGTTTCCGCGCCGGAAGAAATTCTTCAGCGAGCGCTGAACTTTTTCCTCGCTGTACACATCACCGCGCTTCATGCGGTTCTGCAAGGCTTCCGGGGTCAAGTCCACCATCACGGTTTCCGTGGCCGAAAGCGGTACCCAGTCCGGCACCGTTTCCCGGACGGTCACGCCCGTAATGGCGCGCACCGTCGGCGCAATGCTCTCGATATGCTGAATGTTCACCGTCGAAAGGACATCGATCTTTGCCGCCAGCAACGCCTGCACGTCCTCGTAGCGCTTGCGGTTTTTGCTGCCGGGAATGTTGGTGTGCGCCAGCTCGTCCACAAGCACCACTTCCGGCTTGCGCGCCAGGATGGCGTCAATATCCATCTCCTCGAATTCCGTGCCTTTATAGTCCAACCTTTTTCGAGGGACCGCTTGCAACTGGCTGGCCAATTCCTGAATGCCTTTTCGTCCGTGCGTCTCGACGATACCAATGACGATATCTTCGCCCCGGCTTTTTCGCCGGAGTGCTTCACTCAGCATGCTGTAGGTTTTGCCGACACCCGGGGCATAACCGAGAAATAGTTTGAATGTCCCCCGGGATTTGGGTGTGGGCGAGACGGCTTCGAGCCATTCTTCGGGCTTTTTGGGCAAGTCGTGTTCTGCTCCGCGGTCGCTTTCTTCCTGGGTTACAATACCGCCATGTCGCGCTTCTTAGCGGGGCGGGGAATGGGCTTCTCCGTCGCTGCCATCCTGCTCCTTTCGCTCACGTTTACCTTCAGCAGGATCATCCACGTCAATCAAACCACCGTAGCGCTTTCGTTTCTTCTGGCGATTCTAGCAGTTTCCGCGGTCTGGGGCATGGTCGTCTCCATCTTCATGTCGGTTACCGCCATGCTCCTCTTCAACTACTATTTTCTTCCTCCCATTGGCACTTTCACAATCGCCGACCCGCAAAATTGGGTGGCGCTCTTCGCATTCCTTCTTACTTCTACCATGGGGAGCCAGCTTTCCGCGCGCATTCGCAAGGAGGCGGACGACGCGCACAACCGCCGTCGTGAAGTCGAACGGCTCTATGAATTCAGCCAGAAGCTCCTGGGAGCCGGCAACGTCATTCAGTTGATGAACGCGATCCCCAATTTCATCGTGGATTGCTTCGAAGCCGGCGCCGCCGAACTGTTCGTCCCGCAAAAGGATAAATTCTATCGTTCGGGTTACGGCGCGGCTCAATTCGATCAGGACCAGATGAAGGCCGCTTATTCGCGTGACGAAACAATCACGGAAACGCACCAGACGCTGCATTATGTACCCGTGCGACTCGGCGTCAAGCCCATCGGCAGCCTCGGTCTCTCCGGCGCGCGCCTCTCCCGCCAGACTCTGGATGCCATCGGCTCGCTCGTCGCCATTGCCATCGAGCGAGCCCGGGCCGTCGAACAGCTCAGCGAAACGGAGGCCGAGCGGCAGGGTGAACGGCTGAAATCCGCTCTTCTCGATTCCATCGCGCATGATTTCCGCACGCCGCTCACGTCCATCAAGGCGGCCGTCACCGATCTGCTGACTTCCTCGCCTACACAAACTGCTCAGAGGAGCGAACTACTCACCATCATTAACGAAGAGTGCGACCGCTTGAACCACCTGGTGGAAGAAGCTGCCGAAATGGCCAAGCTGGAGGCCGGCGAATTCGAACTACATTTTGAAGCCCTTCCAGTTTCCACACTTGTAGACTCCTCGCTGGAACACCTGAAAAAAAATCTCGGCGACCGGCAGGTCATCGTGAAGCTCGATGAAAATCTCCCGCCCGTGCGCGCCGATCTCACGCACGCCAAGGACATCCTCGTCCAGCTAATTGACAACGCCAGCCTCTATTCCCCCAAAGACCAGCCCATCACGATTTCCGCCGATCGCAACGGCGACTTCGTCAACATCAGCGTCTCGGATCGCGGGCCCGGCATCGATCCGTTTGAGCAGGGCCTGATCTTCGACAAGTTTTATCGCGGCCGCGACCAGCGCTACCTCGTTCGCGGCACTGGCATGGGACTGCCGATCGCCAAAGCCGTCGTCACCGCTCACGGCGGGAGCATCAATGTGACGAGCCAGCTCGGGCACGGCTCCGTTTTCTCCTTCACTTTGCCCATCGCGGCTTCGCGGAGCGCTTCCCGATGACGGCGGCGAGCATTCTGGTTGTGGATGATGAGCCGCAGATTCGCCGCGTGTTGCGCTCCACGCTGTCTTTTCGTGGATACGAAATTAGCGAAGCGGTTTCCGGGGAAGATGCTTTGGAGCTTGCTCGCAAGCTGAAACCGGACCTTATTCTTCTCGACGTGAATCTTCCCGGCATGAATGGGGTCGAGACCTGCCGGGAGTTTCGCCGCTGGAGCGATGTTCCCATCATCATGCTGACCGTGCGCAACGCGGAACGCGACAAGGTCGTCGCTCTCGACGCGGGCGCCGACGATTACGTCACCAAGCCATTCGGCATTGAAGAACTTCTTGCGCGCGTTCGTGCTTCTCTTCGCCGGCACTCCGTGGGCGATGCCGTTCCGGCGTTTCAAGCGAAAGATTTGTTCGTGGATTTTGAGGAGCGCCGCGTCATCGCCCGGGGCGAGGAAGTCCACCTCGCGCCAAAGGAATTCGAAGTGTTGAGACAGTTGATGGCCAACCAGGGCAAGCCGGTGACGCATCGGCGGCTTCTGCAGAGTGTCTGGGGCCCTGAATACGGTGAAGAAACGGAAAATCTGCGCGTGGTTATCAATCAATTGCGCAAGAAAATTGAGAAGGATCCGGCACAGCCGAGGTACATCCTGACGGAGCCGTGGGTCGGGTACCGTTTCCAGCCGCCCAAGTCGGCTGCAGTAAAAAGTTCTGCCCGCCCCGCGCGCTAAATCGCGCTGGCTACTTCGCCGGATAGTTTGTATCCAAGTCCAGATTCAGCTCCAAGACATTCACCCGGGCTTCGCCTAGGATTCCCAATTGCCTCGGCAGAGTGTGCTTGGCGACCACCGCGCGTAGAGTTCCCAATTCCATTCCTCGCGCCTTTGCAACGCGATTGATCTGAAACTCCGCTGACGCGGGCGATATGTCCGGGTCCAATCCAGAACCCGATGCGGTTACCAGGTCCGCGGGAATCGGAGCACCAGCATTCTCTAACTGCAATTTTGCGACCTCCAGTTGCACCCGCTGCACTAGCGTCCGGTTTGTGGGGCCGAGATTCGTTCCGCCGGACGCCGTCGCATCATAGCCGCTGCCCGCCCCGGAGGGCCGGGAATGAAAATACTTGTCGGAAGTGAATCCTTGCCCAATCAACTGTGACCCGATCACCTGTCCATTCTTCGCGATCAGGCTTCCATTGGCCTGAAGCGGAAAGAGCCACTGGCTCAGTCCCGTCACCACCAGCGGATACGCGAGCCCAAATACCAAGGTCGTTACCAACGTGAATTTCACCGCTACTATCAACTGTTCCTTCATATCGCCCCTACGCCAGATGCAGCCACGCGATGAAAATATCAATCGCCTTGATTCCCAGAAACGGTGCGATCACGCCGCCTAATCCGTAGATAAACATATTTCTGCGCAGCAGCGCCGCGGCACCCAAGGGACGGTAGCGCACGCCGCGCAGGGCAAGCGGGATCAGCGCAATGATAATCAGTGCGTTGAAAATTACGGCGGAGAGAATCGCCGACTCCGCAGTCCGCAATTTCATGATGTTCAGCGCCCCCAGCAGAGGGAACGTTCCCGCAAACATTGCCGGAATAATCGCGAAATACTTTGCCACATCGTTGGCTACCGAGAATGTCGTCAGCGATCCGCGGGTAATCAGCAACTGCTTGCCGATTTCCACGATTTCGATGAGCTTTGTCGGATTCGAATCCAGATCCACCATGTTTCCGGCTTCTTTTGCGGCTTGCGTACCTGTGTTCATGGCTACGCCGACGTCCGCTTGCGCCAAGGCGGGCGCGTCGTTCGTGCCGTCGCCGGTCATGGCTACCAGCTTCCCTTTGGTTTGCTCGTTGCGGATCAGCGCCATCTTGTCTTCCGGCTTGGCCTCGGCCAAAAAATCGTCCACTCCCGCCTGACGCGCAATCGCCGCAGCGGTCAGTGGATTGTCGCCGGTGATCATCATCGTGCGGATGCCCATCGCGCGCAGATGATCGAAGCGCTCGCGAATTCCGCCCTTCACGATGTCCGTCAGCTCGATCGTGCCCAGCACTCGGCAATTCTGCGACACCAGCAGCGGCGTACCTCCCGATTTCGCGATGCGCTCGATCTGTTCGGTCATTTCCGACGGGACGACTTGCCCGCGTTCCGACACATATCGCTTGATTGCTTCCGGGGCGCCCTTGCGAATTTCTTTCCCGTCCATGTCCACACCGGACATTCGTGTTTGCGCGGAGAAGGGAATAAAGAGCGGATTGTGGGGCGCCAACTCGCGCCCGCGTAATCCATACTTTTCTTTTGCCAGCACCACGATCGAGCGCCCCTCCGGCGTTTCGTCGGCAAACGACGCCAGCTGCGCCGCGCTCGCCAATTCCGCTTCGGTGACTCCCGGACAGGCATGAAACGCGGTCGCCTCGCGGTTGCCGAGGGTAATCGTCCCCGTTTTATCGAGCAGCAGCACGTCCACATCGCCCGCCGCTTCCACAGCGCGCCCGGACATGGCAATCACATTGCGCTGGATCAACCGGTCCATCCCGGCGATTCCAATTGCGGAGAGCAGGCCGCCAATCGTTGTGGGGATCAGGCATACCAGCAA
>Ga0306925_10001081_pt1 | contig 21652 bp, 17 predicted proteins | sample flu12Cox44000176_FD_203755 | JGI IMG/M metagenome (GOLD analysis project Ga0306925, IMG submission 203755) | Lab enrichment of tropical soil microbial communities from Luquillo Experimental Forest, Puerto Rico - flux8day.12C.oxic.44.000.176 (v2)... | ecosystem: Environmental > Terrestrial >... | reverse complement strand
CAGCATCCCGGCGCGCACTTCCTCCTGGCCCGCCGCGACCAGGCCGGCGTAGTAACGCAGCAGCAGCGGCGGGAAGCCTGCCTCGAAGTTCTGCGCCAGCCACAGGGGCATGCCGTTCTGGACCGAGACACGGCGTGCGGTCTCCGCGCCCCGCGCCTCCAGCGCGCCCGCGAACCGTTCCAGCACGTCGCCCCGCCGTGCCGGTGACCAGGTGGCCCAGCCCTCAGGGTCATCGAACGCCTTCCTGGCCGCGTCGACCGCGGCGTCGATGTCGCGTTCGGTGGCGGCTGGCACGCTGCCGAGAGGTTCCTCAGTGGCGGCTTCGGTGACGGGGATCCGTTCGGCCGACGCCGGGGCAGCCCACTGCCCGTCGATGTAGAGATGGCCGTACTCGATAGTGGTCATGTTCGTTCCTTAGTTAGGAGGCCTTTTGGGTCGGCCGCGGACCAGGACGACTTTGACGGCCTCGCCGCGATAGGCTCCTGGCCTCACCGGCCGCCCTCGTCGAAAGGGTTCTGCGCGAGCCGAGCGATAAGTGGCTGCATGACCCCGCTTCTACGCCGAGCAGGACAACGGGGGAGCACCGGTCACGCCAGTTCCACTCGCATCGGTAGCCGTCGCAGGCCGCCGACGAAGTTGGTCTGCAGGACCTTACGGTCGCCGGTGATCTCGAGGGAGACGAGCCGGGGCAGCAGTTCTTCCAGCATCACGCGCAGCTCCAGCCTGGACAGGTGCTGGCCGATGCACATGTGCGGGCCATAGCCGAAGGCGATCTGCCGGTTGGGCCTGCGGTCGAGGCGGAACTCGCCGGGTGCCTCGAAGACGTCGGCGTCGCGGTTCGCGGACTGGTAAAGCAGCATCAGCCGGTCACCCTCGGCGATCTGTTGCCTGCGCAGCAGGTAGTCCTGGCTAGCCTGCCGGACGAAGTGCTTGACCGGCGAGACCCAGCGCAGCCCCTCCTCGATGAGACCGGGGATGAGCGAAGGATCGGCCTTGACCCGGGCGAACTGGTCAGGATGCTGGGCCAGCACCTCGATGACGCCGGTCAGCGTGGTAGAGGTGGTGTCGTGCCCGGCGGTGGCGATGGCGATGAACCAGCCGTACGCGACCTCCTTGGGGTACAGCTCACCGTCGGGGCGGCGCGCGTTGGCGATGATCGACGCGAGGTCGTCGCGCGGCTCGGCGCGCCGGGCCTCGACGAGGGCGTCGAAGTAAGCGTAGAAGTCCCTGATCGTGGCCGACCACTGCTGGGCCGCCGCCTCCGGGCTGAGCGGCGTGACATCGGCACGCTGTGCCTCGGGGTCCGCAGTGCCGAAGAAATCCTGGGTGAGGGCCATCATGCGCGGCTCGTCCTCAGCCGGAACCCCGAACAAGGTCATGATCACGTGCAGCGGGTAGGAAAGGGCGAAGTCCCCAACGATGTCCAGGTCGTTCGGGCCCGGATGCAGCCTTGCCGCGATCGCCTCCCGGGCCAGCTCCCGGATGCGGTCCTCCCACTTCTTCAAGGAGGCAGGCCGGAACCACTCGGCCGCGATATTCCTGACCATCGTGTGCTCAGGCGGATCCAGGTACGGCACCGCCTCGAGGATCCGCAGGCTCCCGCCCGTCAGCGACCTGGTGAACGCATCACCGGCCTGGTTCTGCAGGATCGGGTTGTGCGAGCCGGGCTTTGCCCCGCCGCCACTGGGGAAGACCGCGGGCTGCTTCTCGATCTCCATAATGTCGGCGTGTTTGGCGACCAGCCAGAGCGGATCATAGCCCTCGACGTGCACCTTCGCGAGCGGCGCATTCTCGCGGAGCCACTGGTACGCCGCGAAAAGCGGCTCGTCTTCACGGTGCCCTTCCGGCAGCACCACACGGCGGGCGACGTCATCCGGGACACTGACGCTCGGAGTCGACTCAATGACGGTCATGCGAGGCTCCATGAATGGTCGCGGAAAAGGATCTGCCCTGGTCAGCTGGCTGCCTACGAGGCGGTCACGAACCAGCATGCCAATCAGGTCACGGTGCCACATCCTCCGAAGGGAAGACTTTCCTACCCCCTCCGGGCTTTTAGCCCGCGAGATCTGCCGCCGGGTCGGTCGAACATGCGGAACGCGACATCTGCACCGCCACAGTCACTGCGAGGCGGCACACTCCTTTCCAAGGATTTCGCGTGTCTCGGCCACGGCGTCGATAGCGGCTTCGTCGCTGCCGGCGAACGGAATGAAGTTGACCGTGGTGGCGCCGGCTGCAATGAACGGCGCGATGAAGCCGGCAACCTGCGCGGGAGTGCCGTACGGGATGTAGCGCTCGAACTTCTCGAAAGGAGTGCGGTAGAGACCCTCCATTACCGGAGCGACCCGGTCCCGGGCCTGCGCACGGTCAGCGCCGAAGCCACACCAGAAGGTCATGCCGTGGCGCCACTCGACGTCGGACCGGCCGGCGGCCGCGCCGTGCTGCTCAACAATCTCGATCGCTTCGGCGCACCGGCCGGCAGAGGTCCAGATGCCAAGCCAGCCGTCGCCGAGCCTGCCTGCCCGCCGCAACGCCGCCTCGGACCGTCCGCCAACGACCAGCGGCACTGGCTCGGCCGGGGTGGGACGAAGACGCGCCTGGTCTAGCTGGAAGAACTCGCCATCGTGGGTAACGCTCTCGCCGGCCAGCAGCCGTCGTACGACATACAGCGCCTCGTCCATACGCCGACCCCGTGTCCGGGGGTCGACCCCGCAGGCGAGGACTTCCCGCCGGTCATCGCCCCCGATACCCAGGCCCAGCGAGAGCCGGCCGGGAGCGAACTGGGCCACGGTGAGGATCTGCCGCACCACCAGCACGGGATGGCGCAGAACCATGAGGTAAACGGCAAGGTACACGCCGAGTTCATCGGTGGCGGTGGCGACCGAAGCGGCGTCGGTGAGCCCGTCGTTGCCGACACCGTCCTGGAACATCACGTGATCACCGACCATGACGTGGTCCATGCCCACCTGGTGCATCCGGTCGAGCAGGCGAGCTCGGTGTGCCTTGAGGGCGGCGCCCACTGCGGGGGGTCGGCCGACCCAGGTGTTTGGCATCAAATTCACGCCGAACCGCGTGGCGCGGGTGCTTGCGGCTCCAGTGTTCCGCTCTTCCATCGCGCTAGCCCTCGCTCGCAGGGTCGCCCTGGGCGAAGAACGAGTCCCTGCGCTCGATGATCTGCGGGTCACCCATGATCGAGTAACCGTACAGACACTCGAGGCGAAGCTGGTCGTCAAGAGGCCGGCCGACCACCTCGAGGATTGTCTCCTTCGCCGACTCCACCGCGATCCGCGGGTTGCGCAGGATCTTGGCCGCCATGCCCTCCACCGTCGCCATCAAGTCCTCGCGCGGTACGACTCGGTTGACCAGATGGCATTCCTTCGCGCGCTGGGCGGAGACGGGTTCGCCCATCAGTTCCAGCTCCATGGCGATCCCGACGCCGCAAGTGTTGACCAGCCGCACGATCCCGCCGTCGGCGAAGTGCATGCCCCGGCGCATGTGGTAGAAGCCAAACTCGGTGTCATCGCTTGCCACCCGGATGTCACACGCCAGCGCAAGCTCGATCCCGCCGCCCATCACTTTGCCGTGCAAGGCGGCGATGATCGGCTTGTTGGTGCGATGCAGCCCGCGGGTGATCCCGCCGGCGAAACCTTTGCTGAGCATCTTGCGGCCCAGATCGGGCCCGCCCCCGGTCCAGCCGTCGACGTGGGTATGCAGATCGGCGCCGGCGCAGAACGCCTTCTCACCGTTTCCTGACAAGATTGCCAGCCGCACATCGGAGTCCTCCCGGAACCGCGTCCACGCCTGGAACAACTGCTCCTCGACGTCATCGTCGATGGCGTTGAGCTTCTGTGGGCGATTCAGGGTGATGTAAGCGATCTCGCCATGCTTCTCGTACAGTACCTTCGATTCAGCTGAGGTCATTTCACACTCCAGATCGCAGTCACCTTACGCACTACCCTTCGCGCCGTTGTTCTTGGTCAAACCGACTGGGTGCGAAGCGCTGGATGTCCTGAGGTGATTTGGCTTTGCTCATACATTCGCTCCCGTCGTGACGTGGCGGGCCGCGCTCAGCAGTTCGTCAACGAGGCCTGGTCTGGCGTAGTACTCGTCGCCAACGCCGTGGGCGACGCGTCGGCACTGATACTCGAAAAGAACGGCGAGCTTCCACAGCGCCATTGCCACGTACCAGGTGATGTCGGAGAGCCCGCGGCCCGACGATCGGGCGTACCGTTCCGCCAGGCTCGCACGGCTGGGATAGCCGTCTTCCAGCGTGGCGGTACCTAGCGTGGTGAGGCCGTGCAGTGGCTCCCTAGGCACGGCATAGGTGGCGAGGAAGTACCCGAGGTCTCGCAGCGGGTCCCCGATGGTCGCAAGCTCCCAGTCGAGCACGGCGAGGATCCGGGGCGGTGCGCCGGGTGCGATCATGACGTTGCCCAGCCGGAAGTCGCCGTGCACGATCGTCGGCGGCTGAGGGGTGGGCGGATCGCGGACCAGCCAATCGAGGAGGGCGCCGAGCTCACCGGCCAGCCCCTGATCCTCCTGGTCGATGATCCGCGAGAAACGCCGCAGGTGACGTGCGACGTTGGTCGCTGGACGGCCGAAATCCTCAAGACCCGCCGCCCGGTAGTCGACTCGATGCAGTTCGGCGAGGGTGTCCACCAGCGCTTCGGCCAGGCCGAGGCGGTCAGTGGGATTGTCCAGCGGCTCCGGGGTGCGGGTGGTCACGACGAATCCGTCGAGGTAGTCCATGACGTAGAAAGGCGCATCCATGACGGGCCCACCGTCCTCGACCGTCAGTATCGTCGGCACGGGAACCGGTGTGTCGGCCAGCGCACGCTGGATGCGTGCCTCGCGCACAACGTCATGTCCGCCCGGTGGGATGGGCGGCAGCGGTGGCCGGCGCAGCACGACTCTCCGGTCGCCGTCGTCGACGAGATAGGTGAGGTTCGAGTGTCCATCGCCGATCCGGCGGAGAGTGACCGGGCCACGGCAGATCTCCCTGTCGCGCAGGTATGTCTCGAGCGCGCCGAGGTCGAACGGCGGCGCAGTCATTCGGCGGTCACCAGCCGCTCCACGTAACCGCGAGGCCATGGCATCTCGAACTGGCCGGTCAGCGGGGGGTCCCGAACTTGTCGCGCAGGACGAACTTCTGAATCTTCCCGACAGCTGTAACGGGTAGTTCGGACAGGAACTCGATTCGCTCGGGAACCTTCCAGATGGCCAGCTTGCTTTCGTTGGTCAGGTAGTCCCGCATTTCTTTGAGCGTGATTTCCGCGGAACCCTTCGGCACGATGACGGCACAGACTCGTTCACCGACATCGGGATCGGGCACGCCGATCACTGCCACATTCGCGACCTTGGGATGGGCCAGCAGGGCCTCTTCCACCTGTCGCGCGCTGATGTTGAATCCACCGCGGATGATAATGTCCTTCAGCCGTCCGGTAACCCGAAGGTAGCCGTCCTCATCCAGCTGTCCGAGATCGCCGGTGCGCCACCAGCCCCCGCTGTCCGTGGCCGCGGCCGTGAGATCGGGCCTGCGCCAGTACTCGAGCATCCGGCCGGGGCCGCGGTAGCGGATCTCACCGTCCTCCCCTGGGCCGACCGGCTTATCGTCGTCGCCGGCGATGCGGATCTCGACGCCGGGAACCGGCCGTCCGTCGGATGAGGCGACCCGCTCCATGGGATCTTCCGGGCGGCAGACAGTGGCCATCATCGTTTCGCTCGATCCGTATGCGCTGACGACGCGGCACCCAGAGAACTTCTCGGCCGCCTCTTCGACGAGAGTCGTCGGAATGGGCGCGCCCGCGGACAGCCAGAAGCGCAGCCGTGACACGTCGTGAACGCTCGGGTCGTAGGCGTCCAGCATCATGCGGATGAATGGGGCCGGGCTCGCTGTACCGGTGCAGCCATAGTCGCCGACGCGATGCAGGGCGGTCTGCGCATCGAAGACGTCCAGCAGGTGTACCGATGCTCCGGCCACCGTCGGGGCCATGACCCCGAGCGTCAACCCGAGTGCATGGGTCACTGGCGACGGCATGAACATGACGTCCGACCGGGTCATGCCGAGGGCTCGCACGGCCTGCTTCGGCAGGAACGAAACGGTGTTCCAGGTGTGCAGGCAGCCCTTTGGCTGGGACTCGGTGCCGGAGCTGTAGAGGATCAGATGACGGTCGTCGGCCGCGGGCGGCGGCGGTAGCGCGCTGGCGTCGGGCTGCGTGGTGAGCAGCTCGTCGAGGGGCTTCGCACCGTCCGTCGATTCCCCGCGTACGACCACCCGGAACTTCAGGCTGCTCGCGGTCTCGGCTATCTCACGGGCCATCGCGGCATGGTTGAAGCGGCGGAACTCGCCGCAGGTGATGAGGCCAACCGCGCCCGCGTTCTCGACGATGAAGCCGACCTCGCCTGCCCGGTAGACGACAACGATGGGGATCATGACCGCGCCCAGGCGCGAACACGCCGCGTAGATCAGGAAGTACTCGCTCCAGTTCGGCAGCTGGACGGCCACCCGGTCCCCGGGCCTGACTCCCAGCGCCGCAAATGCGGTGGCCAGGCGGACCGCTTGGTCGCGAAACTCGCCGTAGCTCAGTTCCCGGCTGCCGTCCGAAACGTACGGCTGGTTCGGATCGGCATCGGCCCACTTGTCGATCAGCGTGACGAACGTGTCGTCCCCCCAGTACCCGGCCGCACGATACTCATCCGATCGGTGCCGCTGCTGTTCTGTGGCGTTCATGGCGGTCTCCGGACGTGACGGCACTCGATCGCTGGTCCGGGGGACGCGTCGCCTCTCACGGGTAGGCACGCCACACCCCAGTGGCCAGGTTTGCTCCATATTATAATGGTTAGACCATTATGTCAACGGTGTCAGTGGGTGCGAGGGCTGGGCTATTGGTCGGTGTCCTGAACCAGGACGACCTTGACCGCCTGGCCGCTGTGCTGCATCGCGACCCCGTCATTGATCTTGGAAAACGGCACCGTGGTGATCAGTTCGTCGAACGGGAACCTGCCGGCCTGATAAAGCTCGATGAGCTGGGGGATGAAGACGTCCGGGTCGCTGTCACCTTCGACGATGGCCTTGACCGTGAGCCCGAGGACCAGGCTTTGGATCAGCGGCACGGACAACACCGTGGCCGGGTCGGAGGGCACGCCCAGCATGCCCAGGGTGCCCTGGTTGCCGAGGCACTGGAGCGCCTCGGCGAGTACCCCGCCGTGGCCGGTGGTGTCGAGGGCGAAGCTGACGCCCTGGGGCAACAGGCGACGGACCTGCTCGGAGACACCCCCGGCGGCGGGGTCGATGGTGTGCGTGGCGCCCAGCCGGGCGGCCAGTTCCCGCCGCGCCGTGACGGGCTCGACCACGATGATGGGACCGCAGCCCTGGACCACGGCGCCAAGCACGGCCGACAGGCCCACAGACCCGGCGCCCAGCACCAGCACCGACGATCCCGCCGGCGCGGCGAAACTGCGCATTATGGCGCCCGCGCCGGTCTGTATGCCGCAGCCGAGCGGAGCGGCCAGGTGCAGCGGGATATCGGAGCCGACCTTGACAACGTTCCGTTCGCCGGTGATCGCGTGCGTGGCGAACGAGGACTGGCCAAAAAAGCTGCTGCCAACGGGACCGTGTGCGTTGCTGAGGGGCGAGGAGCCGTCGCTGGTGCGCACGCCGGCGTAGTTCAGTTCCATGAACCGGTGGCAGTACGCCGGCGCGCCGGACCCGCACGCCGGGCAGGAGCCGCAGCTGGCGAAGCTCACGCCCACGCGGTCGCCTGGCGCGACCTTCGTCACGCCCTCGCCGACCTCGACGACGATGCCAGCTCCCTCGTGCCCGAGCACCCCCGGCAGCGGGAAGGGCAGCGCGCCGTCACGGGTGGCCAGGTCGGTGTGGCAGATGCCGACCGCACTGATCTCGACCAGAACCTCACCGGCCCTCGGTGCGTCAAGGTGGACCTTCTCCAGGCCGAAGTCGCCACCGACTTCTCGCAGAACCGCTGCCGTGACTTCCATCAGAATTCTCCTTCGGTGTGTGGGCCCACACACCGCGCCAGGAGCTGAGGCGACGAGATCTGGGCCGGCCGACTGTGATTTCACAGATAGATGGAATTGAAATTCAGGCACTATGCCAGCCCAACGTCTCGCCTCAGCCAATATGGGCGGCGCACGCGAGCGCACTGACAAATGTGAATCAGCGCTATGCGGAAACATAATCGCCAGGGCTGTGTCGCACGTCACCCCGTGGGGAGATTCCCATCCCCCACTAGGGAGATACGCCATCCGCGCCACCGCTCGATGCGAGCCTGGTCCATGCTCCCGGCGTGCCGCACCCGCGGCGTGGGGCTGTTCGGCAAGGTAGCGCCGGCCCGTCTCCAGCGCCATGCGGATTGTGGTCCCATCACCAGCAGAATTGACCAGGAAGGTCCCGAACGGATCCAAATCCGCGCCCGGTCTCTCCCTTTCGGACGATGAATATCTCCCCTCCGCGGCTTACGCCTGCTTCGTCGCTGGCGAGAAACTTGCTGGTGTGGTGAGTACACCAAAATTCGAAGTCGAAGAACTTGAGACTGATCTCGTGGTCTCCCAGCGCGAGGTCCTCGCCGAAGGCGTCGTCGCGCTGAGCCTCGACGACCCCACCGGGCGGCCGCTTCCAGGATGGACCCCGGGCGCGCACATCGACCTGATGCTCGGCCCGTCGTTGGTTCGCCAGTACTCGCTGTGTGGCAGCCCGGCCGACATGCACACCTGGCGCATCGGCGTCCTGCGTGATCCGCAGAGCCGCGGGGGCTCGGATTTCGTCCACGACAAGCTTGCCGTGGGCTCCGCGGTACGCGTCCGCGGCCCACGGAATCACTTTCCGTTAGTGACCGCGCCGCGCTACCAGTTCATCGCCGGCGGGATCGGGATCACGCCGATGCTGCCAATGATCGAAGCGGCCGAGGCCGCGGGCGCCCACTGGCACCTGGCCTACGGCGGGCGCAGGCGAGCCTCGATGGCCTTCGTCGAGAACCTAGCGGGCCACAGCGAGCGGGTCACGATCTGGCCGCAGGACGAGCAGGGATTGCTCGACCTGCAGGACATCCTGGGCTCGGCGCGCGACGACACCCTCGTGTACTGCTGCGGGCCCGAGGCCCTGCTGAGCGCGGTCGAAGGCGCTTGCGCGTCCTGGCCGGCGGGCACGTTGCACCTGGAGCGGTTCACCGCCAAGCCTGGGGCGGACCAGCCCCCGTCGGGAGCCCTGGACAGCTTCGAGGTGGTCTGCCAGCGCTCGGGTATCACGGTGACCGTCCCGGCCGACCGGTCGCTGTTCGAGGTGCTCGAGGGCGCCGGGGTCAGCGTGCTGGGTTCGTGCCTGGAGGGAGTCTGCGGCACGTGCGAAACAGGGGTGATCGAAGGGGTGCCCGACCATCGCGACTCAGTGTTGAGCGCCGGGGACCAGGCGGGCAACGACGCCATGATGGTGTGCGTCTCGCGGTCGCTCTCAGATCGGCTGGTGCTCGACCTATGAATCCGAACTATCCACTGGACTGCTGGTACGTCGCCGCCACCAGCGACGAGGTCGGCTCTGGCCTGTTGGGGCGCAAGCTGCTGGACCGCCCGGTCGTGCTGTACCGGCCGGAGTCGGGGGAGGTCGTCGCGCTCGCCGACCGCTGCGCTCACCGCGGCTACCCGCTGTCGCGGGGCCGCCTGGACGGCGGCCTGCTGGTGTGCGGCTACCACGGCCTCAGGTACGAGGCGGCCGGCGGGTGCGTGGGCGTGCCCTCGCAGGAGAACGTGCCCTACAGGGCGGGCGTGCGCGCATACCCGGTCCGCGAAGAGCCGCCGTTCGTCTGGATCTGGCTCGGCCAGCCCGGCACATCAAGCCTGCACCAACCGCCTCGGCTGCCATGGCTGTCGGGCGAGGGATGGTCGTCGTCGGGTGAGACGGTCTGCCTGGCGGCCAACTACATGCTCGTGCATGAGCACTACCTCGATCTCACGCATATCCCGGAGGTGCACCCGGAGGAGACACCGCCAGGTCTCCAGGAACTGCCAGCGCTCGATCACGTGTCCGTCTCGGAGACGTCGGTCACCTACACCCGGACGCTGCCCCCCGCGGGACTGGCCGCCTGGGAAGCCGAGGCGACCGGCCTGCCGAGGGATCGGGAGTACAAGCGCCGTCATCACGGCACGTTCATCTCACCGGCGATACTCGCAGAGGGATGGCAGATCGACGGCGGCGACGGACAGCCCTACGAGCAGGCGCGCATCCACGCGGTGACGCCCGAGTCCCCCACCCGCACCCACCTGTTCTCCTGGTTCGCCCACAACTTCGCGCTCGACCGCGCGCTCGTCGGCGAGCACCTTCACGCGGTGATGGCGAAGGTCATGCGGGAGGACGTGGCCGTGATCGAGGCGATCGAGGCGACCGCGGGCTACGAGGGCGCGGCCGCTGGGATCCACCTCACCGCCGACGCCGGCGTGCTGCAAGTGCGTCGCATCGTGGCACAGATGCTTGCCGTGGAGGCGGGCCGGAGGCCGCCACGGGCGGACCGGGCGGCCCGGTCCGCGCCCGCCAGCAAGACCACTCGGCTCGGCTAAAGGCGCGTGGCGGTGACAAACCGCCGCCGGGCTTCGTCGTCGCCGACCTCGGGTACGCACCGTACTTTCGACCCTCCGCGACTGCCGGTGTACGAGCATCCGTCTGGGCCGCTCCTCAGGTGAGGGGGACGATCTCCGGTGCGCGGAGGCGCACCGCGTCGGCAGTAGCGTCGTCGGGCTGGTTCTGTGACGCCCGCTCGGCCTCTACCCTGGCCCGGTAGTGCTCGATCTCGCGCTCAATCTGGTGGGCGTCCCACTGAAGTGGCTTAGCCATGAGATGCGCTACGGTCTCGGCGGCCGCGGCACCCCGGTCCCACGACTCGATCGAGATCCGGGTGCGCCGCGCCAGGACGTCATCGAGGTGCCGCGCGCCTTCGTGTGTCACCGCATAGACAACTTCGACGCGCAGGTAGTCGTCGGCACCGGGCAGTGGCTTGGCCAGCGCCGGGTCCGCGCGCACCATCGCGAGCAGGTCGACAACCTCGCTGCCGTAGCGCGACAGTAGATGCTCGACGCGGCCCACGCGCAGCCCGGCCGACGCGGCAAGGTCATGGCGCTGGTTGCGCACTGCAGCGTAGCCCGTGGCGCCGACCAGCGGCACCATCTGGGTACATGACGGCGGGGCTCGCTTGTCCATACGGCGCACCGCCTCGTCTATGGCGTCGGCGGCCATGACGCGGTAGGTGGTGTACTTCCCGCCTGCGACGACGACGAGGCCCGGAACCGGGTGGCCCACCACATGCTCCCGCGACAGCTTCGAGGGCGGCTCCGGCGCGGCCGACAGGAGAGGTCGCAGCCCGGCGTAGACCCCCTCGACATCGGCGCGGGACAGCGGCGAGGTTAGTACCGAGTTGACGTGGTCGAGCAAGTAGTCGATGTCCGACGCGCTCGCGGAAGGATGCGCTTTGTCGAAACTCCAATCTGTGTCGGTCGTCCCGATGATCCAGTGCCGGCCCCACGGTATGACGAAGAGCACGCTCCTCTCGGTCCGCATGATGATGCCGCTGCTCGAATGAAGTCTGTCCCTCGGAACCACCAGGTGGATGCCCTTCGATGCCCGCACATGGAACTGTCCGGGAGTGTCGGCAAGCGCCTGCGTGTCGTCCGTCCACACGCCAGTGGCGTTGACCACCTGACGGGCGCGCACGGCGAACCGCCGCCCTTCCTCAAGGTCCACCAGCTCAGCTCCTGTCACACGCTCACCCTGCCGGATGAACCCGGTCACACTTACCCGGTTGGCGGCCAGGGCGCCGAAGGAAGCGGCCGTGCGCACCACGGCCAGCGTGTGCCGCGCGTCGTCCACCTGTGCGTCCCAGTACTGCACCGCGCCGACGAGCGCATCGGGGCGCAGGCACGGCGCCTCCCGCAGTGCGCGGCGGCGGGTCATGTGCCGGTGAGCCGGAACGCCCCGGGCATGACCAGACCTGGCGGCCATGACGTCGTAGAGGAGGACGCCCGAACCGACGTAGGAACGCTCCCATCCGTAATGCGTGAGCGGATACAGGAATGGAACCGGCCGGACCAAATGCGGGGCGAGGTGCTGAAGGAGGAGGCCGCGCTCACGAAGCGCCTCGCGTACCAGCCCGAAGTCACGCATTTCTAGATAGCGCAGGCCGCCATGGATCAACTTGCTGGAGCGGCTGGAGGCGCCGCTGGCCCAGTCCCGCGCTTCGACGATCGCCGTCGATAGCCCCCGGGTCACCGAGTCGAGCGCAGCGCCCGCGCCCACGACGCCACCGCCGATGACCAGCACGTCGATCTCTCGCTCGGTCATGCGCCCGATCGCGTCCGAACGCGCCTGCGGAGACATTGCGGTTACCTGCATGGTTCCAAACCCCTGTTGTCAGGCGTCATCGCCCCGGCCTGGGCCGTAATGGCCTGCCACACCGATCACCTCGAGGAGGCCGCGGGCTGCAGCAGCCACAACCCAGGCGGAATTCACCTCGGCCGCCATGCAACGGCAGGATTGTTGCCCGCCTGCGACCGCTCTGAAGCGCTTCTGGCTTCCATGCGGAGGTACAAGCAGACCGCCTCGGCGCGGTTGGCGGCTCCAAGCTTCCGGAGAATGTGCTTGACGTGTGACTTCACGGTGCCCACCGAAATGACCAGACGCCCGGCGATGCCGGCGTTAGTCTCGCCGGTTGCCATGAGCCGCAGGACGTCGAGTTCGCGTCGAGTCAGGGCTGAGTCGGCAGGCGACCGGTCTGTCACGAACGTCGCCGCACCACTTCGTGCCATGGCCACGTCCTCCCGGTCGATCCGGGCGACCTCTACCTCTGCGTCGATCAGCTCGTCCGTTACCTTGGTGATGTCGCCGGTCAGCCGGTGGACCGTGGCATGGAGGGTATGGAGCCGTTCGGACAGCACGGCGCGCTGGAATGCGTATCCGACGCCCTGTGCGAACATCCAGAGCACGTCGCGGCTGAACTCGTCCACGTGCCGCCGGCGCATGTAGCAGTCGGCGTGCAGGAACCCGATCACATGTCGTTCAGGCATGATCGGCGCCGCGACATAAGAACGGGTTAGCGTCGCCGCCGCCAGCGCCGGGTGCACTCGCGGATCCGCTTGCGCGTTGAGGACAAGCAGGGGGCCCCGCCGGCGGATCATTTCCGTCTCCAGAATCATGTGGTTGAGCAGCTGGGGCTCGTCGCGGCCCGCCCGCAGGATCTCCTGCGCCCATCCAGGGTCACCTTCGACATGAACAGCCTCCGGAAGCCACATCGACCCGTGGACACGCGAGATCATGGCCCGGTCGAAGCCAAGACGGCATGCCTCTTCGGGAACTCGATCGATCAGCTGCGAGACGGAGGTGATTCCATGGAGCCGCCCGAGCGCATCGTGGACGCTGGCGAGGGTCGCAACGCGCTGGACGAGGTTGGCCTCGCGGAGCGTCCCCTGGATTTCCTTGAGCTCGAGGAGAATGTCGATCGCGTCGACGCTGCCCCCCGCGTGCGGTGCGTCCTGCCGATCCTCCCAGAGAGCCTGGGCGACACGCTGCGACGCGGCTGTCAGGGCAGCCTCCGCAGATGGAAAGTCGACGATCGGCAACGCCTGCCGATTGGCCTCTGGTCCGCACAGGTCGCTCACGCGGTCGATCACCGCTAGGACATCACACATGGTGGCGCTGGAAATCCGGGGACCGCGACCGAGCCATGGCTGCTCGCCATCCCAGGTGCGGGCGGTCTCGGAGCTGAGTGTCCTGGCCACCAGTCGGCGGGCGCCGCTGGTGCCTGGCCGGTTGCTGTTCGTGGCCACACAGCCGCCGGTGCCAGCCCCGGCGGCTGTGCTGGGTGCCGGGGCTGCCATCCCGCGGCCGCCTCTGGCGCTGTTCGCGGAGCGGGTGTCGGCTGTTGTGCGGGTCGCGGTCATCACGGACAACCAGCCGGCGATTCTTGTCACCCGAGCTTTTTCTTGATGTCCGCGCGCAGGATGTGTTTCTGGATCTTGCCGGTAGCTGTCATGGGCAGGGTCGGCACGATTTCGAGGCGCTCCGGGAGCTTCTGCGTCGCGAGCTTCTGCGCGCGGAGATAGTCCGCAACGTCGCTGAGCGTGAGCGGCGCGGACGGTTCCGCCAGGACGACGTACGCACACGCCTTCTCGCCCAGCCGCTCGTCCGGCATGCCCACCACGGCCACGTCGGCGATGGCCGGGTGCCGCACCAGGTGCTCCTCGATCTCCCTCGCACTGATGTTCATCCCGCCCCGGATGATGATGTCCTTGAGGCGCCCAGTGACCCGCACAAAGCCGTCGTCGTCCATCCGGCCGAGGTCCCCGGACCGGGAGAATCCCTCGGGCGTGAACAACGCGGCCGTCTGCTCGTCGTCGTGAAAGTACTCGATCATGTGGCTGGGCCCCCGGTAGGCGATGTCGCCCTCCTCGCCACAGGGCATCTCGCGACCGTCCTCGCCCACGATCTTCACCTCGGCACCTTCGACGGCCGAGCCGTCCGACCTGACCGCCCGGTCCGCCGGGTCGTCCACCTTGCACATGGTGGTGACGAGGTTCTCGGAGCGGCCGTAGAGGCTAAGGGTCCGGCAGCCGGGGAAGATCTCATGGGAGCGTTCGACGACGGCGCTCGGGATCGGTGACCCTGCGCAGACCCAGACGCGCATGCTGCTGGCGTCGTGCTTTGCAGGGTCGTATGCCGCCATCAGCATCTGCAGGAACGGCGTCGCGGTCACCGCAGCGGTGCATCGGTACTGCCCGATCCTGTGCAGCCCCTCCTCCGGGTTCCACGCCTCCATCAGGTAGGACTTCGCGCCGGCGATCAGGGGAATGACCACACTGGTGACCAGGCCCGTCGTGTGGGATATGGGCGAGGGACCGAACTGCACGTCCCGCTCGGTGTATCCGAGGCCCTTGATGATCGCATTTGCCGTCGCCCGGTAGGTGTTGAAGGTGTGGAAGCACCCCTTCGGCCTGGAGGTCGTGCCCGAGGTGTACACCACGAGGAAGCCGTCGTCGGGCGATGAGTCGGGGCCGGCCTCCTCCTCGAGGGCCGCCAGATCCCCATCAGCCACCAGGCTGTCCAGGGAAAGGGCCTCGGACGCATCCAACCCCGCGGGGCTACGAGCGACGCATACCGTGCGCAGGCCGGGGGCTTCGTGTTGGAGCTTCTGGAACATCTCCAGGTGCCCGAACCCGCGGAACTCGTGGCAGGTCACCGCAGCCACCGCGCCGGAGTGCCCCAGAACGTAGGCGACCTCGTCCTCGCGGTAGATGGGCATGATGGGGACCAGGATTGCGCCGATCCTGGACAGCGCCGCGGCGATCACGGGGAATTCGGTCCAGTTGGGAAGTTGCACCGCAACCCGGTCACCCGAGCGCACACCCTGTCGCCGCAGGCCCACGGCCAGCCGCAGGGCCTGGTCACGGAAGCCGGCGTACGTCAGCGACGTGGTGCTGTCGAAGACGAAGATCTGGTCACCACGGCGAGCGGCCTGCTCCGCAACTAGAGCGTTGAAGCTGGTCGGCTGCCAGTAACCCGCGGCATAGAACGCGGCGATCTGCTCCTCGCGGTACCGGTCGTGGATTGTCTTGATCGGTGCAGTCATGGAGCGCCCCTTCCGTACATCCGACCTCATCAGGGAGTTTAGAATGGTTAGACCATTTTTACAAGAGGCCTCCGTAAGCCCTCGAGCACCTCAGGGCGGGTTTCTGACGAGGATGGGCACAAGATCTTGAACACGAAGCCCGGCCCGCTCAGCCCTGGACTCTTGCGGCACCTCCGTTGGATGCAGCGGACCGGGCCGAGTCATACGTAACGCGCTGCGGGATGTCCGGTCCGCCGGCGTCCGGCAGCGGCAGGCTCAGCGCATCTTCCATACCGCTTCGCGTCTCTCCCGGAAGGCCGCCACGCCCTCGGCGATGTCCTCGGTGGTGAACGCCAGCGCGAGCTGTGCACGCAGCGCCTCCAGTGCGTCCGGCAGGCTCAAGTCCCGCGTGGCGTCGATGGCGTTCTTGCCAAGTCGCATGAGAAGCGGCGACTTCCTCGCCACCTTGTGCGCCCACTCACGAACCACCTCGTCGAAGCTTTCGGCCGGGGCGACGGCGTTGACGATGTTCAGCCGCTGCGCCTCTGACGCGTCGATCGGTTCCCCGAGCATCATCAGTTCGTTGGCCTTCATCCGGTCGATGTTGCGGTAGATCAGCGCGGAGATCATGAACGGGAACACGCCCACATTGATCTCCGGGCACCCGAATCGGACGCCTTCCCGGGCGATGACGAGGTCACAGGCAAGAGCGAGGCCAAAGGCACCGGCCAGCACATCGCCGTTCGCGGCGCAGATCACAGGCTTGCCCAGGCCGCCGATGAGCTTGTACAGCCGCGGGAAGCGGTCCAGTCCGGCGTACTTGCCGATCGTCGGGGTGTCGCCGGCGAACGCTTTCAGGTCACCTCCGGCGGAGAAGACCCGGTCGTGTGAAGAGGTGAGCACCACCACCCGGACGGCGTCATCGGCACGGGCTCGCTCGAGCGCGCCGAGGAGGTCGTCGAGAAGCTCGTCGCTCAAGGCGTTGCGAGTCTCCGGGGCGTCAAGAGTCACGAAGGCCACTCCTTGGTCGTCTACCTCGTAGCGCACGCGGCCTGTCATGGGTCCTCTTTCCCCGGCGGAGGTTTCGCGGGCGGCGTTCATGCGATTGCCAGAACGACCTTGCCGAAGCCGGCGCCGGTCTCGAGATAGGTGTGTGCGGCGGCGGCTTCGTCCAGGGGGAACATCCGGTCGATGACGGGGGGAGGAACGTGATGGCTGTCGAGCAAGGCGAGCAGGCCGGCGAAGTCACGGGCACTCCCCATGGTGGTGCCAAGCAGGTTGAACTGGCCGAAGTAGAAGCGCCGCACGTCGAGGTTGGCGAGCTCGGCGCGGGAGGCGCCGAGCACTACGAGCCGGCCGCCCGCGCGCAGCGCGCCGATCGATTGCTGCCAGGTCCCGACCGAGTCGAGGACGACGTCGAAGCCGCGCCCGCGGGGCGACAGTTCCCGCGCCGCCTGCGGCCACGACGGGTCGCCGTAGAGGACTCCCGCAGAGGCTCCCAGCTCCTGGGACCGGCTCACTTTGTCCTGCGAAGACGAGGTGACCACGACGGTGCAGCCCACCGCTGAGGCGAGCGAGACGGCCATCGTGGCGACTCCACCGCCGGCTCCGAGGACCAGCAGTGACTCGCCCGGTGCGAGCCGGGCACGGGAGAAGAGCGCCCGGTAGGTCGTCAGGCCCACCAGCGGCAGCGCGGCCGCCTCTTGCCACGACAGCCCGGCCGGCTTGGGCACGACGCACTCGCGGGGGACGCGCACCATCTCGGCGTAGGTGCCTGGGCGGTGATCACCGAGGATCTCCCAGGAAGGACCCGGCGCCGACTCGTCGTCGCCCCACCACAGTGACGGCACGACGAGGACGCCCGCACCGGTCTCCGCGTCGGTCCCCGCGCCATCTGCCCCGGGCACGTGGGGCAGGGGGGACTGGTACCTGCCCTGGCGGACGAGGACGTCGTGCCAGTTGAGGGCGGCAGCGCGCAGCCGCACCACCGCCCAGCCCGGGTCCGCCACGGGGTCCGGCCCCTCGGCCGGCCCGAGGCATTCCGGGCCGCCGTATTCCTGCATGACGATCGCGCGCACGTGGGTATCCTCAGCCGGCCGCCGCGAACTCGGCCTGGAGCAGGCGGCGCACCTCCGCGGCCAGGTCGATGCCGTCGTGTACGGATCCGGCGACCGTGACGATCGTCAGGTGCCCGGCACCCGCCTCGACGAAGGGCGCGAGCTTCTCCGCGACCTGCACAGGCGTCCCTGCGGCCGTGACGTGCTGGAACCTCTCCGGCGGCTGGTTGTAGAGCGCCTGCATCCGCCGGCCGAGCAGCTCACGGGCACGGTCCCCGTCGGAGCCGAGGCCGCACCACATGCTCAGCCCGAACCACGACGGCGCCGGGCGCCCCAGCTCCGCCGCGGCGCCGCGGATGCGCTCGACGGTTTCACTGAACCGGCGGGCCGAGCAGAAGATGCCCAGCCAGCCATCGCCGTACGTGGCGGTGCGCCGGATGGCGGTGTCGCCCGAGCCGCCGATGACCAGCGGGATCGGCGGGCGCGGCGGGGGCAGGATGCGGGCGCTGTTGAGTGAGAAGAACTGTCCCTGGTGGTCGACGGCCTCGCCGGTGGCCAGCTTGCGAAGTACGTCGAGCGTCTCATCGAGCCTGCGCCCTCGCGTCGCGGGGTCCACGCCGGCGTTTGAGATCTCGCTGCGGTCTTCCCCTCCGACACCCGCGCCAAGTATCAGCCGGGCGGGCGCTATCTGGGAGATGGTTGCGAGCTGTCTCGCCGTCACCATGGGGTGCCGCAGCCCCGCCAGGTAGACACCGATCAGCACCTTGAGGCTGTCGTTGGTGGCGAGGATGGACGTTGCCGACGCCAGGCCGTCGAAGCCCGTGCCGCCCTGGAAGCTGATGTGGTCACCCGTGGTGACGTGGTCCAGGCCGGCACCGGCGATGTGGTCGAGGATCCGCCGCCGCGCCGTCGGGTCGGGGATGAGCAGTGCCTCGTTGACCGCCACTCCCAGCTTCGGAGTCGTGGACGGCGTCGCCGTGCCCGTCACAGCGCTGCCGCCTTGCCCATCATCGCCGTCGCGATGATCCGCTTCTGGATCCCGGCGGTCCCGTCGGCGATCAGGTAGCTTGCGACGTCGCGGTACCTCTGCTGGAGGGGCATCTCGGTCGAGTATCCAAGATTTCCGAACGTGACGATCGCCGTCTCGATCGCGTCCTTAGCCACGATCGGCGGCCACCACTTGGCCATCGCGGCGAAGTGCGTGTGCTTGTTCCCGGCCTCCCGTGCCCACAGCGAGCGGTAGCACAGCCAGCGGCCAGCCTCCATGTACGTCGCCTGCTCTGCCAGGGGAAAGGAGACACCCTGGAAGGCGGCCAACGGACGGTCGAAGGCCTCGCGTTCTCCGGCCCACTTGCACGCTTCGTCGATGCTGGCCTGGGCCGCGCCGAGACACAGGAGGCCGAGGGCCGGCCGGCTGAAGTCGAAGTGCTCCATGGCACCGGCGAAGCCCCGGCCCGGCTCCCCCACGACGTGGTCCTCCGGCACGAAGACGTCGTCGAAGGACAGCTGGCCCCAGCACAGCGGCAGGCACCCCATGCCCGGGGTGTGCGTGCGAGTGACACCCTCGGCGTCGAGCGGGACGGCGAAGCAGCTGATGCCCCGGTACCCCTCTGAGCCGGGCTCCCGGGCGTAGACCAGCGCCACCGATGCCGCCGTGGCGAGGGTGATCGCAATCTTCTCGCCGCGGATCCGCCAGCCCCCATGGACTCTTCGCGCCTCGGTACGCAGGCGAGAGACGTCCGATCCGCCCGAGGGCTCGGTGACGGCGATCGCCGCGACCACGTCGCCGGCGATCAGCTGAGGCAGCCACTCATCGACGACGGCGTCCTGCCCGTTTTCCGCGAGCTGAGCGGCGACGAGGCCGGAGAGCACGGGGGCGGATGCGACGTTCACATCACCGTAGGCCAGAGCCTCCGTGGCAAGCCCCAGCGTCACCGGGTCAGGTGTCCCGGTCCCGCCGTGCTTCTCGGGAAGGCCGATGCCGAGGACGCCGAGGCTGGCCAGCTGCCGATGTGCCTCCCAGCAGAACTCCGGGCGCGCTGCGCGCTCGATGTAACAGGGCGCGAGCTCAGCGACGGCGAACCTCCGCAGCTCGACGCGGAAGTCTTCCTGCTCCGGACCGAAGGCGAAGGAAAGCATCCCAGGCTCCCATACGAATGGACAGACCAAATGTACTCTCGCTAGGCCCGCGATGTCGAGCCAGCGCCTGATGGCGCCGCACCCGGCCGCGGGCGAACATCACCGACCCGGACGTACGGGTGATGCGCAACCAGAGGGCCACGTGGCCGACGCCAACGGGCAACTCGTGGTCACTGACGGCCGGGTCATTGTCGGCGAGGTGCTATCCCGGCATCCCGCCGGCCGTACGCTGCGGCACCCATGCCAGACACCTGCCGCCAGCAACTGATCGGGCCGGGATCGAACCGCGGCTGCCTACCGTGCCGCCGTCCCGACTCTCTGGAGCACCCTCGACCGCCACGGAGACGAGCACGGCGTCGGCTGCTCGGGCTAGGCGCGAGCTGTCGGCGGCTGGCGGGCCCAGCGGGTTACCACGGCCGGTAGTGAGCTATTCCCGGTCAGAACCGCTGGCCCGGCCCTCGGTCTTCGGCCCGCGGCCCACGCTCAGCAGCCGCTGTTCAAGCTCTGCCAACTTGTTGCTCCATTGCGCGAGCGGGCCGAGGATCTGCTCCAGCACCGCAAGCTGCTCGTCGAACGAGGACAGCTGGGCTTTCAGCGCTTCGATGCTGCGCCGCTGCGCGCCGATGCTGTCGGCAATCGATCTCAGCTGTGCCGCCGAAAGGGTGCCAGGCAGCGGAAGCACACCGTCCGCCGACGGGAGATGCTCACCGAACCTGGCCAGGCCCTCTAGCCCTTCGGTTATCCCGCGGAGCTGAGCAATCAACCCCTGGACCAAGCCGGGAACCATGCCCGATGTGCTCTGCTCACTATCGGTCATCGGCTTAGTCCTTTCCGGGAAGCCCGCAGCCGTTCCTACCGCCATACATGCCACTGCCGTCTCTCGGCAATGGTCACAGGTGGGTCTCGCGGCTCGCGATGCCTGCGATCTCGGCGACGTATCGCCGCGCCTCGCGAAGTTCGTCGGCGAAGGCCCTTCGGCGTTTGTCGAGGGTTGGATCGTCGGACTCGACGAGCCCGCGGTGCCGGGCCAGCTTCAGCGCCGTCCGGAACATCTCGGCCGAGACGGACTCCTCGCTGGCTAGCCGGCGCTGCAGTGCCCACTGCCGGCCCACGCGCAGGCACCCGACGAGGAACTGCTGCTCGTCGAACTCCTCGGAGGCGTCGGCCGCGGCCAGTTGCTCGGCGACCACCGAGTAGGCGTCGAGGAACGGGCGCAGTACCAGGTGCGCCACGTACGGCCGGAAGCGTCCCAGCCACCGCTGTGCGTCGTCCGGGCTCACCTCGGCGCCCACCTGGCCGACGTCCGGGTCGACCAGCGCCAGCTCCGCTTGCAGTTCCTCGGCGAACTCCCGCCGCCGGGCGAAGAAGAAGTCGAACTTCAGCAGCTCGCGTAGTCGCAGCGCCTCATCCCACGCGTTGCGCCCGGCCTTGTCCCCGCGCCGCGCGACGGCCACCGCCACCAGCTCGGCGATCGCCCGTACCACCAGCACGTGGATCGCGCTGTTGCGGTACACGGCGGCCACCAGGTGCTGGTCGGCGCCGATCCCCCAGACCGTCTCGGTGCCGCCGGAGTAGCAGGTGAGCACCCCGGAGGCCACGAGCTCCTGCAGCGCCCGGCGCACGGTGGAGCGGTCGGTGAGGTTGGCCGCGCCTGCTACCGGCCAGCCGCGGCGCTGCAGGTAGTCGGCCAGCGGCGCGACGGTGGCCAGCACCTCGGCCATGGTCAGCGCCCGGTCGGCGGCGAGCAGCGCCACGCACACGGCCGCGGTGGGCGTCACGGGCGTCGCCCGGTTGATCCGGTGCGACACCTCGAGCGCGACCCGCTCGACGGCATGCGTCTCCGCCGGGTCGTCGACGCGC
>Ga0306925_10001077_pt1 | contig 21669 bp, 17 predicted proteins | sample flu12Cox44000176_FD_203755 | JGI IMG/M metagenome (GOLD analysis project Ga0306925, IMG submission 203755) | Lab enrichment of tropical soil microbial communities from Luquillo Experimental Forest, Puerto Rico - flux8day.12C.oxic.44.000.176 (v2)... | ecosystem: Environmental > Terrestrial >... | reverse complement strand
GCAGCTTTTCGCGCTCGGTCTCGACCAGCTTCGCCACCGGGATGCGCGTCCAGCGCGAGACGATCTCGGCGATCTCCGCCTCGGTCACCTCTTCGCGCAGGAGGCGCTTCCCGCCGCTCGACTTCTCGAGCTTGGCGATCTCGGCCGAGAGCTGCGACTGGAGCTTGGGCAGCTCGCCGTGGCGCAGCTCGGCCACCCGGTTCAGGTCATAGGCGCGCTCGGCGGCCTCGATCTCGTGGTTCACCTTCTCGATCTGCGCGCGGATGCCCTGCAGCTTCGAGAGCTCCGCCTTCTCGGCGTCCCACTGCGCCTTCAACGCGTCGCGCTGCTCGCGGTCCTCGGCCAGGTCGCGGCGCAGGTCCTCGAGCCGCGTCTTCGAGCCGGGGTCGGTCTCCTTCTGCAGCGCCTTCTCCTCGATCTCGAGCTGCAGCACCCGCCGGTTCACCTGGTCGAGCTCGCTCGGCATGGAGTCGATCTCGGTGCGGATGGTGGCGCACGCCTCGTCGACCAGGTCGATCGCCTTGTCGGGCAGGAAGCGGTCGCTGATGTAGCGGTCGGAGAGCTGCGCTGCGGCGACCAGCGCGCCGTCCTGGATGCGCACGCCGTGGTGCACCTCGAAGCGCTCGCGCAGCCCGCGCAGGATCGAGACCGTGTCCTCGACGCTCGGCGGCTCGACCATCACCGCCTGGAAGCGGCGCTCGAGTGCGGCGTCCTTCTCGATGTGCTTGCGGTACTCGTCGAGCGTCGTGGCGCCGATGCAGTGCAGCTCGCCGCGCGCGAGCATCGGCTTCAGCATGTTGCCGGCGTCCATCGCGCCTTCGGCCGCGCCGGCGCCGACGATCGTGTGCAGCTCGTCGATGAAGAGGATGACCTGGCCCTGGCTGTCGGTGACTTCTTTCAGCACGGCCTTGAGCCGCTCCTCGAACTCGCCACGGTACTTGGCGCCCGCGACGAGGGCGGCGAGGTCCAACGCGATGACCTTCTTGTCCTTCAGGCCCTCGGGCACGTCGCCGCGCACGATGCGCTGGGCGAGGCCTTCGACGATCGCCGTCTTGCCCACGCCGGGCTCGCCGATCAGCACGGGGTTGTTCTTGGTCCGGCGCGACAGGATGCGCACGGTGCGCAGGATCTCCTGGTCGCGGCCGATGACCGGGTCGAGCTTCTGGTCGCGCGCGGCCTTCACCAGGTCGCGGCCGTACTTCTCGAGCGCCTCGTAGGTGCCTTCGGGATCGGCGCTGGTCACGCGCTGCCCGCCGCGCACCTCCTGCAGTGCCTTCAGCACGCGGTCGGCGTCGATGCGCAACTCGGCGAATACGCGCCCGACGCCGCTCTGCGCCGGCTCGCCCGCGAGCGCGAGCAACAGGTGCTCGACCGAGACGTACTCGTCCTTGAACTGCTTCGCGGCCTCCGCCGCGCGCACGAAGACCTGCTCCAGCCGCTGCGTCACGTAGACCTTGCCGGCCTCGCGGCCCGGGCCGGAGACGCGCGGCCGCCGCTCGAGCTCCTTCTCCAGGCGCTGGCCGAGCGAATCCAAAGGCACGCCCATCTTCTCGAACAGCCGGGGCGCGAGCCCCCCTTCCTGGCGTAACAGCGCGGCAAGCAGGTGCTCGGCGTCGACCTCGGTGTGGCCGTACTGCGAGGCGATGGCCTGGGCCGACGCGACGGCCTCGCGGCTCTTCAGGGTGAGCTTCTCCACGTCCATGACCCCGAAGGAAAGCACCGGAGGGGCCCTGTCAACGGCGTCTGCAGAACATGGAAAGCGAGGCGAGGGCCGTCCCGAGCCGAGCTAGCAAGCGGCGAAGCCGCGCGCAGTGAGCCGAAGGCGAACGAAGTGGCGACGAGGGGGGGATGGTCTAAGATGGGCCCGCGCCGGCCCTTTCCGGGCTTTCGCGCACGGTGGATGTAGCTCAGCCGGTAGAGCAGCGGACTGTGGCTCCGCTGGTCGCGGGTTCGAATCCCGTCATCCACCCCACACGTCGCGCGCTTCCTCTTCGGGCAGCGCGGTGGCGGGCAGGCGGAGCTCGAAGACGCTGCCGCCTCCGGGGCGATCGCGATGGGCGAGCGAGCCACCCTGCGCGGTGGCGAGGCGGCGTGCGATCGCGAGACCGAGGCCGGCGCCGCCGATGTCGGGCGGCGAGCTCGGCGGGCGGTAGAACGGGTCGAAGATCCGCTCGCGCTCTTCGGCGGGCACGCCGATCCCGCGGTCGGCGATGCCGATTACCAGGAACGGATCCTCGCGGCTGATGAAGACCTCGATCGGCGCCGGGCCGGGCGAGTACTTGAGCGCGTTCTCGAGCAGGTTCGTCAGGATCCGCACCGAGTGCACGAAGTCGAAGCGCCCCGCGACGATCTCGCTCGCCGCGACTGCGTCGGTGCGGATCTCACGTCCCTGGAACATTCCCGAGACCTGCTGCAGCGCCGCACCGACCAGGTCTTCGGCGGTGTTGACCTCGGGCTTCACCGCGACGCCTCCGGCGTCGAGCCTGGACAGGTCGAGCAGGTCGGACACCATGCGGTTCAGCCGATCGGCCTGCTGCTCGATCACTGCCGCGCGCTCTTCGCCGCCCTCGGCGATGTCGCGCGCGAGTGCCTTGATCGTGGTGAGCGGGGTGCGCAGGTCGTGAGACACCGAGGCGAGCACGGCGTCCTTCAGCCGATCGGCTTGCTGCAGCGCCTCCGCGTGCTCGGCCGCGGCGACGAGCCGGACCCGGTCCATCGCCAGCGCCGCGTAGTAGGAGATGGCGTGCAGGAAGCGAGCCCTTGGCGGGTCGAGGTCGATGCCGTCCGGATCGGCCAGGCGCAGCACGCCCACGGTGCGCCCGTGCGCGATTAGCGGAAGCAGCATCACCTTGTCGTCCGGCGCGGCGGGAGTCTCGCGTGCAAGCTCGCACACGGCGACGCCCGTCCTCTCGCGGATCACCGTGGTGATCGCCGCCAGCGCGTCCTCGGCGCGGCCCGCGCTGAGCGTCTCTGCGCCGAGCGACGAGAGCCGATCGATCTCGTCCGCGCGCTCGCTCGCCGCTGCAGCCGCGGCGCCGGCGCGCGCGAGGAGCTGCGTCGCCACCACCGCGGTGACCAGGAAGGCCAGCAGCACCAGCCAGTCGAGACCTTTGTCGACGGTGAGGGTCCCGTAGGGAGTCTGGAACAGATAGTCGATCAAGAGGAACCCGATGACGGCCAGCAAGAACCCGAGCCCGCGCCCGGCGCTCGCACTGCCGAGCAAGACGAGCAGGAGATAGATCAGGGTCACGTGGGCCTGGTCGAACTGGCCGCGCAGCGACACCAGGAGGACGGTGACTCCGAGGAAGATCCCGCTCCACCCGATCCAGAGCGCAGCGGTCCGCCGCCGGGACATCGACGCCCTAGGTCGCGAGCTCGAAGCGGTAGCCGACACCGGGCTCGGTCACGATCCGCTTCGCGCGCACGGGATCGCGCTCGATCTTGCGGCGCAGGTTGGCGACGTGGACGCGCAGGTACTGCTGAGGATCTCCGGACACGGGGCCCCACACCGCCAGGAAGAGCTGCTGGTGGGTCAGGGTGCGGCCTGCGTTGGCGATGAAGGTGCGCAGCAGGTTCCACTCGATCGGGGTCAGGTGCACGGGCAGTGCGCCCCGGCGGATCGTCCGCGCGCTGAGGTCCACGGTCAGGTCGTCGATCGCGATCGGCTGTGCCGGCGCGGCGAGGAGCTGTGCCTGCAGCCGGCGGCGGTGCGCCCGCACTCGCGCGGTCAGCTCGAGCGTGCTGAACGGCTTGGTGATGTAGTCGTCGGCGCCCGCGTCGAGCAGCAGCGCCTTCTCGCGGTCCGAGTGCCGCGCGGAGAGCACGACGATCGGCGCGCTCGACCACCTGCGGATCTCCCTGCAGACCTCGACGCCCGGCAGGTCCGGCAGCCCGAGATCCAGAATGATCAGGCCGGGCTGCTCCGCCGCCGCCAGGTCGATCCCGTTCTGCCCGGTGCCCGCCTCGAGCACTCGCGCGAGCTCGCTGCCGAGCGCGTTCGCCACCACGCGCCGGATCTGTGGCTCGTCTTCGATGATGAGCGCGGTGTCATCTCGCACGGGGGCCTGCACCTCCCTGCTCGACCGCTCCGGGCGTGCAGAAATTCGGGGTCAATCGAACTCCCTGCGGTTCCACCAGCCGCCGCCGAGCGCCTGGAACAGCGCCACGGTGTCGCCGTAGCGGTCGGCCTGGGCCTGGACGAGGTTCAGGATCGCCTGCTGGTAGGTCTGTTCGGCGCTGAGCAGCGCGAGGTAGCCCGCGTATCCGGCGCGAAACTGTCGGGTGGAGAGGTTCAGCGTCAGCGCGGCGGCGTCCTTCGCGGCAGAGGCCGCGCTGAGCGCGTCGCCGTCCTGCTGCAGCGCGTGCAGCGCGTCTGCGACGTTCTGCAGCGCGCCGACGACCGTGCTGCGGTACTGCTCGGAGGCCTGGTCGAGCGCAGCTCGCGCCGCCCGCTCGTCGTGGAGGAGCGCGCCGCCGTGGAAGATCGGCTGCGACACGTTCGCGGCGAGCGCCCAGGCGCCGGCGCCGCTGGCGAAGACCGTCGCGGCAGTGAGCGCCATCGTGCCCACGTCGGCGCTCAGCGTGAAGTTCGGCAGCCGGTTGGCGACGGCGATGCCGACCTTCGCGCTGGCGGCGTGCAGGCTCTCCTCGGCCTGGCGCACGTCGGGGCGCTGCTCGACCAGGCGCGATGGCACGCTCACCGGCAGCTCCGCCGGGAGCTCGAGGCTCGCGAGCTCGAACTGCTCGGGGAGCGGGTCGTTCGGGAACCCGCCCGACAGCGCCGTCAGCAGGTCGCGCTGCTGCGCGAGCCGCTTCAGCAGCGGAGGCAGCGTCGCCTGCACCTGCGCGAGCTGCGACTGCTGCGCGGCGACGTCGAGCCGGCCCACGTACCCCTTCACGAACTGGTGTTCGAGCGCGCGCAGCATGTCGGTGTTGATCGCGACGAGCTCGTGCGTGGCGTCGATCTGCGCGCGCAGCTGCGCCTCCTGGATCGCGCCGAGCGCGACGTTCGAGGTCAGCGTGAGATCCGCCGCCACCCAGGCGAACCGCTGCTCTTCGACCTGCGCGTCGGCGGCCTCCACGGTCCGCCGAGTCAGACCGAACACGTCCGGCGCATACGAGACGGTGAGCTCGGGCGCGTAGAGGCTGAAGATCGACTCGCCGGAGCTCGGTGTCGGCGAGATCTGCGAGGAGGTCTTGCTCCGGCTCACCGAGACGTTGGCGTCGACGCTCGGGAAGTAGGCCCCGCGCTGGGCCAGGGCGCTCTCGCGCGCGACGCCGAGCGCCGCCTGCGCGGCGGCGAGGTCGGGGTTCGCCCGCAGTGCGCGCTCGATCAGGTCGTCGAGCGGCTTCGAGTGGAACAGCGTCCACCACTCGCCGGGGATGTCGGCACCTTCCGCGAAGCCGGGCGCGAGCGGCGCCGCCGTGTAGGCGTTCGCGCTCGGCGGAGCCGGCGTGTGGAAGTCCGGGCCGACCGCGCAGCCTCCGAGCGCCACGAGCGCGAGCCAGGCCCTCTTCATTTCGACTCGCGGCCGAGCACGAGCATCTTCAGGGCCGGCACCACCAGCAGCAGCATGATCGGGCCGACGATCATCCCGCCCACGATCACGGTGGCGAGCGGCCGCTGCACCTCGCTGCCGATCCCACGCGAGACCGCCGCGGGCAGCAGCCCGATGCCCGCCGACAGACTCGTCATCAAGAGCGGCCGCATCCGGGTCGAGGCGGCGTGAAACATCGCCACCCGCGGCTCACCGCCGCGCTGCCGTGCCTGGTTGTAGTAGGTGACCAGCAGGATGCCGTTCATCACCGACACGCCGAGCAGCGAGACGAAGCCGATCGCTGCCGAGATGCTGAACGCCAGGCCCGAGACACAGAGCGCCAGCACTCCGCCCGCGACCGCGAACGGAACGCCGGACAGCACCAGCAGACACTCGCGCAGCGAGTTGAACTGCACGTAGAGCAGCCCCAGGATGAGCAGCAGCGTGATCGGAACGATCAGCTCGAGCCGCTTCTTGGCAGCCTGGAGCTGGCCGAACTCGCCGGCCCAGACGAGCCGGTACCCGCTCGGCAGCTTCACCCGCTGTGCGATGCGACGCTGCGCCTCGGCGACCGTGCTGCCGAGGTCGCGGCCGCGCACGCTGAACTTGACCGGGATGAAACGCTGGTTGCTCTCGTGGTAGATCCACGCGGCTCCGGTGTCCAGCGTGATCGACGCCAGCTCGCTCAGCGGGATGTACGCATTCACACCGTTCGGGGTCGGCGCCGCGACCCGGATCGCGCGGATCTTCTCGGTGCTGTCGCGGAGCTCGGGTGGGTAGCGCACCGCGACGTCGAACTGGCGCTCGCCTTCGAGCACCGTCGTCGCGACGCTGCCTCCCACCGCCGCCTCGACCACGGAGTTGACGTCGCCGGAGTTGAGGCCGTAGCGGGCCGCCCTGGCGCGGTCGGTGCGGATGTTCAGGTTGGGCTGGCCCAGCACCGGGAAGACACCGAGGTCGGTGACGCCGCGGACCTGGCTCATCTCGCGGCGGATCTGCTCCGCGATCGCGCTGAGCGTCTCGAGGTTCGGTCCGACGACCTTCACCGAGTTCACCGCCTTCACCCCGGAGATCCCCTCCTGGATGTTGTCCTGGATGTACTGGGAGAAGTTGAAGACGACGCCCGGGAGCTCGTTCTCGAGCTCCTGGTTGATCTGTTCGGTCAAGCCCTCCTTGGTCACTCCCGCCGGCCAGTCACTCGGCGGCCGCAGCGGCGCGAACAGCTCGACGTTGGAGAACGGCGAGGCATCGCTCCCGTCGTCCGGCCGGCCGTGCTGCGAGAAGACGGTGACGACCTCCGGGTGTCGCAGCAGGATCAGCCGCATCTTGCGCGCGGCCGCCTCGCCGTCCTCGAGCGAGAGCGTCATCGGCATCGAGGCACGGATCCAGAAGTTGCCCTCCTCGAGCGCGGGCAGGAACTCGCTCCCGAGCCGGGTCGCGAGCAGTCCGGCGACGGCCACGAACGCGACTCCGCCCGCGACGACCCACGCGCGCCGGCGCAGGGCGACGCGCAGCGCCGGATCGTAGAGCCGGTGCAGCGACCGGACGACGAAGGTCTCGGCCTCGCTCACGTGCTCGGGCAGCAGGAACGAGGCGAGCACCGGAGTCACGGTGAACGTCGCGAACAGCGCCCCCGCCAGCGCGTAGGCGTAGGTGAGTGCCATCGGGCCGAAGATCGCCCCTTCCACGCCGGTCATGGTGAACAGCGGCACGAACGCGGCCACCGTGATCAGCACCGAGAACAGCACCGCCCGGTCGATCTGGACGGCGCTTGCCAGGATCACCTGCGCGCGATCCCCGGAGCGCTCCGCCGGGCGCTGCAGGTTCTGGAAGACGCTCTCGACGAAGATGACCGCAGAGTCGACGATGATCCCGAAGTCGACCGCACCGATCGAGAGCAGGTTCGCGCTCTGCCCGCGGAGGACCAGCACGATGATCGCGAACGACAGCGCGATCGGGATGTTCAGCCCGACCACGATCGCGCTGCGCAGGTCGCCCAGGAAGATCCACTGGATCAGGAACACCAGCAGGCACCCGAACACCAGGTTGTGCAGCACGGTGTGCGTCGTGACCGAGAGCAGCTCGCCGCGATCGTAGATCGGCACCACCCGCACGCCGGGCGGGAGGCTGCCGTCGCGGTTCATCGCGTCGATCTCGGCCTCGACCTTCGGCAGGAGCGCGTTGGCGTGCTCGACGCGGCTCATCACCACGATGCCCGAGACCGCGTCGTCCTCCTGGTCGTGCCCCCAGATCCCGAGCCGCGGCACCGTGCCGACCGAGACCCTCGCCACGTCCTTCACCAGCATGGGAACGCCCTTCGACTGCGTCAGCACCACGCTCTCGATGTCGGCGACCCGATCGCCCCGGGTCAGGTCGTCGCCGCCACCGTCGTCGATCAGACCGACGCCGCGGATGTTGATCGACTGCTGGCCGACGCGGATCTCGCGGCCGCCGACGTTCAGGTTGGCGTTGCCGAGCGCCGTCATCACCTGCGGCAGCGTGAGGCCATAGGCCTCGAGCGCGCGCGGGTCGACCTCGACCTGGAACTCCTTGGTCGGGCCGCCCCAGCTGTTGACCTGGACGATGCCGGGGATCGTCTTCAGGCGGCGCGCCACGATCCAGTCCTGGACGGTGCGCAGGTTGGTGATCCCGAAGTGCCGAGGGCCGACGACCTGGTAGCGGACGATCTCTCCGGTCGTGCTGTTCTGCTGGATCGTCGGCGTTTGTCCCCCAGGCAGGACGACGTTCTGCTGCAGGGCGATGGCGGCCTGCGCGTAGGCGAAGTGGAAGTCCACGCCGTACTCGAACACCACGCGCACGAACGACAGCCCGTAGAACGAAGTCGAGCGGATCACGTCGATGCCGGGCGTGGTGTAGAGCCCGATCTCGATCGGGCGTGTGTAATACCGCTCCATCTCCTCGGCGGAGAGCCCGGGCGCCTGAGCCGTGATCTCGAGAATCACGGGCGTCGGGTTCGGATACGCCTCGATGTTCAGCGCGCGGAACGCTGCGAGCCCCGCTCCGACGAACAAGAGCAGCCCGAGTGCGACGATCGGGCGGCGGGACAGACAGAAGGCGACGAGCGAGCCGAGCACTGCTAGCCCTCGGGCGGGGCGTTCAGCAGGTTGCTGAGGAAGATCGCGCCGTCGGTCACGGCCAGCTCGCCCGGGCGAAGCCCGTCGAGGATCTGGGCGAAGCCATCGCGCTGGAGGCCGACCTGGACCGTGCGCTGCACGAAGCGCTGGCGGTCGCTCGTCACCCACACCGTCATCGAGCCGTCCGACTCGCGCACCACGCCGTTGGCAGGGATCGCCGTCGCGGTGGCCGGCTCCCCCACGCGGATCACCACGCTGGCGAGCATCCCCGGGCGCAGCTCATCGCGGGGGTCGCGGATCTCGGAGCGGACCGTGACTCGGTGGGTGTTCGCGTCCACGGTCGCGTAGATCTTCGAGACCTTGCCTGCGTACACGCGATCGGGATACGCGGCCACCCGCGCAGTGACCGGCTGCCCGATTTGGAGCAGCGGGCTGTCGGTCTCTGCCACGTTCGCTAGCGCCCATTTCGCCGAGGGAGAGGACTCGGTCTTGCCGGTGGCGATCATCCGGTCGATCTGTGCGTTCGTCTTGCCGAGCGCCCGCAGCGTGGCGCGCGCGGCGGTCAGCGACGCCGCGGCGGACTGGTGGTCAGACATCGCCTGCTCCAGGTCGCGTTGCGCCAGACCCCCGTCCGTGCCGTAGAGGTCTCTCGCGCGCACCAGGGTCTTGCGAGTCAGGTCGAAGGTCGCCGCTGCCCCGACCAGCGCGGACTCGGCCTCCACGATCGCGGGATCCTCGTCGAAGCTGACGCTCCCGACGGCCTCGCGCTCGACCGGGAAGGGATGCGTCCCGACCGGCTCGACCCGGATCGCGCGCAGCTGCGCGGACGACAGCTCGACCGAGGCCTCGGCTCCGACCGCGGCGACCGGACCCTCTTCGAGCGGATTCCGCGCGCTCGCGGACCCCTTCTCGCACGCCGAGAGCGGTGCGAGCACCAGAAGAAGAGCGACCGGGTACCGGAGCAACGACAGCCCCCTCGCGCAAGCTGTTCGGCCCGTTGGACTCGCGCAGCGAGGCTTTTGCGCACAAAGAATCAATAGAGAAGCGGCGCGACGGCACAAAGAACTTGTTGAAGCGAGCTCGACCGCTCCGCGCGCTCCTCGCCTGGGGATGGGCGCGCGCGTGCCTGATTCGAGGCTCCGGGCGCGGCGAATGCGGCTGGACACGGGCTCGAGTTCCGCGGTCCGCCCACGGCACAAGTGCCGTTCAGCTCTCTCCCGCCGCCTTGCGGCGGCGCCACAGCGTCGAGGGGTCGATGCCCAGGATTCGGGCTGCCTCCTCCTTGGTGTGAGCGTGCGCCATCACTTGCTCGATGTGCTCGCGCTCGACCGCCTCGAGCGTGAACTCGCCGCCGACCCGCGGCCGTGCGGGCATCCGATCCTTCGCCCGCTCGGGCAGCGCCGCGGGCTCGACCAGCTGCGCCGGCCACAAGATCGCGACGGACTCCATGGCATTGCGCAGTTCGCGCACGTTGCCCGGCCAGCCGTAGCGCAGCAGCGCTGCCTCGCTGGCGTGCGACAGCTCGAGCGGGGGGCGCTTCGCGGCGCCGGCGAAGTGCGCGAGGAATTGCCGGGCCAGCGGCAGGATGTCCTCGGGCCGCTCGCGCAGCGGCGGGACCAGCAGCTCGACCGCGTTCAGCCGGTACAAGAGGTCCTCGCGGAAGCGCCCTGCGCGCACGTCGGCCTCGAGGTCGCGCTTGGTGGCGGCGACCACCCGCAGGTCGGCCGCGCGTGCGCGCGTCTCCCCCACCCGCTCGGACCCCCGGCCCCGCAGGAAGCGCAGCAGCTCCTCCTGCAGCAAGAGAGGGAGCTCGCCGACCTCCTCCAGATACAGCGTGCCGCCGTGCGCGGCCTCGACCCGGCCGGCCTGGTCCTGAACCGCACCGGTGTAGGCGTCGTGCGCGTGGCCGAACAGCTCGCTGGCGAGCAGCTCTTCGGTGAGCGTGGGACAGCTGACCGTCACGAAGGGCCCGGCGCTTCGCGGGCTGGAGCGGTGCAGCGCCCGCGCCAGCGCGCTCTTGCCCGTGCCGCTCTCCCCGCGCAGGAGCACCGCCACTTCACTCGCAGCCACCCGGCGCGTGGTGTCGAACAGCGCCCGCATCACCGGCGAGGCGCTCTCGAGGTCGAGCCCCGGCGACTGCTCGTCGAGCTCCGCCTCGAGCTCCGCCACGCGCGCGCGCAGGGTGCGCCACTGCCCGATGCGCTCGATCTCGTGGCGGATCTGCCCGGGCGTGAACGGCTTCTGCAGGTAGTCGTACGCGCCGCGGCGCATCGCCAGCACGGCGGTCTCGACGGTGGCATAGGCTGTGATCACGACGATCGCGAGCTCCGCGCGCAGCGCGAGCAGCTTCGGGATCAAGTCGAGCCCGCTGTCGTCCGCGAGTCGCAGATCGACGAACGCGACGTCGTAGGTCTCGCGCTGCAGCGCGCCCAGTGCTGCATCGCTGCTGGCGACGGCGCCCACTTCGCAGCCCATGCCCTCGAGGCAGAGCACGAGCGTGGCGCGGATGTTCTTCTCGTCGTCGACGACGAGCACGCGCATCGCGGCGGTCGACGGGGGCCGGACATCTCCCCGTTCGCTCGTCTCTCTCGCGTGTGGCTGGCGGCGCAAGGTCGAAAGCCCCTCCTGGACGGCTGTCCAGAGACGCTGCGCGCGGTCCTTGCTGCAACCTCCTCCGCTGACTCTCAGCCCGCGGCGAACCCCCCTAATCGCTCGGCGCGCGGTAGATCGACCAGGCGACCGCGATCGCGATGCCGAGCAGGGCGGGAAGCGGCGGCGCACCGATCAGCCCGATCGCACCCACCGCGGCAAGGACTCCGGCAGCGAGGGTCAGAGCGATATACCGACTTCGCGGAATCCTCGCGGTCACTTCTGGCCCTTCCGCTCCCGCCAAAGCTTTACGAAGTCGGGCCGCCAGGCGCGCCTCGGCTCGCGCAGTTTGTCGAGCGCCAGGAGATCTCGCGCCATCTTTTTCTCGGCGGTGGTGCGCGCCAGGTCGAGGGCGACACGCAGCTCTTCCTGCACCTTGGTCGGGACGCCGACTCGCTGGTACAGCTCGGCCATGCGGAGATGGGCGTAGAAGTTCTCCGGCTCGAGGCGGATCGCGGTCTCGAGCGCTCGCTGCGCCTCCGGGATCTCGAGTGCCTTGGTGAGCGCAATCCCGAGTGCCAGGTGTGCGAGGAACGCGCGCTCGTCCAGCTCCGCGGCTTGCCGCAGCAGACCGACCGCCTCCTCGATCCGCTCGCGCTCCAAGGCATCGATCCCGCGCATCAGCAACGCGTGCGCGTCTCGGATGATCGGCGTCGGCGTCTTGCGGTCCGGACCTCGAGCCACGGCCTCGTCCACCGGCGCAGCGGTTGCGCTCTCCATTGCCAGCCTACTTGTCGAATATGCTCTTGCCGGGCTTGATGAAGAGCCAGCCCACGAACACCAAGAGCATCACCACCGCAAACGCGACCTGACCGTCCATTTCTGCTGTCTCCCTTCTCGAGTCAGTCCGCCGCCGATTCGATCGAGCGGCCCAAGCCCGGGCTCACGAGTTGGAACTCGGGGTAGCCGAGCGCGCCCATCTCGGGCAGATCCAAGCCCGCGAGCTCGCTCGCAGCTCCCACACGCTGGCCGACGATGGCATCGACGAGCCAGTTGAACGCGTAGGACAGGGTGAAGACGATGCCCATGAGCGTCGCGCAGCCGACCAGCTGGGCGACGAGCTGGCTCGGGTCGCCGTAGAAGAGACCCTTGACGGACCCGTCTACTCCGTTCCAGCTGCCGCCGTAGTTGCTCGTTCCATCTGCGAACAGCCCGACCGAGATCACCCCCCAGAGACCACAGGTCCCGTGCACCGAGATCGCGCCTACCGGGTCGTCGACCTTGATGACCCGCTCGATGAACTCGACGCTCAGGCACACGAGCATTCCGGCCGAGAAGCCGATGATCGCGGCGCCAACGCTATTCACGAACCCGCTGGGGGCAGTGATCGCGACCAGGCCAGCGAGCAGCCCGTTACCTGCCATGGAAGCGTCGGGCTTGCCAAAGCGGATCCACATGTAGAGCAGCGCCGCGATCGAGCCGGTGCAACCGGCGAGCATGGTGTTCACCGCGATCGAGCCGATGCGCAGGTTGCCGTTCCCCGAGGCGCCGAGCGTGCTACCCGGGTTGAACCCGAACCAGCCGAAGGCGAGGATGAAGCAGCCGATGAGCACCATCGTGATGTCGTGGCCCGGCATCGGGTTCGGCGAGCCGTCGCGGTTGTACTTGCCGATCCGCGGCCCGATGATCATCCCGACCGCCAACGCGGTCATGCCGCCGACGGCGTGCACGACTCCGGAGCCGGCGAAGTCGCAGTAGCCGTGCCCCAGCCCGTAGTTGACGCCGAGCTGCGAGGTCCAGCCGCCGCCCCAAGCCCAATTGCCGTAGAGCGGGTAGGTGATCGCGCCCAGGAAGAAGGTCGAGATCGAGAAGGCCGCGAACTTCCAGCGCTCGGCGGCGGCCCCAGTCACGATCGTGGTGGCGGTGTCCATGAACACCATCTGGAACAGGAACATCACCATCACACCGACGTCGTAGGTCGTGCCGCTGAGGAAGAAGCCGCGCTGGCCAAACAGGCCCCAGCTCTTGCCGCCGAGGAAGTTGACCGTGAATTCAGAGTTGAGCGGATTGAGGCCGCCGAGGTTGGTGTTCCCCGCGCTGCCGCCCTGCTGGAGCGCGAATCCCATGACCCAGTAGGCGAACAGCCCCCAGCCGTACACCATGAAGTTCATCATGAAGGTGTGATTCGCGTTCTTCGCGCGGCAGAGCCCCGTCTCCACCGCTGCGAACCCGGCCTGCATGAACATGACCAGGTAGCCGGTGATCAGCGTCCACACGAAGTTGATCGCGACCCGATTCTGACCCACGGTGTTCACGACGTCGGCGAGCGAGAGGCCGGCCTTCGAGTCGGCCATCGGGATATCGACCACGCTGCCCGTCGCGCTTCCGCCCGGATCTCCTTTCGCGAGATCCGCGGTCGAGGGGCCGCTCACTCCCTTGATGTCGGCGGTGGTGATTGGTGCCGGCGGTGCGGCTGCCGCGGGTGGTGCGGCGTCCGCAGCAGGTGCGGCGTCCTCGGCGAGCGCGAGGGAAGCCGTCACCACCCACGGGCTCAGCAGAAGCGCCAGCGCGAGGACGGCTGTCCGTGTACGAGCCCGAGTCGTTCTCTTCCTCTTCATGACAACCCTCTCAGCTCTTTGCCTTCCAGATGGCTTCTTGCAGGTGCCCACGGTTCACGATCACCAGCGCACCGACGCCGGCCACCAGGAAGCCTGCGAGCGCGACGATGAGCTGAGCGTAGACGCCAGAGACCTCCACGCTCAGCACAGAGATGAACCAGCCCAGGACACAGACCAATAGCCCAATGACTTTGAATGGCATGACTCTCCCCTCGATGCCGTTCCTAGACGAGTTGCTTCTTCTTGACCGGTACGCCGAGGGGCGCTGCGGCCTCCTCGTGACGACCATGCTCCAGCGGTTTGATCGCGACAAACATCACCGCGGAGGCGATCAGGCACACGAAGCCGACGATGCTGAAGAGCGCGCCGAGCGACAGCAGCCCGGCCGGCAAGAAGGTGAAGCCGATGAGAAACAAGAAGAGCGCCCATCCCTGTCGTCGATTCGCACCCATGTATTCCTCCTAGTTGAATCGCCCGAAGACGCGCGACCTAATCCCGTGGATCCCCTTTGGCGCTCGGGCTTCGACGGGCGTGCTCGGAGCAAGATGGATGCCAGTGGCCTGCCCTTCGGCGGACGGACGGCACCGGGCTGCGCGCGTGAGCTGCGCTGAAACCAGAGGCAGGCTTGCTCAGGATCGAGGCGGCGCAGTGCAAAGCAAAGGGCTCGTTCGGGCACCCGCTTGCCTCAGATCGCCTCTTTGCCGCGCTCGCGCGTGCGAATGCGCACGGCTTCCTCGACGGGAAGGACGAAGATCTTGCCGTCCCCGACTCGACCGGTCCGTGTCGCCCGCAGCAGCTCTTCGACCAGCGCGGGAACGCGACCATCCTGGACGACGATCTCGATCTTCACCTTCGTCAGCAGCACGCGCTCGTGCTCTTGACCGCGGTAGTGCTCGGTCTTGCCCTTCTGGTTTCCGTACCCGCGGACCTCGGTGACCGTCATGCCGCTCACCCCCACCCGGTTCAGGAGGGTGCGCACGGCCTCCAACTTCCCTTCGTTGAGGATCGCCTCGACCTTCTTCACCTGGTCCGCCGACGCAATCGGTTCTCGGCCGGTGAAGAGCAATTCGCGGGCCCTGTGCGGTGGCGCCGCCCCTCGACTCAGCGCATGAGCGCGAACGTGACGACCACGAACAACGGCAGCAGCAGACCGACCGACCAGGCCATGTAGCCGAAGAAAGACGGCATCCGTACGCCGGCTTCCTCGGCGATGGCCTTCACCATGAAGTTCGGGCCGTTCCCGATGTAGGAGTTCGCGCCCATCATCACCGAGCCGCACGAGATCGCCGCGACGAGCCGCGCTGCGACATCGCCCTGAGCCAGGAAGTCCGCCAGGTAGCGTCCCTCGACGGGGATCCCGGAGAGCCCGGCGGCGGCAGCGGCGAACGTGAGATAGGTCGGAGCGTTGTCGAGGAAGCTCGAGAGCGCCCCCGATGCCCAGAAGAACTGCCACGGCTCGCGCAGACCGAGGCTCCGAGCGTGCGCGTTGAGCAGCAGCAGCGCGGGCGTCATGGTGACGAAGATCCCGGCGAACAAGGTCGCCACCTCGACGATCGGCGCCCAGCTGAAGCGGTTTGCCTCGCGCAGCTCGCGCGGTGTGACGAACCAGGAGGCGAGCGTGATCGCGAGCAGCACCCCCTCGAGTGCGCCGAAGGGCCAGTCGAGGTGGCCCGCCAGGAACACCGCCGCGACGATCCCGACGAGCAGCGCCGCGTTCACCCAGCCCTCGATGCGGAGCGGAGCGTGGTGCATGACCTCCTCGAGCTGCGACCCGGGGCGCGCGAGCTCCTCGGCGTCGAACACGCGCTGGTCCCAGAAGTTGAAGAGCAGGACGAGCGCGCCGTTCACGAGCGCCCACTCCTTCCACAGCCCCAACGTCCACTGGAACGGCACGCCCTTCTGGAAGCCCAGGAAGAGCGGCGGGTCGCCGAGCGGGGTGAGCAGCCCGCCGCAGTTCGACACGACGAAGATGAAGAACACCACGATGTGGACCTTCCGCTCGCGCGGGGCGTTCGCCCGCAGCAGCGGCCGGATCAACAGCACCGACGCTCCCGTCGTCCCGATCAAGCTCGCCAGCACAGCACCGAGCCCGAGGATTCCTGTGTTCACCAGAGGCGTGCCGGAGAGCGAGCCGCGCACGAGGACTCCGCCCGTGACCACGAACAGCGCGAGCAGCAGCAGAATGAAGGAGAGGTACTCCCGAGCCTTCCCGGCGAGCTCGTGCAGCCCGTCGGAGCCGAACGCCGCGCAGAGGTAGACGGCGACCGGCAGCGCGAGGGCCGCGGCGACCAGCCCCTTGGTGCGGTTCCGCTCCCAGAAGTGGGGAACGGACAGAGGCAGCAGGGCAATCGAGAGCAGCAGCCCCACGAACGGAAGAACGCTCCAGACCGGGAGCTCGGAACCAATCCCCATTTGTCGAATCCCTCACTCGAAGCGTGTCGGAGAGATTCGAGACTGGTCTCTCCCGCAGCGTTCTTCGTAGCTGACGAAGCTCCCGCTCGCGAGCGCCAGCACCTCCGCACTGCAGATCAGAGAAGGAGCACGCTGCGCCACGAGAGCGGGCACTGGGATCTCTGGCGAGAGCGAAGATGACGGCCACGGCGGGGCATGAGTCTTGCTCCAGCAGCTCGGAGAGCGCGCGGGAGGACCCATGCCACGAGATCGGCTGCCGGGGTACCAGCGCGCAGCCGGCTTCGACGAAGCGGTGCACGAGAGCCTCGAGGTGCGGTCGCACTACGCGGCCGTGTTCGAGGAGCTCGAACGGCTGGACGCGCGCGAGCTCGCCTCGCGCGAGAAGCTGCGCGACGCGATCTTCCGCCGGCTCGGCATCACCTTCGCCGTCTACGGCGACTCGAGCGGCGCCGAGCGCACCTGGCCGATGGACCTGGTGCCTCGGATCCTGCCGGCCAGCGAGTGGAACGCGATCGAGCGCGGAATCGCCCAGCGCATCCGCGCGCTGAACCTGTTCCTCGACGACCTCTACGTGGGCGAGCGCGCCGCGCTGCGCGACGGGATCGTGCCCGCTTGGCTCGTCTACTCCTCGGAGGGCTTCGTGCGCGAAGCGGTGGGGCTCCCCGCCCCGCACGGCGCACGCTGCGTGGTGGCCGGGATCGACCTGGTGCGCGGCGAGGACGGGGTGTTCCGCGTGCTCGAGGACAACCTGCGCACGCCCAGCGGCATCTCCTACGTGCTGCAGAACCGCGCAGCGCTGACGCGCGTCCTGCCGCGGCTGTCGGCCCGGCACCGCATCCGGCCGGTGCACCACTACGGCTCGTCGCTGCTCGCAGCGCTGCAGTCGTTGGCGCCGCGCGAGAGCGCCGGCGGGCCGCGCGTGGTGGTGCTCACGCCCGGGATCTGGAACTCGGCCTACTTCGAGCACGCGTTTCTGGCGCAGCAGATGGGCGCGGAGCTGTGCGAGGGGCGCGACCTCGTGGTCGAAGACCTGGTCGTCTACATGCGCACCACCCGCGGGCTCGAGCGCGTGGACGTGATCTACCGCCGCGTGGACGACGCGTTCGTCGACCCGGCCCTGTTCCGCGCGGACTCGGTGTTGGGCGTACCTGGGCTGGTCTGCGCGCTCCGCGCCGGCAATGTCGCAATCGCGAACTCGCTCGGCTGCGGCGTCGCGGACGACAAGGCGATCTATCCGTTCGTACCAGCGCTGGTGCGCTACTACCTGGGCGAGGAGCCGATCCTCCCCAACGTCGAGACGTACCTGCTCTGGGACGAGGACCAGCGCGACGCAGCGCTGGCGCGGCTCGACCAGCTGGTGGTGAAGCCGGTCGCGGCATCGGGCGGCTACGGCATCGTGATGGGCCCGCAGGCGACGGCAGAGCAGCTGGAGATCTGCCGCAAGGAGATCGAGGCCGATCCGCGCGGCTTCATCGCGCAGGAGCTGGTGCAGCTCTCGACCCACCCGACCTTCGTGGACGGCCGGCTCGAGCCGCGCCACATCGACCTGCGCCCGTTCGCGCTGACCGGCACGCGTACGGAGGTCTTCCCGGGCGGGCTCACCCGTGTGGCGCTGCGCCGCGGCTCTTACGTGGTGAACTCGTCGCAAGGTGGCGGCTCGAAGGACACCTGGATCTTGGAAGAGGGATTGGACTAGTGCTCTCGCGCCACGCCGAGGACCTGTTCTGGGCGGGCCGCTACCTGGAGCGCGCGGAGGACACCGCGCGCATGCTGGACGTCACCTATCATGGGCTGCTAGAGGGCGGCTCGTCCGACAGCGAAGGCGCGTGGCGCACGCTGCTCGAGGCGCTGCAGCTGGCGCACCCCTTCTACGCCACGCACCCGCAGGTCTCGCCGCGCGCGGTGGCGGAGTATCTCGTGACCGACGTGGCGCAGCCGAGCTCGATCGTCGCGGCGATCGCCCGCGCCAGAGAGAACGCGCGCAACGTGCGCGAGCACCTGTCGACGGAGCTCTGGGAGGCGCTGAACTCCTGCTTCCTCGAGCTGCGCGCGCGCGACCTGCCGGGCGAGCTCGCCACGCAGCCGCACGAGCTCTACCGCGACATCCGCACCCGCTGCCACGCGATCGCCGGCGCCGCGGCCGAGACGATGGCGCGCGCCGATCCCTGGCGGTTCCTGTTGCTGGGTCGCCTGATCGAGCGCGCCGAGATGACCTGCCGCATGCTGCGCGTGCGCGCCCAGCGGCGCGAGACGCGCGCGAGCTTCCACGACTTCCTGCTCGTCCTGAACTCGGTGTCGGCGCTCGAGGCCTACACGCGCGCGCACGGCGCGGACATCGACCCCGCGCGGGTGATCGCGTTCCTGCTGCTCTCGCCGGACTTCCCGCGCAGCGTGCTCTACTGCGTGCGCGCCGCCGACGGCGTGCTGGAGCAGCTCGAGGGCGGTGTGCCGACGGTGCGCCCGCGCCGCGCCCTGGGCCGCATCCGCGCCGAGCTCGAGTACCAGGACGCCGACGAGCTGCGCGCCTACGGCGAGCGCTCGGTGCTCGACCGCGCGCAGGCGGGCATCTGGGAGGTCGCCGAGCTGGTCGAGGAGTCGTTCTTCGCCAGCGGCCCCACTCCGCAGCGACACATCTTCGGGTCGCCTTGATGGAGCTGTTCGAGATCCGCTACCGCTCGCTGTTCCGCTACCCGCAGCCCGTCTGGGACTCGCACAACGTGCTGCGCGCAGCGCCGTGCAGCGACGAGCGGCAGATCCTGTTGTCGTACAAGCTGACGGTGACGCCGGCCGCGCGCGTGGTCTCGTACAGCGACTACTTCGGCACGCGCGTGGACCTGTTCGGCGTGGCGCGCCCGCACCGCGAGCTCGACGTGCTGGCGGAGATCCGCGTCGCGCTGCACGACGCGCCGACAGCGCTGCCGAAGCCTCCGGCCGGCGCGCACCTCGCGCGCGGCTTCCGCGACGCCCACCACGAGTACCTCGCGCCGAGCGCGCACGTCGAGCTGGCCGAAGGCGTGCGCCGCGAGGCACGCGAGGTCCTCTCCGGCGCGGGCGACGACGCCGCGGCGCTCGGCACGGCGCTGTGCGCGCACGTCGGCCGCACGCTCTCGTACGCGCCGGGCTCGACCTACATCGGCATCGACGTGAACGAGCTCCAGCGCTCGCGCCGGGGCGTGTGCCAGGACTTCGCGCACTACCTGGTGGCGCTGTGTCGCTGCGCCGGCGTACCCGCGCGCTACGTCTCCGGCTACCTGTTCGCCCAGCGCGGCGAGCAGGGACCGGCCTTCGCCGACGAGGTCAGCGTGCAGACGCACGCGTGGGTCGAGGTCGCGCTGCCGGGGTTGGGCTGGTGGCCGCTCGACCCGACCAACCGCATGACGGTCGCGGCGAGCCACGTGAAGATCGGCCACGGCCGCGACTACGACGACGTGCTGCCGCTGCGCGGGCTGTACCACGGCCCGTTCCAGCACGAGCTCGAGGCCGAGGTGAAGATGAAGCGGCTGGCTACCGGCGACGCTTGGGGAGGCGAGGCGAGGGCCGCCCCGAGCTGAGCCCGCAAGCGGCGAAGCCGCGCGCAGTGAGCCGGAGGCGAACGGAGTCAGCCTGGCCTGGGCGGCAGGCGCGCGCTGACTCACTTCTTCGGGTAGCCGAGCTCCCCGAGCTTCGCCGCGATGTCGGGCCCCGCGCTCGCGGTCTTCACCTCGCGATCGACCGCGCGCACGGTCCCGTCCTTGTCGACGTAGAAGGTCCAGCGCTTGGCGTACATGCCGCCCATGCCGCTCACCCCGTACGCCGAGGCCACGTCGCCCTTCGGATCGGAGAGCAGCACCAGGTTCGCCTTCAGCGACTTGGCGAACTCGGCGTTCTTCTCGGGCGCGTCCAGGCTGACCATGAACACGTCGGCGTCGTACTTCGCCAGCTCGAGCTGCGCGTCCCGCAAGGAACCGAGCTCCTCGGTGCAGCCGCCGGTGAACGCCTTCGGGAACCAGGCCAGCACGAACCCCTTCTTGCCCACGTAGTCCGCGAGCCGGATGGTGCGTCCATCGGAGGATTGCAGCGCGAAGTCGGGCGCCGGGTCGCCGGGCTTGAGCTCGGCTGCGCGCGCGCCGAGCGGCAGCGCGAGCAGGAGCGCCAGCGTCGCGACTGCGGGTCGAGTCACTAGTTCACCCTCCGTCCGCCCTTCCAGTATTTGTCGCGCAGCAGGAACTTCTGGAGCTTGCCGGTGGCGGTGCGCGGCAGCGCGTCCAGGAACTCGACCGAGGTCGGGCACTTGAAGTGCGCCAGGTGCTCGCGGCAGAAGGCGATCAGCTCCGCCTCCGCGAGCTTCGCGCCCGGACGCAGCACCACCAGCGCCTTCGGCGTCTCGCCCCACTTCTCGTGCGGCACGCCGATCACCGCGCACTCCATCACCGCGGGGTGGCGGTAGAGCGCGGCCTCGATGTCGGGCGAGCTGATGTTCTCGCCGCCCGAGATGATCACGTCCTTGGCGCGGTCGACGATGTGGATCGAGCCGGTCTCGTCCCAGACCGCGAGGTCACCGGTGTGGAAGTAGCCGCCGTGGATCGCCTTCGCGGTCTCGTCGGGCTGCTCCCAGTAGCCGGCGAAGACCACGTTGGAGCGCGCGCAGACCTCGCCCACCGACGTGCCGTCCTTGGGCACCGGCTTGGCGTCGCCGTCGAGCAGCATGATCTCGACCCCGATCGCCGGCACGCCGGCGCGCGAGCGCCGCTGCCAATCGTCGGCCCGGGAGGCGTAGTCGGGCATCGAGACGGTGAGGATCGGGGCGGTCTCGGTGAGGCCGTAGATCTGGATGAAGTCCCAGCCGAGCTCTTTCTCGAGCCGCTCGATGAACGCCGCGGGAGGCGGAGCGCCAGCGACCGTGAAGCGCGGCTTGCTGCGGATGGCGTGCTTCGCCTTGTCGGGGTAGTCGAGGACCGTGCGCAGCACCGCGGGCGCCATGCAGGCGAAGGTCACGCCCTCGGCCGCGATCAGCTCGAAGATCTTCGCGCCGTCGATCGCGCGCAGCACCACGTGCGTGCCGCCCATTCCGGTAAGCGCGTACACGCCGCCCCAGCCGTTGCAGTGGAACATCGGCAGCGTCCACAGCTCGACGTCGCCGTGCGAGACGCGCAGGTGCGTCATCATGCTGTACGCGTTGATGTAGCAGTTGCGGTGCGTGAGCATGACGCCCTTCGGGCGCGCGGTCGTGCCCGAGGTGTAGTTGATCGAGACCACGTCGTTCTCGGCGCGCGGCGGCGCCGGCGGCGCGTGCAGCGGCTCCCGCGCCACGAGCTCGTTCCAGTCGAGCCAGCCCGGCGGGGTGGCGCCCTGCTCCTTCGCCACGACGTAGCTCCGCACGCTCCGCAGCCTGGGGCGGATCTCGTCCACGACCTTGGTGTACTCGCCGTCGACGAGCAC
>Ga0306925_10001076_pt1 | contig 21673 bp, 17 predicted proteins | sample flu12Cox44000176_FD_203755 | JGI IMG/M metagenome (GOLD analysis project Ga0306925, IMG submission 203755) | Lab enrichment of tropical soil microbial communities from Luquillo Experimental Forest, Puerto Rico - flux8day.12C.oxic.44.000.176 (v2)... | ecosystem: Environmental > Terrestrial >... | reverse complement strand
CCAGGCGGTATTTCTCCTGGCCCATGTCGCCCTCGGGCGTGACCGGTCCCTTACCCTCGGTGAGCCGCTGCTCGACCTCGGCCCGCAGGAATTTGTAGTACTCGATGGCATCGTCGGTGCCGCGGAAGGCGCCGAAGATCGGGCCGATATAGTAGATGCCGCCAAAGTACGCGTCGATCGGTGATGGCTTGCCCTTGGCGCTCTGCAGCACGTGCACGAGATCGTCCTCGGCCACGGCCGATTTCTTCAGATACTCGCGCAACCGGTCGACATCGAACTTGACACCGGAGATGCGCTCGAGCTTGGGGATGACTTCGTCCTTGAGCTGCTTGACCATGTATTCGATCATGTTCTTCGTGATTTTTCCGTCCGCCATATAGGGCGTGTGCAGCATGATCGTTTCGCACTTGTATTGCTCGCGCAACAGTTCGAACCACTTCATGAAGGTGAAACAGCCGGTATACGAGAGCAGCAGCACGTCCGGATCCGGCAGTCGCTTGCCGTTCGGGCCGATATTGCCCTTGGCCATCATACCAATGTCGGACTTCACATAGGTGCAGACGTCTTCCGAATGTCCGATCTTTTCCGCCTCCAGCACATAGGCGCCGGATTGCCGACGCAATCCGCTCTGAATGGCATTGACCTCGGGCAGATTGTTCACGAGACCGAAGCACATGATCAGCTCATTGAGATTGCCCGGCACGAAGGTCGAGGCCACCTTCTCGCCCGTCTCCGGCACGCTGGTAAGCCGATCATAGTGGGCGGCCATCATCGCCTTCTGCTTCACCATGGAGTCGTCTTTCTCGATCTCCTTGGCTGGTGCCGCCTTCGAGGTGGTGATGATCGTCATCTTCCGCTCCATAGCTTGATCGAATCGGAAAACGTGCCCGCTTGTTCCCGAATCGGCTGCATCTGACCGGAATTCTCCGCGTATTTGAACGCGATGTAGGGAATCTCGGCGTCCTTGAGCACGTGCTGCAGCATTGGTCGTTCGAGCAACGCCGGATCACAGAAGCTCGGACAGGCGAAGATTACGCCTTCCGCTCTGGAGCGCCGCACCGCGCGCACCAGGTGTTGTCCTTTTTCCTTGAGATTGGGCTCGTATTTCGCAGCGGTCGACTCCGATTGATGCAGAAAGGCCAGCGCAAGGTTTTGCAGTGGGTTTCCTTCGATCGGAACGTCGCGGGTGAGCCAACGCGTGATCAGCAGCAAATCATCATCGACCACGTAGCAGCCGGCAAGCTCCAGTGATTTGATCAGGTTGAGCGGAGGTTGCTCGCAGAACACGCCGGTGAGCACAACGCGGCAATTGTCGCGCTGCGCTCGCTCCTCATTCGTGGCAGCTGCGAGATAGCTGCCCAGCATGTCCGAGTGCTCTTCGACCGGGAGCACCAGTCCGGCGCGCAGCACGAGATATGCCTCGGCCGCCGGTACCTGCCACGGGCGCTGCGCCCGCAACGCGTAGAGTTCGCGAACCAAGCGGCGGTTGTCGTTGTAGGCCGCGATCGAGTGGCGTAGCTCGTCGTCAGAGATTGGCTTTCCTCTCAGTTCCTCCAGGTCGTGCAACAGCTCCGCCAGCTCGTTGTAATAATAATTACCGCCGATATCGTCTGCGTAGTTTTGCGGGACGTCGAAATAGCGCACGTAGACGTTCGGGAACATCGTCTTCCACATCCCGGAGAGATTGCGGATGACGTCGCAGATTGACGGGAACAGCATGCCGTCCACGAAATCGAGCCGACCGGATACGCCGAGCTCAACGGTGGAGCGCGGAATGCGGCAGATGTAGCTCTGGTAAAAGGCATCGCCGTGAATGACTTCGAGCTGGTCACCGCCGCCGAGGATACCAAGCGGCAGAAAGCCGGCAGCATGGATGATTTCGCGCGGCACATAGATCGGCATGTAGCCAATGACCTTGCGGTCTGGCGCGCACGCCTTCCATTGACGTGCCGTAGTGAAGGAAAGATCTTCGAACAGATCCTGTGCGCGCGCGACGATATCGGCGGCTGTCGAGCTGCTCAACGATGCTGCCATTGCACTGCTCTCTTGGCGGCAAATGCTTGCAGGCCTGCGACTGCATCATGCGTTTTCATCAATTCGTCGAGGTACAGGCGCTCGACGGACTTCATCTTCGTTTTCACGCGTGCCGCGTAATCGAACCGCGCCGCCCTGATCGCATAGCGCAACGAACTCGCGCTCTTTGGTTTCAAGTGCTCATCAAAGTAGGCGAGCGCGGCGCGCTCCGGGTCATTCGCTGCAGCGTGCGCCATGGCGATCGCAGTTGCCTCGGTGCCGCTGATCGTGCGCCCGGACAGGAGCAAATCGAGCGCTCGTGCTGGACCAATAAGCTCAGGCAACAGACAGGATGCGGCCGGCGCAAATACGCCGAGCTTCATTTCCGGTTGGCCGAGCGCGGCATCAGGCGCGGCGAACAAGAGGTGGCCGGCGAGCGCAACCTCGAGCCCGCCGCCGAGGCATTGTCCTCGCACCGCGATCAAGATCGTCACCGGGGCATCGACCATGCGCAGGATCAAGCCATTGATGCCCTGCAGCATGGCCTCGCATTGACCAGGCAAATGCTCTTCAACACTGGCGCCGTAGCTGAAATGCGGGCCTTCGGCGTCGATTAAAACCGCGACAAGGCTCGGATTGTAGAGATGGTCGACAAGTGCGCGATCGAGCGCCCCGATCATTGCGGCATCGATCAGGTTCGCTTTCGGCTTGCTCAGACGCAGGCGTAGCAACCCGCCTTCTGCCTCGAGCCACACTTTCAGTGGTGAGGTCATCTTCACGCTCCCCGCTGTCATCTCGCCGACCACGCGGCGGCGTCCCCCCATGGCAGGCTGGCGGTGGACGCTCGACGCTGCGCGGCACCTGGCATGATGCTGTCGGTGAGCTCGTTGTCCCACCTTGCATTAGCCGCAAGCGCCCGGCGTAGTTGGATAAAATCAATCTCGCGGCCAGCCTCCTTGGTTCCCTCGTTGAAGGCGCGGAACCCCGCGCGTGCCTCCGTCATCATATTGAGCGCGAGCCAAGCGCGTGAATTCTCCTTGTTGCGGTTCCAGGCGTCGAGCTTCGGCTTACGCAGCTCCTCGACCGTTTTCGTGGTGCAGTCAGGAAATGTGTAAAGGAGCTTCGTGCACAGCTCCTCAACCTTGTCGTCGAGCAAGCTGAGATCGACGGTGCCCCGCTTCATCAGATCTTGGCCTGCCTTCAAAGCGGCGCCGACTTTCCGCTTCCCAAATACCAACCGACCGAAGTCATCGGTGATGCGGCTGGTTTCGACTAATGGGTTCGCGATGAATTTTCCATCTACCTTCAAGGCGGGGACAATGTCTGTCAGAATGCCCATGAAATAGGCTTCGTGAGCGGAGAATGGTTCGCACAGTACGCATGCCACCATTGCCCGCTCGGCGCCGATCACGACCGGGAGAAAATCGGTCGCCCCGCCGATCGGCGCGGAGCCGTGCTTGGGGCCGGCCTGGCCGAAACGGGCAAGGTCCTGTGCGATCGAAAAGTCGCACGCCATACCAATCTCCTGGCCGCCGCCGATACGCATGCCGTTGACTCGACAGATCACCGGCTTGTCGCAGCTGAGGATCGCCGAGACCATGTCGTTGAAGAGTCGCATGTAGCCGCGATATTCCTGCGGGTTACCAGCGTAGTACTCGGCGTACTCCTTGGTGTTGCCGCCGGTGCAGAAGGCCGTGTCTCCGGCTCCGGTGAAGACCACGGCAACAACATCGCGCGCGGCGCTGGCGGCGCGGAATGCCAGGATCACCTCCTTGACCATGTCGGTGGTATAGGAGTTGTACTGCGCCGAATTGTCGAGCGTGATCCATGCATTGTAGAGACCGGTCACCGGTTTGCCATCCATTCCTTTTACTGGCCGTTTCTCGTAACGGACGCCCTTGGTGGTGGTCAGGCGGATATGTTCCGCGACGAGATCGTGATCCCTCATATCCCGTTCCCCAGCGGCAGCAATATTGTGGAAGATTTCAGCGGTCATGATGGCGCTCCTCAATTCGTGGGGACGAGAATAGCGCGGCGCTTGAGCGTGCCGGCATGGACTGCCTCGAACACCTGATTGATCTCATTAAGAGGATGCTTCTCAACAAACGGCGCGACTCTGATCTTGCCGTCCAGCACGAGTTCGAGGGCTTTCGGATAGAGCTCCGGCGGACAACCCCAATTTCCGAGCGCGCGGGCGTGATATGCCATGAGGTTGGAGAGCCTGATCTCGACTTTGTCCATGGTGAAGCCCACCACGCACAGGGTCGCGCCGTGGTTGATGAGGCTGAATGCAGTCTCCTGTCCCACGCGAGTGCCAGAGCATTCAAAGATGATCCATTCGTACTGCCGCAGGCCGCGATCCTCGGCGAAGCCTGCAATCGCCGTCTTGAGTTCACGGGTCGTCAACTGTCGGGCGTTCAAGGTCAGGGCTGCGCCTTGCTTGACAATGGCATTGAGCTTGTCCTCATCGATATCGATTGCGACCACGGTGCCGCCGAACGCATTCGCAATCTGCGCGGCATATCCGCCTACTCCGCCGACGCCATTGACGACAACGAGATCGCCTGCCGTGACGCCGGCCTGGACCACCGCCTGATAGGGCGTGGTGACCGCATCAGCGATCACAGAGAGATCGGCCAGATCGATATGCGCAATGCGCAGGCGCGCTTCGTCGACCTCACACAGTCCCTGGACCGGAACGATGATGTGGGTTGCGAAGCCGCCGTGAATGTCGTTCCCCGGCATTTTCTGGTTCGGACAGATAGTTGTCTTGCCGCGCAGGCAGGCGTCACAGCGGCCGCACGGGATGACCGCCGGAACGATCACCGCCCGATCCGTCCACCCTAGGGCGTTCTCGTGGGTCTCAATGACACGGCCGCTGATCTCGTGTCCGAGCGTCAGTGGGAGATCGTGCTTCGTGCGTACGCCATCGTAGTAGTAGCCGAGATCGGTGTGACAAACTCCGCAGCCGGCGATCTCAACCAAGACCTCGTCCGGTCCGGGGGTAAGGGTGTCGATTTTCACCTCAACGAGAGGCTTCCCCTTGCCCGTCATCATCCAGCGAACCGGTTCTCCACCCATGCGCGTGGCCCGCAATTTTGACCGATTGATCGTTTCGGCCGGTCCAGTGCATTCGCGACCTAGCAGGCATTTTCCGACCCTTCTTCCACGGCGTTCTTGATCTAAAGCAAGAACGGGCAAAAATTCGTATTGTAGTACCAAAATACACCTTGGAGCCGGCCCGGAGCGGCCGGGACGGCCTTTGATAAACGGGCGAGCATGGCAGACCGGCAGAGCGTCGCGGTTGCAATCGTCGGGAGCGGCGGTGCCGGCGCCCTTACGGCGGGAAATTTTCTGCTCGAAGCTGCGAGCGCGGCGGGATGGCAGGGTTTGCTCTCGCGCACCGTGGGCCCGCAGATCCGCGGGGGTGAAGCCGCCGCATTGGTGCGCTTGGCCACCCACCCGGTGGAATGCCTGCCGGACCGATTCGACCTCCTCATCGGCATCGATTGGCTCAATGCCCACCGGTTCGGCGCCGAGATCGAAGTCGGACCGCACAGCCTAGTGATCAGCGACCCGCGCGGCGGCGAACCGCCGGCCGGTGTCGCAGCTGCGGGCGCGCGGGTTGTCGAGCTCCCAATGAAGGAGATGGCGAAGGCGATCCCTGACGGACGCGCCAATATGATAGCGCTTGGCGTCGCCGCCCGGCTGCTCGGGTGCGGCGTGGATGTCTTATCGGCGCTCCTAGAGAAACGGCTGGCCGACAAAGGGCCTGCCGCCATCGACGCCAGTCGGGCCTCCATTAAGGCGGGCTTTGACGCCGCCGCTGGGTTCAACTTCGGCCTGTGCCTTGCCGCGCCGAAGCCCAGCGGCACCCGCAGATGGCTCATATCCGGCAACGAGGCCGCCGCGCTCGGCGCTGTCCGTGGCGGTGTTCGGTTCGCCGCCGCCTATCCAATTACGCCGGCAACTGAAATCCTCGAATGGCTGGCACCCAATCTGCCCAAGGTGGGAGGTGTTCTGCTGCAGGCCGAGGACGAGCTCGCCGCAATCAACATGATCATCGGCGCATCCTTCGGCGGCACCCCGGCGCTGACCGCGACGTCCGGGCCCGGCCTCTCGTTGATGATCGAGGCGCTCGGGCTCGCCACCGCAGCCGAGACTCCGGTCGTCGTCATCGACGTGATGCGCGGCGGGCCGTCGACCGGCATCCCCACGAAATCCGAGCAGGCCGATCTCAATATAGCGGTCTACGGATGTCACGGCGATGCGCCGCATCTGGTGCTGGCACCGCAATCGATCGGCGATTGCCTCTTTACCACGCAGTGGGCGACCTATCTCGCCGAAGCACTGCAGTCACCCGCGATCGTGCTCTCCGACCAGTTCATCGGACAGGCGCGCGCAGCAATCGACCGCCCTGTCGATGTCGCCTTCATCGGCCAGCGTTTCAAGGCCACGGATATTGTCGGTTCCTATGAGCGGTACGCGATCGCCGTTAACGGCATTTCGCCCATGGCGATCCCGGGAACGCGCGGCGGCCAATACACCGCCGACGGCCTCACCCACACCGAGCGTGGAATTCCCACGAGCGGCGAATGCGACCACAAAGCCCAGCTCGACAAGCGGCGGGACAAGCTGGCACGGTTCAATTTCGGTGACCATTGGGCAACGAGCGAGGGTGCCGGCGACCTCGCAGTGATCACCTGGGGCTCGCTGACCGGCCCGACGCGGGAAGCCATCGCCCGCGCGGCCTGCGAGGGTGTCGAGGCGAGCCTCATCTCGCTTCGGCTGTTGTCGCCTACCCAACCGGAGCGCTTCGCTGCTGCGCTTGACGGCAAGAAACGCATTCTCATCGTCGAGCAGAGCCACAGCGCTCAATTCCATCGCTATCTGAGGGCCCACTACGATCTGCCCGGCGCGGTGCGCGTGCTCAATCGCGCCGGGCCGCTGCCGATCCGAACCGGCGAGATTCACCGCGCCATCATGCAATGGAGATGACGATGTCGACTGCGGAGATGCGGCTCGCTTGCAAGCCCGCCGATTACACGTCGGACATCAAGCCGATCTGGTGCCCCGGCTGCGGCGATTATCACGTTCTGATGTCCTTCACCCGCGCTTTTGCGCAGCTCGCCCTGCCGACCGAGAACATCGTTGTCGTTTCCGGCATCGGATGCTCGTCGCGCATGCCCGCCTATATGAATTGCTACGGCTTCCACGGTGTGCACGGACGTTCGCTCGCGCTCGCCGCCGGCCTGAAGGTGAGCCGGCCCGAACTCACGGTGGTGGTGGCGAGCGGAGATGGCGACGGCTACTCGATCGGCGGCAACCATTTCCTCCACGCCTGCCGCCGCAACATCGATATGACCTACGTGGTCATGGACAATCATATTTACGGCATGACCAAGGGGCAGCCCTCGCCCACCACCGAGCCAGAGTTCGACACCGCTTTGTCGCCCGGCGGGACAGGGCTGCGGCCATTCCATCCGCTCGTGATCGCACTCGCATCGGGCGCGAACTTCATTGCCCGCTGCTTCTCGGGCGAGCCGAACGGGACCGCGTCGGTGCTGGTCGAGGCAATCCAGCATCCCGGATTCTCGTTTGTGGAGATCTTGAGTCCTTGCGTGACTTTCCGTCCCGACGAGAAGAAATGGAAAAATCTGGTGCACCCGGCGCCGGTAGCTCCCACAAACGACGCCGCGAAAGCGGCGCGGCGGATCATGACCGACGATGGATTCAACATCGGGATCCTTTATCGTGGCGATCGAAAGCCCTATCAACCCCCCAACGGATCGTTGAGCTGCGAGCTCTCGGAGCTTGAGAAGGACTTCGAGCTATGAGCGACAACGCCCCGAAGGTCGCCAGCGTCGCCGACCTCTTCGCCGTGGCATACCGGATCGAGGCCGACGCGGTGGAGCGCTACGATCTGCTCGCCGACCAGATGGAGACCCACAATAATCCTGAACTCGTCGCAGTCTTTCGTGACCTATCCCGTGCCGAAGGCATTCACCGCGACGAGATCCGCCGGATGGCGGGCGGCATCGACGTGGTCGCACTGGCGCCGGCGGTGGCGAACTGGAGCCGTGGCGACAGCCCGGAGGAAGCCGATTTGGCCGAGGCGCATTATCTGATGACGCCGTGGCACGCGTTGAAGTTGGCGCTCGCGGGCGAAGAGCGAGCGCTCGCCTTTTTCACTTCCATTGTGGAGACGACAAAAGACCCGATAATCAAGAAGATGGCAGAGCAGTTCGTGGAGGAGGAGGCCGAGCACGTCAATCTCGTGCACCGGCTGCTGCGCAAACATCCGCGGCCAGCAGCATCGTGGTCCAGCGATCAGGACCCGCCGATTCCGCAGGAGTGACTCGCCGACGTGATGGGCAACCGTCTCGCCTGCCATTCGACATGGCGGCCAGTCAGCCAGCGGGCGGTAACTACTTCTTGCGCTTGTCTTTCACCCGCACCGCCTTGCCTTGCGAGCGGGGCACTTCGCCGGGTGACTTGACCACCACCTTGCAGGTCACTCCGATCAACGACTTGATGTGGCTCGCAACGTCTGCGGCTTTGCGGTCGCGCTCGGGGTCCGTGAGCCCCGTCGCGGGCGCGAGCTCGACCTCCACCGTCATGGCGTCGAGCACGCCCTCTCGCGTCAACTCGATCTGATAGTGCGGCGCCAGACCCGGAAAACCGACCAGCACCGCCTCCACCTGCGAGGGAAAGATGTTCACGCCCCGAATGATGAGCATGTCGTCGTCGCGCCCTGTTACCCGCATGATACGGACGTGGGTGCGGCCGCAGGGGCAAGGCGCGTCGTCGAGACGGGTGATGTCGCGCGTCCGATAGCGGATCATCGGCAGCGCCTCTTTGGTCAAGGTGGTGATCACCAGCTCGCCGGTCTCCCCCTTTGGCAGCGGTTGCAAGGTTTCGGGGTCGATGATCTCGAACAGGAAGTGGTCCTCCCATCCGTGCAGCCCAGCCCGCGCGACGTGGCATTCGCAGGCGACGCCGGGTCCCAGGATCTCGGAGAGGCCATAGATGTCCACCGCCGCGATCCCGAACCGGTGCTCGAGATCGCGCCGTATGGCGTCGCTCCACGGCTCTGCCCCGAACACGCCAATCCGCAGCGGTGCGCGCCGCAGATCGATGCCCATGCCGACTGCGACTTCGGCGATGTTGAGCGCGTAGGACGGCGTGGCGCACAGCACGTTGGCGCCGAAGTCCTCGAGCAACGTCGCCTGACGCTCGGTTGCGCCGCCCGATACCGGAACAACGGTGCAGCCGAGCCGTTCCGCTCCGTAGTGCACGCCGAGGCCGCCGGTGAACAAGCCATAACCGTAGGCATTGTGGACGATGTCGCCCGGCACGGCGCCGGCGCAGGCAAGCGATCGCGCCATCAGATTCGACCAGAGATCGAGGTCGCCCTTGCTATACCCCACCACCGTCGGCTTGCCCGTCGTCCCCGACGAGGCATGCAGGCGAAGCAGGTTTTCGCGCGGCACCGCGAACATGGCGAAGGGATAATTGTCGCGCAGGTCCGATTTTAGCGTGAACGGGAAGCGGGTGATATCGGCGATGCTTTCGAAATCGTCCGGACGAACTCCCGTTGCTTCGAACTTCCGCCGATAACATCCCACATTGGCATAGGCGTTCTTGAGCGTTTGCTTGAGGCGCGCGGTCTGCAGAGCCGTGATCGATTGGCGCGACATCCGCTCGACATCGGGATCGAACATGAAAACGTCGGAGCTTCGGACTGCGGTCTGGATACTCATGGCTCGACCTCCGTCTCGATGGTCACCAGCCCGGCTTAACCGCCGGCCCGGCGATGCCGGATCCGCGCACCGGCGTATGGACCAACGCAAAACCCTGATTGTATCCCGCACGCGTGACCAGAACGAATTTGAGCGCGGCTCCGGCGCCCGCAATGCAAAGTCCGGCAATCGGGAAGAGTGCAGTGGCGGGATTGGTCGTAATGAAAGCAAGGACGATCAAGCCCGTCGGCACCACCAAGCCGAGAGCGAAGAACCAGGGCTTGAACCGGTCGAGGACCGCGAGTGCGCGTTTCGGCGCTCCCTCCATTCGCAGACCGGTGAGATAGCTGTGCCACGTCCACGCTCGCATTACAGCCGCCGTTACGGCGGCAGCAGCGGTAACGTCGGCCATCGAAGCGAGCGAGGGCAGCGCGGTCGCCGCAACGAGAAACAGACCGCCCCCCTCCGCCAGCCCAGTGGCGACGATCAGCGGGACGACAAACGGCGAGCGCCAAGCTGGAATGCCTTTTGCCTCTCGTAGGATCATCGCCTGGCTGAACAGGAACAGCAGCCCGAATACAACCGCAGCAGTCAGGAGCACCGGGTCGCTGAGCCATGCCGCAAGCGCCCCGACCGGAAATAGCGCCACCGCGACCCAGGCTTCCCGCGTCATCCACGACCGTCTGGGCTGGCGCAGAACGAACACGAATCGCAACGGCCGGCCGATCTTGAGCAGCACCAGAAACAGCCCGAGCGCAACCAAGGCTAGCGCCAACCACTCCAGCCCGAGCGGCGAGCCGAGCCGAAGGCTAGCGATGGCAGCAAACGCGAGCAGACCAGTCCCCATGCCGCCACAAATGAAGTTGCCGGCCGCCTTCCAATCCCAGTGTTGCTGATGCCACGGCTCGACGCCGCGCCCGCGGCGCGTTCCCGCCTCGCGCGGCGTGTCCGAAGCCGGATTGCTCACCTGCTCCTGTGCCCTGCGTACTTCGCCATAGAGATAATAGAAGGCCGGTTCAGTGCCGATCTCCTCATGCATGCGAAAGTGCTGTTGTTCGCGAAGAAGACGAGAAACGTTGCTGTCGGGATCGTCGACATCGCCGAAGTGCAGTGCATCGGCAATGCAGGCATTGACGCAAGCCGGCGTCGCGCGTGGGTCGACACCGGGCGTGAGGCCGTTTGCGAGCCCAAAGTCGATGCGATCCGAGCAGAAGGTACATTTCTGCGCGACCCCGGACCGACGCAGGTCGATGCGCTCGATCTCGTTCTGCATTGCCGCCGAGCCATAGGCGAAGCGGGGGCCATCGACTTTGAAGCGTGCCTGATACGGACAGGCGACATCGCAATAGGCGCAGCCGATGCAGATATCGTAATCGATAGTAACGATGCCGTCGGTGCGCTGGCGCGTGGCAGTCGTTGGACAAACGTGCATGCAGGGAGGGTCGTTGCAATGTTGACAACCGACCGGCACAAAAGTGCGGCTGACGTTCGGATAGGTTCCCGCCTCGATGTCGAGAACTTTGCGCCACTGCACCGCCGGCGAGGTGGCGTTGGCGTGCCGGCACGCGGCCGTGCAGGTCTGGCAGCCGACACAGCGCTCGAGATCGGCGAGCATCACCCACCTGGTCATCGCCGTGCTCCCAACCGCGTGATTTTGACCTTGACCAGATCCGCGCTCGATCCCGTGGCATCGGTCAGGTCGAGCAGCATCGGCATCAGCGCGTTCATGCTCGGGGCGACAAATTCCTTGGCGAACGGCGTCGCCCAGTGATCGAACTGGCCGATCATCAGCAACGTGTCGGGTCGGATGCCCTCGCACAGCATGGCGCGGCCTTCGGTTCGATTGAGCGGAGAGCGGACTTCCACAAGATCGCCGTCGTCGATGCCGAGCTTTTCGGCGGCGGCGTGGTTTATCACCACGCTGCCGTGCCCGGCCACATTGTCCGCCACCTCCTTGATCAGCTGGATGCCGACGTTTCCGCCCCAGGAATATTGCATGCTGCGCGCGGTGAGCAGCCAGAACGGATAATCCTCGATGCGCACGTCGAAATGCCGTTCGAGCGCACCCTCCCATAGGCCCGCGAGATCACGCCAATGCGGCAGCGGCTCGTATTCCTCGAGCTGCCGGTCCCACCAGGTGATGCCCTGCTCGTGCAGCCGCCGAGCAAGCTCCTTGCCGATGCGGAACAACCGCTCCTGGAACGGCTGCTCGAAACGCAGCCCCGCGCTCACGAGCTTCGGATAGAGGTACCATTGCAGTCGCGAAAATGGCTTCACCCGGAAGCCATGCAGGCGGAACCAGTCGATCCCCTGTGACTCGGCGCCGCCGGTAAGCTCCGCGCTCGCTGCGCGGCATGCGGCGTCCCAGATCGTCTCGACATCGTGGACGTTGGCAACATCAAGTGAGAAATCGTAGTTGGCACCTGCAAGCTTCACTCCGGCAGCGCCGCGGTTGATGGCACCATTGTAGGCTTCCAGAAGCCCCGTGCGCCTGGCGAGCTCGGTGGCGATCCAGGTGAAATCCTTGGCCTCGCCCTGCGGCGGCGCGGCAGGGTCGCGCAGCGCAAAGCCTTGGGTATCCCAGAACTGCTCGACATATTTGGTGCCACCGATGCGGAGGAGCTGCAGACCCTCCAGATCGGCGCAGTCGGGCAGCAACACGTCGGCGAAATGGTTGGTCTCGTCGCGGGTGTAGGCGAAGCAGACGGTGAATGGGAACTGCGCCATCGCAGCGCCGACGGCCTCGGTATCCCAGAATGAAATGGCGGGATTGGTGCGATAGACAAACCACACGTCGGGCGGCGCAGCTGGCGGAAGGTTAGGGAAGTTCTCCGTCTGCATCATCCATGCAAGGTGGGTTGGGCCTAGCGCCGGGCTCCATGGCGAATTGGCAACCAGTGGCACCAGTGTGCGATAGGCGCTGCGCGCCAGCGAGCGCGATATCCACTCATTCTTTCCCGTTGGATTCATGGGATACTCCATAAATCCATCGGGGCCCGGCTTGACGCTCGACCAGCGGTTATCGGCGGGGCGGTTCAATCGCACGGTCGTGCCGAGCGTCCCGCCGGGGACCTCGAGGGCGCCGACCAGGCACGCCAGCAGCGTGCGCGCCCAACAACATTCGTAGCCGCCCCAACCGTTGTTCACCGTCTTGCCGAGCGAGATCGCGACCGGTCGAAGCGGCAGGGTCTCGCCCTCGATCTCGATCGTCTCGCCGATGCGGGCGTGTTCCAGAAACTCGTTGGCGACGCGGCGGATCGTCTCCGCCTCGACGTCGCAGATCGTAGCCGCCCATTCCGGCGAGTAATCGTTCACATGTTCGACGAGATGGGCGAATGACGGTCTCGCCACGACGGCGTGGTGGATGGTCAGGTCGTGATCCGGGCCGACCTCGACGCCGTCGACGGTGAAAGTCCCCATGAGCGCTGGGTCGATGCCTGCGGTATCGAAGGGCAGCGCGCGACTGGACGCCGCGTCCATGACCAGCGGCTTACGCGTCTGTGGATCACGCAGGAAGAATCCATTCGGTCCTACTAAATAGGGCGACGAGGTGTGATTCTTCAGAAACGACACGTCTAGCCGATCCTGCCGATGTTCGTGCAGCAACACGTGGATCATCGCGAATAGGAACGCGGCATCGGTCTTCGGCTTGATCGGAATCCATTCAGCCGAGCAGGCGCCGGTTACTGATAGGTGCGGCTCGACCTGAACGCGCTTCATTCCGCGTTTGCGCGCGTCGGCATGACGCTTGACCCCGCAGACCCCGCCAGAGGCTTCCACATTGGCGCCGAACGAAACCAAGTATTCGCACAGTGGAGTGTCGGGCGAGACGGTGAACGCGCGATGCCAAAACTCGCCATAAAGGTGCTCCGAGTGATAGCACTTCACGCCCTGGCCGCTGCCGAAGCTCATGTCGATCGGACCCCAAGCCGCCAGGAATGCGGGCAGGGTTCCCATGTAGGCGGTCGGAGTCCCGCCGCCACCGAAGCTAGCCGCTAGACGCGGGTAGCCGGAATCGTCGATAAGGCCGCGCCCGCGCAGGGCGTTGAGCTTCTCCGCCACCAGATCAAGCGCCTGGTCCCAGGAAATCGGGACGAAACGGGGATCCTCCGTTCGCCCCTTCCTAGGGTTAGTGCGCTTCATCGGCTGGAGAACGCGGTTGGGATTGTAGAGCTTCTGCACCAGGCCGAAGGCCTTCACACAGATTTTGCCGCCGGCCGGGTGGACCTCGGCGGCATCGAAATTCGGAGCCACCTCGGTGGCGACGCCATCCTCGATGCGCACCTTCAGAAGGTCCGGACCCGCGACGCATTGGTAGCAATACGTGGAGACGCTGCGTTCGCGGGCGGGGCTGCTGGCCGGCATGACGACACGCTTATCCAGTGGGGACGGCGGCGCGCTTGGCCGCCTTCGCCTTCAGCCGCTCGTAGGTCTTCGCAACGTCGACGACGAAACGGGTATGAGTGCCGCCCCCGATCGGTTCGAGTTCGTCCTTGGCAGATACGTTGAAACTGATCTTGCGTCCTTCGACGGCGGCAACCGTCACGGTGATCTCCACCTCCATCCCCGGCAGAGTGGGCGCCGTGTGCCTTAGAGCGATCTCAATGCCGACCGAATCCTCGCCCGGCTGCGCGTAATCGAGTAGAAGATCGCGGCAAGCATGCTCGATGTCGCGGCCAAGCTCCGGAGTGCCGTAGACACGGCCTTCCTCGCCCATGAAGCTGATAGTTCGGTCGCGGTCGACCACGATGCGTCTAACCTTGGAGAGTCCGGGGTGGAGGCTCTCTTTCATCGTTCTTCGCCCAGTCGGCATGGCACCGCCCCGGAATGCTAGAACAGGCGGCACCCACGGACTTGATCTGAATCAAGCAGGATTGAATTGTTAGATACCGAGATAGGCCTCACGTACCCGTGGGTCGAAACGGATTTCGGCGGCAGTCCCGCTTAGAGTGATCCTGCCGGTTTCGAGCACATAGGCGCGGTCGGCGATGGCAAGCGCGGCCCGGGCGTTCTGTTCGACCAGCAGTATCGTTAGACCCTCGGACTTGAGTTCTCGAATGGTTTCGAGAGTCTGGTCGACCAGAATCGGGGCCAACCCCATCGATGGCTCGTCGAGCAGAAGGAGCCGAGGCTTGGCCATCAGCGCACGCGCTATGGCGAGCATCTGCTGCTGGCCACCGGAAAGTGCGCCCGCCTGCTTCTTCCGTAGCGATGCCAGCACCGGAAACAGCGCGTAGGCACGCTCGAGGTCCGGCGTCAGGTCCGCCGCCCGGCGCGACCACGCGCCGAGCTTGAGATTGTCCTCGACGGACAATGGCGCGAACAACTGCCGGCCCTCCGGGACCTGGGTGATTCCTAGCGCAACCCTGGCGTAGCTCGGCATTTTCTCGATCGGCTTACCCTCGAACCGGATGGAGCCGGCCGTCGTTGGCTGGACGCCAGAAATGGCGCGCAGCAGCGTAGTCTTGCCCGCACCATTGGCACCAACCAGCGCGGCAATTTCAGCGGCGCGGACCTCGATCGAGACATGGTGCAGCACCTCGATGCGGCCGTACGCGCTCGTGAGGCTCTCAACCAAAAGCATGAGCGGCCTCTTGCGAACCATGAATTCCGAGATAGGCCTCGACCACCGCCGGGTTCGAGCGCACCTCGGCGGCAGTGCCTTCGGCGAGCGTCCGGCCATTGGCAAGCACATGGATATGATCGGAAACATTCATGACGAGCCGCATGTCGTGTTCCACGAGTACGACCGTCACCGCTTCCTTGACGATCGAGCGGATGACGGCATCGAGCTCTTTGGTCTCGACCGGATTACAACCCGCGGCTGGTTCGTCGAGCAGCAAAACCTTCGGTTCGCTCGCGAGCCCTCGTGCGATCTCCAGCCGCTTGAGCGCGCCGTAGGGCAGTGCGCTCGCTGGTCGGTCGGCTTCGGCTTGCAGGCCGACCCGCGCAAGGGCGGTGCGAGCGGCCTCGCGCGTGCGCCGATTCTGCCGGTGCACAGAGGGGAGATGCAGAAGATCCGACAAGATGCCAGTGGCTTCATGGCGATGACGCCCGACCATGACGTTCTCCAACGCCGTCATGCGAAAAAAGATCTGCAGGTTCTGGAAGGTGCGCGAAAGGCCGCGGCGCGCAAGCCGGTCGGGCGAAAGCCCGGTCACGTCCTCTCCCGCCAACCGCACGCACCCGTCCAGAGGGACATACAGACCGGAAAACAGATTAAGCAGCGTCGTCTTGCCGGCGCCATTCGGGCCGATGATCGAGAACACCACGCCAGGCTGGACCGTGAGGCTGACCTCGTTGATGGCGCGCACGCCGCCGAATGCGATCGACAGCCGCTCGGCTTCGAGAATCGTCACCTCCGCCGCCCTACGAGCACTGCGGTCAAGCTCGGCACGATGCCCTGCCGCAGAAAGATCATAAAGCCCATCAAGATCAGACCCAGCACCATGTGCTCATAATCGTGGAGCACGGTGAGAATCTGCGGCAGCACCACGAGCACGGCTGCGCCCACGAGCGAGCCGGCAACCGAGCCCATGCCCCCGAGCACGACCATCGCCACCAGCTCGATCGAGCGAACAAATCCGGAAACGTCGGGCGTGATGTGGCCGTTGAACAGCGCGAGATAGGAGCCGGCAACCGATACATAGATGGCCGACAGGACGAAGATCGCGAGCTTCTGCCGCGCCACGTCGACTCCGAGCATGGATGATGCCACTTCGCTGTCGTGGATCGCCTTGAGCGCGCGGCCAGTGGGACTGTCGATCAAATTTAACGCGAGCGCCGCACCAAGCAGGAAGGTCGTAGCCGCGATCCAATACCAGGCATCCGATCCGCGCACGCGCCATTCGAACAGCGTGAGCCGCGGCACCGTCATGCCATCAGGACCGCCGGTCCAAACCGCCTCGTTGGTGAGCACGATCGCGACGAGCACCCCAAATCCGAGCGTGGCCACGGCCAGATAATGTCCTTTGAGCCGGAGGATCGGCCGCCCCACGAGAAAGGCGACCAATCCGGAAAGAGCGGCACCGCCCGGAATACAGAGCCACGAGGGCGTCCCGAAATAGATCGGCGCGATGGCGACGGTATAGCCTCCGATGCCGAGAAAGCCGGCATGGCCGAGGCTCACCTGACCGGCGAAGCCCATCAGCAGATTGAGGCCCATCGCGGCCAGCGCGAAGATGAAAACGAGGGCTCCGACCCGGTAGTAATAAGCAGAGGGGAAGAACGGCGGCAGCAGGATGGTGATAGCCGCGATCATCGCGAGCCCGGCGAGCCGATGCGACACTAAGGCACGCATGCTCATACTCGCTCGACTTTGCCGCGGCCGAGCACCCCTTGCGGCATTGCAAACAAAACAGCGAGGATGACCAGGAAGGCGACCGCATCTTTGTATTGCGAAGAGATGTAGCCAGCGCTGAACGCCTCGAACATGCCGAGCAGAAGGCCACCGATCACCGCACCGAACGCGCTGCCAATTCCCCCGAGCATCGCCGCCGCGAAGCCTTTAAGCGCCAGCAGCGTGCCGACATCGTAGCTGGTCAACGTGATGGGGGTCACGAGGATGCCAGCCACCGCCCCGATCGCTGCTGATATGACGAACGACAGGCCAACGATGCGTCGCGTGTCGATTCCGACAAGCCGCGCGGCTAGACGATTGGCGGCAGTTGCGATCATGGCCTTGCCGAGCATCGTGCGATCGACGAACTGCCATAACAGCATCACAATGATTCCGGCACCGGCGAACACGACCAGGCTCTGCGGCAGGACGGCGGCCCCCCCGAGGCGAAACGGCTCGGCGTCAAGGACTGGCGGCAGGCTGTGGAAGCGCTTGTCAAAAACGATTTGCGCCACACCCCGCAGGAAGATCGAGGCGCCGATGGTGATCATGATCAACGCGACGGGGCTCGCGCCCCGGGCGGGCTCGATGGCGAAGCGATGGAGCGCAAACCCGATGGCGGCTGTCACGATAACAGCGATGAGCGCGGCGAACGGGACCGGCACGCCGGCCAATGCCAGGAACACGGTGGACATGCCGCCCAGCATTACGAACTCGCCTTGGGCGAAGTTTATGACATCGGATGCGTTGTAGATGAGGGTGAAGCCGAGCGCGACGAGCGCATACACCGTGCCGACAGTCAGGCCGGAAAAGAAAAACTGCAGAAATTCGGCCATCGGGTCGAACGCCTCATGCGGGTCCCAACGTGATCATCGGACGGGCTGGCGCGAGCCCGTCCAACCATCTTTTCACGACTTTGCATCGGAGCCCAGCGTCCAATCGCCGTTCTTGATCTCGAGCATGCGAAATGCTGAGAGATCGAGTCCCATGTGATCGGCCGGCGACATGTTCACGATTCCGCCGGTGCCGACATAGCCCTTAGTCTTTTCGATCTCGTCGCGAACCTTGATCCTGTCGGCGCTCTTGGCCCGCTGCATTGCCTGTACAAAGATCATCAAGCCGTCATACGCATGGCCCCCGAAAGTCGAAACCGCCTGACCCGTCTTATTCTGGTACGTCCGCGAGTAGTTCACCACGACCGCCTTCTGCGGATCGTTGTCCGCAAGCTTGTCGGCCACCAGCAATGCGGCGGCGGGGAGACGAACGCCCTCGGCTGCTGGACCAGCCAATTCGATGAATTGCTTCGAGGCGACGCCGTGGCTTTGATACAGCGGCGCGGTGATCCCGAGTTGGCGGTAATTGCGCGTGACGATGGCCGGCCCTTGCCCGAAGCCGGGATTGACCACAGCCTGCACCCCTGCCCTGTTGCGGATGTTGGTGAGCTGCGGGGTCATGTCGCTGTCGCGCGGTCCGTAGCTCTCCTCATATGCGATGGTGATGCCCGATTTGGGAGCTGCGGCGACGCACTGGTCGCGCATCGACTTGCCGAATGCGTCGGTGCCCGAGATGAGCGCAATCGTCGTCAGATTGCGGCGCTTGAGGTCGGCGAAGATCTTTTCGCAAGCCATCTTGTCCGTGTGCGGCGTCTTGAAGACCCACTTGCGGACTGGCTCGATGATCTGGATAGCACCAGCGAGCGAGATGAAGGGAATCTGGGCATCCTCGAACACCGGGATCATTGCCAGCGTCGAGCCTGTTGTGGTGCCGCCGATCATGGCAGCGATCTTATCTTCTTCGACTAGACGAGTGGCGAATGTCCGCGCGTTATTCGCGTCGCCGCCGTCATCGTAGACGATGAGCTGAAGTTTCTCTCCGCTGACTCCGCCTTTCGCATTGATCTCATCGACGTACATTTCCAGCGTCTTTTTTTCCGGATCCCCTAGGAAGGATGCCGGACCGGTAACCGACAGCACCGAGCCGATCTTGGTCTGCGCCGACGGCTCGAGTACGCTGGCCAACAGAACGGCAAGACCGCAGGCGATCTTCCAACCCGCGTGACTGAATGGGATCATTGTCATCTCCCTAGGTAGACGCGAATTCCGATATCTCGCTTAGATTCTGATATCAGGAGTGGCGTGGCTACTATTTGATCAAGGTCAAGTACCGAGCCGGTATGACAATTTAGGACAGTGCCGACGCTTTAATCAAAGGTGGGCTAAACCCCAGTTCTGCTTGCGCAGTCACTCGGTCGCAAGGATGCCAAGCTCCTTGGCGGCGGCCGGCATAGTCGACGCACTCGGCGGATTGCCCTCAAAGGGACTGATGCGCCCGTACGGCCGAACTGCCGAGCAGCCGTTGGCGACCGGATTGGATCAGGGTCGCAGGATCCCGAGTTTTCAGATCTGATAAGCCGCTGGATCGTAAACCGATGACGGAACGTTAGAATACAGTTCCGCTCGCTCGCGGCGATCCCCATAACCGTGCAGCTCCAATTCCGCCTAGTACTGATTGGCTTTGTGCAATTCCTTTAGCGGTGAGTAGCCGATTGCTTGCAGCGGCAGGCCGAGATCGTCGCTATTCGCCGTGTCCTGCGCGCTGCCATTCAGCCCTACATCGACCTTGACGTCGAAGTGTGCTCGCTTCGCAGGATGTGAGGTTATGGAGCGGAGGAGGCGCGGTGAGCAGTCCCCTCCCGTCTGGATCCGTCGCGTCAGAAGCAATCAAGGCCGGTCGAAGACCCATCTCCGCCGTACCTCCTCCGAATGTGGACGTAAATTCAGCAAGGGTCGAAGGGGGAAGTTCTTGACCTAGATCAATGAGGGGCCCGGCTTCTTGCTGCCTTAGATATCACAGTGCGATTATTTTTCGAGCGTTGTCACAGAGACGAGGGCCGTCGTAACGTCGAGCGAGTGTCAGGTCTGCCCAATGGCCGATGCGGACACACCGGGCTTTGAAATCGTGGGCCGTGAGGATTTCTCGCCGGCAACATACTCCCTCATTATTCGTCATCCATTGATGGCCAGAGCCGCGCGGCCGGGCCAGTTTGTCATCGTCATGTCACACGAGAGCGGCGAGCGGATCCCGCTGACCATCGCAGATTTCGACCGCGAAAAAGGCACCATTACCCTGGTTGTGCAGGCGGTGGGCAAGACCACCAAGGAGATGCAGCAGACCTGTCAGGTCGGAACCACTCTCTACGCGCTGGTCGGCCCCATGGGCATACCGAGCCCGCTAGGCACGGCCAAGAAGGTCGTATGCGTTGGCGGGGGTCTCGGCGTGGCTCCGATCTTTCCGCAAGCCCGCGGCCTGAAGGAGAACGGCGCCTACGTCATCGGCGTTCTCGGTTTCCGCAGCAAGAACCTCGTCTTCTGGCAGGACAAGTTCAATTCCTGCTGCGATGAGCTGGTGCTGTGCACCGACGACGGCTCGGCCGGCATCAAGGGATTCGTGAGCGACGGGATCAAACTCGCACTCGCGTCGCACCCCGACATCGATGAGGTCATCGCCATCGGGCCACCTCTCATGATGAAGGCGTGCGCCGAGGTGACCCGTCCCCATGCGATCAAGACGATGGTTAGTCTTAACCCCATCATGGTTGACGGCACCGGCATGTGCGGCGGCTGCCGGGTCAAGCTGGGCGACCAAGTGAAATTCGCTTGCGTCGACGGTCCCGACTTCGACGGGCACAAAGTCGATTTCGCCGATCTGATAATGCGGCTGCGACGCTATGCAGAGCAGGAGAAAACGGCAGTTCAGCGGTGGTCGGAGAATTGTCGCATGAAGGATCAGATTGAATCGGAGGGCACGCTCGCACAGGCGGAGCAACCTCTGTTCGACGCGTATGCGTATAACGAACTGATCGACCTGTTCGATCCGTTCGAGCAGGTGAAAGGCGGGTAGAGTTACAATTGCGCAGCGATGTCACTCGAGGATTGCGGATGACGAAGAAGCGGACGATACGCAGCATCCCCCAGCAGCGCACGCAGATGCGCGAGCAGCCGGCCCGTGAGCGGGTGAAAAATTTTTCCGAGGTGGCGTGCGGCTACCAATTGGAGGATGCGCTGAGGGAATCGGAGCGTTGCTTGTTCTGTCCGGAACAGCCGTGCGTCGCCGGTTGTCCCGTCGGGATCGACATTCCTGGGTTCATTCGCAAGCTCGGCGAAAAGAACTTCCGCGGCGCTTACGAGATCCTCACCGACACCAACCTGCTGCCGGCCATTTGCGGCCGGGTCTGTCCGCAGGAGAGCCAGTGCGAAGGTGTGTGCGTCGTGGGCGATACCTTGGAACCGGTGGCGATCGGCCGCCTGGAACGCTGGGTCGGCGACACCGCCATTGCCGAAGGCTGGGTCAGCATTCCTTATATCGAACCGAACGGCTTCAAGATCGGGATCGTAGGCTCTGGGCCGGCCGGCATGGCCTGCGCAGCCGACATGGTCAAGGCGGGATGCGAGGTGACGGTCTTTGAAGCCTTTCATCAGCCGGGCGGCGTGCTGCGCTACGGCATCCCGGATTTTCGCCTTCCCAACGAGGTGATCGATGCAGAGATCAGAACGCTACGCAAGCTCGGCGTCAAATTCGC
>Ga0306925_10001069_pt1 | contig 21725 bp, 21 predicted proteins | sample flu12Cox44000176_FD_203755 | JGI IMG/M metagenome (GOLD analysis project Ga0306925, IMG submission 203755) | Lab enrichment of tropical soil microbial communities from Luquillo Experimental Forest, Puerto Rico - flux8day.12C.oxic.44.000.176 (v2)... | ecosystem: Environmental > Terrestrial >... | reverse complement strand
CGCTGTCGTCGATCTCCAGCGACAACATGCGGGTTTCATTTTCCGGGTGCAGCTTGCTTTTCGTCGTCGTGACTATCCGGACAGTCGATAATGTGACTCGCAGTAGTCCTCAGTTCATCAGAATTGATTTCAGGTGCGGCAGGTTTCGGCTTCTTGGGACGCTTCGCTTTGACCATGCGATCTAAAGCGGACACCGGGATGTTGTTGAGCCGTTTAGCGGCAGCCTTGCGTTCGATTTGATAATCAAGATCGGACAACAGCGCCAAGCGCTCAATCTCGGCTTCATAAACCCCGCTATCACGGTCGTGGTCACGCTTGGCCTGATCGCACGTCTCATAGAAGCCGCGCTCCCATTCCTCACCGTACTCGGTGACGACCGCCGCCTCGCCGGCCGACCGCGCTTCGGCACGATCGGCCATTTCTTGATTTTGTTCTTTGGTGAAGCGGGCCATGATGATCAGAACGGAACATCGTCATCGAAGGGAGCATCTTTGTTTTTGATCGGTTCAACGACGACGGTCTCGTTATCTTCGCCCTGATAATGGATCGTGCCCAATGACAGCTTCACCCGTTTGCCGATCCAGCAATCGGACTCGGCACCAAAAGCGTCGATCAATATCTCGGTATTGCTGCCGTTGAGACTAAGAACCTTGCCGCTTTCCAGCGTCATATCAGGCTTGCCGAACTTGCCTTCTTTGACGTGGGCAATCGTCCCGTCGATTGGCTCATCGCGCACATCATCGATTTTGATATAGGCGCTGCGCCTCGCATATTTTCTCATGTCCATTGTTCAAGTCCTTTCGGCGCTCGTGTCTGATCTCCCGGCGCCGTGCGCCAATCGGCGCTGGGAGAAAGGTTTGCCTGGTGCTCCTCACACGCGGATTCCAGGATCCGGCGCAGCACACCGTCGAGTGCCGTAGTCATTGTCCCCTCCGAGTCGCTTCGATCGCATTTGCGATTTCGGGAAGGCCGACATGCTCTAGGCCCACGATGGGCCGGCGCAGGTGGGAATCGACAAGCGTGAAGGCGCCGGTATTGCGGTCGTAAGAGATCCGATAACCTCGGCGCTTCGCACGCGAGCGCAGATTGGGGAGAGAAACGAGGGGGCTTGCGGGATCGGCAGGAAGGACGTAAAGCATGGCACCGCCTTGTTGTTGGTCCGCGATTGGCGTCGCGGTTTGGTTTGGGGCAGCCCGGTTTCCAGCCGGGCTGCTTTGCTGTTGCCCTTGGTGACCGCCGCAGCGCCGGGCAACGAGCGCCAGGCAAAACAAATTACGGCGAAGCGGATTCCTCCGACCTCGCCGTTTTCGTTTCACGCTTCGCGCTCGGCGCCTGGCCGCACAGGCGCAGTAAACTCGGCACCAGCACGATCCGGCGGCCGCCGATTATCTTGCCCTCGAGCTCACCGCTGTGCAGCAGTTCGTAAATTCGACTTTTGCTGATTCCGGTATATTCAGCCGCAACGTTGACCGTCACACCGAAGCGTTCTTCAAGCGGCAGGATTTTCTTGCCGGTAATTTCGGGGCGCATCTTGCCTCCACGCCGTGTGTGTTTGGCGTGGAAACTATGCGCGCGTTATGAGCTTAATTCTTCGGAGTTGTTTGGAGATGTTCGGAGGAGTTGTTTGGAGATGTTCGGAGGTTTTCGGAGATTAGTGCGCAGGGCCGCCCATCAAAGCCCGGTTAATCTTTTGCCGTAAGCGATCAACCTTGCTCTGCTCCGTGGCGGGGCCTTCTGCTCGCGGCGCTAGAGCCTCTGCGGCCTTCTGCGCATTGGGATACTTCTTGTTTCTGATGCCCTCGACCCCCTCGGCCACCAGACCAACGTCCTTGGCATATCGTGTATTTTTCTTTGGCCCTAAAGTCAGAGCCGGCTTCGTAGGCTCTATGGGTTTCGGTTGCGGAGGTTCCGCCGGTGTCGGGCGCAGACGTGGCGGCGGCGAATTTCGGCGCTTCTTTTTCAGTCTCTAAAACAACTTCGAAAACCGTGACATGTCGCGGGCCGGCTCATTCGCCGCTGAAGCAAGGCGAGCAAGGTCATGCACGAAAGCGCTTTACCCTTCCGGCCAGGAAAGATGAGATCGTCACTCAGGCCGCGCAGCGGTTCGACTTCACGGAGAGCGGCGAGGGCGCCGGCCGAAAGCGGAACGACGTGAGCGCGACGCATCTTGGCTCGAGCGGCAGGTATCGTCCACGTCTTTTCGGTCCAGTCGATTTCAGACCAGCGGGCGCCCAGCACTTCGCCCGTTCGTGCGGCGGAAAGGATCAGAAATCGCAGCGCCACTGCGCTGACAGTAGAAATCTGCCGCAGCTCGACCATAAAGGCCGGGACGTCACGGAACTCCATAGCGCGAAAGTGCTTCACCGGCTGCACCTCAGAGCGAGCCGGCAGCGCTTCCTGCAAGTGTCCGCGCCACGTCGCCGGATTGGCACCCTTGCGCAATCCTTCGACGGTCGCGCGAGCGAGAATGCGTTCGATGCGGCCACGTAACCGCGCCGCGGTCTCGCATTTGGTTTCCCAAATCGGCCTGAGCACGGCAAGCACGTCGTTAGTTTCGATCTCGCTGACCGGCATTTTCCCGATGATCGGATAGGCGTAGTCCACCAACGTTTGCCGCCACTGGCGACGGTGGATTTCACTGCGCAGGCGCTTGAGCCTGTCAGCCATGTAGGCCTCGGCGACTTCCTCGAAGGTCGGAGATAGATGCCGCTTCGGCGGCATGGGGATCGTCGCCTGTGTGCGTGTGTGCTCTATTGGGTCAATTCCTTGAGCCACCAGCGTGCGCGCACCGGCGGCTTTGTCCCGAGCTCGGACCAGACCGATATCAGCGAGTGAGCCGAGCCCCATATCGCGCGTGCGACCATTGAGTCTGAATCGGTAGATCCAAGATTGCGCACCATGAGGTCGGATCTGTAGGTAAAGGCCGGCGCCGTCGTGATACATGCCGACCTCAGTAAGCGCGCGAATTTTTGTTTCAGTGAGTTGATGAGTGAGGCGAGCCATGATGAGAATCCCCCGTGGGTCGTACCCACAGTCCACATTTTCCATAAGCCTCAGGCTGAGATTTGCTACAGTCTTTCGTTCGATATGGACGCTATGGAAAGAATTTTTACAGGCATTCCGGGATTCGAATTACGTCCCGGCGAAGAAAGCAGGCTTCGCTGCGAGTGAATAAATCCCATTGTAATTCCAGTGACTAAGTCGATAAGAGAGTGTGGTCGGCACCGGAGAAAGTTGTTTCGCAGTATCGCTCTCTCCACCAATTGACAGGGTCCGGCCGGATCGTGATGCTCTGCTCGTGAGGGGAAAAAATGATGAAGAACGTTCGCTTGATCCGACTTCAATGTGCCAGCTTAGCCGGCGCTATCGCTGTGGCCACTCTTTCGAGTGTAGCGCTGGCCGCCGGAACATATGACCTCAATGTCGTATTGCCGCTTACCGGCAGTGCTGCGTTCGTTGGTCAGGGTCAAAAAGATTCATTATCGGCGCTTGAGGACCAAATCAACGAGACCGGCGGCATCGGCGGTGACAAGCTCAATTTCACTTTCCGCGACGACCAGACCCAGCCGCAAGTCGCGGTGCAGCTCGCCAGTCAAATCGTCGGCTCGCAGCCGGCGGTGATCATGGGGTCGAGCCTTGTCGCAATGTGTCTCGCGATGGCGCCGCTCATGGAGAATGGCCCGGTGCAATATTGCCTCTCCCCCGGCATTCATCCGAAAACGGGCGGTTACGTGCTTTCGACGAGCTCCTCTTCGACCGATCAAATCGCGGCAGTGGTGCGCTACTATCGCATGATGGGGTGGACCAAGATCGCGACGTTGATGACCACAGACGCGAGCGGCCAAGATGGCGACCGCTCGGTCGCCGAAGTGCTCCAATATGACGAGAACAAGGACAAGGTGGACCTGGTCATCCAGGAGCACTTCAACCCATCTGACGTTTCGGTGGCGGCGCAGATGGCGCGGATCAAGGGGGCGGGCGTGCAGGCGATCATCGCCTGGACCACGGGTGCGCCTGCGGCAACCGTTTTTCGTAGTATGGCGCAGGTGGGCGTTGATCTGCCGGTAGCGCCGACCAGTGGCAATCAGACTTTTGCGGCGATGAAGCAATGGCAGGCATTTCTGCCGAAGCAGCTGATTCTGGCTTCCGCCCTTTATCCGCCGCGTCCGGCGAGCGTGAAGCTCGATCCCCGCGTCGAAAGCGCGCAACAATCGATGTACGCGACATTGATGAAACGCGGGCTCAAGCCGGACAACATGGTCGCGACTTCGTGGGATGCGGGACTTATTGTGACGTCGGCGCTGCGTAAGCTTGGTGCCGGGGCCACTTCGGCGCAGCTGCGGCAATACATTAATGGGCTAACAGATTTTGCGGGTGTGGACGGCATCTATAACTTCAGCAAATTTGCGCAGCGGGGGCTCGGTCCAGAATCTTCGACCGTTACGACCTACGATGCGAAGACCGAATCTTGGATCTGGCTTTCGCAACCGGGCGGCGAGCCGCTTGGCAAATAGGGGCTGCACCCTGGAACCGAGGTCTGCGTCGGCAGATGGCGGACTAACCCGCTGACGATGGGAAATCGAGGCGGGGTAATTCTCCGACCTGCTGTTTGGGGAAAGTGCCGCGTTAATATTGTAAATACTTCATTTTTAACTATATTTGCCCGGCAATTAGAGCCTCGGGACAGCCTAAGCGCCGCGATCGTGTGTTCCCTGATGCCGAGCTCGCTGCTGTGTGGAACGCTTGCGGCAATGATACCTACGGCAAGATCGTCAAGCTGTTGATCCTGACCGGCGCCCGCCGCGAAGAAGTCGGCGGCATGCTGTGGAGCGAGCTGGATAAACGGCCTTTATGGATAATCTCGGCATCGCGTACCAAGAACCGTCTCGAGCATTTCCTCACATTGCCCAGGCTGGCGTGGTCTATTATTGACGGCACATCTCGTCGCGAATCTAACAAGCGTATTCTTGGTAACGGTCCGCACGGTTTCAATAATTGGAATACGGCAAAGAAAGCTTTGGATCGACGTAGCGGGATCGTGTCGTGGCGTCTCCACGATCTGCGCCGTACGGCGGCGACGCGCATGGCCGATCTCGGCATTCAGCCGCACATTATTGAATCGGTGCTGAACCACGTCAGCGGCCACAAGGCTGGTGTCGCCGGTGTCTACAACCGATCCGTCTACACACGAGAAGTGAAAAACGCTCTGGCCATTTGGGCCGATCACGTCGCCAGCATCGTCAGCGGCGAGCAACGGACGGTCGTACCATTTGCTAGGGGCGGCCAATGAAAGGTCTGTGCAATAGGTTGGGCTTGCTACCGCCGCGGCGATTCTACTGTGGGCGCAGCAATTTTGCGTTGCCGATGTCCGCTTTGGGTCATGTGTGGACGACGCCTTGGCGAGAACTTTCTGACGTTGCTGCAGCATTGGTCGGGTGCGGTCATGTGTCCGGCCTGTTTGTACGGCGGTGAAGCCGCTGGCCATAATGCCCTGCGCGGATCAGGTCCCAATCGAAAGCCCGCATTCAAAGCGCTGCCCCACACTCAAAGCTTCAGCTCCTAGGTTGGCAGTGGTTTCACCTCCTTGGTTGCTCTCGCTTTCAACGCAACTACTGTAGCACTTCGATACTGCAGGGCGGGCGCCGTCCACGGCATCAAAAGCAGAAATGACGCTCTGAAACCGCGATGTCCGCTTTACCCCCAAAAGCGGACATTGCAGGGGGAACGTTAGATGTCCGCTTTGTGCCAAAAGCAGACTCATGCAGTGCAGCAATTTTCGTTACTCGATCACCCCGTCGATGGGATGTCCGCCGATGTGGTTCGTCTCCTCTAGTTCCGGTCAGCCGTTGCGAATGGCTCGCCCGTCGAGCAGCGGAATGAGCGATGCGATATCGGCGAAGATGAAATCCGGCCGCGGCACCGACGGGTGCAAATCGATACCGCGCCGATTGATCCATGCAATCGTGAGTCCGAGGGGCTTTCCCCCTACCATGTCGGTGAATTGCGATTGGCCGACGTGGAGGATTTCGTCGTGCGCGACACCCGAATGCGCCATGAGATATCGGAACAGTGTGCCGTCGGGTTTGTAGCCTCTCGCACGCTGTGCGGTACACACCAAGTCGAACTCCCAGCCAAGCGGGGTCGCATCCAAAAGATCGTCATCGATGTTCGAGACGATGGCCAACCGATGTCGCTGGCCCAGCGCATCGAGGGTGGGTAGAACGTCGGGATAGAGCTCAAAGCCACGGAAGGCGTCGAAGTAGCGACGGATCAGGCTCGGATGTCCTCGAATGCCGAAATGTGCGAGTGCCTCCCCCAACGACAGTTCACAGATCTCCTTGTAGGTGCGATACGGCTCCCAGTAATGTGCAATATTCCTCCCCTCCCAGTATTCCCAAAAGTGATCGACGCGAACATCGGAACGCCCGCAGTCCGCGAGGATAGATCGGAAGGCTTCGTACGAGCCGTCTCGGACGCTGATGAGCGTCCCAAAGACGTCGAACGAGAGGAGCTTTGTCGTCAGAGGAGCTACCTCCCCGGCGCGAGTTTGGGCGGGATGAAGATGTAAAGCACGTCGGTCGGCCACCTTACGTTTCCACCAGCTTTTCGGATCACCTGAATTTCCCCAACGCGAGCACCCTGAAATCGCGATGGTTCTGGCTCATTTTCCACTTGCCTTCGAGCCGCGTGATGACAAGGCGGAAACCGACAATACCGTGCAACATGACCTCACAAGCGAAGGCGAGTAAGAAAGGTACACAACGGACATTGAAGCGTCCCCATGCGATGCCCGCTTTACCCCCCGAAAGCAGACCTCGCTGAACGCCATGGGAGAATACGACATGAACATCGAAGCCAAATTCGCCGGTCTCGAGGTCGGGTATGATGTCCCGGCTATTCCCGGCATGTCAGAGGATCAGATCCAGACGCCATGCCTGATCCTCGATCTAGATGCGCTTGAGCGCAACGTCCGCAAGATGGGTGACTATGCCAGAGCCCACAACATGCGCCACCGCGCGCACGGCAAGATGCACAAATCGATCGACGTGCTGCGCCTGCAGCAGGAGCTCGGAGGGGCGATTGGGGTCTGCTGCCAGAAGGTCTCGGAGGCCGAGGTCTTCGCACGCGCCGGTATCAAGGATGTACTCGTGTCGAACCAAGTGCGCGATCCAACCAAGATCGACCGGCTGGCGCGGTTGCCGCGTTACGGCGCACGCATCGTCGTTTGCGTCGACGATCTGGCAAATGTCGCCGAGCTTTCCACAGCCGCCCAGAAGCACGGCACGACGCTCGAATGCTTCGTGGAGATCGACTGCGGCGCGGGCCGTTGCGGTGTAAGCACGGCCGTGGAGGTGGTGGCAATCGCAAAGGCCATCGACGCCGCACTCGGCCTCAAGTTCACCGGCATCCAGGCCTATCAGGGCGCAATGCAGCACCTTGAGAGATACGAGGACCGAAAGGCCAAGCTCGACGCCGCGATCGCTCAGGTCAAGGAAACGGTCGAAAGTTTAAAAAAGGAAGGGCTCGAGCCCGAGTTCGTTAGTGGCGGCGGAACGGGCAGCTACTATTTTGAGAGCTGCTCGGGCGTCTACAATGAGCTTCAGTGCGGCAGCTACGCCTTCATGGACGCCGACTATGGCCGGATCCTCGACAAGAACGGGAAGCGCATCGACAAGGGCGAGTGGGAAAACGCGCTTTTCATCCTGACCAGCGTGATGAGCCACGCCAAGCCCGACAAAGCGATCTGCGACGCCGGGCTGAAGGCCCAGTCGATCGATTCCGGCCTGCCTTTCGTCTACAGCCGGGATGACGTGAAATACGTCAAATGCTCAGACGAGCACGGCGTCATCGACGATCCCAAAGGCGTGCTGAAGATCAATGAGAAGCTGCGGCTCGTGCCGGGGCACTGCGATCCGACCTGCAACGTGCACGACTGGTATGTCGCCATCCGCAAGGGCAAGGTCGAAACGCTCTGGCCGGTATCCGCGCGCGGCAAGGCATACTGAAGGCCGGCGGGCCAGCCGATGTCCGCTTTACCCCCAAAAGCGGACATTGGCGGGCGACAGTTGAATGTCCGCTTTGTGCCAAAAGCAGACATTATGCAGTGCAGCATTTTGTGGCGCCGGTAAAGTTGCTCTCTGTCTTGTGGGCATCGACCGAAGCGCATGCCAGCGCATATGATAGCTGCGCCTGCAGCAAGGATCGTAGAAGACCGTCGGCAACTTGCACGAAGGCTGCCGCAGATCAGGTATTATGCTAAATTGGCCGCGGACACTATTTTGAGCGCAGAGGTAGGCGATCGCGAAAACAAAAACAAAAAGGAGGAATGCCATGCTTATTCGAATTCGGCCAAAACTCGGCAACTTTGACGCCCTTTGGTTCGCTCGGCGGCGCTCTCAGCACTGGCGCTGACGGCAGCGGACACGGAAGCCTCGTCCGTCGTCGACCTAACGCAATCAAACTGGCATGGCACTGGATCTGCAGTTTATTTGGAGCGGCGTGACAGCTCCCAGACCGAAATGCACTCGCGGGTACTTTTTTGTTATTGAGTTTCGCCGCTGCAACCCAAATCCCACCTCTCGTGGTGGTAACGACACGTCTATTGAGGTGGTGCCGTTGGCGTTATTCGGCAGCCACCGCTGCATCCGAGCGAAGCCACGAACCGTATGGATGTTGCGCAAGGGTGCCGTTGTAGTATCGATCCTGGCCAGTAACTTCTGAGCCAATCCATGGCGGCAATTCAATCTGGTGATTTTCATCGAGCAGTTCGATTTCGGCCGTAACCAAACCAAGATTTTCACCAGAAAATACGTCGATTTCCCAATTCAGATTGCCGCAGGGAACGATATAGCGCACCTTTTCAACGATGTGACCCCGCCTGAGCGATAGCAGCTCTTCGGCGTCCGACGTCGGTATAGCGTACTCAAATTCTCGTCGACGCAGCTTTGATGATCGGGATTTGAGGGTTAAGGTCGCGCTGCCGTCATCCTTGATGCGAACGCGGATCGATACTTTTGCATTGGAGTCGAGATAAGCTTGCCGGATTTTTGTGTAGCGTGTTGCGGAACTTCGCCAAGAATCGTTACGAATAAGGAACTTACGCTCAATTTCAAAGCTCATCTTGCGCCAGATTTTTGGGTTGTGACAGTCTTGTGACGTTGAAATTTGGAGATACCAAGGGCTAAGACCACACACAAGGTGCAATGGCGCTTAGCTCCCAATAACGGACATGTTCTTTTTTGGCTGTGACGACGGAACCGAATTCCGCTTGGCGCGTTCCGGCGTCGCATAGCCCTAACTGGTGAGCGGAGCAGCGCGATTTTCCCGACCTAACAGAGAGACGCGGCAGCTGCCGTCCTACAGGCACATTCCGGGTCGAGATTGCGACCGCCAAGGAATCAACCGGCGGTAACGAGTCTAACGATCCCGCGGTTCTGCGATCTCGCTCTATTCGAATTTTTCGCCGTGACCGATCAACGGCGCGTCGTCAAGCTTAAATGTCGCGGGCTTCATCGGCCCCGAAGGCGGAGGAATATCGATCGAGGCACCGATCTGCTTGAGAAGCGAGGCGTTGTCGAAAAATACTGTTTCACCCCACAGCTCATCGCCCTTGAAATGCCAGACGACGATCGCGCGCACGCGCACCGGCTTTCCGGTTGCGGGCCAACCCAGAAAGGTCCCAAGATGGGTTCCACGCCACTCATTTTCGGTCACGACACAGTTTTCGTCCGCGCAGAGAACGCGCCGGACTCGTACTGTAAAATCGGGGAACCCTTCCCAATGTTTACGGTATCGTTCAGCAGTTTGCTCCGGTCCGACGAATCGCTTTGGCACCCCGACCACGTCATTGAAGCAATCGAACGTCATGCCCGCGATTAAAGCGTCCATGTCGTGCTCGCTTTCTGCACGAATGTGCTCACGTAAAACCGCCATCCGTTTTGCCGGTATCTTCATCGGTCCCCTCTCTTGGTTCCTACCACAGCACTGAACGACGTTGTGCGTCACAGCACAAATCGGCGGCCCCTGTCCGCTTTGGGTCAAAAGCGGACATCGGATGGGCGCTCCTTCATGTCCGCTTTACCCCCAAAAGCGGACATCGGAACTCAGCCGCGCCATGTCCGCTTTGTGCCAAAAGCAGACATTACCCTTCGCGACGGCTTTAGCTCCGCGGACGGCCGGATGACCTAGTAGATGAACAAGGTTCGCCGCCGCGCGTCGGTCATGATCACTCGGCGGGCGTCGCCATGTCAGATCGGGCCGTCATCGCCGCCGAAGTCTGCACGGCGAAGTAGGCGATGATTCCAGACGCAAGAGCACAGGCAGCGAGGAAGTAAAGTCCTGCTTCGAAACTTCCCGTGCTGTCCTTGATCCAGCCGACGATGAATGGGCCAAAATAGCCACCCAGATTGCCGATTGAATTGACCATCGCGATGCCACCCGCGGCGGCTGTGCCAGTCAAAAATAACGACGGCATCGGCCAGAATGCGGGCTTGGAGCCGTATAGCCCGATTGTTGCAACCGCCATGAAGGCAAGCGCCAGGAACGAGCTACCAAAAACTCCAGCACCGATAAGGCCGATTGTTGCAAGCATGCAGGCTACACAGAAGTGCCAGCGCCGCTCGTCGTATCGATCGGAGGACGCCCCCCACAGCAGCATGCCAATCGTGCCAATCGTATAGGGAATGGCCGTCACCAGCCCTGTCATTATATTAGACAGACCAATCCCCTTAACGATCTGCGGCAGGAAGAAGGTGATGCCGTATGTGGCGGTGACAATGGTGAGATAGATCAGGGAAAGTATGAGCACGCGCGCGTCGGTGAGGGCCTGAAAAAGGCCGAGGTGCCCGGCGCTCTCGATCTGACGGCGCTCGTCCCGTAGAGCACTCTCGAGCCATTCCCGCTCCGCCGGCGCGAGCCACGTCGCCACCGCCGGGCGATCGGTTAGCAGCGCCAGGACAGCAAAAGCGAGAAGCACCGCGGGAATGGCCTCAACGACGAACATCCATTGCCAACCAGTGAGTCCGAGTAGCCCATCCATCTCAAGAACCGCACCCGAGATAATCGCGGCTACTGCGTTCGAGCCGGGCACGGCAATGAACAAGGCCGAAATCACGCGCGCCCTGTAGGACTTGGGGAACCAGTAGGTGAAATAGAGGATCACGCCCGGGAAGAACCCTGCCTCGGCGACGCCGAGGAGAAACCGCAGGGTTAGGAAGCTCGCGGGACCCGAGGCGAACGCCATCGCGCCGGACACGAGACCCCACGTAATCATAATGCGTGCGATCCAGATCCGCGCCCCGACCTTTTCGAGGATCACATTGCTAGGGACCTCGAAGAGAAAATAACCCAGGAAGAAGATGCCGGCGCCCCAGCCGAAGACGTAGGGGCTAAGACCCAGGTCTTTATTCATCGTCAGCGCGGCGAAGCTGACGTTGGTGCGGTCGATGTACGCGACGAAGTAGATGATGACGATCAGCGGTAGTAATCGCCACGAGATCTTCCTGATTGTTCTACGCTCGACCGTCTGCAAGTTAATTACCCTTACTTGCTGCTGCGATCTTCCCGTCAGGTGACCGGGGCGGGATTGAATAAGGCCAGCGAGTTGTGCAAGCGCCATTTCTCAGTCCAGGTGCGCCGGCGACCACTCGCAACATCGAGTATGGTTTGGAACAGCTCCCAGCCGATCTCCTCGATCGTCGCATCGCCGGTTGCGATGCGGCCAGCGTTGACGTCCATCAAATCATGCCAGCGCCGCGCCAGCTCACTACGGGTGGCGACTTTGACTACAGGCACTGCCGCAAGTCCGTAGGGGGTGCCGCGACCGGTTGTGAAGACGTGCAGGGTCATACCGGCCGCTAGCTGCAGCGTGCCACAGATGAAATCACTGGCTGGCGTCGCGGCATAAAGCAGCCCTTTGACTAGCGCGCGCTCACCTGGCGGCACCACGCCAGAAATCGGTGCCGTGCCCGACTTGATAATCGAACCCATTGCCTTCTCGACGATGTTCGAAAGGCCGCCCCTCTTATTTCCTGGCGTTGTGTTAGCACTGCGATCGACGCTACCGCGTTCGAGATAGCGGTCGTACCAGCCGAGCTCTGCAATCAGCGCCTTCGCCACATCAGCGTTTTCCGCGCGTGCGGTAAGCTGCGCTACGCCATCGCGGACCTCCGTGTTCTCCGAAAACATGACCGTCGCCCCGGCGCGTACCAGCAGGTCGCTGGCGAACCCGAGGGCGGGGTTGGCAGTCACACCCGAGAAAGCGTCGCTGCCGCCGCATTGCATGCCGACGACCAAAGCTGAGGCCGGGCAAGTCTCCCGCCTTCGTCTGTCGAGAACCTGCAGGTGCTGTTCGGCCGTCCACATGATCGAGCTGATCATGGCGTCGAAGCCGATGTTCGACGGATCCTGCAGCGTGATAAGATCGTAATCGCGCAAGCCAGCAGCTCCGCGGGCCCGCATCGTGCCAGCAGGCAACAGACGCTCGGGCTGCAGTTTCTCACAACCAAGACTAACGACCATCGTGCCGCCGCCGAAATTCGGATTGAAGCTGATGTTTCTGAGTGTTCGAATTGGGATCTCGGCGTCTGGCGCCTCGATCGCTACGCCACAGCCGTAAATGTGCTCAAGGCCGACCACGTCGTCGACATTGGGGTACTTGGGGAGCAACTCGTCGCGGATCCGGCGCACCGCGTGCTCGACTACTCCAGAGACGCATTGGACGGTTGTGGTTATGGCGAGCAGGTTGCGAGTTCCCACAGACCCATCGGGATTGCGGTAGCCTTCAAATGCGTAGCCCTCGAGGGGAGGCGCGAGCGGTGCGTTCTTGGTCGCAATCGGTAGCCCTTCGAGCGCCGGGGGCGTCGGCATGATGAGCCTCTGCTCATTGACCCAGGAGCCTGCTGGCAGTACCTGCGCCGCGTAGCCGATTACGACATTATAACGGCGCACGGGTGCGCCTTCAGCGAGATCGACCAGCGCCACCTTGTGGCCTTGCGGCACGCGCTCGCGAAGTGCAGGCCCCGACGGCAGCTGCACACCTGCGGGGATGCCAAAGTCGTTAGCGACGATGGCCACGTTGTCGTCTGCATGCATGCGGATAACACGCGGTGCTTCTGGGTTTCCGACGATCGGGCTATCGATGTTGTGCGCCATCGTTGCTCTCGTGCCGACAGGCGAGCGATCAGACGGTACCGGCGCCACGGATATCTTTAGCCGACCGCCGCCGATAGATCATTTCTAGCAGGAAATCCACCTTAGTGGTCATGGCCTGATCAGTGGAAGGTTCCCAGGCCGCAAACCGCTGTCACTGATCCAACAATCGGATTGGCATGTCAGCTTCGGGTCATAACATCACAAGCAGTCTGACCGATGTCCGCTATTCCTCCAAAAGCGGACATTAGGCAGCGCCGTCTTGATGTCTGCTTTGTGCCAATAGCGGACATTGGGTTTGCGATATATCTGCCCTGCGCCCAATAGCGTCCAGACGGCAACGTTCACAGATCTTGTAAATTCGCCAATATGAGATCAGTTTAGTTAGGGAGACCAGATAGAACTTTTCTCGGCATCGGGGGCTTATGATGGCAAACGGGCAGCTTGATTTCGCCGACATTCAACGTGATATCGAAAGAAACAACGCTCAGTGGATCGCTGGCGATAACCCGATTTGGCAGTTATCAGAGGAACAGCAGCTAAGGCGACTAGGCGCAGCCGAGCCGGCACATTTTCGATTTCCTGGACCCATTCACTACCATCCAGGTACCAGATTACCCAATGCGTTCGATTATCGAAAGATAGAGAGGAAGAATTACGTTACAAAGATACGGGACCAGGGTAACTGCGGATCATGCGTGGCTTTTGGAAGTCTCGGCGCGATTGAAGCCCCGTAAGCCGCCACCGAAAGCACGCCAATCCCAAGCTGGACTTGTCCGAGGCTCACCTGTTTTTTTGCTTTGGCCCTGCTGACGGAGCGACATGTGGCACCGCGTGTGGCCGGCCAAAGCACTACCACACTGTGTCAATCCAGGAACCGTAGATGAAGCCTGTTTTCCGTACACGGATCACGATCAACCGTGCAAACTTTGCAAAGACTCGAAACGTCGCCTTACTAAAATCAAGAGTTTCTCGAATCTGCCATCCCAAAGTTCCATTAAGCATTGGCTGGTGCGTAAAGGTGCAGTTACGGTTGCCTTAGATGTGTATAAGGATTTCCTTGCATACAGATCCGGTATCTACAGGCATGTGACCGGCTCACGTCTGGGCGGCCACTGCGTTGCGTTGATAGGCTATAATGACGTTGATCAGTGTTGGCTCTGCAAGAACAGCTGGGACACCTCATGGGGTGAGAAGGGATTCTTTCGCATTGAGTATGGTCAATGCAGGATAGATACGTGGGGTGTCTTTGGTATTGAATACCGGTAAGAATGATGCTGGTCACAATCGACGTCGAATCTTCTGTCGAGTACGTCAATCTTAATGTCGGCGATGAATTGCGACTGCGAATTACAGAAAATGCCACGACTGGCTATATTTGGCGTCAGGCAGCAGCCCTTCCACACGGCGTCGTGATGCTGGGAGATGAAATCCTTCCCGGGATAGGTGGGATCGGTGCTGCAGGTAAACACGAATTTAGGTATTCGTGCACGGTGCCAATCTCTACACGTCTTCGCTTCGAGTTAGCTCGCCCGTGGCAAATACGTCAGCCCATAAAGACCACTAGCGTGGAAATAAATTGTCGCCGGTAGAAATCTCTGGTGTAGGCCGGGAAAGACCGGCCCCTTTTGTTCCATTGTGCTTTTATTACAATCCATCCGGCCGACGATGTCCGCTTTGGGTCAAAAGCGGCTGACACCCTGAAACTTCGGCTGTGAGAAATCGAGATCAGAACGGAGCCGGAGAGCGACCAACCTCATCATCGGATCAGCGCGCTCAAGTCTAATGGTGAGATCGACTGGGGCAAAGGCTCGCTCTAATACCCGTCGTACTCCGGCGCGCCGTTACCCCACGGCAGTGGATAGTGGCCGTACCCTTGATAGTCCCAGCCGTAGAACCAGTTGGGCCGACCCGGATCGCCGCCGGGCCACCGATAGTAATCGTGGTACTTGCGATCGCCGATCGAGACCTCGGTCCCGAGTTCGAGATAAGAGCGCCGCCGCGGGATCACGATCACCCTGCTGTGGCCGGTGCCGTCAGGGACGATCGTTGTGGTCGGCTGGATGATCGTACCGCTCGCCGAGCGCTCGACGTCCGGCTGCGGCGCGGGTTGCCGCTTGGCGGCGTCGGCGGGCATCACCGAGGCAGCAATCAAGCCGCTGAATGCAGCGGCAATAAGCGGGCGGACGACCGACACCATGAGGAGTTCCCCCTTCCCCGTTCACACTATTCTAGCCTGATTTGCCGGCCGACTATAGTGTCACGCAACAATGTCAGCTTTGGGTCAAAAGCGGACATCGCATCAGGTTCGCGTCATGTCCGCTTTACCCCCAAAAGCAGACATCGTTGGGTGCGACTGGGATGTCCGCTTTGTGCCAAAAGCGGACTCGTGCACTGCAGCAAAATGGATTCTATTCGATCACCTCGCCGGTGCGACCAAGGAGCGGCAGCGGGATGCTTAATGACATGAGGGGCTGAAGGTGCGCCTACAGTCGATCGATGGTTCAGCCATACCCGCCCTAACTCCAGTGCAATCTTGCCAAAATTGCGCGGCCCATAACCCAGTCCTTGTCCGTTTCGGACAGGAATGGCAGTTCCTCGGTGAAATGAGTGATGCGCTGCCGGTACGTGGCTTTGGCGAAGGAATTCGTGATGTCGGTGCCCCAGTAGGAGCGCTGGGGCCCATACGCTTCGAATACGCGCTGCAGATGCACTGCGACGTCGCGAAACGGATACGATTCCGCAGAAACAACCAGCGAGCCGGATAACTTAGCGCTCACGTTGGGATATTTGGCGAGCGCAACACACTGGTCGATTGCTTCCTTGATAAAGCCGTCTTTTAGCATTGAGCCAGTCAGGCCCATGTGGTCGACGATCAGCGTGAGGCCCGGATTGCGCTCGGCAATGGCTGCGAATTTCGACACGTTGTAGGGCGCGAAGAAATAGACGGGCACCTGCGCCTTCTCGGCCGCCGGCCAAAGCCAGTCGGCCGTGCCGTCGGTCAGCCACGCAATCGTCTGGTCGGTGTTAAAAGTGAGCCGCACACCGAGCATGCCCGGCTGTTCGAGCCACTTCGGCAGCAGCGCGACTGATTGAGAATTCTTCAGCGGGATGCGGCCCATGACATGGAAGCGATTGGGATAGTGCTGTGCAGCTTCGAGCGCGTAGTCGTTACGGTCACCCGGCCACGACGGCGGCACGACGACGACACGGTCAACGCCGGCTTCATCCATCATCGGCAAGAGGCGCTCAATCGTCATCGGCTCAGGAAGCTGCGGCTTGGCGCCGGGCACCCAGGGCCAATCGGGCGATTCCGCCTTCCAGAGGTGGACCTGGGCGTCCGCAATCACCCGCTTCGCCGTTTGCGTTCCAGTCTGGGCTGAAATTCGCGTCAGCGGCAGCCGGCTTGCGCCGGCGCCAAGCGTGACGTTGAAAAGATTGCGACGAGACAACATGTTCAGTCCTCCCCAGAGATTATTGTTATCGTTATTGGATCGACCGCGTGATAGTGCGGCCGACAAGTACGATTAAATCGCGCCGCCTCATTCGATCACCCCGTCGGCGCTGGTAAGGAGCGCAGGCGGCACGGTAAGGCCGAGCGCCTTCGCGGTCTTGAGATTGATGATGAACTCAAATCTGGTGGGAAACTCTACCGGCAGATCGGCCGGCTTCGCGCCTTTGAGAATTTTATCAACCAGAGCGGCAGCGCGTTTGTACATATCAGTCAGGTTGGGCTCGTAGCCCATGAGGCCACCAGCTTCAACACCGCGCCTTTGCCCGAACATAGTGGGCAGCCGATTGCTGATCGCGAACTCCGTAATCTGACGATAGATGATAGGAAACGTGGGATCGGGCGGAACGATTAACGCGTCCAGGCTGTCTTGTTGAATTAAGCGCAAGGCTGGATCGATATCACTCACAGAGCGCAATTCGATCGTGGAGACAGAGGCACCGATCGCCTTCGCGGTAACTTGGACTTGTTTCAGGACCGTGGGATGGTTGGGGTGTTTGGGGTCAATTAATACTCCGACGCGCACCAAATCCGGAACCGCGGCACGTAGGTACTCCAAATACTTGCCGCTAACTTCGATGGAATCGTTTGTAAGCCCGGTGATGTTTCCGCCCGGCTGAGAGATTCTTTTTACGAACCCACTGCCGACGGCGTTTCCAACGCCGATCATCACGATGGGGACTGTTTTGGTCGCTGCCCGCGCCGCTTCGACAGCGAACGATGATTCGGCCAGAATGACGTCGACGTTAGCCCGTACCAATTCAGCAGCTAGTGCCGGCAGGCGATCGAGATTTCCGTCAGCAACGCGCCGCTCGAACTGAATATTCTTGCCATCAACGTAACCGAGATCGTTCAGTCCCTGCATGAAGGTCTTTAGGTTATCGCTTTGACCAGATGCCCCAGGAGAAAGGGATCCGATGCGCCAGACCTTGCCGGCTTGTTGCGCACGAGAGGCAATCGACCAAGTTGCTGCCGTGCCGACTAGAAGGGTGATGAAGTCGCGTCGCGTCATTGGACCTTCGCCCCCAAACGTCTGCCATCGTAGCGGGTCAAACCGGCAGACTGGAAGTCCTCAGCGATGTCCGCTTTGGGTCAAAAGCGGACATGAGGTCATCAAATCGCGATGTCCGCTTTACCCCCAAAAGCGGACATTGGAACTCAATCGAGGAATGTCTACTTTGTGCCATAAGCGGACATTCTTAACCGGCTTTGCCTCGTTCAATGCCATCGGTTGGACGGAGTTTGCGGGTGCGGTCCAGCCATGCGCCATACTTTGAAAGCGCGTTCTGAACTCCTACTGGGAGATGGCGGTCAATCCAATCGGCAGCTGGGTTGGACGCCCGGATGAGCAGTGGACACAGAACCGAGGTTACTGCCTTGAGCGCCACCGCCAAAGAGTAAAGCAAACCGCCCATGGCATCGCCGGCCGCCGCCAGGGCGAAAAGGATTGAGAACGTGCCGATCTGCCCCATTGCAAATCCGGTTTTGACAGCGGTATCGGGACGTTCGCCAATTAGCATCGAGGCTAACGAGACGAAGACTGTCTTGCCCACAATGGCCACAACGGTAAGCACCGCGAGTGCTGGCCAGTTTTTTGCCAGCAGCTGCGGCTCAATCAGCATCCCGACTCCGACAAAAAAGAGTGCGCCGAAAATGTGCCGCACCGGCTCGATCAATTTCTCAACCCCTGCTCCCTGTTCCGACTCGGCCACCAACGAACCCGCCAGGAATGCGCCTAGCACGACCGTGTAACCTAACCGCTCGGCGATCATTGCGAAGGCGAAGCACAGCCCCAGGCTCGTAATCACCAGTGTTTCCGGCCGTTTGAAACGCGCAACTCCACGCACCACGTACGGGACCGTAATCAAGCCGATCACAATCGCCACAATGATAAATGAGCCTAGGCGGCCCGCGTCGATCTCAAGCTCGTGAAACGACAGCACGCCGCCGTTTCCAAACGTGATCAACACCGCCAACAGTAATATCCCGATCACGTCCTCGCACAGCACCACGCCGAAGACTAGCTCGCGCACCCTCGAATCCACTCGCACTTCTTCGAAGACTTTGGCAACGATGACGGCGCCAGAAATCGAGACAATCGCGCCGGTCACCAAGCTCTCCCATGGCGTCCAGCCCATCAGCCGCCCCACCAAATAGCCGAGCCCGATCATTGCAGCGGCCTGGATTAAAGCTACCAATCCCGCAGTGGGCGCAAGCCGCAGCAGCCGGCGAAAGTTGAACTCCAGACCGATCGAAAAAACCAGCAGCGTAACACCAAGCTCCGCGACGGGCCGGACCCGCTCAGGATTGGCGTACCCCCCGGCACGTTTGGCCCGACCACCATTCCGGCAATCAGGTAACCCACGACCAGCGGCTGATGAAGAAACTGACAAATGACGGCCGCTAACGCGGCGACGCACATCACCAGCGCCATGTCCTCCAAAAAGTTTTGCGTAACAATAAGCGTATGCAGTCGCGCACCTAATACGGCGAATTCTCCGTCGCCTCAGCTTCGCCGACACCGAGGGTTAGGTCGGACACGCCGAATTATATCAAATTCAAACGCGAAGATTGGCTGCCCATGTCCGCTTTGGGTCAAAAGCAGACATGACGCTCTGAAACCGCGATGTCCGCTTTACCCCCAAAAGCGGACATCGGTCCGTCCGCCTCTGATGTCCGCTTTGTGCCAAAAGCAGACTCATGCGCTGCAGCAAAAGGGACCGTTATTCGATCACCTCGTCGGCGAGCAATTGTAATGCGTTGGGCACCTCGATGCCGAGCAATCTCGCCGTTTGCCCATTGATGACGAACTCGAATTTCGTCGACTGCACGACCGGCAAGTCAGCAGGCTTCGCTCCTTTGAGGATTTGACCGGCGTAAACGCCGACCTGACGAAACACGTCCAGTATATTGGGTCCATAACTCATCAGCCCGCCCGCTTCGACAAACTCGCGCAGGAAATAGGCCACGGGAACCCTATGATGCGCTGCGAGCGTCGCGAATTGGACGCGCCGGGTGCTGAAGAACCCGTCGGGGGCGACGAAGAGGGCGTCGGCAGGGTCGCGCGCTAGGGTGGCGAAGGCTGCCTCGATCTCGCGGCTGGTGCCCGCGTTGAGTATCTGAATTTGCAGTCCGAGGGGGCGCGCCGCTTCCGGTATGTCTTGCAGCGTGGTCTCAGCGGTCGGAGCATTGGCCGGATTAATCAGCACGGCAATCCGAACCGCCTTGGGCACCAGATCGTGCAGCAGACCGAGCCGCTTGGCTGTCAATTCGGTGGCCAAAAAATTGATGCCGGTCGCATTGCCGCCCGGCCGGGCGAAACTGGCGACCAGACCCAGCTTGACCGGATCTTCGGCAACACCGAAGACGATCGGGATCGTCGTTGTCGCCGCTTTGGCCACCGGGGCTGCAGCGGTGAAGGCGGGCGTGGCGATCACGGCCACGCGACGGCGGACGAGGTCGGCCATGAGCGTGGGCAAGCGATTGTATTGGCCCTCAAGCCAGTGGTACTCGACCATCACGTTCTGGCCCTCGATGTAACCGGCTTCGTTGAGCGCTTTGCGGAACGCAGCGCCAAGGCGCGACGAGTCCTCGGGTGATCGGGGGCTGAGAAGGCCGACGATCGGCATCATCGGCTGCTGCGCTTGCGCCGCGAACGGCCACGCGACGGTACTGCCCAGAAACGAAATGAACTCGCGCCGCCGCATGTGCCGCCCCGGCCAGGACCACGCAAAATTGGGTTAAAGGCTAACACGCAGCGGCTAGTCCGGGATGCGACGCGATGTCCGCTTTGTGCCAAAAGCAGACATCCGCCACCTCATTCGATCAAATCGTCGGCTAGCGATAGTATTGATGCAGGGATCGTCAGGCCGAGCGCCTTCGCGGTCGTGAGATTGATGACAAGCTCGAACCTAGTTGGCTGCTGGACCGGCAGGTTGGCCGGCTTCTCGCCCTTAAGCACCAGATCAACATAGGTTGCCGCACGTCGCCATAGATTGGGAAGATCGGCCGCGTAGGACATCAGACCGCCGGCGGCAACGAAATGGCGCCACGGGTAAATAGCGGGCAAGCGATATTGAACCGCCAATCTTACGATTAGCTTCTCCTGAACTGTGGTCGTGACGTCGGGCAACACCATAAGACTGGAATTTATCTGGCGTGCCGAGGCTTCGATCGCCTTTTCAATTGTTCCGGCGTCCTGGATCGGCATCGCGATCGACTGGATGGCAAAGGTGGGGCCAGCCGCTTCGATCGAACGCAAAAACGTGCCTGCATAGGGTGCCGTTTGTGGGTTGTACATGATCGAAACACGAGCGACCTGAGGCGCGACGCCCTTTAGGAGTTCGAGCCACTTGGTCGCCATCGCTGCTTCGTAGCTGGTGAAACCTGTGATGTTACCGCCTGGCGCCACGAGGCTTTTCACTAAGCCGGAACCGACTGGATCGAAATTTTGAACAAAAATGACGGGTATTTTGTGCGTCTCTTGCATGACTGCGAGAGTCACGGGGGTCGAAATGACAACGATAACGTCGGGCTCCAATGCCACGAGCTCTCTTGCAAGAGCCTTCATCGCGTCGACAGAACCGCCGGCCCAACGCTGTTCGATGCGAACGTTGCGGCCTGGTGTCCATCCCAATGCCTCCAGTCCCTGAACGAGGGCAGCGCTGTTGCGAAGCCCTTCCGGGTCACCTGCAACTTCCGCCCGCAATATGGCAACCTGGCGCAAATGTGCTGGCTGCTGCGCGCGCGCCGCAACCGGCCAAGCACTCGCCGAACCAACAATTCCTTTAATGAAATCGCGCCGTCGCATTGCCTCCCCCAAGTGTTCAGGAGTGCGCCGACTATCGCCTACAAGGACGCAATTACAGCAGGGATTTATGATCGGCGGAATGGGGTCCGACCGTCATTTTGCGTGGCAACAATCCTCAGGACCGAATGTCCGCTTTGGGTTAAAAGCGGACATTGGGGAGGGATTTTGCGATGTCTGATTTACCCCCAAAAGCGGACATCGGTTGGGTGCTTTGGGACGTTCAAAGGCTCTTTTCGGCGAGCTCGCGAAACTCAT
>Ga0306925_10001062_pt1 | contig 21780 bp, 16 predicted proteins | sample flu12Cox44000176_FD_203755 | JGI IMG/M metagenome (GOLD analysis project Ga0306925, IMG submission 203755) | Lab enrichment of tropical soil microbial communities from Luquillo Experimental Forest, Puerto Rico - flux8day.12C.oxic.44.000.176 (v2)... | ecosystem: Environmental > Terrestrial >... | reverse complement strand
CCGGATCGCCGCGCGCTGGTTCATCTGGGCGGCGCCCGCGCCATCCTGCTTGTTCCGCTCGTCAAGGATAGGGCGGTACTTGGCTTCATCATGATCTATCGCCAGGAACCGCGGCCGTTCTCCGATAGACAGATCGTCCTGCTGCAGAACTTCGCGGCCCAGGCGGTGATCGCGATGGAGAACGCGCGGCTGCTCAGTGAATTGCGCGACCGCACTCGCGATCTGCAGGAATCGCTCGAATACCAGACCGCGACTGGCGATGTCTTGAAGGTTATCAGCCGCTCGACCTTCGACCTGCAGCCTGTGCTCGACACCCTCGTTGAGACCGCGGCGCGGCTGTGTCAGGCCGAGATGGCTCTGGTGTCTCGTCGCGAGGGTGAGGTCTATCGGCTGGCGGCTAATTACGGCTTTCCGGCCGAATTCGAGAGCTTCCTGCGGTCGCACCCGGTGGCGGTTGACCGCGGCACAATGGTCGGGCGGGTGGCGCTCGAAGGCAAGGTCGTCCATGTCGCCGATGTCGCGGCCGACCTGGAATATCGGTTGCCGGAGGCGATATCGCTGGGCAAACAGCGCACGGCGCTCGGCGTGCCGCTATTGCGCGAGAGTCAACCGATCGGGGTCATTGTGCTGGCGCGCGAACGGGTCGAGCCGTTCAGCGAGCGGCAAATCGAACTGGTACGCACTTTTGCCGACCAGGCGGTTATCGCCATCGAGAACACGCGGCTAATAACAGAAACGCGCGAGTCACTGGCGCAGCAGACCGCGACGGGCGAGATCCTGGGCGTGATCTCACGCTCGCCGACCGATATCCGGCCGGTGTTCGAAGCGATTGTCGAGAACGCGTCCAGACTGTGCGAGGCGGAGTTCAGCGCGGTGGCGCGGCTCGAGGGCGGGCTGCTTCACCTTGTGGCGCTGAACAACATGTCGCCCGAGGAAGCGGCGGCACTTCACAGCCTGTTCCCACGACGGCCGGGTCGGCACTTCGCCATGGGCCGAGCCCTAGTCGACGCGCGGCCAGTGCATATCGACGACGTGCTGACCGATCTCGATTACGACCCGCGCACTCTGGAAGTGCTACAATCGGTGGCCCGGTATCGCTCGTTCTTCGCGGTCCCGATCTTCCGAGAAGGTCGGCCGGTCGGCGTAGTCGGCTGCGGGCGGCGCGAAGTCAAGCCTTTCACCCCCACCCAGATCGAGCTCGTCAAGACATTCGCTGATCAGGCCGCCATCGCCATCGAGAACATACGTCTGTTCGAGGAGCTGGAGACCCGCAACCGCGATCTCGGCGAGGCATTAGAACAGCAGACCGCGACCGCCGAAGTGTTGCAGGTCATCAATTGCTCGCCCGGCGAGCTCCAGCCGGTCTTTGAGGCGATCCTCGAGAAGGCGCACAGCCTCTGCAGTGTCTCCTACGGTAGCCTGCAGCTCTACGATGGGGCGAGGTTCCGCGCCGTCGCGGTGCACGGTCTGTCGGGCGCACTCGCGGATCGCTTGCGACAAGGTTATAGTCCTGGTCCCACCAATCCGGTCTGGCGGTTGATCGACGGCGAGCGGTTCGCTCATGTGCCCGACCTGGCGGAAATCGACGATCCGGTGGCGCGCAGCGTCGTCGAGCTCGGCGGCACTCGGACGTTGCTCTGGGTAGCGTTACGCCGAGACGCCAAGCTGCTCGGCCTAATCGCCGCCGCACGACTGGAAGTCCGGCCGTTTTCCGACAAGCAGATTGCGCTATTGCAGAATTTCGCCGACCAAGCGGTTATTGCGATGGAAAACGCGCGGCTCATCACCGAGACGCGCGAGGCCTTGGACCAGCAGACGGCGACCGCCGAGGTATTGCAGGTCATCAACAGCTCGCCCGGCGACCTCACGCCGGTGTTCGACGCGATGCTCGAAAACGCGCTGCACCTCTGCGAGGCCGCCTTCGGCACCCTTTGGACCTATGACGGCGAGCGCATGCACGCTTCGGCCGTGCGGGGCGCGCCGCCCCTATACCTGGAGTTTCTCAGGCAGGGTCCGCACCGGCCAAGCCGCATTGCGCACCAGCGCCTGCTGACTGGCGAGCCAATAGATCACATCGCCGATATCACAAACACTGAGGGCTATCGCTCAGGCGACCCGCTGCCCCGGGCAGTTGCCGATCTCGGTGGGGTCCGCACCCTTCTGGCCGTACCGCTGAAGAAGGATGAAACGATAATTGGGGTTTTCAGCATATATCGGCAGGAGGTGCGGCCGTTCTCGGATAAGCAGATTGCACTGTTGCAGAATTTCGCCGCGCAGGCGGTCATCGCGATGGAGAATGCGCGGCTCTTGACCGAGACGCGCGAGGCACTGGAGCAGCAGACGGCAACCGCCGAGGTGCTCCTGGTCATAAATTCGTCACCCGGCGATCTCACACCAGTGTTCGATGCGATGCTCGACAAAGCACTCACACTGTGTGACGCGAGTTTCGGTCAACTGGTCACATTTGACGGCGCGTATTTTCGGGCGGCCGCCTGGCGGGGGTACGAGCCCGGCCCGACAGCGACCACACCGACACCAGGGATGGCGCTTTATGACCTGGTAGATGGCGCTCAGGTCGTCCACATCGCGGATATCACAGACGATGATGTTTACCGGTCGGGCAACGTGACGCGACGACGGTTGGCCGATGAATACGGTGCACGCACCGCGATCTGGGTAGCGCTGAGAAAGGAGGCAGCACTACTCGGTGCCTTCGTGATCTACCGGACTGAGGTTCGGCCATTTTCCGACAAGCAGATCGCGCTGTTGCAGAACTTCGCCGCCCAGGCGGTCATCGCAATGGAAAACGCGCGGCTGTTGACCGAGACCCGCGAGGCATTGGAGCAGCAGACCGCGACAACCGAAGTATTGCAGGTCATCAACAGCTCGCCGGGCGATCTCGCTCCGGTCTACGACGTGATCCTCGAGAAGGCGCGCAACCTGTGCGGCGTCCCGATCGGCAACCTGGCGCTCTACGACGGCGAACAGTTCCAGGCGGCTGCGCTGCACGGAATTCCGGAACAATTCCTTGAAGAGGCACGCCGCCCCTTTCATCCCGGTCCCGCACACGAGCGCTTGGTGCGGGGGGAGCGCCTTGTCCACATCCCGGATTTCTTGACCGTGGCTTCGAGATCAGGCAGCCCGGCGTCGCGGGCCTTGGTTGCGATGGGTGTTCGCACGACACTGCTGGTGCCGCTGCGCAAGGAGAGCACGCTGCTCGGGTACATCGCCGCCAACCGGATGGAGGTCCGACCGTTCTCCGAAAAGGAGGTCGCACTGCTCGAAAGCTTCGCGGCGCAGGCGGTGATCGCGATGGACAATGCCCGGCTGTTGGACGAAATCCGCCATCGCCAGGCCGAGCTGCGCGTCACCTTCGAGAACATGGGGGACGGCGTGGCAATGTTCGACGGCGACCGACGTCTCGCGGCATGGAACCGCAACTTCCAAGAGATGCTCGATCTGCCAGACGCTTTCCTCGCCGAACGGCCGAGCTATGCCGAGTATTTTCGTTACCTCGCTGCGCGCGGCGAGTACTCGGCCGATCTCGAAGTGGAGCTGAGCCGCGCGGTCGAAGATACCGATCGCGAAATGCGCTTCGAGCGCACGCGTCCGGACGGGCGCGTTGTCGAGGTACGGCGCAATGCAGTGCCGGGCGGCGGTTTCGTGCTGATATATAGCGACATCACCGAAAGGAAGCGCGCAGAACAGGAGATCCGCGCCGCGCGCGACACTGCCGAGAGCGCGTTGCGCGAGTTGCAGGCGCCGCAGGCGAGTCTGTTGCATGCTCAGAAGATGGCCGCACTCGGCCAATTGACCGCCGGCATCGCCCACGAGATCAAGAACCCGCTCAACTTCGTCAACAATTTCGCCGGCCTCTCGGTCGAGCTGCTCGACGAGTTGAAGGAGACGGCGGCGCCCGCCGTGGCATCGCTCGGCGAGGACACGCGCGCCGAGATCGACGAAATCGTCGGGATGCTGACCGGCAATCTCGAAAAGATCGCCGAGCACGGCCGCCGCGCCGACGGCATCGTCAAGAGCATGCTGGCGCATTCGCGCGGCGGCAGCGGCGATTGGCAGTCGACCGATATTAATGCGTTGGTAGAGGAGGCGCTCAACCTCGCCTATCACGGAGCCCGCGCCCAGGACCAGAATTTCAACATCACCCTGGAGCGCGACTTCGACCGCAATATTGCCCCCATCGAATTGGTGCCGCAGGACGTGACGCGCGTGTTCCTCAATCTGTTCGGCAATGGCTTCTATGCCGCCGACAGGCGCCGCCACGAGGTGGATGATGCATTCCGTCCGACGCTAAACGTCACGACCCGCGATCTCGAGGGTGAAGTCGAGATCCGGGTGCGCGACAACGGCACCGGAATTCCGCCAGAATTACGCGACAAACTATTCCAACCGTTTTTTACGACCAAACCGACCGGCGAGGGCACCGGGCTCGGGCTGTCGATCAGCTATGACATCGTGACACAGCAGCATGGTGGAACGATCAAGGCCGACAGTGTGTTCGGCGAGTTCACCGAGTTCACAATCCGTCTGCCACGGTCCCGGCGGGCGGCAACGGCAGGGATGACGTGATGAGCTTCAGCATTTTGATTGTCGACGACGAGCCCGATGTTGCCGAGATGTTTCGTCAGCGCTTTCGCCGCGAGGCACGGCAGGGCACTTACGTCCTGCATTTTGCTGCTTCGGGCGAGGAAGCCCTCGATAAGCTTGCAAATGGCGTCCGCCCCGAGCTGATCGTCATCCTGTCAGACATCAACATGCCTGGGATGGACGGGTTGAGCTTGTTGCGGGAAATCAAGACGCAGCGCCCCGATCTGCCGGTCATGATGGTCACCGCGTATGGCGACGAGGACCGCCGCCGACAGGCGGAAGAGGCCGGCGCACTCCAGTTTCTCTCCAAGCCGGTGGATTTCGATCTGCTGAAGGAAGAATTGCGCCGGTTGCCGGGTGCCTCGGCATGAGCTGGCGAAGGCAATGCTCCTTCGCGCACTCCTAGCCGTGCTGATCGCCGGGGTAGCGGCTTCCGCGCCGATCCGAGCTGCTTCGCCGGCGGACGAAGACGCGGCGATCGCGCAGAGCCTTGCCGAGATGCTTCGGGATGCGCGCACGATCATCTCGAACAATCAGGACCTGATCAACAACCCGGAGCTCGGCGACAAGCATCTGAGCGGTCAGGCGGTGCTCGATCAGGCCGTCAAGAGCTATCAGAAGGCGACCGGCGTTGACCCGAAGACGATTGATCCGAACTCACGGCAAGGGAGGCTGCTTCGCGCAATGATGGCGGCGATCGTCGCCGTGACCGACGACAACCAGGCGACGATCAACCAGAAGGGGACGGCGTTCAAGGGCTTCATCCCCGCGGTATTCGCACGTCTCGTCAGCGAAGACTTCAATCAGATGGCCAAAGGCGAGGCCGAGGTGAAGGTGACTGCACCACCCGAGCTGGTGCGCAACCGCAAGGCGCGGCCAGACGCCTGGGAGGCCGACGTCATGAAGACCAAGCTGCTCAGTGCCGAGTGGCCCAAGGGGCAATCCTATTCCGCCGTCGTCGACACCAGCGGGCGTCCGGCATTCCGAGTCGCGGTTCCCGAGTACTATGCGGCATCCTGTCTCACCTGCCACGGTTCGCCCAAAGGCGAAATGGACCTGACCGGCTACCCGAAAGAGGGCGGCAAGACGGGTGATCTTGGGGCGGTCATCAGCATTACCCTCTATCATTGACGCAACGGGGCGGCGGCGCAGCGTAATCATGGCCCGGCTGACTATCCGCACCCGCCTGATCCTACTGGCGAGTGCTGCTCTCCTCGTCCTGATCGCGACGAATTTGTACCTTACGCGCGCGCTCGGCGAAAATTCGGCGGGCATGGTCAAGGCCGCCGGATTACTCAAAGGCATCGAACAGGCGGACAGCGCCCGCATCGCGTTCGGCGAGATGCGTTACTGGATGACCGATCTCGCGGTCAGCCAGCTGACATTGTCGGAGCGCAATGCCGTAGCAGCCCGAACGCGGATGGAGGAGCATCTCGGCAAGCTGGCGCCATGGAACCCGGAACGCATTGCTGCGGTGCGCAGCGAAGTCGCCCAATATGATGAGCTCGCAGATAAGGCAGTCGACGAATACACCAGCGACCGCCGGGTGATCGGCAATTCGCTGCTCGCGCAAGCGCGCCTGCACAGCGTTGTCGTAGATCAGCTGCTCGGCTCGATCGTCACCGACCTGACCGGCGAGGCGCTCGCTGCGCGCGAACAGGCCCTCAAAGATGCATCGGCAGCGACCCGGCTGTCGCGGATCGTCGTGTCTGCCGCTGTTCTGATAGGTGCGCTTCTCACCTTTCTGTTACTGCGGGCAATCGTCGTGCCGCTGCGCCGGTTGGTCGCCGCCATGGCTGGACTCAACACTGGAAACGTCAATGTGGACATCCCCGCAGCCGGTCCTGACGAGATCGGCGCCGTCGCGCGGACTCTCGCAAGGTTTCGCGACACTCTCGTCGAGCAGAACCGGCGTGAGCGCGAGCTGCGTGCCGCTCACGAGGAGTTGAAGGCCACCCAGGCCAGTCTGATTCACGCCGAAAAAATGGCGTCATTAGGCCAGCTCACGGCCGGCATTGCCCACGAGATCAAGAACCCGCTCAATTTTGTCAATAATTTTGCCTCACTGTCGGTCGAATTGCTCGACGAGCTCAAGCAGACGGCCCGGCCGGCGATCGCAGCGCTCGGTGCGGCCAAACGCGCAGAGGTCGACGACGTCGTTGATATGCTGACCGGCAACCTCGAAAAGATCGCTGAGCACGGCAAACGGGCCGACGGCATCGTCAAGAGCATGTTGGCGCATTCGCGCAGCGGTAGCGGCGATCGGCAGACGGTCGACCTCAATGCGCTGATTGAAGAAGCGCTGAACCTCGCTTTTCACGGCGCCCGCGCTCAGGACCCTGATTTCAACATTACGCTCGAGTGCGAGTTCGATCGCGCGATTGCGCCGATCGAGCTTGTGCCGCAGGATATCAGCCGCGTGTTGCTGAACCTCTTCGGCAATGGCTTTTATGCCGCCGACAAGCACCGCCATGAGGCGGCGGACCCGGCATTCCGGCCCGTGCTGAAAGTTATAACGCGCGATCTCGCCAACGAGGTCGAGATCCGGGTGCGCGACAACGGCACCGGCATCCCGCCCGAGTTCCGGGACAAGCTGTTCCAACCATTCTTCACGACCAAGCCGACCGGCGAGGGCACCGGGCTCGGCCTGTCGATCAGCTATGATATCGTCACCCAGGAGCATGGCGGCACGATCACCGTCGACAGTACGATTGGCGAATTCACCGAATTCACGATCCGTCTGCCGCGTTCCCGGCAGGTTGCGACGGCAGGGATGAGGACATGACCTTGCCCCAGACAGCAACCAAGATCCTTGCTGTCGACGACGAGCCCGATTTCGAGCTGTTGCTGACGCAACGCTTCCGCCGCCAGATCCGCGAGGGCGAATTCACCTTCCTATTTGCGCATGACGGCGAAGAGGCTCTGGCAGCGCTCGCGGCGGAGCCCGATATCGATCTGATGCTGCTCGACATCAATATGCCGGTCATGGACGGGCTTACCTTGCTCGCCCGGCTGCGTGAAGAGCGGATGCCGGTCAAGGCGATCATCGTCTCGGCCTATGGCGACATGACGAATCTGCGCACTGCAATGAACCGCGGGGCTTTCGATTTTGTCACCAAGCCCGTCGACCTCAACGATCTCGAAATTACGATCCGCAAGACCCTCGAAGATATCGGCAGATTGCGCGAGATCGAGCGCCAGCGCGCGGTGGCCGAGCGCGCCCGCAATAATCTGTCGCGCTATTTTTCTCCTAACCTCGTCGAGATGCTGGCCGAGCGAGACGAGCCTTTGGGTGCGGTGCGGCGGCAGACAGTCGCGGTGTTGTTTGCCGACATCGTTGGGTTCACGCGCATGGCCGAGGGCATGATGCCGGAGGCGGTGGTGTCGCTGCTGCGCGAGTATCATGAGTGGATGACGGCGCAGATCTTCGCCTGCGGCGGCACGGTAGACAAATACATCGGCGACGAGATCTTCGCCGTCTTCGGTGTGCCGACGGCGAGTAACGAGGACGCCGCCAATGCACTCAAATGCGCTGATATGATGCTCCGAGCGCTCGAGTGCTGGAACGAGGAACGCGAGGCGCGAGGCGAGCTGCGATTGGTGATCGGCATTGGCCTCAATTACGGGCCGGCGGTGCTTGGCGATGTCGGCAGCGAACACAGCTTCTCCTTCACGGTGATCGGCGACACTGTCAATACAGCAAGTCGGCTGCAGCGGCTGACCCGCAGCCTCGAAGCCCCCCTCGTGGTAGGGGATGCGCTGGTCAATGCCATCAATTCGGAAGCTTCCAGTACCGCTGCGTCACTGGTCAGCCAATTGAACGATCGAGGCGAGCAGGCGCTCAGAGGCCGGGCGGGAGCGGTCCGGATCTGGACCTCTAAGCCGTTGTGATATAGCCCGTAATCATATTTGCTTGAACCTCCTTTAAAATACCGGCGTAGTCGCGTTGCGGAGCAACCAGGAACACGGGAGAGCAGTCATGGCAAATCCATTTGTACATGTCGAACTCGCCACCACCGACCTCGACAAGTCAAAGTCCTTTTACCAGTCGCTGTTCAGCTGGCAGCTGCAAGACATGGATATGGGCGGCGGGATGAGCTACACGATGATCAATGTGGGCGAGGGTACTGGCGGCGGCATGATGAAGCATCCGGTTTCCGGCGCGCCGTCCGCCTGGCTCGCTTATGCGCTCGTCGACGACGTCGCGGCGGCGACGGCCAAAGCAAAATCGCTTGGCGCCACAGTCATGCGCGATGTCACCGAGGTACCGAACGCCGGATCATTCTCGATCATCATCGACCCAACCGGCGCGGCGCTGGGGCTCTGGCAGCCGAAGGCAAAGTGACCGGCCGAACGCGCGGGAACTCTGATTGCGCTCACCCGTTAGCGATCGGAATGCCGCCCTCCTCCTTCCTTCCCTCTTCGTAGCGGGAGGGTCAGGGGCGGTGCGCTTGCAGCGGCGGTCTCGAAAAGGAACCCCTTTAAATGGCCACGATCCCCGACCAATATCTCGATCTCCTGCAGCAGAAGAAGGCGTTTGCCAATCTCGCTACATTGATGCGGGACGGATCGCCGCAGGTGACACCGGTGTGGTTCGATTACACGGGCGGAGTTGTCCGCATGAACACCGCCAAAGGACGGGTCAAGGCGCGCAATTTAAAGGTGGGTTCGCCGGTCGCGCTCGCCATCATGGATCCCGACCAGCCTTATCGCTACGTACAGATCCGCGGCCGCGTCCGGCGCGTGCTCGAAGAGGGCGCCGACGCGCATATTGATTCGCTGGCAAAGAAGTACCTTGGAAAGGACAAATATCCGTTTCGCCAGCCGGGCGAAGTCCGCGTGATGTACGAAATCGAACCCATCTCCACTTCGGGAATGGACTGAGCGCCACCCTCAGCCCTGCATCAGCAGCGGGACCAGAGCGTCGGGGTCGGACAGCATCGGGTAGTGGCCTGCGTCGAGCTCGAGGTATTTGCCATCGAGCTTTTCCGCAGTGCGCCGCTGGTGCGCCTCGGGCGGGTTCGCGCTGCGGCGGCAGCGGATCACGGTCGCCGGCCAAGTCTGGTTCCAAAAGCTCTTCAGCTCCACCGGATCTTCCATCGCGGCGACGGGATGCGGGGTATAGCGGGCGAGCGCCCAGGCGCGTAAGGCCGGGTCGAGACCGGCGAACATCCGGCCCTCCGCGTCCTCGCGCGACGGCCCGGCGGCGAGTGCCGTGGTGACCCGCGGCGTGGTGCGATTGACGATTTCGGCGATGCGCTCTCCGTCGAGAAGCGCCAAGGCGTCGATGAAGACGAGGCGGGCAATCCGCTGGCGCGCCAGTTCCGCTGCGCGGCACAACACCATGCCCCCGGCGCTGGTGCCGGCTAATACGACATCGCGCAGGTCTTCGTAGACCATCAGCTCGGCGATCTCGCTCGCCTGGGTCATTGTCGTGATGCCGGGGCGCAGAGAATGGCGTCGCTCGGCGCAGCCGTCGAGCGTGGGGGCATAGACGAAGTGCCCGGCGGCCCGAAGACGCGCCGCCGTCGGTTGCCAGATCCAGCCGCCCTGATAAGCTCCGTGGATCAGCACGAAAGTCGTCACTGGCTCGCTCCTACTCTTGGTTTGGTTGGACGATGGCGATCGGCGGCGGCAAGAGCGCAGTGGCCCTAGCCCGCCGGCTTGGCTAGGTTGAGACGGAGCTTAAAGCACCGCAATTGGGGCAGGATCATGGAATTCGGGATGTTTCACGAGTTTCCGTCGCTCCGGGGCCGAACCGAGAGCGAGGCCTTCGACGAGGCCATGGAGCAGGTCGATGCCGCGGAAGATTGGGGACTCGATGTAATGTGGCTCGCCGAACTCCATTTCGAGCCGCGCCGCTCGCTGTTGTCGGCGCCGCTCAGTATCGCCAGCGCAATCGCCGCCCGCACCCGTCGAATCAAAATCGGTATCGCGGTCCAGGTATTGCCGCTCTGCCACCCATTGCGGTTGGCTGAGGAAGCCGCCACCGTCGATCAGTTGAGCCGCGGAAGGCTGATCTTTGGGGTCGGCCGCAGCGGGGTGGCGCAGACCTATGAGGCGTATGGCGTGTCTTACGCCGAAAGCCGCGCGCGCTTCCGCGAAATCCTCGACATTGTCGAGCGCGCATGGACCGAGCCGAGCTTCTCGTACGACGGCGCTTACCACAGCTTCAAGAATGTCGCGGTCGTTCCCAAGCCCTATCAGAAACCAACGCCGCCGATCCGCATCGCCGCCAGCACCCCGGACACCTTCCCGGCAATCGGCCGGCGCGGCGCGCCGATCTTCGCATCGGTGCGCCACACCTCTTGGGCTGCCCTCGCTGAACAGATCCGCAGCTACCACGAGGCCTGGCAAGCAGCCGGGCACCCCGGCAAAGGCCAGGTCTTCGTCTCGGCGCCGACCTATATCGCCGAAACCGACGAGCGTGCCTGCTCCGAGCCCCGGGAAAGCATCATGCATTTCTATCAAGAGCAGGCGAATTTGCTGGAAGGAGCGGCGAGATTGGTCGACCCCGAAACCGCCGCCCGGCGCATGCGGCGGGTCGAGCAGCTACGTCATCTCGATTACGAAGGGGCAGTTCGCGCCAATACCCTGGTCGGTAGTCCCGACACAATCCTCGAAAAGCTGCGGTCCTTGCAGGCCGAAATCGGATTGAGCGGGATCCTGGCCGAGCTCAATTGCGGCGGATTGATCCCGCACGACCGCGTGCTGGCGGCGATGCGCATGCTGTGTGAGGCGGTCAAGCCTCGGTTCGCGACCTGATGCGCAGACCCCCGGCGACGGGCAGGCAATTAGCAGCCCGATATTATTGCTTCTGCGAGGCGGCGAAGGCAGCCTTTTGCTCGGCGCTCGCCTCCTTCTGATATTTTCCCCGCCATTCGTCGTACGGCATGCCATAGACGATCTCGCGCGCTTGCGGGTCCGAGAGCGGGATGCTGCGCTGCTCGGCCTCCTCGCGGTACCACCGCGAGAGGCAATTGCGGCAAAAGCCCGCCAGGTTCATCATATCGATGTTCTGAACATCCGTGCGCTCGCGCAAATGCTCGACTAGCCGCCGAAAGGCCGCAGCCTCGAGTTCGGTGCGGGTCTTGTCGTCCATCGCCATCTCCTCCTTGTTTGTCGGATTCTATGTAGCGCCCGGACCGCTCCGATTGAAGCCCTACCGACCTTGCGCGGCGGCGCGGCGCCGAATCTCATCCATCGTCAAATCTTCGTTGTGCGTCGCGATGAACCAGCGATAGCCGAACGGGTCCTCGATCCCGCCGACGCGATCACCGTAAAACTGATCGGCCACCGGCCGAATGAGCTTTGCCCCAGCCGCCACTGCGCGCTCGACCGCACCATCGACGTCGGCGACATAGAGATGGATCGAGACCGGCGAACCACCAACGGTCTTCGGACTGAGCGCCTGAATCTCGGGGTGCTCGTCGGCCAGCATGATCCGGGAATCGCCGATCTCGATCTCGGCGTGGTGTATTTTGCCGCCCGGATCCGCCATCCGCATGACCTCCTCGGCGCCGAGCGCTTTCTTGTAAAAGGCGATCGCGTCGCCAGCGCCACTCAAGATCAGGTAGGGCGTCACGGTGTGATAACCCTCGGGGATCGCTTTTACCGCTGCAGTCATGTCGGCCTCGTTGGTTCCGTCTTTCGGCTGGCCAACATCTATAAACCTATCACCGCGGCTTCAGCGACCAACCAGTCGACAAAGGCAGCAATCGGGGCGTGCGAGGACGGCGACCAGCCGCGCTCATTCCTCGCGCGCGACCTGTAATCTTCTTGTAAGGTCAACGCTGCGCGGCAGGTGACCGCGGCGGGGAGGCGAGGGTGGACATCGCAGCCTGGCTCCACAGTCTCGGCTTGCAGCAATACGAAGCGGGGTTTCGCGACAACGCGATCGACGCCGCGGTGTTGCCGGAGCTGACCGCCGACGACTTGAGGGACCTCGGCGTCACCCTCATCGGGCACCGGCGCAGATTGCTCGCCGCGATTGCCGCACTCGGCGCCGAGATCCCAGCCACCTCTCCCCCCGATGCCCCGGTGCGAGCCGAAGCCGAGCGCCGGCAGCTGACGGTGATGTTCTGCGATCTGGTCGGCTCGACCGAACTCTCGGCACGGCTCGACCCCGAAGACCTGCGCGAGGTAATCGCCGCCTATCACCGCGCGGTCAGCGAAACTGTCGCCGCGTTCGACGGGTTTGTTGCCAAATACATGGGCGACGGCGTGCTGATCTATTTCGGCTACCCACAAGCGCATGAAGACGATGCGGAGCGGGCGGTTCGCGCCGGGCTGGGTGTCATCGACGCGGTCGGCCGCCTCGATGTCGGCTCCGTTGGGCTGCAAGCCCGCGTTGGTATTGCCACCGGGCTCGTGGTGGTCGGCGATCTGATTGGTGAAGGCTCGGCGCAGGAACAATCGGTCGTCGGCGAGACGCCGAACCTCGCTGCCCGTCTGCAAGCTCTGGCGGAGCCGGGCACGGTCGTGATCCCCGCGGGCACGCGCCGGCTGGTCGGCGATCTCTTCGAGTATCGCGATCTCGGCGCCGTCGAGGTCAAGGGCATCGCCGGAGAGGTGCCGGCCTGGCAGGTGCTGCGTCAGAGCGTTGTCGCGAGCCGGTTCGAGGCGTTGCGGGGCTCGACCCTGACCCCGCGCGTAGGCCGCGACGAGGAGATCGAGCTGCTGTTGCGGCGCTGGGCGCGCGTCAATGACGGCGATGGTCAGGTCGTGCTGATCTCCGGCGAGCCCGGTATCGGCAAGTCGCGAGTCATTGCAGAGCTGGAAGGGCGCCTCCACAGCGAGCCGCATACCCGTCTTCGTTATTTCTGCTCCCCCTATCATCAGGACAGTGCGCTCTACCCATTTATCGATCAGCTCGGCCGGGCGGCCGGGTTCGCTCGCGATGACACACCTGCGGCGAGACTGGAGAAACTCGAGACGTTGCTGGCCCGTGCCGAGCCGCGGGACGAGGACGTAGCGCTCGTGGCAGATCTGATGTCATTGCCGGCTTCGAAGCGCCGCCCGCTGCCCAACCTCAGTCCGCAGCGCAAGAAGGAAAGGGCACTGGAGGCGCTGATCCGGCAGCTTGAGGGTCTGGCGCGGCGGCAGCCTGTGCTGATGGTGTTCGAGGACGCGCATTGGATCGACCCGACCTCGCGCGAATTGCTCGACCTCACTGTCGAACGGGTCCGCAGTCTGCCGGTGCTATTGATCGTGACCTTTCGCCCCGAGTTTCAGCCGCCCTGGGCTGGCCAGCCACAGGTGACGATGCTGGCGCTCAATCGCCTCGATAGGCGCGATCGGACCGCCTTAGTGGCACAAATTGCCGGCAGCAATGCATTGCCCAATGAGGTTATCGAGCAAATCGCCGAGCGCACCGACGGCGTGCCGCTGTTCGTCGAGGAATTGACCAAGAGCGTCTTGGAAAGCGGTGTGTCGCCGGTCGGTATCCCGACCACCCTGCACGACTCGCTGATGGCACGGCTCGACCGTCTGGCATCGGTGCGTCTGGTGGCGCAAATCGGAGCGGCGATTGGTCGCGAGTTTTCGTACCCGCTGCTGCATGCCGTCTCGCGTCTTCCCGACGACGAATTACAGGCCGCTCTCGCTCGCCTCGTTGCTTCCGAGCTGGTCTTCCAGCGAGGGATGCCGCCCGACGCGGTCTACAGCTTCAAGCATGCGCTAGTGCAGGATGCGGCCCATGGCAGCTTGCTGCGCAGCTCACGCCAGCAATTGCACGCGCAAATCGCCGAAGCGCTCGAAGCTCATTCCCCCGAGCTGATGGATACCCAACCCGAGCTCCTCGCCCAGCATTACGCCGAGGGCGGGCTCGCCGAGAAATCTGCCGGTTTTTGGGGAAAGGCTGGCCAAAGGTCCGTCGCACGCTCGGCGGTAGCGGAAGCAGCCGCGCAATTTCAAAAGGGGCTGGACCAACTGGCGCTGCTACCGGACGACCCCAAACGTCAGCGACAAGAGCTCGAATTTTATAGTGCCTTGGGCGCGGTGGTGCGAGCCGTCAAAGGTCAGGGGGCGCCGGAAGTCGGCCAAGCCTTTGCTCGTGCACGCGAGTTGTGGGATGACCTGGGTTCACCCTCGGAGTTCCTTCGGGTTCCCTACGGGCAGTCCCGCTATCACGTGTACCGCGGCGAATTGGATTTGGCGCTGCGCCTGGACGAGGAGTTGCTGCGTCTGAGTCGTCAACGCAACGACTCGGCCGGGCTAGTTCTCGGTCACACCACCCTCGGCCTAAACCTGCAGTTTGCCGGCAGGCTTGCGTCATCCCGGTCTCATCTCGAAGCCGCGGTTGCACTCTGCGATTCGATCCCTCACAGCTCGCTTATCCACCAAGCCGGAATTCACCCCTACGGATCAGCGCACCCATTTCTGGGAATTGTCTTTTTCTGTCTCGGTTTTCCGGAGCAGGCATCGGCACGAAGCAGCGCAGCAATCGCTGAGGCTCGGAGACTGGATCACCTGCCGACGTTGGCGTCGAGCCTGACGGCGAACGCCAGGCTGCTTGCACTCATCGGAGACAACGTGGCCCTGGATGAGCGCACAGACCAGGTGCTTGCAGTCTCGACCGAGCAGGGTTTCCCTTTCTGGCACGCGCTGGGAACGCTCTTTCGCGGCTGGGTCAAGGTTAAAAATGGCACTCTGACGGAGGGGATATCGCTTATTCGCAGCGGTTTGACCGCTTACCGTGCCACCGGGTCGGAGGGGAATATATCCCATTATACTGCCTTCCTCGCGGCGGCATGCGGGATCGCAGGGCAAATTGAAGAGGCCTTGACCCTGTTGGACGATGCTTTGCAGATCGTCGAAAGGACGGGCGAACACTGGTTCACAGCAGAACTGAACCGACATAAAGGCCAATTGCTACTACAGCAGGGACATACCAAGGCCGCCGAGGAGCTGTATCGCAAGGCCCTGAGCATCGGCCGGGAGCAGGAGGCCAAGCTCTGGGAATTGCGCGCCACTGTAAGTCTCGCCCGGCTCCGCCGCGATCAGGGCCGCCGCGCCGAAGCCCGCGACCTGCTCGCGCCGGTCTACGGCTGGTTCACCGAAGGCTTCGACACGCCCGATCTCAAAGAAGCCAAGGCGCTTCTCGACGAACTGCGTTAATGGAAGCCATCGCGCCAACCGGTGCCGGTGCGTGCCTGTCCGACGACGCTATTGCCCGCGCAGCCGCGTGGCTGCGGGCATGGGATGCGCAGGGTATTCATCGCACAGCTACAGTGGGCGATCAGGCCGGCGCCGATTGGCTGATCCAAGAGGCCACCAGCCTTGGCGCAGCACCCGCGGTCGAGAAATTCGCGCTCGATCGGCTCGTTCCGGTTGACACATATCTCGAATTCGACGGTGCTCGTATCCCCGGCGTGCCGGTTTTCGACGCTCCCGCGACTGAGGACGACGGCGTCACCGGCATCCTCGGCCCGGTCGCCGCGCAGATGTCGATCGCCGTCGTCCAGTTGTCGCCGCGCGGTATCTACACCCCAGAATACGAGGAGCTGCGTCGCAACGCGGCGTGTCGCGGCGTCGTAATCGTCTGCAAGGGCGAAAGCCCGGGCCTCGGGCTGTTGAACGCCGAGCGGTTTCGCCAGCCCTATGGCGCACCGGCGATCCATGTTTCGAGCAAGTCGCGCGATGCGGTGCTCGCCGCTGCTGCTCGGCGGGCATCGGCGCGGCTCGTAGCCACGAGCCGGCGGACGGCAGCGCAAGCATGCAATGTCGTCGTCAAGATTTTGGGGCAGGATCGCGCCCGAGCACCGGTCGTCGTCATGACGCCGCGCAGCTCATGGTGGCAGTCAACCGCGGAGCGTGGCGGCGGGCTCGTCTGCTGGCTCGAATCGTTGCGCTCTCTGATCGCCTCTCCGCCACGCTGCGATGTGGTCTTTACCGCCAATAGTGGCCATGAGCTCGGTCATCTGGGTCTCGACGATTTCATGAGCCGCCGACCCGGCTGGGAGCGGCCGGCTGCCGAAGGAGGTGCAGTCTGGGTGCATTACGGCGCCAATATCGGTGCCGTTGGGGGTGAGCTCTCGATCCAGTCGGCGAGCGATGATTTGCGCGCGCTGGCCGCGGCCGAACTATCGCGCGCCGGCCACCCGCCGCACCACACCGCGCCAAAGACACTGGTGCCGACCGGGGAGACGCGCGACATTCACCGCGCCAACGGGCGCTACCTGACCTTGGTCGGCAGCAACCCGCTGTTCCATCTGCCGCAGGATCGCTGGCCACACGCCGTCGATGCCGGTACGGTCGCCCGCGTTGCCGCTGCTGCTTCCCGTCTCGTCCTCGGACTGACGAACTAGGCTCGGCTACAAAAACACAATAACATCAAAGCGTATTGTTGTCAATAACGCAAATCATGATGTTGTGCGGCCGACCGGTTTTCCGTTGTTTTTCGCTCCCTCAGGAGCGTTCAATTTTCGTTGATCCGCGAACCAAAATACGTTGTTCCTGGGTGCGACGACGTCGGTCCTAACCGATTGATCTGCCGAAATATTCTTGACATAAAGCGAGTTGTTTCGGGTGCGCGATCGTGATTTACGTTGTTTTTTATTGCCGTCGCACCGGCCATGGCCGCGCTAAAGTCCTCGCACGGTTTCCGCGATCAGCCAATCGACGACCGCAGTGAGCGCCTCGCTGCGCGTCGCACCTTCGCTCATCGCATGGTCGAATACCGCCAGCTGACGATGGGCGCTGGTGCCGCGGGCAAGGATCTCGCGCGTGTGCGACACATCGGCGAGGCAGCCGAAATAGCGCGCGTCGGGATCGACCAGCTCCAGCATCTCGTCGAGCAGCTCGGCATATGGAAAGATCGCGCCGCGGCCGAAATCGACCAGACCCTGGTCGGTGCCGTAGCGTTGTGCGCGCCAACGGTTCTCGTCGATCAACATGCGCGCATAGATGCGCCAGCGCTGGTTATCGCGCTTCAGCCGCCACAGCATGCGCAACAGGCAGCGAAACAGTGCGGCGATCGACAACGAGTCGTCGAGCGTTGTGCAACTGTCGGTGATACGCATCTCAAGTGTCGGAAAGCGGGCGCTCGGCCGCAGATCCCACCATAGCTTGGTGGCGTCGTCGATCAGTCCGGCACCGATCAGGATGTCGACATGGCGCCGATACTCGCCCCAGCTGGCAAAGCGTTCGGGCGTCCCGGTTCGCGGCAATTCGTCGAAGACCGCGAGGCGGTAGGATTTTAGCCCGGTGTTCTCGCCCTGCCAGAATGGAGAAGAGGTCGACAATGCCAATAGATGCGGCAGGAAATACGAAGCTTGGTTCAACAGGTCGATGCGCAGCTCGTCATCGGGAATCCCGATGTGGACATGCAAGCCACAAATAGCCAGGCGACGACCGACCCCCTGCAGGTCCTGATGCAAGCTGGCATAGCGATCCGGCTCGGTGGTCTTCTGCGCACCCCATCGGGTAAAGGGATGCGTCGCTGCCGCTACTGGCGCCAGGCCCTGACGCGCCGCCACTCCGGCTACAGTAGCGCGGAGTCGCCTTAGATCCTCGCGGGCTTCATCGAGGCTTGCACAAACCCGTGTTCCGACCTCGATTTGGGAACGCAGAAACTCCGGGCTCACCTGCCCGGCGAGCAGGGCCTCGCACTCCTGCAGCATTTCGGGAGGCGGATCCCCGACGACATCACGCGTTGCGCGGTCGACGAGAAAATATTCCTCCTCGATGCCGAGAGTGAATTCCGGCTCGGCACTCACCGTACGCCGAGAATCGAACCGGTCTGCGAACGCGGGTCGCGGCGCGGCCAGCGGCCGCTTTCGACTTGGTGGAAGAACTCGGCGCAGCTGCGATTGAATAGGTCCGGCTCTTCGAGGTTGACCGCGTGCCCGGTGTTCGGGAAGACCACGAGCGCTGCGGTCGGGATCGTACGTTTCATCAGCAGGCCGGGTTCGAGGCACGGCTCATCCTCGTCGCCGGTCATGATCAGGGTCGGCACCTCGAGGCTGCGCATGCGATCGGTCAGATCCCACAGCGAAGGCCGGCGCGCCTGAACGCCGCGCATCGTCTTCGCCGAACCTGGGGTCGAATGTTCGGCGAGATGCTCGGCAAACTCCGTCCAGCCGCGCGGGTCCTTGTTCTGAAACTGCACGCGGGTCGGACCACGGGCATAGGTCTCGGCGGCGACCTTCATGCCGGAGTTTTCGATTAGCGCCGCTGTCTTTGCCGTTTCGTCGTGGAATTGCTGTCGCTTGCCCGGCTCGGCTCCATAGCCGCAACCGGCCACGACGAGGGACATGGCCCGGCTCGGGTAGGCCAAGCCGAAATGCAATGTTGCAAAACCGCCCATCGATAGGCCGATGACATGCGCCTTGGCGATCGCCAGACTGTCGAGCACGGCGCGAATGTCATCGCGGGCGCGCTCTTGCGAATAGCGGACGGGATCTTCTGGTACATCAGAGGGCGGATAGCCGCGGGCATTGTATGCGACGCAGCGATAGCGCCGCGCGAAGTAGCGGATCTGAGGCTCAAAGCCACGGTAATCGTCGGCAAACTCGTGGACAAAGACGATCGGAGCGCCCGATCCGGTCTCCTCGTAATAGAGGCGGACGCCGTCATCGGCAGTGACGTGGGGCATCGCTGTACTTTCGTTTGCAGAGATTGGCGCATCCTAGGAGCGGCCACCGGGAAGCCGCAAGCGGCTCTGGCACGATTCTTGTGACGGAGAAACTCAGGTCCGGGCCCGCGCGATGCTCGCAACGGCCGATCCGGGCCGGGATCGCCGGATCATCTTCATCCGGACCTCATTCCCGGACCAGTTCCTTCGTGTAGCCAACTCTTGAGCAGATGCTCACGATCGACGCAAAGCCAGGACTGGGGTCGTTCCTTCCGACACCTCTTCAAAAGGTCCCGGCGGTGCAGAAGCGCCAGGTAGTGCCGTCAAGTCCATAGAGCATCGCCAGGCGTTCGTTCCCGGTGTGGGCCACCACGACCGTAAAGCGTTGCCCGATGCAGGACGTCGCGGCAGCTCCGGGTGCGGGCATCTTCTTTGCGGCCGCACAGCTTGCGGCCGTCTCGGGCAGGCTCGCCGGGGCGGTGGCGAGACGCTTGCCGCCTGCCACCACGAAATAATCGACCGGCTCGCCTTGCTTGACCTGTGCATGCAGGGCGAGCCTCGCATGGCGCGATTTGTACAGACCGGCCTGTTGCTCGCCGTCTGTCATGCCGGAGGGCAGCGGACGAAAGACAATAGCGGCGCAAGCCGGGGGCGCCTTCTGGGCCGGCGGTTTGGTCGTCGCTTCGGCGGACAGGAGGACGAAGCTGAGGGCCAGGCCAATACCGACCGCGAGCATGCTCCTCATCGTTGAATTCCTCATATCCAGCAATAATCCGCTTATAGCCCCGGCTACCGCCCAGCAGTAGAGTTAATACATGCGTCCAGTCGCGTTCGCCGCGCTGATTGCTCTAATATTCGAGGCGGCTTCGGCAAAAGCCGCGGCCCTTGCCTTGGTGCTCGCTATCGATGTGTCTGCGAGCGTAACGCCCGAGTCCTACTTGCTGCAGCACGACGGGATTGCGCGGGCCTTCGCAAGCCCCCGGCTCGCAGAAGCAATATCAGCCATGCCGGGCGGAATCGAGGCGCTCGTCCTCGAATGGTCCGACCCCGACAGCATAGCAGTTACCGTCGACTGGACGCGGGTTGCCGATGCTTCGAGCGCCGATCGCTACGCTGCAGCGGTGCGTGCGACCCGGCGTAGCTCGGCCGGGACCACCGCGATTGGTCCCGCGCTACTTGCGGCTGCGGCAGCCTTCGACCGCTTGCCGGAGCCGGCCGAGCGGCGGGTGATCGACATTTCGGGGGACGGAATAGCCAATTTCGGCTTGCCGCCGGCGGCCGCGCGCGACCGTATCGTCGCAGGCGGAATTGCGATCAACGGTCTCGCCATAGAGGCGGAAGAGCCCTGGCTCGCAGGCTATTATCGCAACAACGTAATCGGCGGCCCGTCGGCCTTCGTCGTCATCGCGCGGACGTTTGAGGATTTCGCCAGTGCGATGCTGCAAAAATTGTTACAGGAGATCGCCGATGCCTCGGTGAGCGCTGCGCCCCTGCGCTCCGCTCAGATGCAATAGATCCGGATCGGCGAGAAACCGTTGAACCCCACCGAGGCATAACTTGCGGTATAGGCGCCGGTCGACAGGATCTCGATCTTGTCGCCGACCTCAAGGCCGAGCGGCAGCCGGTACTCAGTGCATTCGTAGAGGATATCGGCGCTGTCGCAAGTCGGGCCGGCGAGGATGACGGGGCCCGAGGCGCCGCCGCGACCGGGTGTCGTGATCCGATATTTGATACTCTCGTCCATGGTCTCGGTCAGCCCGTTGAATTTGCCGACATCGAGATAGACCCAGCGCCGGTCGTCGCTGGACCCCTTCCTGGATATCAGCACCACCTCGCTCTGGATAATGCCAGCATCGCCGACCAGCGAGCGCCCCGGCTCGATGATGATTTCCGGCAGATGATTTCCGAAATGCCGGGTGATCGCTGCCATCACCGCCCGGGCGTAACCGTCGATCGCGGGCACGTCGCCGCGATAATGTGCAGGAAATCCACCGCCGATATTGACCATTCGCAGCTCTATATCCGCCTCCGCGAGCAGCGAAAACATGCGCGCGGCGCGGCCGATCGCGCCGTCCCATTGCCCGAGATCGGTTTGCTGCGAGCCGACATGGAAAGAGACGCCGTAGGGGTCGAGGCCAAGGTCGCGAGCGTGGCGCAACAGTTCGACAGCCATCTCGGGAGCGCAGCCGAATTTGCGCGATAGTGGCCACTCCGCACCTTCGCAGGCGACGAGGATGCGGCAGAATACCTGCGCGCCGGGCGCTGCCCGCGCCAGCTTGTCGAGCTCGAAGGGGCTGTCGAAGGCGAACAGCCGCAGCCCAGCCTGGTAGGCGAAGGCGATGTCCTTTTCCTTTTTTATGGTGTTGCCGAAGGATAGCCGATCGGCGTTGATGCCGTTGGTGAAGCAGAGCTGAATCTCGCCGCGGCTCGCGACGTCGAAATTGGCGCCCTTGCGCTCAAGCATCGCGAGTATTTGCGGCGCCGGGTTCGCCTTTACCGCATAGTAGACGCGGGCGAGCGGCAGGTGCCAGCGCAGCAGATCGTAGGCCTCGGCGATCACGTCGAGATCGACTACCAGGCACGGTGTCTCAGGACGATTT